>Ga0302311_10004161_pt1 | contig 15674 bp, 16 predicted proteins | sample III_Palsa_N1_3_FD_200449 | JGI IMG/M metagenome (GOLD analysis project Ga0302311, IMG submission 200449) | Peat permafrost microbial communities from Stordalen Mire near Abisko, Sweden - III_Palsa_N1_3 | ecosystem: Environmental > Terrestrial > Soil > Palsa > Peat permafrost | place: Sweden... | reverse complement strand
CCGATCGCCGACCGCGAAGCGCTGATGCGCGAAGAGGCGGAAGAGGCCGACGAGCCGGCGGCTTCGGCCCGCGGCGACGACGACGACGATTCGGATGACGACGACGATGACGTGATGGGCGACGAAGCCGCCCGCCGTAACCGCCGCCTGATGCGCCGCTACAAGATCCAGGAAGTGATCAAGCGCAAGCAGATCATGCTGGTTCAAGTGGTCAAGGAAGAGCGCGGCAACAAGGGCGCGGCGCTCACCACCTACCTCTCGCTGGCCGGCCGCTATGGCGTGCTGATGCCCAACACCGCGCGCGGCGGCGGCATCAGTCGCAAGATCGTCGCGGCCACCGATCGCAAGCGTTTGAAGAGCGCCGTCCAGAGCCTGGACGTGCCGCAGGGCATGGGGCTGATCGTCCGCACGGCGGGCGCCAAGCGCACCAAGGCCGAGCTGAAGCGCGACTATGAATATCTGATGCGTTTGTGGGAAAACATCCGCGAGAAGACCCTGCACTCCATCGCCCCGGCGCTGATCTACGAGGAGGAAGACCTCGTCAAACGCGCCATCCGCGACATGTTCGACAAGGACCTGGAGGGTATCTGGGTCGAGGGCGACCACGGCTTCCGCGAGGCGCGCGACTTCATGCGCATGATCATGCCCTCGCAGGCCAAGAAGGTGATCCACTACCGGGAGCCCACGCCGCTGTTTGTGGACGCCAAGATCGAGGACGTGCTGGCGCAAATCTATTCGCCGGTGGTGCCGTTGAGATCCGGCGGCTATCTGGTGATCAACCAGACCGAGGCGCTGGTCGCCGTCGACGTCAACTCGGGCAAGTCCACCCGCGAGCGCAACATCGAAGCGACCGCGCTGAAGACCAACATGGAGGCGGCCGAGGAAGCCGCCCGTCAGCTGCGTCTTCGCGACCTTGCCGGCCTGATCGTCATCGACTTCATCGACATGGACGAGGGCAAGAACAACCGCGCGGTCGAGAAGAAGCTGAAGGACAGCCTCAAGGACGACCGGGCCCGCATCCAGATGGGCAAGATCTCCGGCTTTGGCCTGATGGAAATCAGCCGCCAGCGCCGCCGCACCGGCGTTCTGGAAGGCACCACCCACGTCTGCGAGCACTGCCAGGGCACGGGCCGCGTGCGCTCGCCGGAATCCAGCGCCCTCTCCGCCTTGCGCGGCATCGAGATGGAAGCCGTCCGCGGCGGCGGCGGCGCGGTGATCCTCAGCGTCTCGCGCGCAGTCGGTCTTTACATCCTGAACGAAAAGCGGGCCTATCTCGAGCGCGTGCGGGCCGGGCATGGTCTGCATGTGACGGTGCTGATCGATGACGCCATCACCCAAGGCGAACATCGTATCGAGCGCACCGAGACCCGCGATCACGACCGCAGTTCGCCGGAAGCGGTCGCTGCGCTGAGCTATGACGAGGAACCCTTCGAAGACACGGGCCTCGATGTTGACTACGACGACGAGGAACTCGACGAGGAAGAGACCGAAGTCGAAGAGTTCGAGGGCGACGTCATTCCGCGCGCCGAACCGGCGCGAAGCGATGCGGATGAGAGCGATGGTCAGGCCCGCGGCCGTGGACGCGGCCGTAGCCGCCGCCGCCGGGGACGTCGCGGTGACGAAGGCGCTGAACGCCCCGCCGCCGCTGAAGCCGCCGCGCCAGCTCGCGCCGAAGAGGATGGCGAGCATGGCCCGGACGAGGGCGATCGCGGCAAGCGCCGCCGCCGTGGTCGACGAGGCGGACGCCGCATGCGCGAGGAAGTCCGGCGCGACGATCCCTACGCCTGGACGCGTCCGCGCGTGCCCGAAGGAGACCCCTACATCTGGATGGAAGCCGGCCAGCCGGCGCCCCGCGCGCCGGAGCCGGAGCGCGAATTCGAACGTGAGCGTCCCCGCGCCGAGGTAAGCGCCCGGGAACCGGCGCCAGCAGCGCAGCCCGCGCCTGTCGGCGTCAACGGCGATGGCGACGAGATCTGGGTCGAACTGCCGGCCGCGGCCGAACCCAAGGCCAAGCCAGCAAGAGCGCGTCGCTCAAGGTCCAAGAAAGCCGCCGAGGTCGAGACCGACGTGCGCGTGACGGCGGAAATACCTGCCGCCGAGCCTGAACCCGTGCTGGCCGACCCTGTGCATGCCGCGCCGGAGCCAGAGCCGGCGGTGGCGGAAGCCCCGCCTGCTCCGGCGCCCAAGCGCGCAGCCAAACCGGCTCTCGTCGCCGCCACCGATGTCGCGGAAATCTCCGCGCCGCCGGAAAAGCCCAAGCGGGGATGGTGGCGTAGAGGCTAAAGCCTTAGGTTTGCCTTGATCGTCGTAGAAGGGCGCGGGGGGCGTTTACCACACCGACGGAGCCAGTTGCATGATCGCTGCCGCGCCGCCTAGTTCGCACCGTCGCCCGTCGCGGCTGCCCCACCTGCTGTCAACGGCGGTGGGGCTGGTTGCGACGGCGTCGATGCTCCTCGCCCCGGTCGCGCCGGCGTTGGCCCAGGATGATGACGCCGGCCCACAGATGAACCTGATCCGGGACACCGAGATCGAAGCCATTCTGCACGAGGACGTCGATCCGATCTTCACCGCGGCGGGCATCAACCCGAAGGCGACGCACGTCTACATCATCGGCGACCCGGACATGCAGGCCTTCGTGGCCGGCGGCCAGAACCTGTTCATCACCACCGGCCTGATCGTCCGCACCAAAAATCCCAACCAGTTGATCGGGGTCATGGCGCACGAGACCGGCCACATGGCCGGCGGCCACCTCGCCCGTTCCGAGCTGGGCGAGAAGCAGATGCTGGCGACCTATCTGCTGACCATGGGCCTTGGCATGCTGGCCGCCGTCGCCGGCGCGCCGGGCGCGGCTGGGGCGCTGATCTACAGCTCCGGCGAGTTCGCCTATCTGACGGGCGCCGGTTTCACCCGCGTGCAGGAAGCCTCGGCCGACCAGGCGGCGATCACCTACCTGGAAAAGGCCGGGGAGTCGGGACGCGGAATCATCGATTTCTTCGACGCCTTCCGATACGAAGAGGTGTTCGACAACGTCCGCCGGTTCAAATTCTTCGACGACCATCCGCTGACGGACGATCGCATCGACGCCCTTCGCACGCGGGCCGCACACCAGCCGCACTGGAACGTGGTCGATTCTCCCGAGGCGATGGCCAAACACGCGATCATGGTGGCCAAGCTGAAGGCCTTCATGAACCTGCCGCAGCAGACGCTGAACGATTATCCGGAATCCGACACCAGCTTTCCGGCCCGTTACGCCCGCGCCATTGCCTATTACCGCGATCTGCAGACCGAGAAGGCGCTGAAGCTCACCGACGAACTGATCGCCGAGGAGCCGAACAACCCCTACCTCTATGAGCTCAAGGGCCAGACCCTGTTCGAGATCGGCCGGGTCGCCGAGGCCGAACCGGCTCACCGCAAATCGGTGGAGTTGAAGCCCGATGCGCCGATCCTGCGGATGAACCTGGGTCAGGCGGAACTCGCCGAAGATAAGCCGGCGAAGACCGACGACGCGATCCTCCAGATTCGCCGGTCGCTGGACGTCGAACCTGACAATCCCTTCGGCTGGCTGTTGCTGGCGCAGGCTTATGACCACAAGAACGAGCCGGGCATGGCCCGCCTGGCCGCCGCCGAGGAGAACTTCGCCCTGGGCCAAGCCAATGAGGCCCGCGGCTTCGGGATGCGCGCCCGCTCGCTGCTGCCCAAGAACAGCCCCGAATGGCGGCGCGCCACGGACATCGTCCTGGTCTCCAATCCTACGCCAGCCGACCTGCGGGAGTTGGCGCAGGAAGGCGCGCCGGGCCAAGTCCGTCGTTAGCCCTTGCCAAGCCTTTCAGGACCCCCAATTGGGATGGGCGCGACGCCCGCCCGGAGACACGCATGCCCCGTTCGATACTGATCCTGGCGACCCTCGCCGCAACGCTTTGCCTGACCGGCTGTGGCAAGCTTGAGAGCGACAAGGCGTTCGGTGATCGCGTGCACGCCTATCTGATGGCCCACCCCGAGGTGATCGAGGAGGCGTCGCAGGCGCTGCAGGCCAAGCAGGAAAACGATCAGATCGCCAAGGCCAAGGTGGCGATCGACAAGAATCGCCAAGCCTTGGAGCGCGACCCGGCCGACTATGTGGCCAATCCAAACGGCAAAATCACCGTCACGGAATTCTACGACTACCGCTGTCCGCACTGCGTGAACATGGCGCCGACGGTGCTGTCGATCATCCATGACAACCCCAATGTGCGCTTCGTGTTCAAGGAATTCCCGATCTTCGGCGCCACCTCGGACAAGGCCGCCGAGGGTGCGCTGATCATCAAGCAGCGCGGCGGCGATTACGTCGGCCTCTATCGTGATTTCATGACCACCAAGGGGCTGAACGATGAGGAGATCGACCAGATCCTCCAGGCTCACGGTGTGAGCCCGGCCGACCTGTCCGACCAGAAGACAGCCACACAAACCTCGGCGCATCTCTCAGCGGTCAAGCAACTGGCGATCACGCTCGGCATTGAAGGAACGCCGGCCTTTGTGGTCGGCGACACGCTCATTCCCGGTGAAGACCCCGATGGCCTGCGCGCCGCGGTCAAACAAGCGGGCGCAAAGCAGAGCTAGACAGAAGGAGGCGAGATCATGATCCGCAAGGCCAAGGCTGTATGGCGGGGAACCGGCCGCGAGGGCGACGGCGACCTTACCGGCGATTCCGGCGTCCTCTCGGAGACGCCCTACTCCTTCAAGACCCGGTTCGAGAACGCCAAGGGCACCAATCCGGAAGAGCTGCTGGCGGCGGCCCATGCCGGCTGCTTCACCATGGCGCTGGCGTTCCAGCTGCAGGGCGCAGGCTACACGCCGACCGAGCTGAGCACCGAGGCCGCCGTCAGCCTGGATCCCGACGGCGAAGGCTTCAAGATCACCAAGTCGGCGCTGACCCTGCGCGCGGACGTGCCCGGGCTGGATGAAGAGACCTTCAAGAAGCTGGCGAGCGCGGCGGAGAAGAACTGCCCGCTGTCCAAGGTGATCAACGCCGAGATCACGCTGGACGCGGCCCTGGTCTGACGTCCGTCAGATCAGCCCCGCCAGCGGGGACGACGGATCCGCGTAGAGGCGCTTGGGCATCCGCCCGGCGAGGTAGGCCTCCCGCCCCGCGATGACGGCGTGCTTCATGGCTCGCGCCATGCGGATGGGGTCCTTGGCCTCGGCGATGGCGGTGTTCATCAGCACCGCGTCACAACCCAGTTCCATCGCGATCGTCGCGTCGGAGGCCGTGCCGACGCCGGCGTCCACCAGCACCGGAACCTTCGACTGCTCGACAATCAGCCGGACATTGACCCGGTTCTGCAGACCCAGGCCCGAGCCGATCGGCGCCGCCGCGGGCATGATGGCCGAGGCGCCCGCCTCCTCCAGCTTCAGGCAATAGACGGGGTCGTCGGTACAATAGACCATGACCTGGAAGCCTTCGGCCACCAGCAGCTTCAGCGCACGCAAGGTCTCTTCCATATCCGGATAGAGGTGTTTGGTGTTGCTGAGCACTTCCAGCTTCACCAGGTCCCAGCCCCCCGCCTCGCGCGCCAGGCGCAGGGTGCGCACAGCATCCTCGCCGGTGAAACAGCCGGCGGTGTTGGGCAGGAAGGTGAAACGGTCGGGCTTTACGTAGTCCACCAGCATCGGCTGGCTGGGGTCGGACAGGTTCACCCGGCGCAGAGCCACGGTGACGATCTCCGCGCCTGCCGCCTCAGCCGCGGCGGCGTTGACCGCATAGTCCTTGTACTTGCCGGTGCCGACGATCAGCCGCGAGCGGAAAGTGCGGCCGGCGACGCTCCAGGTGTCTTCGGCGACTGTTAGTGTTTGGGCGTTCATCATCCGCCTCCGATGAAATGCACGATCTCGATCCGGTCGCCGTCGGCCAGAGGCGTAGCGGCATAGAGCGAGCGGGGGACGATCTCAAGGTTACGTTCGACGGCGACCTTGCGAACATCAAGGCCGAGCGTCGTCACCAGGGCGGCGATGTCGCCCAGGGCACCGAAACTCCGCGCCTCGCCGTTGATTGTTAGCTGCATGATCGCCTTCCATTTGAGGCCCTTGCTTGTGGCCCCGCGCCGCCAACGATACAAGACGGCGGAATCGACAGCGCGTCATAAGCGCGGAGCTGAATGCCCCAACCAAGCCCAAAGCCGATCTATGTGCTGAACGGTCCCAACCTCAATATGCTGGGGACCCGCGAACCGCACATCTACGGAACCACGACCCTGGACGATGTCCGTGGCCTTTGCGAGGCGCGTGCGGCGACGTTGGGGCTGACGGTGGTTTTCCGACAGACCAATCACGAAGGCGAATTGATCGAGTGGGTGCAGGAGGCGCGCGGGCAAGCCAGCGCGGTGGTGCTGAACCCCGCCGGCTATGGCCACACCTCGATCGCCCTTTTGGATGCGTTGAAGTCGCTGGAAATTCCCATCGTCGAATGCCATCTGTCCAATCCCGCGGCCCGCGAGGCGTTTCGCCACACCAGCTATGTCAGCCTGGCCGCGACGGGCCTGGTGTCCGGCTTCGGCGCCAAGAGCTATGAACTTGCGATCGAGGCCGCCTCCGGTCTAATTCGCCCGACCCACGCTAGAGCGTAGAGCAAGGTAATTTCCTCCCATGGCTGAACCGAAGGCATCCGCGTCCAAGGACGCGTCCAACGGGATCGACACGCGCCTGGTGCGCAAACTGGCCGACATCCTGGCGGACACCGGCCTGACGGAAATCGAAGTCGAGCAGGGCGATCTGAAGATCCGGGTCGCCCGCGAGATCACGGTCGCGCCGCAGCAGATGACCTACGCCGCCCCCGCCATGGCCGCGCCGCAGGCCCCTGCCGCCGTCGCGCCCGCGGCCAGCGCCACCGCGGCGCCCGCTGAAGAGGCCCCGCAGCGCGGCGAAATCGTCAAGTCGCCCATGGTCGGCACGGTCTATCTGCAGCCCCAGCCGGGCTCTCCCTCGTTCATCAAGGTCGGCGACACGGTCTCGGCCGGCCAGACCCTGCTGATCGTCGAAGCGATGAAGACCATGAACCCGATCCCGGCGCCCGCCGCCGGCGTCGTGCTGCAGATCCTGGTCGAGGATGGCCAGCCCGTCGAGTTTGGCGAGCCTCTCGTGATCGTCGAGTAGACTCAGATGTTCGAGAAAATCCTGATCGCGAACCGGGGCGAGATCGCGCTCCGGATTCATCGCGCCTGCAAGGAGATGGGCATCTCGACAGTCGCGGTGCATTCCGAAGCCGACGCCAGCGCCATGCATGTGCATCTGGCCGACGAGAGCGTTTGCATCGGCCCAGCCCCGGCGGCCAAGAGCTATCTGAACGTGCCCTCGATCATCGCCGCCTGCGAGATCACCGGCGCCCAGGCGATTCACCCGGGCTATGGCTTCCTGTCGGAGAACGCCCGCTTCGCCGAGATCGTCGGCGCACACGGCTACACCTTCATCGGGCCCAAGCCCGAGCACATCCGCATGATGGGCGACAAGATCGCCGCCAAGGCCGCCGTCAAGGCCGCCGGCATTCCGGTGGTGCCCGGCTCCGACGGCGGCGTGACCACCGAGGAAGAGGCCATGGCGGCCGCCCTGGAAATTGGCTTTCCGGTCCTGATCAAGGCCTCCGCCGGCGGCGGCGGGCGCGGCATGAAGGTGGCCCTGGACGAGGAAGGCCTGGCGGAAGCCGTCTCCACCGCCCGCTCGGAAGCGCGCTCGGCGTTCGGCGACGACACCGTCTATCTCGAACGCTACCTGCAGAAGCCCCGGCACATCGAGTTGCAGGTGATCGCCGACAGTTTCGGCAATGTGGTGCACCTGGGCGAGCGCGACTGCTCCCTGCAGCGTCGTCACCAGAAGGTGCTGGAAGAGGCCCCCTCCCCGGCCATCGACGCCGCGACCCGCGCCAAGATCGGCAAGGTGGTGGTCGATGCGATCCGCGCCATCGGCTACCTGGGCGTCGGCACCATCGAGTTCCTGTACGAGGACGGCGAGTTCTTCTTCATCGAGATGAACACCCGCCTGCAGGTGGAGCATCCGGTGACCGAGGCCATCACCGGCATCGACCTGGTGCGCGAGCAGATCCGCATCGCCGCCGGCCTGCCGCTGTCCTTCACCCAGGAAGACATCGTCTTCGAGGGTCACGCCATCGAGTGCCGCATCAATGCGGAGAACCCGCGCACCTTCACGCCATCGCCGGGCCTGGTCACCGACTTCCACGCGCCGGGCGGCCTGGGCGTGAGGCTGGATTCGGCCATCTACGCCGGCTATTCGATCCCGCCCTATTACGACAGCCTGATCGGCAAGCTGATTGTCCACGGCCGCGACCGCGCCGAGTGCGTCGCGCGGATGCGCCGCTGCCTGGGCGAGATGGTGGTGGGCGGCATCGAAACCACCATACCGCTGTTCCAGGACCTGCTGGTCCAGCCGGACATCCTCAACGGCGATTACAACATCCACTGGCTGGAGCAGTGGATCAAAGCCAACAGCTGACGACGTGTCGTCCGGGGGTGCAGAATTTTCCGTCGATGACCTGATCGCCTGCTACGCGCGGGGAGCCTTCCCCATGGCCGACGCCCGGGACGACGAGGAGATCTTCCTGATTGAACCAGACGAGCGCGGCGTCATGCCGCTCGATGGGTTCCATGTGCCTCGGCGCCTTGCACGCACCATCCGGTCCGACAAGTTCCAGGTTCGCGTAAATGCCGGTTTCGAGGCGGTGCTGGACGCCTGCGCCGAAGCCAGGCCCAATCGTCCGGAGACCTGGATCAGCGAGCCGATCAAAGGGCTCTACATGGAACTCTATCGCCGCGGCCTCGCGCACAGCGTGGAAGCCTGGCAGGACGGTCAGTTCGCCGGCGGCCTCTATGGCGTCAGCCTGGGCGCGGTCTTCTTCGGCGAGAGCATGGTCTCCTTCGCCCGCGACGCCAGCAAGGTGGCGCTGGCTCATCTGGTGGCGCGGCTGAAGGTGGGTCAGTACCGGCTGCTCGACGCCCAGTTCATGACCGAGCATCTCATCCAGTTCGGCGGGGTCACGCTGACCCGCACCACCTATCGCAAGCGCCTCGCCGCCGCGATCACCCAGGAGGCCGACTTCTTCCGGCTCGAAGCCTACGCCGGCGGCAGCGCGGTTTTGCAGGCGATCAACCACGCATCATAGATCGGGTGCTGCAACAGGGCGACGCCCGGCGCATTGGCGAACATCCAGCCCTTGAACACCTGGCGCGCCGGCGGCGCGGAACCGCCTTCCGGCGCCTTGGGCTGTGAGATCACCTCGACGTGGGCGACCGCGTCGACGGAGTCCTCGTCCGACGCTGTCGTCTCGCACGCCTGCACCGTGAAGATCAGCGTCTTGTAGCGGATCGGCGTGTTGAGCGGCACTTCGAACCGTTCGGTCTCGGCCGTTACCTTGTCGAGCGCCTGGATGATGGCGACACCGAACTTCGGCCGTTTCAGCGGAACCGGCGGCGGCTTGGGGCCGGCGGGTTTGGCGGGCGCGCTGGGTGTGGGCCTATCGTCATCGCTCTGGTCATCCGCATCAGGCTTGGCCGGCGATGCGACAGGCAGACTGGCGGGTTCGGAAGGCTTCAGGACCGGCGGCGGTTTCGGCGCCGCAACGGGCTTTGGGGGCGCCGGCGTCGTGTCCTGGTCGTCCTGCTGGGCCTGAACCAGGGTCGCCGCGCCGAGCACGGCGGCGGCGATCAAGGCCGCGCGCAGAACGCCCCGCATCCTATTGGCCCTGCGCCGCGGCGGGCGCTGGCGCGGCCGGCGCGCTTGAGGCCGGCGTCTGCGGACGGAGCACCTGGCCGACAAGGCTGAACAGGTCGACGGCGCCTTGGGTGTTCTGGATCTCGGCGCCGGCCTTCAGATTGTCCGGCGCACCACCGGGCTCGATCGCGACGTGCTCCCCGCCGAGCAAGCCGTCAGAAGTGATCTTCGCCGTGGAGTCCGACGGCAGCTTCACTGCCGGGTCCAGATCAAACTTGGCCACGGCCAGGAAGGTTTTGGGATCGAGCGTGATGGTGGACACCGTGCCAATTTTCACACCCGCCAGGCGGATGTCGGCGCCGGGCTCCAGGGCCCCGACCTGTCCGAACTTGGCCGTGACTTCATAGCCGGACCCTCCCACGCTCTTCCCGCCGGCCGACAGGGCGTAGGCGAAAAAGACGCCGGCGGCGATCAACACCACCGCGCCCACCCCCGTTTCCGCAAGCTCCTGTCCGCGCGCCACGATGAGGTCCTATTCCGGTCGCCAGGCTTGGTAATCGCCTACGGCGTGGGGACGCTCGCCATCGCGCGAGATCGACCCCTGGGGCCGCCAGGCTTCAACGGTGCCCGTGAGGTTGGGCAGATGGTCCTTCTCCCAGCCACGCCGCATCAAGGGCTCAATCGTCGGCGGCTCGTCGAAGGTGTAGTGCAGCCAGCCGTGCCATTCGGCCGGCACCTTGGACGCCTCGGCATAGCCCCGGTAAATCACCCAGCGGCGCTTGTGCTGATCGTAGCTGTCGCTGTTGTCGCGGGCTTCGAAATAGCGGTTGCCGTAGTCGTCCTGGCCGATGAAGACGCCGCGCCGCCAGGCGGTAAAGCGGATGCCGATCGTGGCGCCGTTCCACCAGGTGAAAATCGATTTGAGCACTGACGCCGCACGCCCCTCGAATAACTTTGTTCGTCGCCAAAACGGCTGGCTGGACTATAGGCGGGCGGCCCTCTTGCGTCCAGCGCCGGGGTCGACGCCGGCTTCCCGGCCAATCCACAAGATGTTGTGGATGATCGCGCCGCGACGCCCCACATCTATTGCAGACCGCTTCAGCTCACCCTACGCTTGGACAAGCGGCGGAGAGACGGCATGCGTTATGAGGCGGTGTTCGCGGCCCGCGAGGATTGCAGCCCGGACCTGGAGATTCGCCAGATCGAGCGGGCGAACGCGCTCGTCGACGTCATCGCCCCGGTCCACTGGACCAGCGCTCGGGTAGAGGCGTGGCTGGATTGGGCCGACGCGTCCGGCCTGGCCGACTATCACGAAGACAGCGGCGCGCTCGCCGGCGCGCCGGCGGCTTATGCGCAGCGATTGGCCAGCGAAGGCCTGACCCACGGCCTGTTCGACGGGCCCGCGGACGCCAGCGCCTTTCGCGATGATCTGATCGCCACCATGCTCGGCGGCCTCGCCGCGCCCGGCGATCCGCCCGTCGCTGCAACGCCCGCCGCCGACGTGGTTGATCTCGGCGCCATGGAGTTCGACGCCGCGGTCGCCGTCCATCTGGCGGTCAGCCGGCGAAACGCCGCGGCGGCCGATGCGGCGGAGGCGGTCGCCGGTCGGCTCCGCGCGGTGATCGACGCCATTCGCCGCTGCGAGGGTGATGCCGACGCCTGCACCGACGTCGCCCGCAACGCCGCCCTGGCTCGCGCCGCACGAGCCGCCCGCGACGCCGGCGTGAGCGATCCCATGATCGCCCAGGCCATCGCGCTGGCGCGGCGCGGCGAAACCGACTGGTCGACAGCGCCGATCGAGACCGCGCCATCGCCGCTGCTGCTGCTGACGGCGGATCGCTCGGTTGTGGAAGCCTGCGAGCCGGCCGCGAGCCGCGCCGCAATGGTCGCCTGGGAAACCCGCCAGGTCGTGCTCGCCTTTGACCCACGCGATGCGGAATCCGCAGGCCGGGCCGAGGCGGCGCTTCGAGCGGCGATCGACGTGAGCCGGTTCCAGTCCGGCGACGCATTCGACGTCGAAGGATTCATCGCGGCGACGCGTCTCTGGACCATCGCCCTTGATCTGGCCACGACGGGCGGCGGTTCGCGCCCGCTCAGCCTGACGCTCGCCGGGGCGGCTGAGCTGCTGGTCATGCGCGGCCTTGCCTATGACAGCGACGAAGGCCGAGCCGCCGTCGCGGACCTGTTCGCCCTGGCCGCCGCCACCGGCCTCGGCGCTTCGGCAGAGCTCGCCGTACGCGGCCCCTATCCGGAATACGAGAACGATCGCGGAGCCAGGCTTGCTGCCATCGAAGCTTGCGCCGTCGATTGCGCCTCCTCGCCCGTTGGCCTCGCCGCCGCCAAGCGGTTCGGCGCCGCGCTCAAGATCGCCAAGCGGCAGGGCCTTCGCAACGCGGAGGTGACCGGTCTGTTCGCAGACGCGGCGCTCAGTCTTCGGCTCGGGGGAGTCGCCATCGGGACCTCGCCCTGGACCGGTCCGGTGACCCTTGTCGAGAGCGCCGACGGCGATATATTTCGCGCCCTGTCATCGGCCGCTGTCGCGGGATTGAACGCCCTCGCCGCCGATGTCGAGACCAGCACGCTCGATCTGCTCGGCCGCCGCGATCTGGCCGAAGCGCCGCACATCCATCCCGCCGCCCTGCGCGAGCGCGGCTTCACCGACCACGAGATCGACCAGGTGCAGGCGGCGCTGCCGCTGTCCTCGAGCCTCCGCGACGCCTTCGGCCTGAGCGTCCTGGACGCCGGGTTTGTCCGCGACGTCCTCGGCGCGCCAGCGGCGGCCGTGGACGATCCCGCCCTCGAGATTCTCGCTCTCGCCGGATTTTCCGCCGCCCAGATCGCCGAGGCGGAAGCCTATCTCCTGGGTAAGCCGGATGCGCCGAGCCGGCGGCTTCCCCTTGAGATCGCGACCGTGCTGGCCGATGCCAGCCAGATCAGCCCCGCCGCGGTGATGGCGATGACGGCGGCGGCCGAAGTCTTCACCTGCGCGCCGGCGACGCGGCCCATCGCCCTGGCCTGGAACGACGACCCCAACGCGGCGATCCGGCTGCAATCGGCGGCGGCGCGAGCGGGCTTGCGGTCCATCAGGATCGAACGATCCGCCGCGCCGGCCGACTTTACGCTGGACCTGCCGGCGGCGCCGGAAGAAGCCCCCCGTCGCTCCCTGGCGCCGCCCATCATCTCGGAGCGGATCATCGAGAAGGTGGTCGAGCGGGAGCGCTCGCGCAAACGCCTGCCCGACCGGCGCAAGGGCTACATCCAGAAGGCGGCCGTGGGCGGGCACAAGGTCTATCTGCACACCGGCGAGTACGAGAACGGCGAACTAGGCGAGGTCTTCATCGACATGCACAAGGAAGGCGCTGCCTTCCGCTCGCTGATGAACAACTTCGCCATCGCCGTCTCGATCGGCCTGCAGTACGGCGTGCCGCTGGAGGAATTCGTCGACGCCTTCGTCTTCACCCGCTTCGAGCCGGCCGGTCGCGTGACCGGCAATGACTCCATCCAGTCGGCGACCTCGATCCTGGACTACATCTTCCGCGAGCTGGGCGTTTCCTATCTGGACCGCGACGACCTGGCCAACGGCGATCCCGAGGAGTTCAACGCTGACGGCCTGGGCCACGGATCAGCTGAGGGCACGCTGACGGACGGCGAGGAAGAGGAAGTGCTGCCCGCGGCCCGGTTCATCTCCAAGGGCTTCTCGCGCGGCGCGGCGCCGGACAACCTGGTCTTCCTGCCCACCGGCGGCAAGCGTCGGCCGGCCCCTGGCGACGCCGAGGCCGAGCACGATGTCTGTCCCGCCTGCGGCGATCTGGCGCTGACCCGGCGCGCCGGCCGGCTGGTCTGCGAGACCTGCGGCGCCGTGCCTGAGCGGCTGGCCGACAAGCCCTGACGGCAGGAAGGGATTCGCCACGGAGCACACGAAGGGCACGAAGGGGCCTGTGGTTTAGTCGATGCAGACGCCAAGGCGCGAAGGACGCTAAGGCGGGCATAGCCCGCGTCATAGCCTTGAGAGACGGGTGCTCGACTATCGCGCTTCGCGCCTCCTTTGCGTCTTAGCGCCTTGGCGTCAAACCTTTGAAGGCACAGGCCCCCTTCGTGCTCTTCGTGTGCTCCGTGGTGAATCCTACTTGTGGCTCTCAACACTTCGGCCATATCCGGCGCGGTATTATTACTGCCGATACGTCCAACGACGCCGGATACCTTTCGATGAAGCCCGCCCTGATCGCCCTCGCCATCTGCCTTGCCGCCAACCTCGCCTCAATTGAGCCCGCGATGGCGCAGAACGCGACCCAGATCGCTAAGGTTCATGCCGGCGGTAGCTGCCCGCATTGCAACCTGTTCCAGGCCGACTTCGGCAACAAGGTCCTGCGCAGCCGCAACCTGGCCGGCGCGCGCCTGCGCCAGGCCGACATGAGCCTGTCGGTGCTGAACCACTCCGACATGGCCCACGCCGACCTGCGCGACGTGAATGGCTACGGCGCCCTGTTCAGCAGTGTGAACTTCACCGGCGCGGACATGACCAACTCGACCTTAGTCGGCGCCTATCTGGAAGGCGCAAACTTTCGAGGCGCAAAGCTTTCTGGCGCTAACTTTTCCGGAGCGGAAATGGAAAAAGCCGTTGGCCTCACCCAATCGCAGTTGAACGCGGCCTGCGGCGACGAGAAGACGACCCTTCCCCGGGGATTGCACATTCCCGCCTGCAAGTAGGGCGATAAATCAGTGGCTTGCAGGCCGGAGACTCGGTAACACCACGCCCCATGGCCTTAAGTCCCCGCCTGAAACGCCTCCGCAAATCCATCGCCAAATGGGGCGATCGGCGACGGGACGCCGTGGAAACCTGGCTGGGGCGCAAGTCCTTGGTGGAATCCACCGAGCTGATGTCAACGGCCAACTTCCCTTGGATCGCCGAACTTGAATCGCATTGGGAAGTCATCCGGCGCGAACTTGAAGGCGTGCTGCCCAACCGCGCCGGCCTGCCCGCGCTGCAGGATCTGTCGCCGCTGCAGAACACCATCACCCGCGAGAACGTCTGGAAGGTCTTCATCTTCGACGCCTATGGGATGAAGTCCCAGGAGAACCGTCGGCGTTGCCCTGAGACGGCCAAGCTGATCGACGCCATCCCCGACTGCGAGGTCGCCTTCTTCTCGGTGCTGGAGCCCGGCGCCCACCTGGCCGCCCATCGCGGCGCCTACAAAGGCCTGATCCGAGCCCACCTGGGCCTGATGGTGCCGGAGCCCAACGACAAGGTCCGCATGAACGTCGGCAAAGAGACCATTCACTGGCATGAGGGCCAGTGCGTGCTGTTCGACGACACCTACCGCCACGAGGTTTGGAACGACACCGATGGCGTGCGGGTGGTGCTGCTGATCGACGTGCCGCGCCCCTTCCCGCCGGCGCTGGCGGCCGTCAACAAGACCCTGCTGCGCCTGGCGCGCCTGACCCCCTTCGTCACCGACTCGGTGAAGAAATTCCGCGCCTGGGAAAAAGACTACTACGAGGCCCAGGCCCAGAAGCCGGCAGCTTAGGTTTTCACCACCAAGCACACCAAGAGCACCAAGGGGGCCGGCGTTTCCGTATTTGAACGCCAAGGCGCGAAGAACGCTAAGGGCGCGTAGCGCGTCGACCAAAGCTCGTGCTCACGGACTTTCGCACGGGCTTCGCCCGCCTGGGCGTCAAAACAACCTTCTTGGTGCGCTTGGTGTGCTTGGTGATCAGATTCCAGCCCGCTCGATCCCCATAGCTGGGCGCTTGTCTCGCGCCGAAACCCGTGCACATGACTGTCTCCCAACGGCTAAAGTCCTGGGGAGGAAGCCATGACCGATCTCGTGCAGGTGACGGACAAGGGGCACGTCCGCACCATCCGGCTGAACCGGCCGGAGAAGAAGAACGCGCTCAACAATGAACTGGCCTGGGGCGTGGTCGAGGCGATCGATGCGGCCGCCAAGGTCGACGATGTCTGGGTCGTGGCGATCACGGGAACCGGC
>Ga0302311_10004157_pt1 | contig 15675 bp, 12 predicted proteins | sample III_Palsa_N1_3_FD_200449 | JGI IMG/M metagenome (GOLD analysis project Ga0302311, IMG submission 200449) | Peat permafrost microbial communities from Stordalen Mire near Abisko, Sweden - III_Palsa_N1_3 | ecosystem: Environmental > Terrestrial > Soil > Palsa > Peat permafrost | place: Sweden... | reverse complement strand
CGCCCATGCCCGCAACCACCGCCACCCGCCGCCACCTGCTCGCCGCCGCTGCGGTGCTGGCGGCCGGTCCGGCCTGGGCCCAGCCGGCGCGGACGCGCGTCCGCCTTCAGACCGACAAGGGTGTGATCGTGGCGGAGCTGGCGGACGACAAGGCGCCGATCACGGTCGCCAATTTCCTGCACTATGTGGACACCAGGCGAATGGACGGCGCTGCGTTCTACCGCGCCGCGCGGGCGCCGGGCGCGCCGACCATAGGACTGATCGAGGCCGGCGTCAGGGACGCCGCCAAGCTGTTCGCGCCCATCGCGCACGAGAGCACCCTGACCACAGGGCTTCGACACCTCGACGGGACCTTGTCGATGGCCCGCTTTGCGCCGGGCACCGCGACCAGCGACTTTTCCATATGCTGCGGCGACGCCTCCTATCTTGACGCCCATCCGGAATTGCCCGGCGATAACGTGGGCTATGCGGCGTTCGGCCAAGTGGTCGAGGGCATGGACGTGGCGCGGGCCATCCTGGCCATGCCAACCACCGGCGCAGCCCAGACGCCCGCCATGCAGGGCCAAATGATCGACCCGCCGGTCAGCATCCTCAGCGCGCGCCGGGTGTGAAAGGCCGGGCGCGAGGTCGGCGCCGCTAGACCGCGGCCTCGATCGCGCCTTTCGCCGCTGGGCCCTCCCGCATGACCTCCGCCACGATCTCGAAGGAATGGCGGCGGGCGACGTGGTCAAAAATCTGGGCGGTGATCATCAGCTCGTCAGGGCGGTTTCGGGCGATGAAGGCGTCCAGGCCGGCCTTCACCGTCGCCGGGCCGCCGACCACGGAGCGCGACAGGGTCTGCTCCAGCAACGCCTGGGCGCCGGGGTCGATGATCGCCGCGATGTCGTCCACTGGCGGCGGCAGAGGGCCGGCGCGGCCGGTGCGCAGGTTGATGAAGGCCTGCTGCAGCGAGGTGAACAGGCGGTGCGCCTCGTCGTCGGTGTCCGCCGCCACCGCGGTCAAGCCCAGCATGACGTAGGGCTCCGCCAGGTGCTCGGAGGGTTGGAACCGCTCGCGGTAGATCCGCACGGCCGCGTCCATGTCCGCCGGGGCGAAGTGGGACGCGAAGGCGTACGGCAGGCCGAGCATGGCCGCCAGTTGGGCGCCGTAGGTGCTCGAACCCAGTATCCAGACCGGCACGTCCAGCCCCGCGCCGGGCACCGCCTGGACGGCCTGGCCGGGTTGGACCGGCTGGAAGTAGTGGATCAGTTCCACGACGTCGTTGGGGAAGGCGTCGATGGCGCCGCTGAGGGTCCGGCGCAGGGCATGGGCCGTCAGCTGGTCCGTGCCCGGCGCGCGGCCGATCCCCAGGTCGATGCGGCCGGGATAGAGAGCGGCCAGGGTGCCGAACTGCTCGGCGACCTGCAGCGGCGCGTGGTTGGGCAGCATGATGCCGCCGGCGCCGATGCGGATCGAGGACGTGCCCTCCGCCACATAACCCAGGGCGACCGCCGTGGCGGCGCTGGCGACCCCCGGCATGTTGTGGTGTTCCGCCATCCAGAACCGCCGGTAGCCCAGCCGTTCGACATGGCCGGCCAGATCGCGGCTGTTGCGCAGCGCCTGGCGGGCGTCGCCGCCGAGGACAATGGGGGACAGGTCGAGCACGGACAGGGTGGTCATCGGCGACATATAGGCGCCGTCCGCCGCTGTCGTAGAGCCGGCCTCGGCCGCAGGCTGCGGCGACGGCGAGTCTGCTCTAGCCTGTCGGAACGGCAAGTGGTCGATAGACGAGCGGCTAGGTTCGCAAGGCAGGACGGAGGCAAGCGCCATGAAGTCGGGGGAGACGGATTTCGACGTGTTGGTGGTTGGCGCGGGTTTCGGTGGCCTCGCAATGCTCTACCGCCTGCGCGAACTCGGCTTTTCAATGCTGGGCGTAGAGACGGGCGACAGCGTCGGCGGCACCTGGTTCTGGAACCGCTATCCCGGCGCGCGGGTGGACATACAGAGCGTCGAATACTCGTTCAGCATCGCCCGTGAGGTGCAGGACGAGTGGACCTGGACCGAGCTGATGGCGCCGCAGGCGGAGCTGGAGCGCTACGTCAACTTCGTCGCCGACCGGCTCGATCTGCGGCGGCGCATCAGGTTCAACACCCGCGTCACCGCGATGGCGTGGGACGAGGACAGCGCGACCTGGTTGGTCGAAACCGACCAGGGCGATCGGTGGCGCGCGCGCTTCGTGGTGACGGCGGTGGGGTGCCTGTCGGCGCCGCTGGAGCCGGCGATCGAGGGCCTGCACAGCTTCGCCGGCGACACGCTCTACACCAACCGGTTCCCGAAGGACGGCTACGACTTCAGCGGCAAGCGGGCAGCCATCGTCGGCACCGGCTCGTCCGGCGTGCAGGCGACGCCGGTGGTGGCCCGCCAGGCCAAACACCTCTGCGTCTTCCAGCGCTCGGCCGCCTACACCATGCCCGCCGGCAACCGCGCCTGGGCGCCGGGCGAATTCGAGGCGCTGCGCAGCGACTACGATACGATCCGCGCCGCGCAATTGACCTCGGCGCTGGGGGCCGCGCGCTTCGGCGCCGTGGCCGTCGACCCGACCGCGGCGCCGCCGCCGAACATTCTCGACATGACGCGCGAGGAGCGCCTGGCGCGGCTGGATCGGGACGGCTGGCTGGCGGCCACCCCGTTCGCCTGGGCCGATGTGGCGCTCAGCATGGAAGCCAACCGGGCCGCGCAAGAGCTCTATGCCGAGATGATCCGCCGCGAGGTGAAGGATCCCGAGACCGCGGCGGCGCTGGTTCCACACTACCCGATGGGGTGCAAGCGGCCGATCATCGACATCGGCTACTTCGACACGTTCAACCGCGAGAACGTGACGCTGGTCGACCTGCGCAAGGGCGCGATCCGGCGGGTGACGCCGGAGGGCATCGAGACCGAACAAGGTTTCTTCCCGCTCGACGTGATCGTCTACGCCACCGGGTTCGACGCCATGACCGGCGCGCTCAACCGGATTGATATCGCCGGGCAAGGCGGCCGGCTGATGCGCGAGGCGTGGCTGGCTGAAGGCCCGCGCAGCTATCTGGGGCTGATGGTGGCGGGCTTTCCAAACCTCTTCACCATCACCGGCCCCGGCAGCCCCTCGGTGCTGACCAACATGATCGCGTCGATCGAGCAGCACAGCCAGTGGATCGGCGACTGCCTGGACCATATGCGCCAAAAGGGCCTGCGGACGATCGAGGCGCAGCCTCAGGCGCAGGAAGAGTGGGTGACGCACGTCGCCGGCCTCGCCGAGGGCGGGGTGCGCGTGCACGAGAGCTGCACCTCCTGGTATCTCGGCGCGAACGTTCCGGGGAAGGTCCGGGTCTACATGCCTTACGCCGGCGGGCTGAACGTCTACCGCGACCGCTGCAACGAGATCGTCAGTGGCGGCTACGCGGGCTTTGCGCTGGCCTGAATGGCGCCGCGCATGTCGAGTTCAGCTAGACACCCGACTAGGCGGACCTGTTCGCCACTGTTGCGGCGCGGCAAAGATCCAGGAATGCGCGAACCTTGGCCGGTGAGCGACCTCGGCCGGGCTGCAGGGCGTAGAGCGGGAAGCGCTCATCGGGCCAGTCGGGGAAGAGCTCGACCAGGAGGCCGCGGGCCACGAGATCGCTCGCGCCGAGCGCCATGACCTGGGCGACGCCTGCGCCGGCCACACAGGCGCCCAGCATCGAGTCGACATCGGAGACGAGCAGGGGCCCCGAAGTCTCGACCGGCAGGACTTCGCGTCCTCGGCGGAACTCCCATTCGAACGGGCGGCCGGTCACTGGATCGCGGAAATCGATGCAGTCGTGCGTCGCAAGATCCGTGGGATGGCCGGGCCGTCCGCGCCGCTCCAGATAGGCCGGCGCCGCCACGGTCAGGATGCGGGTCTCGGCAAGCTTGCGGGTGACGAGGGTGCTGGTGGGCGGCGGGTCGCCGAACCGGACCGCGAGATCAAACCCTTCGGCGACCAGGTCGCCGATTGCGTCGCTGGCCACCAGTTCTAGTCGCAGTTGCGGATTGTCCCGCAGGAACGCCGCCAGATGAGCGGCGAGCACCAGGCGGGAGAAAAAGGGGTCGACGTTCACGCGCAGGCGTCCCCGCACGACTTCGGTCGAGCCGGACGCCTCGTTGGCCGCCTCCTCGATCTCGCCCAGGAGCGGCGTGACCCTCTCATAGAGCCGCCGGCCTTCGTCGGTGAGGTGGAGCGCCCGGGTCGTTCGATGAAACAGGCGTGCGCCGACTGGCGCGGCCATCGCATCGTCGAAATCGAAGGCCCGGCGCGGGTCTCGCCGAACGACCTGGCCGCGGCATTCAGCAAGGCGCTCGAACGGACCGTCTCCCTCAACCTCGCGCCGCGCGATGGATGGGAAGCGACCTTCCGCGCCCAGGGCATGACCAACCCGACGCCGCGCGCCCGGATGGTCGACGGCTTCAACGAAGGCTGGATCGAATTCAGCGATGGCGGCGCCAATGCCCGCCGAGGCCGGATTTCCATCAACCAGGCGATTGGCGCACTTGTGGCCAACACGCCCGCCCACACCGCGGAGGCTTAGACATGGCCAGGGTTTTCATCACCGGTTCGTCCGACGGTCTTGGACTGATGGCGGCCAGAGTCCTGATCCAGCAGGGTCATCAGGTGCTCCTGCATGGCCGCAATCCAGAGCGCGCCAAGGCGGCTTTGGCCGCGGCGCCCGGCGCCGAGCACGCGGTCATCGGCGACCTGTCCGACGTTGAAGAGACCAAACGGGTCGCCGGACAGGTCAATGCGCTGGGGCGCTTCGATGCGGTGATCCACAACGCGGGCGTCGGCTATCGCGAGCCCCGGCGGATCGACACCCAGAGCGGCGCATCGCACGTGTTCGGCATAAATGTGCTGGCGCCCTACATCCTCACCGCCCTGATCGAGCGGCCGGACCGGCTCGTCTATCTCAGCTCAGGCATGCATCACGGGGTGCGGCCGCGCCTCGACGACATGCTCTGGACCAGGCGGCGGTGGGAGGGCGCATCGGCCTACGCGGAGAGCAAATTCTACGATGTGGCGCTCGCCTTCGCCGTCGCCGGGCTTTGGCCGGAGGTCCTGTCCAATGCGCTGGAGCCCGGATGGGTGCCGACCAAGATGGGAGGCCGCGGCGCGCCGGACGACATGCGCAAGGCCCCGGTCACCCAGGCCTGGCTCGCGGTCAGCGACGACAAGCTCGCGCAGTCGACCGGCGCGTATTTCTATCATCAGCAGCTCCGCGAGCCGAACGCGGCCGCCCGCGATGCGAAGGTTCAAAATGCCCTGCTCGAAACCTGCGGCCGACTCTCGGGCGTGCATCTGAGTTAGTTGGAGCACCGCGGCGATCTCTGTCACGCCTCTACCACGATGGAAGGGTTGGCCGTCGGCTCCGCGTTCGCTCGTTTGCGAGACCCGCGGCTTCAGACTAATTTGAGCAGCCTTGAGCCGGCTCGTCGCAATGGTGGCCGGTTGCTAGGGTCGGACGTTCGAGCGCTTCGGCTCGCGGCGGCGCAGATCGGATACCCGCGCCGGACTAACCGCGGTGGAGGGTATCGAGCGGTCGGTGGACAGCGCACCGAGTCCGCCCGGCCCCGGCCCCGGCCCGGCGGGCCCGGCTTTGGCGGCCAGGAAATGCTCCATGTGCTTCGCATACTGGGTGCGCATGAACGCCTTGGCCTGAGCGGGATCCTGGATGTCCTGGGTGCGCAGAGTGTTGCGCTGGACTGGATGCGGGTCGAGATTGACCGTGCCGTCGAGCAGTTCGCGCTGCATGGCGTCCAGCGACTCGGGCTGAACCGGAACCACCACGTCGGGCGTCTGGTCGCGCCAGACGTGGGTTCCGTCGTCGACGAGATAGGTCTGGGTCAACTTCGCCGCCTGGGCGTCGCGCTGAGTCAGAAACCCGCCGCGCAACTGGAACGCGTCGATGACCGACCCCGGAATGGTTGAATGGCTATAGACGGTCGAGTCCACGGCGGCCGGAAACCAGGGCGAGACCAGGATCGCCGGAACCCGCAGGCCGAGACGATCGAAGTCGAACGGCACGAGGTAGCTCTCATCCAGTCGGCCGGGGATGCCGTCCGGCGAGACTGCCGCGGGCGGCGCGACGTGGTCCTGGTAGCCGCCGTGTTCGTCGAAGACGACGATCAATAGCGTCTTCTTCCAGACATCGGGCGCAGCTCGGAGGGCGCAATAAACGTCGGCCACCAGTTTTTCAGCCGGTCGAACGTCGGCCGGCGCATGCATGCTATTCACCGGATGCTGCGCCGATCCGATAAAGGCGGGCGTGATGAATGAATAGGAGGCCAGCTTGTCGCCAGCCACGTCGGCGGCGAAATTCCCCTCGAACTGAACGTGGTTGGTCGTGTCCTTGTCTAGGTCGGGATAGAGTTCATGCACGTCGTCTTCGTCGTGAGAATAGACCCGCCAAGTGCGATTGGGATCGGCGTTGATCCGGTCGTAGATGGTCTGGCAGGTGAATTTCGGCTTCCAGCCGGCGTTGTAAGTGTAGCCCTGGGAGGTCGCCGCATGGACGAAGGCGCGATTGGGCATCGTCGGGCCCGGCACGTCGGCGAACCAGCGATCGCAGAGCACGAAGTTCTTCGCCAGCGTCGATAAGACCGGCAGTTGCACCGGATCGAAGGCGTTCATGACCTGCTGCAGTTCGGTTGTCGTCGGCGCCCGCTTCAGATCATAGGCCAGGGCGGTGTTGAACGAGGCGACGAAGCCGGCGAGAGTCGGCCCTTGAGCGACGTCCCCCGCGGTCGGCTTGGTCTTGCCGAACAGCTGCACATTGGTCTGCTTCAGGCTGTGCGAGGGTCCCTGCCCCACCGCCACGAAGTCGCCGCCCTTCTGGGTGGTGAAGCTCTGACTGCCGGCCACCCCGGGCTTCAGCGCGTTCGTGACGCCGCCGGCCGGGATGCCGTCCCCTATCCCCAGATATCCGAACACGTGATCGAACGACCGGTTTTCGAGCATGAGCACGATGATGTGGTCAAACAGCAACGCCATCGGATGATCCCCCCTGAGCGGGCCCGTCGCCCGGCGCGAGCCTTCGGTCGATACGGCCCAATATTCTCTACATGGTTGTGTAGCGCGAAATCAGCTATATGGCAAAGCTTGAAGTGCGTGAACGCTTCAGATTGCGAAACGGCGGACTATCCGACGCCCGACGCGGTCTACGCCGCCGACCCTGTCGTCGGCGATGCGGGGGCGGATCCCGACACCGGTCCTAGCCAGCGGCCGTTGCAGACCGCGACGCCGCTGGCGCTGCGACTAGGGCGCGCGCCAATTACCCGCTGGGCCACTGCGCTGGCCTAGAGGGTCGTCCTCGGCGGGGAGCCGCACCCGTCACGCCGCCACCTTCAAGCCGGCCGCCGCGGCCGCGTCGCGCAGGGCGGCGAGGCCGAGCGCGCCGTAGGTCTTGGGATCGGCGACGTCCGGATCCTGCTCGGCCTCGAGGATCACCCAGCCGGCGTAGCCGATGTCGGCGAGGGCTCGCATCACCGGGCCGAAGTCCATACCGCCGTCGCCCGGCACGGTGAACATGCCGGCGAGCACACCTTGGAGGAAGCTCTGGCCCTTGCCGCGGGCGTCGTCGAAGACGGCGCGGCGGACGTTCTTGCAGTGGACGTGGGCGACGCGGGCGGGATGGGCGCGGATCAGCGCCACCGGGTCGATCCCGCCCAGCGCCGCGTGGCCGGTGTCGACGGTGAGCCCGACCGACGGGCCGGTGGCGGCGAGGAAGGCGGAGAGGTCCTCCGGCCGCTCGACCACGGTGCCGAGATGGTGGTGATAAGCGAAGACCAGGCCCTCGGCGGCGATCGCGTCGGCGAGCCCCGTCAGCCGCTCGCCGAAGCGGCGCCAGCCGGCGTCGCCCAGGCGCGGCGTGGCGGTCAGCGGCGTCTGCATATGGCCGTGGATCGCGTTGCTGGTCTCGGCGTAGACGAAGACGCGGCAGTCCATCTCCTTCAGCAGCGCCAGATGCGCCCGCGCCGCCGCCAACTCGGCGGCGACGTCCTGGACCAGCAGATTGCCGCTGAACCAGCCGCCGACGAGATCGAGACCGTAGCTGGCCAGCAGCGGCTTCAGCACCGCCGCGTCGCGGGGGAACTTGCCGCCGAGCTCAACGCCGGCAAAGCCGATGTCGCGGGCGTCGGCGAGGATGGTTTCGAGTGGCGTGGCGCCGCCGAGCTCGGGCAGGTCGTCGTTGACCCAGGCGATCGGGCTGACGCCGAAACGGATGCTCATGCCGGTCAGTCTCCGAGCCGTTGGGTCCTGCGGGCCGCGTCGTAGGCGGCGCGCGCGGCCGCCACGTCCGGGCGCGGCGACACCTCGGGCACGGCGACGTCCCACCAGGCGCCGCCCGCCGCGGTGGAAATGGCGGGATCGGTCTCGATCACCACCACGCTGACGCCATCCGAGGCCTGGGCGCGGCCGAGCGCCGCCTCCAGCGCCTCGGTTCCGGCGACCGTCTCGGCGCGGGCGCCGAGGCTGGCGGCGTGAGCGGCAAAGTCGAGCCGCGGCAGTTCCACGTGGCGGGAGTCGGCCAGCAGGTTGTTGAAGCCGGCGCCGCCGGCGCCGCGCTGCAGCCGGTCGATGCAGCCGAAGCCGCGGTTGTCGAGCACCACGAGGATCAGCTTCAGGCCGAGCATCGCCGCGGTGGCGATCTCGGAGTTCATCATCAGGTAGGAGCCGTCGCCGACCATGACCACGACCTCGCGGTGCGGCTCGGCCAGCTTCACCCCGAGGCCGCCGGCGATCTCGTAGCCCATGCAGGAATAGCCGTATTCGACGTGGTAGCCGCCGGGCCGCGCCACGCGCCACAGCTTGTGCAGTTCGCCCGGCAGGCCGCCGGCGGCGCAGACCACCACCGCATCCTCGCCGAGCGCCCGCTGCGCCGCGCCGATCACCTGGGCGTCGGAGGGGAAGGCCGCGTTGGTCCGGGCGGTGACGGCGTCGGCGTCGCGGTTCCAGGCGGCCGCGCCGACGCGCCCCTGTTCGGCCCAGCCGGCCGGCGCCTGCCAGTCGCCGAGCGCGGCGCTCAGCGCCTCGATCGCCGCCAGCGCATCGCCGACCACCGGCTCGGCGCCATGCTTGTAGGCGTCATACGGCTGCACGTTGATCTGCGCCAGCACCCGGTCCGGATGGGCGAACAGCGCCCGCGAGCCGGTGGTGAAGTCCTGCAGCCGCGTGCCGACGCCGATCACCAGATCGGCCGCGGCGGCGGCGGCGTTGGCGGCGGACGAGCCGGTGACGCCGATGGAGCCCAGCGCCGCGGGGTGGTCCCACGCCAGCGCGCCCTTGCCGGCTTGGGTCTCGGCCACCGGCAGGCGGTGCGCGGCGGCGAACGCGGCCAGCGCCGCCTCGGCGCCGGAATAGAGCACGCCGCCGCCGGCGATCAGCAGCGGCGCCTGGGCGGCGCGCAGGCGGCCGGCGAGAGCCTCGATCGCGGCGGCCTCGGGCGGCGGGCGGCGGAAGCGCCAGACGCGCTCGGCGAAGAAGGCGGCCGGCCAGTCGTGGGCCTCGGCCTGCACGTCCTGGCAGAAGGCCAGCGTCACCGGACCGCAAGCCGCCGGATCGGTCAGCACCGCCATCGCCCGCGGCAGGGCGACCAGCAGCTGCTCGGGACGGGTGATGCGGTCGAAGTAGCGCGAGACCGGGCGGAAGCAGTCGTTGGCGCTGACCGCGCCGTCGGCGAAGTCCTCGATCTGCTGCAGCACCGGATCCGGACCGCGGCCGGCGAAGACGTCGCCGGGCAGCAGCAGCACCGGCAGGCGATTGACGTGAGCCAGCGCCGCGGCGGTGACCATGTTGGTGGCGCCCGGCCCGATCGAGGTGGTGCAGACCATGGCGCGGCGGCGGCGCATCTGCTTGGCGTAGGCGATGGCGGCGTGGGCCATGGCCTGCTCGTTGTGGGCGCGGAAGGTCGGCAGCACGTCCTGCGCGCCGTGCAGCGCCTCGCCGAGCCCGGCGACATTGCCGTGGCCGAAGATCGCCCAGACGCCGGCGAAGAACGGAACCTTGGCCCCGTCCAGCTCGACGTGCTGCGCGGCGAGCCAGCGCACCGTGGCCTGGGCGGCGGTGAGGCGGACCCGGCTCATGCCGCGCGGCCCGCCGCGGCCCGCTCGCGGCGCCAGGCGCCGACCAGCGACTGGAAGCGCTCGGCGAGCTGGCCGCGCGCCGCGGCGTCGTCGATCTCGCCGGCGAACCAGGCCCTGGCCGGCGCCTCCCAGATGGTGCGGCCGACGGCGAAGCCCTTGATCACGCTGACGCCGGCCGTCGCGCGGAACGCCGCGACCAGCGTCTCGGCCCGCTGCGCGAGGCCGAGCAGCAGCACGCCGCGGCACCAGGGATCGCGCGTCGCGATCGTCCGCTCGATCGCCTGCCACGCGGCGATATCGGCGAGCGGCGCCAGCTTCCACCAGTCGGGCTTGACCCCGAGGTCGTAGATCCGGGCCAGCGCGCGCGGCGCGGCCAGCGGATCGGGCGGACCTTCGACCGGGACGATGATCTCCAGCAACAGCTCGCGCCGCGTCTTTCGGCACGCTTCGTAGAGCCGCACGATCTGCCGCTCCTGGCGCTCGCGCAGGGCCGGCGCGTCGTCCGGGTGGTAGCGGCAGAGCGCCTTGACCACGTGGCCGAGCGGCCAATCGGCGATCGCCACCGCCGGGTCCTCGGCCCCCTCGAACGCCAGCGGGCGGGACCCCGGAACCTCGATCGGCCGGCCGACCCAGTAGGGCGTGTCCGCCGCGGCGCAGAGCGCCTCGAAGCCGAAGCGGCCGTCGACCAGGATGCCGAAGCGCGGATCGCCGCCGGCGACCAGGTCCACCGCCTCCAGCGCCAGGCGCTTGAAGGCGCCGATGCGCGCCGGATCGGCGCCGGCCTCGCGGGCCAGGTCCTCGAATTGGGTGCGATGGTCGATGGCGAGCACGGTGAGCGCATCGTAGCGCCCGGCCCGGGTCGTCGCCCAGTGGACATGCTCGAGGTCGCGGTCCTCGCGCAGCCGGAACGGCCGGTTCTTCGCGGCGAGGAAGGCCTGCATCTCCGGCCAGGTCGGCATGGCCGGCGCGCAGCCGTGGCGCGACACCACGATGGCGCCGGCGGCGTTGGCGAGCTCGCAGGCCCGCGCCAGCGGCTCGGCCGTCAGCCAGCCGCGCAGGAACCCGGCCATGAAGGCGTCGCCCGCGCCCAGCACGTTGAACACCTCGACCTCGAACCCGGGCCCAACGACGCCGTCGTCGAGCGCGTCGGGAATATCGCCCTCGAAGGCGACGCACCCCATCGGCCCGCGCTTCAGCACCAGCAGCGCCGGGGTCCGCGCGCGGATCGCCTTCAGCGCCGCCAAGGTGTCGGTGGCGCCGCCCAGGATGTGGATCTCCTCCTCGGTGCCGACGATCAGGTCGCAGAGCGGCAGCGCCTGCTGCAGCGTCCGCGTCACCTCGGCGTGGGCGACGAAGCGGTTCTCGCCCAGGTCGCGGGCGGTGAGGCCCCACAGCACCGGCCGGTAGTCGACGTCGAACACCACCTTGCCGCCGGACGCCCTGGCGAGGTTGGCCGCCTTCATCGAGGCCGCGCGCACCGCGGGCTGCGACAGATGGGTGCCGTTGATCAGCACCGCGCGGGCGGCGCGCACCTGGACCTCGTCCACGTCGTCCGCCGTCAGCGCCATGTCGGCGCAATTCTCGCGATAGAAGATCAGCGGGAAGGTCTCGCGGTCGCGGATGCCCAGGATGACCAAGGCGGTCAGGCGGCCCGGATCGGAGATCACGCTCGCGACGTCGACGCCCTCGCGGACCAGCTTCTCGCGGATGAAGCGTCCCATGTGGTCGGCGCCGACGCGGGTCAGCAGCGCGCTCTTCAGGCCCAGCCGCGCGGCGCCGATCGCCGTATTGGTGGGGCTGCCGCCGACGTATTTGGCGAAAGAGCCCATGTCCTCGAGCCGTCCGCCGACCTGCTCGCCATAGAGATCGACGCTCGAGCGGCCGATGGCGAACAGGTCCAGCGTCTTTTCGGCGCCGGCGGACGGATCGCTCATCGACACCCTCCCGGACCAGCGGCGCTCAGTCAAAGCCGATCGGCGCCGACTGCGCAAGGATCGCCAACGCGCATGGCTCGCACTGCGGCACGCCAGCGGTCGCCCGTTCGAGTCGTGTGTTTTCCTGCTGGAGGCCTTGACGCGTCCGGCCGGAGCGCCGCGAGCTTGAAGCTGGTGAGGATAAAGCAGCCGCGAACAAAGCGAGCCGGCATAGTACAATACGCGCTTGCGGAGCTTGAACAGCCTCCGGGCGAACACTACTGCGCTGACGATGTCGCGCATCGGGGGGAGCGCCGTGGGTTCTAAGAAGGTCGAAACTGGTCGCTTGGGACGATGGGTGACCGCCATGGGGGCCCTCGCCGTCGTGGCCGTAAGCTCACCGGCGCTGGCCGCTCCGTTGGGAGCTGACTACGGAACCGAGTTCGAACTCCGCGGGGGCATCTACGGCCACGGCGTCCCGTTCACCGGCCCCGGCATCGAGGTGGGAAGCGCGGACGTGAACGTCGAATTCCTGACGCCCCGTCCCAACCTGTGGCCCGAGACGCGCCTTTCCAAGCTGCTTCCCAGGCTGCAAGTCGGAGGCACGATCAACACCGCGGGCAAAACCAGCCTCGTGTATGCGGGGGCGGCTTGGACGTTCGACTTCGGCGGCAGCCCCTGGTTCGTTGAACCCAATCTCGGCCTCGCCGCGCACAACGGCGAATCCAGCGCCCCGCCTGGCGCGCAACGCCTCTCGCTCGGCTGTAGCCCACTGTTCCACACCGGCCTGTCCGGCGGCTATCGGATCAGCCGGCGCTGGGCGGTGATGGCGACCTGGGAGCATGCGTCCAACGCCAACCTTTGCGCGCGCAACGACGGGCTCAACAATGTGGGCGCCCGCCTCAGCTTCTCGTTCTGAGCGGCTGGTTCACCGCCGAGAGGCCGCCGTCACCGGCACCAGCGCGCCGTTGATGGCGCGGGCCGCGTCGGTGGCCAGGAAATGGATCACGTCCGCAACCGCCGACGGGGCGGTCCAGCCGGCGGGATCGACCTTCGGCATGTCGCGGCGGTTCTGCGGCGTGTCCAGCGTCAGCGGCAGCACGGCGTTGACCCGCACGCGCCCGGCCAGCTCGGCGGCGAGGCTCTCGGTCAGCCGGGCCACGCCCGCCTTCGACGCGGCGTAAGGTCCGAACCCCGCTCCCGCCCGCTCCGCGCCGGCGGCGCCGATGTTGACGATGGCGCCGCCGTCGGCGAGCCCGCGCGCCGCGACGTGGCACATGTTGGCGCAGGTGAGCAGGTTGATCTCGAACATCGCCCGCCAGGCGTCCGGCCCGCTCTCGGCCTGGAGGGCGAAGCGGAAGCTCCCGGCCACATTGACCAGAGCGTCCACGCTGCCGAGCGCTTCGGCGGCGGCGCGGAACGCCGCCGCGGCCTGGTCAGGGTCCACCAGGTTGACGCCGCCGAACGCCGGGGCCGCGACGTTTTCGGGGGCCTTGGCCGCGTCGACCAGCGCCACCGACCAGCCGCGATCGCGGAACGTCGCGGCCGTCGCCGCCCCCAGCGCGCCGAATCCCCCGGTGACGATGACTCCGGCCATGCACGATCTCTCCTTCGAGCGGCGACTATAGCGCGCCGCCCGGCCGGGGAAATCCCGCACCGGTTCCGGACTAGACCAAGGCTGTCATCGTCGCGCTCTGCAGGTCCCTCACCTCGAGCAGGACGCTCAGCGCATTCTCCGCCGACCAGGCCGGGGGATCGAACCCCGCGCCGCCGAGACTTTCCACAATGGCGTCGTCGGCGCGACTGACGCGGCGGGCGCACATGTTCCAGTCGGCGAACGCGCGCATGGCCGAGCCTTCGGCGAGCACGATCGGACCCACGTGGCGATCGTCTCGGAGGATGCGGGCGTAGGTGTCGGCGACCGCCCGGACCGGCCCTTCGAGCGCTTGGACGAACCAGCCCTGATGCGCCAGCAGCAGACCGGTGATCGCGACGTCCCGGTTATTGCGGATGGACGCCCGGATGATCTTCCCGATCGCGTCCCGCTGGTCTTCGGCATCCACGGGGAAACCCGGGGCGAAGCGGCTGGCGTAGATCAGGCGCAGCGGGAGCGTCATCAGCTTGCCGCCGCCGGCGCCTGGGCGAGCGCTTGCTGGGCGGCGAACGTCTGGGCGTGAACCTCGCCGACCGCCAGCAGGAACCGGATCACCGCCCGCTCGGGAAACGTGGTGGGATCGAACGAGGTCTTGCGGTCGAGGATGGAGAGCACCGCAGCGTCGGTGCGTGAAAGGCTCCGGGCGCACATGGTCCAGGCGCCGAACGTCCGCTGGCGCTGCGGTCCCCGCGCGATGAGGACCGCGTCGTGGTGGCGCGGGTCGTCGCGGATCTGATCGAACAGACCCTGGATCGCCGCCTCGGGTCCTTCGATCGCCTGCAGAAACCAGCCCTGATGGGCCACCAGCAGGCCGGTCACGTCGAGCTTGCGATTGTTCGGCACCGCGACGTCGAGGATCGCGGTCAGGGTCTCGTCCGGCCTGGCGATCGCGGCGGCCGTCATCCGGCTGGCGTAGACGAGGCGGAAAATGGGTTCGGTCGTGGACATGACGCTTCAATGCCCGCGGATGGTGACTGACGGCCTAAAGCCGTCCGTGGCAGTTTGAAGCGCAGGCGCTGGCCCTCTCCGGTCGCGCCGCAGTTCCAGGAGTCGACCGTGCCAGACATTGATCCCGTGGCCGCGCTGCAGACGGCGTCGCCGGCCGAAGTCGGGCTCTCGGCCGAGGGGCTGGCGCGGATCGATGCGGCGATCGCCGGCTTCATCGCGGAGGGCCAGCTCGCCGGCGCGGCGATCCTGGTCGCCCGCCACGGCAAGGTCGCCCATCGCGCCGCGATGGGCCTGAAGGACATCGCCAGCGGCGAGCCGCTCGCGGACGACACGATCTACCGCATCTATTCGATGACCAAGCCGGTCACCGCCGTGGCGATGATGATCCTGCACGATCAGGGCCTGTGGTCGCCGGACGACCCGATCGCCAAGCACCTGCCCGAGTTCGCCGCCGTGAAGGGACCGGACGGCGCGGCGCCCGTGCATCCGCCGACGATGCGCGAGCTGATGACCCATACGGCCGGGTTCGGCTATGGCATCGGCCTCGGTCCGCACGATCCGACCGACAAGGCTTACATCGACGCCGGCGTCTGGCAGGCGGACGATCTCGCCGAGTTCGCGCGGCGCGTCGCCGCCGTCCCCCTCGCCTATCAGCCCGGCGCCACGTGGCGCTATTCGCTCAGCATGGACCTGCAGGGCGCGGTCATCGAGCGGCTGTCGGGCCAGAGCCTGCCGGACTTCATGCGCGAGCACATCTTCGCGCCGCTGGGCATGGTCGACACCGACTTCTTCGTGCCGGCGGAGAAGCTGCCGCGGCTGGCCACGCTCTACCACATGTACGGCATGCCGGCGCTGACGGTGCTCGACCACCCGGCGTTCGTCCGCGACCCGGCGGTGATCCCGAAACTCCCGTCGGGCGGCGGCGGCCTCCATTCGACGCTGGCCGACTACGCCCGCTTCGCCCAGATGCTGCTGGGCGGCGGCGCGCTGGACAGTGTACGGATCATCTCGCCCGAGGCGGCCCGCCTGATGACCGCCAACCACCTGCCG
>Ga0302311_10004148_pt1 | contig 15696 bp, 12 predicted proteins | sample III_Palsa_N1_3_FD_200449 | JGI IMG/M metagenome (GOLD analysis project Ga0302311, IMG submission 200449) | Peat permafrost microbial communities from Stordalen Mire near Abisko, Sweden - III_Palsa_N1_3 | ecosystem: Environmental > Terrestrial > Soil > Palsa > Peat permafrost | place: Sweden... | reverse complement strand
TCGCGCGCAGCGCCAGCTCACCGCCGAGCTTGCTGCGGCCGTACGCGGAGACCGGCGTCGGCGGGTCCTGTTCCCGCCGCTGCCGCCCCGGGCCCGCGGCGGCGAGGGAGGAGCAGAGCACCAGGCGCGGCGGTTCCGCGAGGGCGGCGAGAACGGCACAGAGTCGGCCGGTGCCCTGGGTGTTGACCTCGGCGTAGCCGCCCGGGGCACGGGCCTTGGTGACTGCGGCGAGATGGATGACCCGGTCGACGCCCTCGGCGGCCGCGGCCAGACCCGCGCCGGTGGCGAGGTCACCCTCGACCGTCCGGAGCCCGGGGAAGACTCCGGGGATCCTCCGCCCGCCCCGGACGAGGGCGGTCACCTCGTGCCCCAGACGGGCGAGGTGGCGGACCAGGCACTGCCCGACGAAGCCGGTCGCACCAGTGACGAGGTACCTCATCCGGTGTATTCCATGGGCGGTACCTCCTGCGGCGTACTTCGTCCGGTGGCGCGCTCGTACAGGCGGTGGGTGTGGAAGAGGATGCCGCCGGCGCCCTTGGCATGGCCGTTGCTGTGCCGGTTGTCCTCCAGGACCCAGGAGATCTCGGTCTCTGTGTAGCCGAGGCGGAACGCGGCCCGCTGGGTCTGCGCGAACATGGCGGCGGCGAGGCCTCGGTTGCGATGCTCCCGCTTGATGCCGCAGGCCAGGACGCGGGTCCGCTGGATCCTGCGGGTGGCGCGGGCGATCCGGACCAGTCCGATGGGCACGCCGTAGCTGGTGAGCCGTCCGCGGGCGGCCCGCAGCGCCTGGTTGGCATCGGGAAGGCAGAGGAGGAAGCCCGCGGGCTCGCCGTGCACCTCGGCGATCTGCACCAGCTCGGACTTCAGGATCGGCGTGAAGCCCCGTACGACGTGCGCGAATTCCCGGTCGGTCATGGGCGTGGCGGCGTAGTTCTGCGACCAGGCGTCGTTGTAGATGTCCTTGACGACGGCCATGTCGGCATCGAAGCGGTCCGGGTCGAGCGGCCTGACGCGGACGCCAGGAGCAGCCAGCGCGCGTTGCGCGGCGCGCCGGAATCCGGTGGGAGGCTCGCCGTCGGCCGGCATCGGGACCCGCCAGGACAGCAGGTCCTTGGCCTTGGTGAAACCGCAGTCCTCGAAGAGCCCTGGATAGTAAGGGGGGTTGTGCGGCATGAGCATGGTGGGCGGGCAGTCGTAGCCGTCGACGAGCAGTCCGCACTCGTCGTTGAGCGAGAAGCTCAACGGGCCGAACATCCGGCTGAGTCCCCGCTCGCCCAGCCAGTCGGCCGCGGCGTCGAAGAGGGCAGCCGCCACCGCGGGCTCGTCCACGCACTCGAAGAGCCCGAACTGGCCGCACTTGAGGCCGTCCCGCTCGTGGTGACGGGGATCGACGACGGCGGCGATGCGGCCCACGACCGTCCTGCCACGCCGGGCGAGGAACAACTGGACCGTGCCCACCTCGAAGAACGGGTTGCGCCCCGGATCGAGAAAGGCACGCCGCTCGCGCTCCAACGGGGCAACCCACAGCGGATCGTCGCGGTAGATGGCGTACGGCAGCCGGATGAAGGCGGTGGTGTCGGCGCGATCCCGTACGGGCGTGACCGTGACGGGAGCACCGTCGCCGGAGCGGCCGACGGTGACGGAAGGGCCGGAAGCGAGGGTGGCCATCAGACGTGCACCGGCATCCGGCCCGGCTGCGAGCCCACGGCAGTGGCGCGACCCGCAGCCGCAGCCGCAGCGGGGCCTGCGGCGGGAATCACACCAAGGCGGCGGCCCGCGGCGGCGAAGGCGCCGAGGATGCGCGCCAGGTGTTCGTCGGTGTGCGTCGCCTGCAGCGTCAGGCGGATCAGCGCCCGGCCCACCGGCACCGCGGGAGCAACCACCGCGCTGGTGAACACGCCCTCGGCGAGGACCTCCTCCCACATCCGCGCGCACAGCGCGGCCTCGCCGATGTACACGGGGACGATCGGGGTGACCACTGCCCTGGTGGCCCCCGTGTCGAAGCCGAGCGCCCGCAGCCCGCTGTCCAGCCACCCGGCCAGATCGAGTACCCGGGTGCGGCGCTGCGGCTCCGCCTCGACGATGTCCAGCGCGGCGAGCGCGGCGGCGACGGCGCCGGGCGTCATCGAGGCGCTGAAGAGCAGCGAGCGTGCGGTGTAGCGCAGGTAGCCGATGATCTCGGCGGGACCCGCGAGGAAGCCGCCGATCGAACCGAAGCACTTCGAGAACGTGCCGGTGTACAGGTCGACTGCGTCCGGCACCCCGAAGTGCTCCGCCACACCCTGCCCACGGACCCCCAGCAGTCCGATGTCGTGGGCGCCGTCGACCACCAGCCTGGCCTCGTGGCGGCGGGCGAGCGCGGTGATCTCAGGCAGCCGGCACAGATCCCCCTCCATCGAGAACAGCCCGTCGGTCACGATCACTTTGCCGACGTCGGGATCGGCGGCCACAAGCTGCCGCTCCAGACGCGCCATGTCCGAGTGGCGGTACGGGCGCTTGCCCGCCCAGCCGAGCCGGATGGCGTCCATGAGGGAGGCGTGGTTGGCCATGTCGCTGAAGACGAGGTCACCACGGCCGAACAGCGGGGCAAGCGCCAGGTTCGCCTGGAAGCCGGTCGTCGTGACGATCGCCGCCTCGCAGCCGAGGAAGGCGGCCAGCCGGGACTCCAACTCCTCGTGCAGCGGCAGCGTTCCGCAGAGCACACGGCTTCCGGAGCAGGACGCGCCATAGCGCTCGGTCGCCCTGGCAGCGGCGCCGGTCACCCGTGAATCGCCCGACAGGCCGAGGTAGTCGTTGCACGCCGTCATGACCACGCGCTCTCCCCGGACCAGGGCCTCGCCATCTCTGGCCGACAGGGCTTGGTAGAAGGGCCTGAACCCGGTGTCCACGAATGACGGGGCGGATGACGCGAGATGTTTGTCGAAGACATCCGCCATAAGGTCCCTGCTTTCACCTAGGGTGACACTCGCGATACAAAGCGTGAAATCTACTCGGGTGCCCGCGCTTCAAGCCAGCCGGACGGCCCCCTGTCACCTGACTGGCGGGGCGCACGAGGCGTGACGGACGCGGTACGTCCGCAGGCATGACGTCGAGCGGATGGTCAACGCCCGCAAGGGATTCCGTGCCGTTGCCGCGCGTTTTCGACAAGCGCGGCCAACTTCCTTCGCAGCACCGCGCTCTCGCGCCGCAGAACCGGCACTTCGGCCTCCACCGACGCGGGTTCTCGTTCGCCAGGCGCAGTACCGGCAAGGGCAGCATCACGTCAGTGAGCCAAAGAGTGCGAAGCACGCGTGATGCTCCGGCGGCGGAGTCCGTGGGGTCAGCTTCCCGTGTGGGTGTAGGCGGCCCACAAGGTAGGGGTGTTGGGGTATTCGGCGCGAAGGCGATTGGTCGCGCTGTGCAGGGCGTGGGCGCTGTGGCTGGTCTCGGGCGGCGTGGTTCCGTCGTTGGTGAGGTGGGCATAGAAGTCGGCGGCGAGTCCGGCGGCGGTGCGGTCGTCGACGGACCACAGGGTGCCGATGACATTCCGGTAGCCGGCGGTGTAGAAGGCGCCTGTGATGTGGAGGGATTCATCGGCCAGGCGCGGCGTGGTGACACTTGTGTCGCAGGCGGACAGGAAGGCGAGTTCGGCGGTCAGGTTCAGTGCACTGATGTCGGCGATGGTCAGCGGCGAGACGGCGTGGTCGGTGACGACGAGGTGACTGCGCGTGGGGTCGGCCCAGTCGGCGTATCCGTGGCAGGAGAAGTGCGCGATCTGGTTCCCGGGCAGGAGTTCGAGGACGGTCGCGCGCGTGGGGTCGACCAGGACCCGGACGTTGCGGATAAGGCCACTGATCGACGCGGTCTCGGTCGATACTCCGTGCAGCGGGGCGCCGGGAATGTCAGGGGCGGGGACGATCAGTGTGCGGAGCTCAGCGGTCGCCGGACGGCCGCTGCGGGCATGGGCCAGGCCACGGATGGTGGTGGTGTAGGAAGAGACGACGCGATCCAGGACGATGCGCGGGTCGGCGAGACCATTGCGAGCGTCGGCATGGTGGCCTGCGGCGTGCAGCGGGAGGAACGCGAGTAGTCCGACGGGACACCACCAGACGCGGGGCCAGGCTTCAGCTGCACCTCTGGAGGCGGAGTAGCCGAGGTGGGTCAGGACGGGCTCGGTGACGACGTCCCACAGCCACGCCAGGATGGCCAGGATTTCTTGCTGAGCCGCGGCACGTACTGCGGGATCGAGGTGGGGGTCGGCGGTGGTGCGACGGGCTTCCAGGAGCAAGCTCACGTGATCGCGGGCAGTGCCGTGCGTCAGACCGGACAGCGGCACCACCTGGACGGGATTGTCCGGGACGTCGGTCAGGACGAGCGCGTCGCAGCGGGCAGGGCTGGTGCTGATGACGATGACCGGCCCATGCTGCGCCTGGCGGGCGAGCCGGCTGATTCTGGGCGCGTGGAGATAGTCCTCGAACCCGGGGTTCCTGCGGATACGCTCAAGCAGGCGCTGCCAAGCGGCATGTGCGGCGCGCCGTTCGGATGCCAGTCGTCGATCCGCGTCCCGGATCGCCTCCCGCATGCTCGGCCCCTCCTGCACCCGCGCGGACACGGCCTGCAGACGGTCCGAGTCGGCGAGGCGGGCACGGAGCCGGTTGAGCTCGTCCGCCAGGTGCGGGGCGAACTCGCGGAGGCGGACCTGGTCGTCGTTCTGCATCCCGACGGCGTCGGCGGCAAGGATCCCGCGGGTTCGCTCCAGCAGTTCCACAGCCCGCGAGGGCCGGCCCGCGTTCAGCGCGGCGGCAGCGGCTTCACCCGCCAGGTCGGCCAGGCGGCCGAGCTGGTGTTCCCGGTCCACCCGGGCCAGGCTGCCCGGGGCGAGTACTTCCACCAGATCGATGGCGTCCTCCATGGCCCGAAGCCCCTCCTCGGCTTCGTCGGGGCCGGTGGACAGGAGTGCAAAGCTCCGATATGCGTCGATGCGGATGCTCGTGGAGCCTGCCTTGCTGTCAGCCGCCTCGTGGTAGCAGCGGCGTGCATCGTTCAGCACACCTGTCTGCCCTGTGTGTTCGAACAGAACCTGGAGGCGGTTCCCCAGATTGTTCAGATACTTGGCACGTTCGGGGTGGTCCTGCGGCGTGTTCGAGATCGCGTCGCGGCCGGCTTGCACTGCCTCCTCCAGCGCACTCGTCCGTCCCGTGTGCCTGAACTGCCGTAGCAGGGCGTTCCCGAGGTTGTTCAGACCTATGGCACGGTTGCGGCCCTCTTGAGAGGTGGAGGCGACCGCTTCCCGGCCGACCTGGACGGCCTCCTCCAAGGCATCCGCCTGACCCGTGCGATCGAAAAGGGCCTGAAGGCCGTTGCCGAGGCTGTCCAGGTATCCGGCGCGAGCCGGGTGGTCCTGCGGAATGGACGCGACCGCTTCCCGGCCGACCTGGACGGCCTCCTCCAGCACACTGCTCCGGCCGGTGCGCTCGAACGATACCTGGAGCCGGGTGCCGAGGCTGCTCAAGTACATCGCACGGTTGTGGTCGTCCTGAGGAGCAGCCGCGACCGCGTAACGACCAGTCTGGATTGCCTCCTCCAGCGCGCTTCTCTCCCCGGTGTACTCAAACAGTCTTGAGAGGCTGTTTCCAAGGTTGTTCAAGATCATTCCCCGGGCCGGATCGTCGTTCGGCGTGCAGGCGACCGCCTGTCGGCCGATCCTGATCGCCTCAGCCAGCGCACTCCGGTCCCCGGTGTGTTCGAACGTCCTGAGGAGCCCGTTCGCGAGGGTGTTCAGGTGGATTCGCCGGCCCGGGTGGTCAAGGGGAGTGGACGCGACCGCGTCCCGGCAAGCCTGGACGGCCTCTTCCAGCGCGCCCGACTCCCCTGTGTATTCGAACCAACGTGTAAGAGCGTTGCCCAAGTTATTCAAGTGTCCGGCGATGTCGGGGTGGTCTCGGCGGGTGCCGACGACCGAGCCGCGCGCACACCGGACAGCCTCCTCCAGTACGACCAGTTCGCCAGTGCGATCGAACAGCGCCTGGAGGTGGTTACCGAGGGCGGTCAGATGGCCGCCGGAGTCGGGATGATCCGGGGACGTGAGTGCGACCGCCTCCCTTCCGACTCGGACTGCCTCCTTCAGAACCCTCACGTCGCCACGCCGGGCGGACAGCGTTTTGAGACTGTTCCCGAGGTTGGTCAGGCGTCTGGCCCGCTCGGGCCCGCCGTGCGGTGTGAGCGCGACCGCCTCCCTGCCGGCTTGGACTGCCTCCTCCAGAACCCTTACGTCCCCGGTGCGTTCGAACAGGGCTCGGAGGTGATGTCCGAGGTTGCTCAGATACTGGGCGCGGTTCGGATGCTCCCGTCGGGTCAGCGCCACCGCCTCGCGATCTGCACGAACTGCGTCCTGTAGCGTGCCCACCTGCCCGGACCGCTCGTACAAGCCGCTCAATGCCGCAGCGAGGTTGCTCAGGCACATGGCGCGGTTCGGGTGGTCGTGGGCGGTGAGCCCGACTGCTTCCTCCCCGGCCCGAACTGCCTCCTGTACAACGCTCAGGCTCTGGGTCTGCTCATAGAGCATGTAGAGGAGGCCCGCGAGATTCCCAGCCAGGACCACATGGCCGGGGTGGTCTCGGGGTGAGACCGCGACCGCGTCGCGCATGGCCTGAACTGCCTCCTCCAGTAAGCTCAATTCCCCGCTCCGCTCGAACAGGATCTGGAGCGAGACCCTCAAATTGTTCAAGTGCGCCACATGGTTGGGATCGCCCGGGGGCGTGAGCGCGAACGCCTCGCGTTCGATCCGGACTGCCTCTCGGAGAACGCTTGTCTGCGGCGTGTGCTTGAACAGGGCCTGAAGGCCATTCCCGAGGCCGCTCAGGTGTCCGACTCGATCGGGATGGCCCTGGGGCGTGAGCGCGACCGCGTCCCGTCCGGCCTGCACCGCCTCTTCCAGCGCACCCGCGTCCCCGCCGGCCGCGTACAGTTCCTGAAGCACAATCCCGAGGTTGTGCAGGCTTTCAGCGCGTGCTGGGCGACCCAGGGGAGTGGCGGTGAGCGCGGCGCGGAACAAGAGGACAGCCCGGTCGAGCAGGCTCCGCCGGCCTGCGCGCTTGTAGGCGACGAACTCATCGACTGCCCGGTCGTAAAGAGCGGATGGGTCGGCGCCGGCGGCCGGTGCGCTCGCGGCACGCCGGACACAGGCACGGTGCAGGCGCTCCGGCACGGCGGCGGGGTCAGTCAGATAAGTAGGCGTCAGATAGCCGACAGCGGCGGCGAGTTCGTCCTGGCCGTGGTTCTCGGGCAGGGCGAGATACCGCTGCCAGCAGTACCAGCCCAGAGCGCGGGTGGCCTTGGTGTCGATCTCGGTTTCGGCGGCCTTCGCCAGGGCGTGGGCGGCGCGGAGGACTTCAGCATCGAGGATCGACGTCGGAGTCCGGCCGGCCTGGGCGACGCGGTGCTGGAGGGCCGCGAGTGCTGACTGGCTGTCTGGCATATCGGTATCCCCGAGGTGTCGGCATTGCCGTCGAGTCTGATTTCCGTGCCTGGCCACGATCGCCATGGCAGCATATGGCACAGCTACCACTTTCTGCAGGGGATCGTACTCACGGATCGGCTCGCAAACCGTCCGCTTCAGTACAAGTGCAGCTCTGGCGTGGATGGTGCGAGGGAGGAGTCGGCATGGACGAGGCAGTTCGCCACCGGATAGCGGCGCTGTGCGATCAGTTGAGCCGCTGGCCGTCGTTGGAGACCCTCATCCGCGACGGCGGGGCGGAGGCAGAGCTCAAGGACCTGCTGAGGCTGCTGGTGGGCCGGACCGATCCCGACCAGGGGCAGGTCATCGCCCTGATCGACGCCGTCGAGAGGGGCTGCGCCCGGCAGGGACTGGCGGGTCTGACCAACCGGGGCGGCAGACTTCCCAGCGGCTACACGGCGTTGCCGTCCGTCAGCTATGCGGGGTTGCCGACCGGAACGTCCGAGACCGCTGGTTGGACCTGTCCCCTGGGCCGCTGCAGCCGAGTGGTGATCCCCGACGAAAGCGCAGTCGCCCCGGACTGCGCGGCTGGTCCCGACGGGGGAATGCAGATGAAGCCCTACACGTCGCGGCCGCGGTGAGTGTCTTCCTGGCCGAGATCGGCACGAAGCTGGCTGACCGGTGGCTTCAAGCCTTGTTGGTGCCCGGGCTGTTGTGGACCGCACTCCTGGCCACCGGCCTGCACCTCGGCCAACGCCATCCGTTCGCCCTCGACCAGCTCGGCAGCTGGATCGACCAGCTCGCCGCCCGCCCCGCGGCGCACGCTCCCGGTACGATCGTGCTCACTGCCGTCGGGACCTTGCTGGCGAGCGCCGGCACCGGTCTGCTGGCCGGCGTCTTCGGTAGCGTGGTGGAGCATCTCTGGGCGCTCCCCGGCGAGCTTCCGCCCGCGTCCTGGCTGCGCCGCCTGCGCCGGCGACGTTGGGATGCCGCGACCCGCGCCTTGGAGACTGCGGTACTGCATGCCGCACAGCCCCTGATATATGGGGCCGACCCGGATCAGGCAGCCGCGGTCGTCCGTGCCCGTCAGCGGCGTCGGAGCCGCCTGGGTCCTGCCCGGCCGACTCATCCGACGCGGATCGGGGACCGCTTCGCTCGCACCGCGGCTCGCGTGGCCAGGGTCAACGGACTGAACGACTACGGTCTGGTGTGGCCCCGCTTGTGGACCGTGCTTCCCGAGGAACTGCGCTTGGATCTGGCAGCTGCTCGCGACTCCTACACCGCTACGACACGACTCGCGGCCTGGGGACTCCTCTACGCCGTTCTCGCGGTCGTCTGGTGGCCGGCTGCGCTAGTCGGTCCGACCATTTTCTGCGCCGCCGTCATCCGCGCCCGCGTCGCCTCGGCAGTTGTCTCAGATCTCATCGAGACCGCTGCCGACCTGCACATCACCGATCTGGCTGACCGCCTCGGTGTTGCCACCAACGTGCCGGCCCTTGAGGCCGGACGCGCGATCACGTCACGGTTGCGCGGAAGCACTCCGACGACTTGAGCACACGTGTGCGTGGGTGTGGCTGACTGTCGGCGGGGCCGGATGAAGGAGCCCGAGGCGTATCCCAGGTGCAGCCCGCCGACCGTCGCCGGTAGTGTCCGGGCAGGAGGTGGCCAGTGGGTGCATCAACGTTGTACCAGGTGGGGGACGCGCTGCCCGACGCGAGCGGCGCGCTTGCGTTCGCGCGTCAGCTGATGGACCGGTTCGGGAGCGGGGCGGCCGAAGGAGCGGACTTCGCCCTCAATGACATAGCGACCGTGGAGCAGTTCCATTACGCGCGCCGGTACTTCGGCCACGGGACGTTCATGGGCAGTGAGCGCTACCTCCACGACCCCGGCTACCGCGAGTTCTGGCAGACCTTGGCGCGCTGGGGCTTCGAGGAGAAGTACGAGGGCCTCTGGGTGGAGACGGATCTTCAGCCGCAGCTTGCGGCACTGTGGCCGTTGCCCGAAGGCGTCGAGTTCCAGTTGACGACGGGCAGTACGCCGAGCACCTTCCCCTTCAGCGCCACATACGACTGGAGCGAGACGGACATTGACATCGCCGTTGCCGCCGCCGGCCCGCTGAGCGTCGACATCGCCTGGTTCTCGCCCCTGCGCGGCCTCCCGGCCCCCAAGCTCTGCGGCGTCCAGTTGTGCCTCAACGGCGTCTGGACAGTGCAGTGCAGCGAACCTGCACCGGGCGTGCACAGCGTTTACCTGTCCATCGGCACCCGGAACTCCGAGGAGATCGCGGAGCGGTGGCTGCACGGGACCGGGCTCGACGTCGGGGAGGGCTTGGCGGGCTGGTAGCCAATACCCGGAGCGCCTCCGCACGAGTCGTGCTCAGGTGCCACTCACCGCCGTTCTCAGGCGTCGCCGGCGGATGATGGCGCAGCCGAGGGAGGCTACTGTGATGGATCGCGGCACTGGTGTCCGCGCGGGCGCTGCGGGCACCGGGGTCGGACTACCACTGGGGTGGGCATGTCTTTTGACGAAGCGTTATGGCGAATGCTGCAGCGTCAGGACCGTTACCTGCGGGGGGAGGGTCCTCAGGCCGTCCTGGAGGAGTCAGCTCTCGTCGATGCCGCTGAACTGTGGACAGCCGTGCAGCCGTTGGACTCCGAGTGCCCCACGCCCGAGGACGACGCACGGCTGAAGGAAGCCTGCAGTGCTCTCGGGTGGTTCTTCTACCTGCGTTGTGCGGAGCCGCCTGGCGACGCGGCCGACATGGCGCGGGCTGTCCTCTGCTTCAAGCCGCTGGAGGACGACCCCGGTGCGATTCCCGAGCCACTGCAGAGCCTGCTCGGAGCGAGTGCCGAGCCCGAGCAGCAGGCTGGCATCGGATACCACCTGACGACGCTGGCACAGAAGGGGAGCGCCTCCGACCGCGATCTGATCGACGCGGGCATTGGCCTCCAGGCTTCCGCCGTCTCCGCGACGCAGATGGGCCACCCCGACCTGCCGACCCGCTTGCACCTGCTCGGCATCGCGTACCACGAGCGGCACGAGCGCTATGGTGCGCCGGCAGACCTGGACCAGGCCGTCGAGCTGGCCGCCCGGGCTGTCGAGGCCACCCCGGACGACCATCCGGACCGCGCGCTGCACTTCTACAATCTGGCCACCGTCCACCTCAAGCGATGGTCGTGCGGCGGTCCTGCGAAGGATTTGGACCAGGCTGTGGAAATGGGGGAACAGGCCGTCGCGGCGACCTCTGTCGGCGACCCCCACACGGCGATGCGCATGGCGAACCTCGCTGCGGCGGCCAAACATCGCTTCACCCGCGACGGCCTGCTGCCGGACCTGGACCGGGCCATCGAGATGAGCGAGCGCGCCCTGGAATTCGTCCCCGAACGGGACCCGGACGGAGCGGTCGTTCGGGTGAATCTCGTCCGCGCGTACCGCGACCGATTCGAGCGCACCAAGGTGCCGGCCGATCTCAGCAGTGCCATCCACATCAGCCGCGACCTGCGCGCCGACTTCCCTGATCGACCCGACCTGTGGGGTGGGGTGGCCTTCGCGTGACTGCGGGTGCCGACAAGTCACCCGCCCAGGTCGGAAGCCCGCGAATCTCCCATCCGGTCGGGTCCCCCGCCGCCGAACCGCCATGCCTCGATGTCGCGGTAGCGGATCACCCCCGGTCCACGGCCGATGTTGCTCCCCACCAGGTGGAGGCGCTCGGCCTGCCAGGGGCGGCCGACGAAGTCGCCGAGGCCCGCGGCCGCCGACGGAATGCCGGCCTGCTCACCCCGCCGTGCCCGAGCCAACGTCAGGTGGGGGAGTAGCAGCGGGCGCTCCGGGAAAGCGACACCGCAGGCCCGTACCAGGCTCCGGACCTCATCGGCGAGCCGGTGGAGTCCTTCGAGTTCACCCTCGATCCCGCTCCACAGCACCCGGTCGTCGAAGTGGCCGCCGCCGTTCAGGCCCAACCGCAGGGGTGGGCGAGACGCAGCCAACTGGGCGAGCACCGGCCGCAGGACCGGGACGGCCGTCACCGGGAGCTCGCCGAGAAACGCCAGGGTGATGTGCCAGTCCTCGATCCGGTTCCACCGCAGCCGGGGGTACTGCTCGTAGACGGGCTGCAGGGCACCGGCCAACTCGTCCTTCGCGTCGTCGGGCGGGGCGAGAGCAACGAACACGCGCACGGTCGAGGGCTGAGGATGATCGGTCACAGGGCTTTCTAACACGTTCCAGCCCCTGACCTCACCGAGCATGGTGCGCGCAAGTGAGCTTGAACGGTTCATCGCGCCGCGAGGTCAGGTATCACGCTGGGTCTGCTGGTCCGCCCGCCGCTGCCCCGGCATGTCGCCGGGGCAGCGGTGAGGGTGGTGGGGAGCTTGGCTCAGGAGTCCTTCACCTGGTTGTAGATCTCCTGGCCGGCTGCGTTGTAGGCGTGGATGTACGGGGTCGGGCCCGCGACGAACGAGCTGGAGGAGCTGGAGCCGGAGGTCATGTCCGACGCGTAGAAGAACGCGCCGCCCGCCATGGTGGCCGGGTACTCGGTCGGGTTGGAGCCGTAGCTGATGGTGATCTTGGCGACGTCGGAGGTGTAGTGTCCGGCGCCCAGTGAGAGGTACTGCCCGTGGGCGGCCGGCTCACCGATGGAGTCGAAGAACTCGATGGTGTGACCGGCGTTCCACAGGCGGTTGTTGATGAAGGTGGGCGGGGAGTCCGGGCTGGTGCCCTTGTCGCCCTTCGTCTCGCACTGCACGTACTGGCCGGCGGAGTTGACGGCGACGACCGCGCCGTCCGTGTCGCTGGATGCGACGGGGGTGCGGGCGGCGATCACCGCGTGGTACTGCGAGGCGTCCGAGCCCAGGCAGGAGGCCAGGATCTTGGCGACGGTCCCGGCGCCGATCGGGGTGGTCCTGCCGCTGACGAACGTCCACGAGACCGGGGCGGAGGTGACCGGGCCCCAGGAAACCGAGCCGCCCGCGCCCGACCCGGTGCCCGGCGTCGCACTGGCGCCCGGCGTCGCGCTGTGGGCCGGCGCCGCGCTCGGACTGGGCGAAGCGGAGGCGCTGCCAACTCCAGTGTCGAGGGCGGTGGTGGCCAGCGCCGGCCGGACGGCCGCGTGCCCGGCGAAGGCGGACGCGGTCGCCACGCTCACCACAGCGGCAGCTGCGGCGACCCCCAGCGGCAGCCCCCAGCCACGGCGCAGCAGAGCAGGCCTGCCCTCAGGATTGATCTTCATGATGAGCTCCTTTCGGATCCGCCAAGGTTCGGCGGGATCACGGTCGAGGGGGCCGCGAGAATGCGCTGTGTGTCATTCATCGTGCGGCCTCCCCCACATGGACGGATCTTTGGAACCGAACGACGCCGCAACCGCGGGCCCGCCCCTTGAGACCGGCCCCGGGCCGCGCCGTGCCTGGTGCGGCCCGGACTTCGCAGTCCCGACCGTCACCCCGACGCCGTCGCGGCCATCCGCCGGTCCAGGCCAGAGCGCACGCAGAACCCGGGGCCCTGCGTCCGTCAGTGGGAACCGGGCCAACTCCCTTCGGAGCTGCGACATCTGGCACTCGTCATCGCCCGGGGCGGCCGCGCGGTCCGCGCGGTCTCCCACCGCCTCGTGCAAGCAGCCCCGGCCGGACATCCGTCCGACCGACGCAGCGAGACCGGCCCCGTTCTGTTCCATGCCCTAGATGTGTCCAGCACCCGGCGAGAGGTTCCCGCTGAGTATGTCGGCCGGTTGTTCGTTCCTACTGGACCTGGCGACTGCTCACCGGTTCGCCGACTTGAGCGGATGCAGCAGGCCGGGCCGGTCACCGAGCGCGGCAAGGTACGTGCCGACGCCACATATATGCTCGCCGTTGTGCGCCGCCGGCCGTGAGTGCACCGCGTCGATCGTGCTCAACGTAGCCGTAGTCACATGTGAGACTCGCAGTGCGCGGACGGCGGGAGCCGACCGATGGCGAACGGAGCGCGGGAATGGTGAGTATGTGGCCCGACATGATCCGGTCCGCGGCCGATCCCGGCCGCCGCCGGATCTTCGAGCGTGGTGACGTGATCGGCGCGGGCGCGCTGATCGCCTGCATGGTGGTCTCGGTGATCGCGGCTGACGGGACGGCGCTGAAGGTCGTCGTCGCCGTGCTCGGGCTCTGCGCGGAGCTGGGCTTGGTGCTCAGTGGCCGGGCCCTGCCGACGCCGTTGACCTGGTTCGGCGTCGCACTGACCATCGGGACCGGCTTCGCCGTCATGGCTCTCGTGCACGACGGGCTCGGCGAGGTTCCGGTGCTGGCCGGCGCCGCCGTGCTGCCGGTATGCATCCCGGCCGGGCCGGTGCGCAACGCCTGCATCGCGCTGCTGGCGGTCGGCTTCGGCGTCGCGGCCATGGTGATCTTCGACAGCGTGGTCGGCCTGCTGTCGGCCGTCGGCGTGTGGCTGCTCGCCGACCGTTCGATCGAGCATGCCGCGCTCCAGGCCGAGCGGGACCGCGCGGTCGCGCTGCTGGCCGAAGTGGAGGCGTCCCGCGCATCCCGGCAGGAGGCGGCGGCCCTTGAGGAGCGGAGGCGGATCGCCCACGAGATGCACGACGTGCTCGCGCACAGCCTCGCCGGACTGTCCATGCAGCTGCAGGCGATCAGGGCGATCGCACGGCGTGACGGTGCTCCGGCGACGCTGACCGCGCCGCTGGACCGAGCCGCCGAGCTCGCGCGCGACGGAGTACAGGAGGCCCGCGCGGCGGTGAGTGTGCTGCGTTCCGTACCGCTCCGGGGCGTTGCCGATATCGACGGCCTGGCCGGGGGTTTTCCGGGCGAGGCGCGGCTGCGCGTGAGCGGCCGGGCCGGTCGGCTCACACCCGAGGCCGGGCACGCGGTGTACCGGGCGGTGCAGGAGGCCATGACGAACGCGGCGCGGTACGCGACCGGCAGTGCCATCGACGTGGACCTGGCCTGGGAGGGTTCCGAGATGCGCGCTGTCGTGCGGGACCGTGGGCTGCCGGCCGGTCGCGGCCCGTCGGGAGTGCAGGGCAGCGGCACGGGGCTGCGCGGCATGGCCGAGCGGATCGAGGCCGTCGGCGGCTCGTTGACCGCAGGCCCTGCGCCCGAGGGACCGGGCTGGCGGATCGCGCTCCGGGTGCCGGTCGTGCCGGACGTGCCGGTCGTGGCGGACGATGGCGGCGCGGCGGACACCGCTTCCGAGGAGGCTGCCGCAGCGGTCGGCGCCATCGCAGGCGGCACTGACGCACCTGGCACTGACACTGGCGGCATGACGGCAGACGGGAAGGCAGACGCGTGACGATTCGGGTGCTGGTCGCGGACGACCAGGCGGTGGTGCGGGACGGGGTGGTGCTGCTGCTGACCTCGGCGGAGGACATCGAGGTGGTCGGGCAGACCGGCGACGGGAACGACGCGGTACGGCTCGCCGTGGCGGAGCGGCCCGACGTCGCCCTCGTCGACCTGCGGATGCCCGGGCTCGACGGCGCGCAGGTGACGGCCGAGGTATTGGCAGCGGGCATTGGGACACGGGTGCTGATCCTGACGACGTTCGCCGACGACGACGCGGTGATGCCCGCGCTGCGGGCCGGTGCGCTCGGCTACCTGACCAAGGACGCAACCGGCGAGGCGGTGCTGGCCGCGGTCCGGGAGGTGGCGGCCGGACGGACCGTCCTCGACCCGGCTGTGCAGCGGCGGCTCGTCCAGCTCGTCGTGACCGAGCCCAAGGCGGCCGCCGCCGCGCCCGCGTCCTCGCCGGCGATGCTTCCTCCCGAGGCCGACGGGCTGACCAGGCGGGAGGTCGACGTCGTCCGGCTCCTGGCGAAGGGGCTGAACAACCGGCAGGTGGCGCGCGAGCTGGTCGTCAGCCAGGCGACGGTGAAGACGCACCTCAACCACGTCCTGGCCAAGCTGGCGCTGGACGATCGCGGCGCGCTGATCGCCTGGGCCTGGCGCTTCGGTCTGGTCGACAACACCGGGCAGTAGCGGCGTGGACTTCAACCCGGGTTGCACCTCTGGGTTGAAGGAGTCCGGGGCGCGTCGGCGGATGCTCTTAGACATGACAACGACCGACTGGTTCATCGACATCGCGCTCCTGCTCATCGTTCTTCGCCAGATGCGCGAGGAGCGGCTGACCACCCGCACCATCCTGCTCCCGCTCGGCATGATCGCCTGGGCCGCCGGCAACTACCTGACCAACATCCCGACCGCCGGCAACGACGTGCCGCTGGCCGTGATCTTCGCGGCCACCGGCGTCGCCTTCGGCGTCGCCGGCGGCCTGCTCACCCGCGTCCG
>Ga0302311_10004145_pt1 | contig 15703 bp, 12 predicted proteins | sample III_Palsa_N1_3_FD_200449 | JGI IMG/M metagenome (GOLD analysis project Ga0302311, IMG submission 200449) | Peat permafrost microbial communities from Stordalen Mire near Abisko, Sweden - III_Palsa_N1_3 | ecosystem: Environmental > Terrestrial > Soil > Palsa > Peat permafrost | place: Sweden... | reverse complement strand
TCCGCGACCTCCCAGCTATCCGGCTGCCGCGTCTTCTGAAACCAGCGCATCGCGCACCCCCGTTTCGGAGCCGGAAATATATTCCGGCTCCGAAAGGCTTGGCAACCAAGGCTTGGCAACCAAGGCTTGGCAACCAAGGCTTGGCAACCAAGGCCTGGCAACCAAGGCCTGGCAACGCCCGCTTACTCCGCCGCGTTGACCGCGGCGAATTCGAGCACCTGCCGCTCGAACAGCCCGCGATAGAGTCCGCCTGTGCGGTTGGCGAGCGTGGCATGGGTGCCCTGCTCGACGATCTCGCCGCGATCGAACACCAGGATGCGGTCGAGGCTGCGCACCGTCGACAGCCGATGCGCGACCACGATCGAGGTGCGTCCCTTCATCAGCCGCTCCATGGCCTGCTGAATCAGGGCCTCCGATTCCGAATCGAGGCTCGAGGTCGCCTCGTCCAGGATCAAGACCGGCGCATCGGCGAGAAACGCCCGCGCCAGCGCCACCCGCTGCCGCTCGCCACCGGACAGCTTGACGCCGCGCTCACCCACCAGCGTACCGTAGCCTTTCGGCAGCCGCAGGATGAACTCATGCGCATTGGCAAGCCGCGCCGCCTGCTCGATCGCCGCCATGCTGGCGCCGGGCCGGCCATAGGCGATGTTCTCGGCCAGCGAGCGGTGAAACAGGATCGGGTCCTGCTGCACGATCGCGATCTGGCTGCGCAGCGATTGCTGCGTCGCCAGCGCGATATCCTGACCGTCGATCAGGATCCTGCCGCCGCTGACATCGTACAATCGCTGCACCAGCTTGACGAAGGTGGTCTTGCCGGAGCCGGAGCGCCCGACCAGGCCGACGCGCTCGCCGGCGCGGATATCCACCGACAGGCCGTCATACAGCGGCGCACGATGGCCGCCATAATGAAACGTCACGTCGTCGAACACGATGCGTCCGCCCTGGATGTCGATCGGCCCGGCATCGGCTGCGTCTGCGATACCGATGGCTTCGTCGTGGATCGCGACCAGTTCCTCCATGTCGTTGACCGAGCGCTGCAGATTGTTGACGTGCATGCCGACATCCCGCAAATAAGCGTGGATGATGTAGTAGCTGGTCAGCACATAGGTGACGTCGCCGGGCGAGGCGCGGCCGGCGATCCACAGCAGCACCGCACCACCGATCACGGCGCCGCGCAGGCACAGCAACAACGACAACTGCGCCAGAGCGGTGTTGTTGTAGCGCAGCCAGGTCCGCCGCACCCGCACCCGCCACCGGCTGATGACGCGCACCAGCCGCGCGTCCTCGCGCGCTTCGGCGCCGAACGATTTGACGACCGCGTTGCAGGTCAAGGCATCCGCCAGCGTGCCGCCGACCTTGGTGTCCCAGGCATTGGATATCCGCGCGGCCGGCGCGACGTAATGCGTCGAAAACCACACGATCATCGGCAGGTAGATCGCAGCACCGACCGCGACCACCAGGCCGAGCGACGGCCAACGCAATCCGAGCAGGATGATCGATCCCAGCAGCACCAATAGCGACGGCAGCAACGCCATGAAGATGGTGTCGTTCATCAGGTCGAGCGCCCACATGCCGCGGGTGATCTTGCGCACCGTCGAGCCGGCAAAGCTGTTGCCATGCCAGTCGGTGGAGAACCGCTGCACCCGCACGAACGCCTCGCGCGCCACGTCGGACATCATCCGCAGCGTGAACGGCACGATCGTCCGGAATCCGAGCATGCGCACGATCATCGACGCCAGGCCGAGCAGGACGATCGCGGCGAACGCCACCACCGCGGCATGGCGCGCGGCGGGGTCGGCCGCACCCAACGTCATCGCATCGACCAGGCGGCCGGAGAAAACCGGCATGAACAGGTCGGCTATGGTCGCGCCAATAAAGCCGCCGGCGGTGGCCGCGGCGAGCGCCGGCTGCTTGAGCCAGTGCCGGAACACAAAGGGCAGCACCACGCGAATGGCGGCGGGCCGCTTGTTGAGTTGCGTCGTCTCACGTTGAACAGTCATGGCGTTATCCGGCTGCGCTTGGCGCGCAAACCGGCTCCGTTGGTTGACGCCGCGACCCGACAAAAAGCGGGCGAAAACGCCGTTGAAAATCAAGCTAACTACTTGGGATGCCTAGAAGATTGGGAAGCTTTGGTCATCGGGACGTCAGGCCCGATCGATGCTGGCGAAATGGCCCTTAGCGGGCGAGGCCGGCGTCCAGCATGAGCACCGAACGCGAGGGCGCGGACTGCGAATACATCGAAATCATGCAAATCCTCCCAGGTTCGAGTGACAGAGGTCGAGTGACAAAGTTCGAGTGACAAAGTTGGTATGACGATGCGCTGCTTATAAAACCATCACGGTCGGTTTGCAATATGCGCGGCGCGCGAGCGGCGCTGCGCGCGCCTCATGGATCATTTTTGCAACGCACTTCTGCGCCTCAGGCGCCGAGATGCCCCCGAGATGCCTTACTCCCTAAGTCGAGCGCGGATTCGTTTGATTTGCGGCAAGGCCTGTGTTGGACTTCGCGCCAAGCCGTCAACAAGGCGGATCGAAAAGGGAGAGACGTTCATGGCTCACGCCAGATTTGAATTTGGATATTTTCTAAAGGCAACGACGGCGCTGGTCGCGTTGGCCGGCGCCGCGGCGTCGCCGGCGTTCGCGCAATCGAGCGAGCCGATCAAGATCGGCGTCATCGCCGAGGTACAGTCGATCGCCGGTGCGGCGACGCCGGGCGGCGCCCAGATCGCCGCGGACGAGATCAACGCCAAGGGCGGCGTCCTGGGGCGCAAGATCGAGATCGTCTCCTACGACAACAAGAGCTCGTCGGCCGACTCGGTTCGGGCGTTCCAGCGCGCGGTATCCGACGACAAGGTAGTCGCGGTGATTGCAAGCTACATCAGCGAGGTCGTGCTGGCGCTCGAGCCATGGGCGGCGCGGCTGCACACCCCGTTGATCACGCCGGGAGCCGCGAGCAACGAAATCACGCGCCCGATTCACGACGACTATGACAAGAACAAATATACCTTCCATGGCTACCTGACCTCGAGCGAGCAGGCACAGGCGGTATGCGACGCGGCCAAGGATCTTCTGGTCGACGGCATGAAGATGAAGACCGCCGTCATCGTCAGTGAGGACGCGGCATGGACCAAGCCGCTCGACACCGGCTATGAAGAGTGCCTGCCGAAGGTGGGACTGAAGGTGCTCGATCACATCCGCTTCTCGCCCGACACCACCGACTTCACGCCGATCTTCAACAACCTCGAAGCCAAGAAGCCGGATGTGATCATCACCGGCATCTCCCACGTCGGCGTGCAGCCGACCGTGCAATGGAAGAACCAGCAGGTTCCGATCCCGATATTCGGCATCAGCGCGCAGGCGCTCAGCCCGACCTTCTGGTCGGATACCAACGGCGCCGCGGAAGGCATTCCGTCGCTGGCCTTCGCAACGGCCGGCACCGCGGTGACGCCGAAGACCAAGCCTTTCGCCGCCGCGTTCAAGGCGAGGTTCGGAACAGACCCGGCCTATACCGGCTACACCGCCTATGACGAGGTCTACATCATTGCCGACGCCATCAAGCGCGCCGGCTCGACCGATGCGGACAAGATGGTGACCGAACTGGAGAAGACCGATTACGTCGGCACCATCGGCCGTGTGGAGTTCTACGGACGAGGCGACCAATTTACCCACGGCCTCAAATTCGGCCCGGACAATATCAGCGGAATGATCTTCCAGTGGCAGGACGGCAAGCAGGTCACGGTGTGGCCGGCCAAGATCGCCGACGGCAAGCTGAAATATCCAAGCTTCGCCCGACCGACCAATTGATGGGTTGATCCGAGTTTGAGCAACGACGGCGCGCCTCAACCGGCGCGCCGTTTTTGCGTTGAGGAGTAGCCCGGATGAGCAAAGCGACATCCGGGACCTTCGATCATTGTCCGTGCGATAACTGTCCCGCGTATCGCTTCGCTCACGCGGGCTACACGCTGCCGTTTTTGCGCCCTAATGCCCCCCGCCGGACGACAGCAGTGCGGGCTTCTTCAACAGCATGACCAATAGGCTGAGGCCGATATAGAATATCGTCAGGATCAGGAAGGCGTCGCTATAGCCCATCACCACCGCCTGGCGGTGAACGATCATCGACAACTCCTTCATCGCCATCAGGGATGCATCGCCGAGGCCCTGCATGCGCTGGGTCAGCATGTCCAGCATCTCGGTCGCGGTGGCATTGCCCCAGTTCACGCGGTCCTGCAGTCGCGAGATATGCAGGTCGGTGCGGTCGTTGAGGATTTCATTGATGACGGCAAGCCCGACCGCGCCACCGAGGTTGCGCGTCAGGTTGAACAACCCGGAAGCGTTCTTGACGCGATCCGGCGTCAGGGTGCCGAGCGCGATATTGTTGGTCGGCACCATCGCGCACATCATGCCGATGCCGCGCAGGATCTGCGGCACCAGCAGTTCGTAGAAATCATAGTCGCGGGTGATCCACGTCATCTGGTAGGAGCCGAGCCCGAAGGTGATGAGGCCGAACGCGATGATGTAGCGCATGTCGACCTTGAGCATCAGCCGGCCCACGACCGGCGCCATTAGGAACATGGTGGCGCCCGAGACGAACATGGTCTCGCCGATCATCAGCGCGCTGTAGCCGCGCACTTCCGCGAGATAACGCGGATAGACGTAGGTCAGGCCGTAGAGACCGATGCCGACGCAAAACGAGAGCAGGCAGCCGACGCTGAAATTGCGGTTGGCGAACGCCGAGATGTCGACGATCGGCTCGTCCGCGGTCAGCACGCGATAGAAAAAGCTGATCGCTGAGACCAGGCAAATGGCGGCGCAGACCGCGACCGAGGTGTCCTGCAGCCATTCATATTGCGGGCCCTCTTCCAGCACGTATTCGAGCGATCCGAGAAATCCCGCCATCGCGATCAGGCCGAACCAGTCGAAACGATCGAGCAGCTCGAAATTCGGCTGATCGAAATCGACCAGCATCCATACCCCGATGATGATGCCGATGCCCGGAACGACGTTGATGAAGAACAGCCAGTGCCACGACATCGCATCGGTGATGTAGCCGCCCACCGTCGGGCCGATGGTCGGCGCCAGCGTCGCGACCAGGCCGATGATCGGGCCGACGATATAAAACTTGCTGCGCGGAAATACCGTGTAGGCCGAGGCGAACACGGTCGGAATCATGCCGGCGCCCAAAAATCCCTGCAGCGCGCGCCACAGGATCATCTGCTCGATCGAGGAGGCAAATCCGCATACGAAACTCGAAATGGTGAAGCCGGCCGCCGAAATCGTGAACAACAGCCTGGTGCCGAGCGCACGCGACAGGAATCCCGACAACGGGATCGCGATCACTTCCGCGATCAGATAGGCGGTCTGGACCCACGACACCTCGGTCGAACTCGCGGACAGGCCGGCCTGGATCTCGGTCAGCGATGCCGAGACGATCTGGATGTCCAGGATCGACATGAACATCCCGAACACCATGATCAGGAACGCGATCAGCCGCCGCGGCGCGATGCGCTCGGACGACGCGGCTGCGGCGCTCATCATCGTCGGCGAGGCGGTGGTGGCGTCAGCCATGATCCATTCCCGTCAGCACGGCGCGCAACCGAGCGCGCCGCGGGATCGACAAATCATTGCGGATGGGTCGCGGTCGGCGAATCCAGATCGGTATCGCTGTCGGCATCCTTGGCGCCCTCGCGGGTATCGACCGTGGTATAGACCGACATGCCGGCGCGCAGCAGGTTCTGCCGCGCCACATCTTTCGGCACGCGAACGCGGACCGGAAGCCGCTGCACGATCTTGGTGAAGTTGCCGGTGGCGTTGTCCGGCGGCAGCAGCGTGAACACCGAGCCCGCCGCGGGCGAAATGCTGTCGACCACGCCTTCGAATTTACGATGCCCATAGGCATCCACCGAGATTTCCACCGGCTGGCCAGGACGGATACGCTTGAGCTGCGTCTCCTTGTAGTTGGCGTCGATATAGACATCATCGAGCGGCACCACATTGCCGAGCCGCTGTCCGACCACGATGAAGTCGCCGACGTTGACCATGCGATTGGAGAACGCGCCCTCCACCGGCGCGCGCACCGAGGTGAAGTCGAGGTCGCGCTCGGCCTTGGCTAGCGTTGTCTGCAGTTCGGCCAGCTGGGCACGGGCCTCGGCCTGCTGTGCCTTGGTGACCTCGACGTTGCTGAGCGCCGTGTCATAGGCGGCCTGCGCCGATTTTACTCCGGCTGCGCCCTGATCGCGGCTGGCTTCCGACACCTCGAAGGTCGCCCGCGAGGCATATCCCTTGTTGTTCAGATCCTGCTGGCGATCGAAATCGAGGCCGGCGCGCTTGAGGCCGGCCACCGCCGACGCCAACTGCGCCTTGGCCTGCTCGGCCGCTCCTTCCAGCGCGGTGATCTGGCGGCCGATGCGATCGATGGTGGCCGCTTGCGTCGCGATCTTGGTGCGCGCGGCGTCCACCGCGATGCGATAGTCGCCATCATCGATCTTGAAGATGACATCGCCGCTGTGCACCACCTTGTTGTCGCCGGGCAGGATGGCCGCGATGTGACCCGATACCCGGGCGCCGAGCGTGGTGCTGTTGGCGCGGACATAGGCGTCGTCGGTGCCGACGAAGAAGCGCCCGACCAGGAAATAATGCACACCATAGCCTGCGCCGGCCAGCGCCAGCACCGCGAGGATCCCCGGCAAAACCAGCTTGCGCTTGCGCGGTTTGGTCGCGGCGGCATCGGCGGGCGGGGTGGCTGCTACGACCGGTTGCGCGGTGGCGGGTGTGTCCGGCGTCTCCGCCGGGCGGCGCACGACGACGTCTTCGGCGAGAGGCGCGCGAGGCTGATCGGCGACCACAACGGAACTGTCGCGCACCGGGTCATCTCCCGTCGCATCCTGCTCTACACGAATGAAGCGTGCGGCCTGGTCTCGCGCTGCGGCCATGCCCGGCCTCCCCATGAAAACTGCCATTGAATTAGCATTGACCGAACGGTTCGGTCAAGGTATATCTTGCTAGGGTCGACCCTAGAACATCCTTACCTACCGCCGCCTTGTCGCGACCGGAATTTTTTCGGAGAAGCTAAACCAATGGTTGCAGCCACTCCCGGGACATTACGCCTGGCCGGCGACGAGGATAGTTCAAAGCGCCGGCAAATTCTCGACGGCGCCAGCAAGGTGTTCATGGACCTCGGCTTCGACGGCGCCAGCATGGGCGAAATTGCCCGCGCCGCCGGCGTCTCCAAGGGCACGCTCTATGTGTATTTTGCCGACAAGAGCCGGTTGTTCGAGGCGATCGTCGAAGAAGAAACCACGGAGCAAAGCAAACTTGCCTTCAATTTCGACATCAAACGCGACGTCCCGGCGACGCTGCGGGAATTCGGCCTGGCCTATATCCAGTTGCTGTGCCGGCCCGGCGGCGGATCGGCCATCCGCACCGTGATGGCGATTGCCGAGCGGATGCCGGAGGTCGGCCGGCGCTTTTACGAGGATGTGCTGGAGAAGAACATCGACAGCTTCGCCAGCTATCTCCAGGTCCATGTCAAGACCAAGGAACTTGCGATCGACGACACCCAGCTTGCGGCGTCGCAATTCATGATGATGTGTCAGGCGTCGTTGTTTCTGCCGCTGATTTTTCAGGCCGCGCCGCCGCCCTCGGTCGAGCGCATGACGGAAGTGGTCGAAAGCGCGACGCGGATGTTTCTTGCGGCGTATCAGGGAAAGAGGCGAATAGCGAATAGCGAATAGCGAATGGAAAGACGCCATTCCCTATTGGCTATTCACCCTTCTCAATCATCATCGTCGTCCTCGTCGGTCGCCTTGTGCCGCGACGACGATGCCTTGCCGATCGATCCGGTGACGGACGGCTCGTGCGCGAGTGCGCCATACGACGCATAGGGATTGCGGCCCGAGGCGCGCGCCGCGACTTCCTCGCCGGACATCGCGGCCGGCTGGCAGATGATCGGCCGGCGGGCGCGGCGCATCAGATCGACGTGAATGTGGTTGTAGTGATAGACGTTGGAGCCCGGCGCCAGCACGGTGGTGAACTCACGGCAGGCGGACGCCTGCACGTCATGCAGAAAGCCCTGCTCTTCCGGCATCCCCTTCCAGCCGGTCTCCACCGAAATGCGCCGGCCGTCGGCCAGCGTGAACGCCGCGATATCCAGTGCGTTGCCGAACGCGTGTTCGGAGATATGGGCGTTCGAATTGCCGTTCATGCCACGGCAGGAATAGGCGGAGATCTGCTTGATCTCGACGACGCGCGCGCCGAACCAGCGCATCGCGGCGGGCTGCACCGCTTCGGCCAGCCAATGATCGAGCACCGAGACGATCGGACAGGCCAGCGTCGCGGTCGGCTTCACCACAACCGGACCGAACGCGGTGACCGGGCTGCCCTGCACCGGACCGGGGCCAAGCCGCGGCTGGCTTTCGGTTTGCGGCGACGCATATGGACGTTGCGAATACGGCGCCGGGTAATTGTCGCGCGGCGGAGTGGCCTGCGCGTCGGGATAGGGCCGGCCGTACGGCTGACTTCCTGATTGTGCTGGCGTGCCCTCGTCCGGCAATTCGATTTCACCATCCTGCCGCGCCACGCCGGGCGCAGTCAGTGAAATCGGGCCGTTGGACGGGGTCCGGTAGCCGGGCTGGCTCATCGTGTTGCCAGGATAGGGCGTATTGCCCGGATAGGGCGCGGCCTGCGGCGGAGGCGGCTGCGAGACCGGCCAGCGCGGCTGATTGCCGATGCTGCCGGGCGGCCGCAGATCGTCATCGGCAAAACCGAAACTGCTGCTGTTTTCGCCAAGCGCTGCGACCTTGAGCGGGAATTCCGCGCCGCACATCCCGGGGCCCGAAATCGGATCGATCCGGACCACATCGGCACTCTCCTTGACGGCGCCGGACTTCAGGCAAGCGATCTCGGCCTCGGCCCGCCACGGTTCGCGCTCCTCGGACTGATAAAGTCCGCGACCGCAACCCGCCAGGGAGACGAGGACGAAGGAGCCGACGAGATACAAACGAACTCCGCGCGTCATCCGCGCAACATCAACCAATTTATTTAACGAGTCTTCAACGCGTTGATTTCATGAGTTTTTAACCACGTTGCCAATCGTCGCGTGCGGTGCATGGCCGCGATAGAGCAGCAAGGCTGACTTTTTTTGTGCGGGAACAGCTTGATAGTTTGCGCGTTAAAGCGGCCAGCGACGTGAACCAAGGGAGGTTTGCCGTGACTTTCGCCAGCAGACTGAGCGTTGTTGCCGCGTATCTCGCATTCGCGTTTGTCGGTGCGATCGTGCTGGGCGTGATCTGACGCTTCGCACATTTAGAGTTTACAGCGCTCGGCGGCCTGGTCATTCCAGCCGCCGGGCGTTTTCGTGATACCCGGCCAGGATCAAGTCAGGATCGCAGGACGACGACCAGCTTGTTCGTCCGACAGCCCGTTGCGTCCGACAACGATCTTACGATCGACAAAAAAATCAGCCTTCGCGTGTCGGTAGCGGGTAACTCGTTTCGTCCTTGAGCGAAGACGACAGACGAGACCTTGAACGGGAGACCGGTATGGCTGCGGAAAAAGCACAGAGTCTGGCGTCGAGGGACGAAAGCGATATCCGCGCACTGATCGAGCGATGGAGCAAAGCGGTGCGCGACGAAAACAGGCAGGGTATTCGTGCCGACCACGATCCTGACATCCTCATGTTTGACGTCCCGCCCCCGTTCCTGTCGCGAGGCCTGGACGCTTACATGGCGACGTGGGAGTTGTTTCTTTCTTCATCGGAAAAACCGGTCGCCCTCAATTTTAAGGACATCGAGATCACCGCCGGGTCCGATGTGGCTTTCGCCACCGCCATTGGAAGCTGCGTCAGCATCGATCCGAGCGGCACGCGGGAACCACTGGAATTTCGATTAACGATCGGTCTTCGCAAGATTGCCGGCCGTTGGCGGGTGATGCACGAGCACCATTCATTGCCGGCCATCTGAGCGATGGCGCGACAATCTTGCGCACGCCTTTCGATCATCCCACCGCGGGCAATTGATCGATGATCTTGTCGAGCGTGACCGGATAATTCCGCGCCCGCCGGGTTCAGCTTCGGGCGATTACAAATTGGACATGCGCGCGTTCGAAACGGCGGCTTACGATCGCGGCTCTGACGAAATCCGCCGATCGGAAATCAGCCGCTGCGGCTTGATGTCGGCCCGGCTCCAGATGTTGCCGGAACAGAAGAAGCGGCCCAGCGCGCACGCTTCGACCCGTAGCGAATTCGGCCCCTTCATCGCGATCGTCCCGTAATAAATGCTGCCGCTGTCGCGGCTGTAGACGCTGCCGGACCATTCGGATGCCGATTTCGACTTCATGTCGACCAGCACCGTCTCGCCCTTGGCCTTCGACGACGGATCGAGCACATAGCCGCACAACGCCTGGCCACAGGGCTCGATGCGAACCATTCCCTTTCGTCCCTGGGTCTCCCAGTCGCCGATCGGCGTGTCGTCGGGCTGCTCGTCGACTTCATGCGAGACCTTGGAGATTCGGGGGGCAGTGTCCGCTACCGGCCGCGCGACATCGGCAGGGTGTACGATTGATTCCGACGGCGAGGGTGACGGCGACGGCGCAGGCGGCGGTAATGCCGGCGGCGGTGGCGGCGTCATCGCGGCCTGTTGCGCAAGCCGCGGGGGCGGAATTTGCGATGCCGGCGGCGATGCGGACATCTCTGCCGCGGAAGCGATCGGCCGCACCGGCGCTGGCGGCGGCGCGCAGACGACGGGTTGCGTTGCGTTGCCGGCCGGCGGAATCACGGAGGCCTGCAGCGGCGCAGGCGACGCCGCCGATCCGCTCAGGTTACGATCGTCATCGTCAGATCGATCGCGGCCGCGCTTTTCGTAAATTCCCGGAATCGAAACCGAGACGCACGACGCCGAATTGCAATGCCGGGGCGCTTCGATGTGAACGCGATGTCCGCCGATCACGAAGGAAATTGAATCGCCTGCGTAAACCGGCGAACCGATCAACATCAAGGCGGCGAAAGCAACAAGCAGTCTCATCAGAAGTCTCCGGGCATTTTTCGAAAACTAGACCCGAGGCCGGCATCGGCGATGTGATGTGAGTCACCCCCTCACCTGTGACGTGGATCACGGAACGCGGGATCGGGCGGCCGTAGGGTCGAAAGCGAATTCACCGGCTGCCATTCACAGGCCGCCCCAACCGTCTGGAGGCTCACATGAAGAAGCTCATCGTTCTCGCGGCGCTACTGATGGCGAGCACCGCCGCCCACGCCGGCAATTCGATTTCCTTTGACGTCAATGGCAAGCATGTTCACGTCGAGTTGCCGCGGAATTGCGACTCGCTGTCGTGCCTCAAGATATCGGCGCCCGGCCTTTCCGGCGCCGATTTCGGCTTCAAGTCCAAGCACGCCGATGACGACGACAATTTCGCCGACAATTCGAATACATCCGCGCCGGTGCAGAACACCGCGCCCGCACCGGCGGTCAAGGCGCCTGCGCCCCAGCCCGTCGCACCGGTCGCGAGCAGCGCGCCGCCTGCGCCGGCCGCAATCGCTTCCACCGCTCCGGTTGCGCCGGCCGCCGTCGCCAACGCTGTTGCCGCGCCGGTCGCTGCAGCTCCCATCGCGGTCGCAGCCGTCGCCCCGTCGCCAGCTCCGGTTGCCGCGCCCCCCGCGCCGGCCCCGACCACGCCGCTCGGTATCTGGGCCACCGAAGAAAACAAGGGCAACGTTCGCATCGAGGAATGCGGACAGAACCTCTGCGGCTATGCCGTGAAGACCGGCGAGAAAATCCTGATCAGCATGAAGCCACAGGGCGCGAAATGGACCGGCCAGATTCACGATCCGGACAGCGGCAGCGATTACGACTCCACCATCGCGATGAAGGGCCCCAACGCCCTGAAGGTCCAGGGCTGCGCCTTCGGCGGCATGTTCTGCGGCGGCCAGACCTGGAAGCGCGTGAGCTAAGCGTCTCGTTCGACGATGTAGCCGCTGCCCGCTTGGCAATATTGCCGGCAGCGGAACTTCTCCATCGAGAACGCAAGAAGCGAAAATGCATTCGCGTTGTTTGATCGATTCTAACTTTGATCGCTTCTAAGTTTGATCGATTCTAGAATTGATAAATTCTAGCATCGCAATCACCGATCTGGAGACGTTCTAGCAATCCGCCCGATGTTCACATCAGCCCCGTACGGTAGAGCAAAACCAACGAAGAAGCCGGCAAAGCCGGCGGGGCTGTTGGGTGTCTTGAGTGGGTGCGTCGAACAAGAAGAAGTTTACGCGGGCAGTTTGTCTTGGTGCGGTGACCTATCTGGCGCTCTCGGTCGATCTTGTGACCGAGGCCTCCGCACAATCCTCCGACCTGCCGCCGGTCACGGTCGAGGCGCCGAAACAACGCCAGGCCAGGTCGAAGCCGCAGCCGTCGCGGGCGCGGACGAGCCGCTCGGCCCAGCGCAGCACAGCCGCGGGCCACGGCATGGAGAGCTCCCGCGTCGACACCGCGGCAAGCCGCGGCACGTTCCAGCAGGGCAACGGTCCGATCCAGGGTTATGTCGCGCATCGCAGCCTGGTCGGAACCAAGACCACTACGCCGCTGTTGGAAGTGCCGCAGTCGATCTCGGTGGTCGGTCGCGATCAGATCAACGACCAGAACGCGCATTCCGTGGCGCAAGCCTTGGCCTATACGGCCGGCGTGACCACCAACAGCCCGAACGACACGCGCTTTGAATCGCTGCGCATCCGCGGCTTCCAACCCGTTCTGTATCTTGACGGCCTGCAGCTTCCGTATGGCGCCAGCCAGTTCGCCCAGCCGAAGCTTGATCTGGCTTTGCTGGAACGGGTGGAAGTGCTGCGAGGGCCCTCGTCTTCGCTCTATGGACAGGTCGCGCCCGGCGGCATGATCAATCTGGTCAGCCGCCTGCCGACGGCCACACCGCTCAACTCGCTCGAATTTCTCGCCAATGACTGGGGCAACGAGCAGGTCAATTTCGACGTCGGCGGCGCCGCTCCGAAAGGCGACCTGTTTTGGCGCATCGCCGGCACGCTGCATGGCGGCGGAACGCAGGTCGATTTCGTCAACGACTTCCGCGGAGCGATCGCGCCATCCTTCACCTGGAAGCCCGATCTCGATACGACCTTTACCTTCCTGAGCGGCTACCAGCGCGATGTCACGGGCCTTGAGCTGCAGTTCATGCCCGCGGTCGGCACGCTGCTGCCGAATCCCAACGGACGCATTCCGCTGACCAAGTTCCTCGGCGAGCCCGGCTTCGATCATTTCGATCGCACGCAAGCCTGGGTCGGCTACCAGTTCGAGCATTCGTTCAATGAAATCTGGACCGTTCGCCAGAACGTTCGTTATTACGACCTCGAGACCAACACCTATGCGGTAGCGGGCGCCGGTGCGCTCGGGAGCACGGCGTTGCAGCCCAATCTGAGCAAGCTCAACCGCGGCGCGTTCTCGTTCCCGGAAAACGCCAGCAACGTCACGCTGGACAATCAGGCCGAAGCACGCTTTGCGACCGGTTCGCTCGCCCACATTGTGCTGTTTGGCGTCGACTATCGCCACATCACCAGCGAGCTCAAAGAGGGTTTTGGCAACGCGCCCTCGATCAACCTGTACAATACCGTCTACGGCGCCCCCATCGCGCTCCCGGCCACGACCATCCACACCGGCCAGACGCAGGACCAGACCGGCACCTATCTGCAGGACCAGATCGCGCTGGGCGGCTGGCGGCTGACCTTGAGCGGCCGCCACGACTGGGTCTCGACGGATACGTCCAATTTCGTGAAAGGCACCACGCAGTCGCAGGATGACGAAGCCTTCACCGGGCGCGCCGGGCTGAACTATGTCTTCGCCTCCGGCATCTCGCCCTATATCGCGTATGCGACGTCGTTCCAGCCAACCATCGGGGTGACGGCCAGCCAGTCTCCATTGATACCGACCACCGGCAAGCAGGTCGAGATCGGCGTCAAATACCAGCCTGTCGGCACCAATTTGCTGCTGACGGCAGCGCTGTTCGAGATGAACCAGCAAAACGTGACCACGACGGATCCGAACAACATAGGATTCAACGTGCAGACCGGCGCGGCGCGGTCGCAGGGCGCGGAATTGGAAGCAACCGCGAGCCTGACGGACGGGCTGAAGCTGGTGGGGTCCTACGCCTACACCGATACCAGGGTGACCCAGACAAATATCGCCAATCAGCTCGGCAAGCACCTCATCATCCAGCCGATAAACCAGGCCGCGCTATGGCTGGATTATACCTTCCAGCAGGGTCAGCTCGGCGGCTTCGGCTTTGGCGGCGGCGCGCGCTATATCGGCGATTCCTATGGTGATGCCGCCAACACCATCCTGATCCCGGGCTACACCCTGTTCGATGCGGCCGTGCATTACGATCTGTCGTATCTCGATCCGAGGTTCCGCGGCGTGAAGCTTGCCGTCAACGCCACCAATCTTTTCGACAAATATTACGTCTCCTCGTGCACGACCTTGAATTCCTGCTTCCTCGGCTCCGGGCGCACGGTAACGGGAAGCATCCGCTATACCTGGTGACGATGGAGGCCGCTTTCGCATGACGCCGCGTTCAGTCCGTGTCTGGAAGGACCTCCACAAGTGGACCAGCCTGGCCTGCACGCTGTTCCTGTTCATCCTGTGCCTGACCGGACTGCCACTTATTTTTCACGAGGAAATCGATCGCGCGCTCGGCGCCACCGCCGCGCCCGACCATGTGGCTGCGGACGCGCCGATGATCAGCCTCGACCGGGTGATCGAGATCGGCCATGCGCAGCGGCCGAACGAGGCGATCACCTTTGCCGTGCCGGACGATGACGATCCGGTCTGGTTCCTGTTCTTTGCCTCCGCGATCAATTCGCCGAAAATAAATGCGGTGATGACGATCGACGGCCGCACCGGAAATGTCCTGCGCGTCGGTGACAGCGCGCGCAGTCCCGTCATCAAGTTCATCACCGACCTGCATACCGATTTGCTGCTCGACGAAAAAGGCATGCTGTTTCTCGGTGTCATCGGCCTGTGCTTCGTGATCGCGATGATCTCGGGCGTTGTCGTGTATGGACCGTTCATGCGGCGGCTGGATTTCGGGACGGTGCGCCCGCACAGCCGGCGGCTTTACTGGCTCGACCTGCATAATCTGGCCGGCATGGCGCTAGCGGCCTGGTTGCTGGCGGTCGGCGTGACCGGCACCATCAATACCCTGGCCCAGCAGATCGCACGGCACTGGCAGCGGACGGAATTGGTGGAGATGATCGCGCCGTGGCGCAACGCGCCGGTTCCGGCGAAGCTGGCTTCGGCACAGCAGGCGATGGAGACCGCGCTTGCATACGCGCCGGGCATGAAGGTCTCATCGATCGCGATGCCGGGCTCGCTATTCGCCGGCGGACATCATTATGATGTGTTTCTCCACGGCGACACGCCGCTGACGTCGAAACTTTTGATGCCGGTCATGATCAACGCGGCCGACGGCTCGTTCACGGAAAGCCGGGAACTGCCCTGGTATGCCAAGGTTCTGTTCCTGTCGAAGCCGCTGCATTTCGGCGACTACGGCGGCATGCCGCTGAAGATCATATGGGCGGTGCTCGATGTGATCACGCTGGGCGTGCTCGGCAGCGGGCTTTATCTCTGGCTGGCGCGGCGGCGACCCGCGCGCGCCCTGGAACGCCCGCGATGACTTCGACTCCCCGGCATCGATCGTTCGGCCAGATTTTTCTGATCCCG
>Ga0302311_10004143_pt1 | contig 15708 bp, 15 predicted proteins | sample III_Palsa_N1_3_FD_200449 | JGI IMG/M metagenome (GOLD analysis project Ga0302311, IMG submission 200449) | Peat permafrost microbial communities from Stordalen Mire near Abisko, Sweden - III_Palsa_N1_3 | ecosystem: Environmental > Terrestrial > Soil > Palsa > Peat permafrost | place: Sweden... | reverse complement strand
AGCCCCTCGACGCGCAGCATGTCAGCGTTTCCAGCGGGCGACATGGCGGTCCATCCAGGCCAGCAGGGTGATCTCGATCAGCTGGATCACCGCCATGAAGGACAGCGCATAGGCCAGGATGCGGGCGATGTCGAGCAGCTGGAAATAGACATGCAGACGAAAGCCGATCCCGCTGGAGCGGCCCAGCAATTCCACTAGCAGCACGATCTTCCACACTAGCGACAGGCCCGAGCGGGTGGCGGCGAGGAAATAGGGCGCGAGTTCCGGCAGCATCACGTCGAAGAGCAGGCTTTTGCGGGAGAAGCGGAACAATTTGGCCATCTCGGCCAGTTCCGGATCGCGGTTCCGCGCGCCCTCGCGCAGGATCACCACCACATTGGGCAGCTTGGTCAGCAAGACCTGCAGCCAAGGCTCCGACCAGCGGCCGAATGCGGGCGCGGACGCCATGGCGATGCCGATGGCGCTGCCGGCGGCCATGGCCAGGCAGAAACAGACGCCAACGCGGGCCAGGGTGGCGCCGAGATCGGCCAGCAGCGGTCCGTGCGCCGCCTCGGACCATAGGACGGCGAGCACGGTTTCGGGCGAGGGCAGCTGCGGACTGGCGACGATCATGGCGGCCAGTTGCCAGGCCAGCAGGACCGCCAGGGCCGGCGCGGCGCCCAAGGCACGGTTCGACACGGCGCGATTCAAGGGGAGGCTTCTCCCCAAAAAGTACCGGGAGCGATGTCCGGCGCGCCGCCGGTCAGGCCGGCACCACCGACCGAAGCCAGCAGCGCGTAGAGCTTTCCGGCCGCCGCGGCGCCGCCGGCCGGATCGGTCACCACCCCGGCCAGGAAGCGCTTGCGCAGCGCCGCCAGGGTGGCGTCGTCGGGGGCGCCGGTCAGCGGCTTCAGCGCCGTCCAGTCGGTATCCTCGTTCATCAGCCGGTCGGCCTGGGCGAGGGCGGCGATGAAGCGCCGCGCCGCTTCGCCATGGGCGGCGATCCAGCGTTCCGAGAAGGCATAGCCGAGCATCGGCACCGGCTGAGGAAAACCGAGATCCCGCATGATTTCTTCCATCGAGGCCAGGCGCTGGAAACCCTGCGCTTCGAGCCGGGCGGCGAAGGGCCAGAAGGTCAGCACGGCGTCGAGCCGTCCCTTGACCAGTTCCTGCGACAGCAGCGGCGGCGCCCCGAATTGCACCTCGACCTTGTCGCCGATGTCGCCGCCCAGCTTCTCGCGGCTATAGGCGCGCAGCAAGAGCCAGGATTTGTCGAGGGGGCCGCCCGCCACGCCGAGTTTCTTTCCCGGCAGGTCGGACAATCTGGTCAGCGGCGAGCCGGCGGGAACCAGGATCTCGCCGATCGAGGTGGAATGGGGTACGAAGACGATATGCTGGCCGGCATGGCGCTGGCGCGACACCCACAGCCAATCGGTGACGATGGCGTCGACGCCGTCCGCCTGCAACGCGATCTCGCCGGCGGCCGGGTCGGCCAATTCGACGGTCTTGAGCTCGACGCCGAGGTCATGATCGAGATCATGGCGGCGCAGCGTGTCGATCTCCCAGGCCGCCGTGCCGAAACTCACCAGCCCGACGCGCAAAGTATCGGCGAGCGCGGCTGTCGAAACCAACCAGGCGGCGGAAAGCAAAGCAAGGAATCGAAGCTTCAATTGCGCGCCCCGGCGGCGGTCAGATGGGCCAGCAGCGAGCGCAGCCGCGCCGGTTTCAGCGGCTTGTTGAGCAGATGGAAGCCGGCTTCGCGCACGGCATTGTGCACTTCGTCCGAGCGGTCGGCGGTGATGATGATGCCGGGTACCGGATGGGGGAACAAGGCCCGCAGGGTCGACAGCGCGTCGAGTCCGGTGCGGCCCTCGTCGAGATGATAATCGGCGACCATCACGTTGGGTACGCCCAGCGTGCCGAGCTGAGGAATGGCATTCTCCAGCGAATCGGCGGCCACCACCTTGACCTGCCAGGTGCGCAGCAATTCGCGCATGGCGTCCAGCGCGGCGACGTCGTTTTCGATCACCAGCACCTGGGCGCCGATCACCCGGTGCAGCGGAGCGGGCAGGGCGATGCCCTGTTCGTGCGGACGGGCCTGGTGATGCACCCCGTAAGGCAGGGTGACGCTGAACATCGATCCCTTGCCCGGCGCCGAGCGCAGGCCGATCGGATGGCCGAGGCGGCGGGCGATGCGGTCGACGATGGCCAGACCCAGCCCGATGCCGCGGTCCTTGCCATGGCTGTCGCGGGCGAGACGGCGGAATTCCTCGAACACTTCCGCCTGCTTGGCTTCGGGAATGCCGATGCCGCTGTCCCACACCTGCACTTCGAGCCCACAGGCGCGCCGCCGGCAGCCCAGCAGAATGCGGCCCGTAGGGGTGTAGCGCATGGCGTTGCTGAGGAAGTTGCGCAGGATGCGTCCGATCATCACCGGATCGGTGCGCACCACGCTCCGGCACGGCACCCCGCGCATTGCGAGGCCGCGCGCCTTGGCTTGCGGTTGATATTCGGCGGTCAGCGGCTTCAAGAGATCGTTGATGTCGAAATCGGAGATCTCCGGCGTCTGCGCTCCCGAATCCAATTTCGAGATGTCGAGCAGCGCACTCAGCAGTTCGTCGACCGAATTCAGCGCCACATTGACGTTGGCGACCAGGTTGCGCTTGCGCTCGGTCATGCGCGTCTCGGACAAGGCGGCGGCGAAGACGCGCGCCGCGTTCAAGGGCTGCAGCAGATCGTGGCTGGCGGCGGCGATGAATTTGGTCTTGCTCATATTGGCGCTCTCGGCCTCGGCCTTGGCGATGCGCAAGGCGGCCTCCACCTGGCGGCGCTCCTCGATCTCCTGGGTCAGTTCGGCGGTGCGCTCGGCGACGCGGATTTCCAGCGATTCCTTGGCTTCCAGCAGGTCCTGCGCCGCTTTCTTGCGCTCGGTGATATCCTGCAGCAGGGCGAAGAAGCCCAAGACCTCGCCGTCATTGCCGAAATGCGGCACATAGGTCGCCACCGCATATTCGATGCGCCCCTTCAGCATCGGCAGGCCGATCTCGAAGGTGACGCGCTGGCCCGACAGCACGGCATCGACGGCGTCGCGGCGGGCAGCGTAGAGTTCGGGGCCTATCACGGTGCGCATATGGCGCCCGTTGATCTCGCTGCGCGGCCGGCCGAACCATTCCTCATAGGGCTTGTTGGTGAACCTGTAACGCAATGTGCTGTCCACATAGGCGATCAGCGCCGGCACCGCGTCGGTGATCAGGCGGATGCGCTGCTCGCTGTCGCGCAGCGCCCATTCGGAGGCCTTGCGGCCGGTGATGTCGGTATAGGTGGTGATCATGCCGCCGCCCGGCATCGGATTGAGCTGGATGTCGAGGATGCGGCCGTTATCGACCATCTGTTCCAGACTGAACCCGCGAAAGTCTGCGGTCGAGGCGAAACCGGCATGCAGGAACTGGCAGGAGATCGCCGGCAGATAGGCGAGATCGCGCAGAGGTTTGCCAACCGCCATCTCATCGGGGGCGACGTTCAGCAATTCGAGGAAGCGCTCGTTCCAGGCCACCAGTCTCTGGTCGGAATCCACCACCGAGATGCCCTGCGACAGTTTATCGAAGATGGCCTGCAGGAGCTTGTTTTTCTGCGCCATTTCATAGTCGCGCTGGCGCTTCTCGGACAGTTTGACATCGGTGATGTCGGTGTAGATCGCCACGGTGCCGCCATCATCGGTGCGCCGCTCGCTGATTTGCAGCCAGCGCTGGTTGGCCAGCTTGACCACGAACATCTTTTCCTTGAGCTGGCGGTGATGCTGCAGGCGCCGGGTCATCGCCGCCTCGGCGCTGCCGCCGTCGGTTTCGTCGAACAGGCCCAGCTCCTGGGCGTGATGCACCAGGGCGACGAAGGGCATGCCTGGCTGCACGATGTCGCCCAGGCCCGGCCACAGCTCGCGATATTTCTGATTGCACATCACCAGCCGGTCGTCGGCGTCGCACAGAATGAAGCCCTCCGACACCGATTCGATGGCCGTGGCCAGGCGAATGCGGGCCGTCTCGGCTTCCTCGCCGGCCTGGATCAGGGCGCGGTTGGTCTTGGCCAGTTCGCGCAGGGTGTTCTCGAGCTCGATGGTGCGGTCGCGGACCCTTCCTTCCAACACGATGGCGGTCTGGAAAAGCGAGAACGCGTTGCCCTGGAAATCCATGCTGCGTTCGACGCGGTCGATCAGCACCTTGTTGATCTTCCTCAGCTTGGCGTTCTCGCGTTCCAACTCGGCGATGCGCTGCTGTTCCGGGCTGAGGTCGAGCGGCGCGTCCGGCATGGCTATCACCCGCGTCGTCCTATCGCCACACCCGTGAAGGTCTGGTTGACATGCATGGCGTTGAATTGTTCGCCATAGGTGTTGAAACCGACCACGTGATTGTCGCGAAAGACGTCGGCCATGGCCTGCTCCAGGCCCTTCTGCTTGATCTCCAGATTACGCAGGATGCAGTCGCAGCCGATCACCACCTCGGGCTGGCCGATCTCGGCGCGCAAGCTCTCGAACCGGCGCGTCATGTCCTCGACGATGTCGGTGCCGGTGGCGGCGGTCAGCACGATCCCCTCGTCGATCGAGGAGAAGAAGGTCAGGCTGTCATCCTCGTTGGCCTTCTGCAGCGCTCTCACGTAAGGAACGTTGCCGACCCGCACGACCAGCGGATGGGTGGCGAACACGGTGGGCGTCAGCTGCTCGCGCGTCAGGCCGATCAGCCGCGCATATTCGCGCGCCGCCGGCTCGGCATTGATCTCGGTGACGATGCGCCGCACCGGATCGGCGGCGGTGATCACCATCTTTTCCTGGCTCAGCGTGAAATGCTCGGTCTTGAAGACGCGAAACGGGTGCGTGGTGGCGACCAGCACCAGCACGGCGCCATGCTGGTGGAAGGCGCCGTCGAACAGGATCCGCGTGGTGCGGAAATCGAGCTCGTCGCCGGCCGAGCCGCCGAACAGCGGGATCGGCCCCAGCTCGTGATGCAATGCGCTGACCACCGATTCCTCGGTGGCGTCCAGCCCATCGATGAACAGCAGCGCGAACATCTGCTCGTGCGGCAGGTCGGGCGCCTTCTCTTCGAGTTCGCCGATGCAGCTGCGGACCAGTTTGCGGCCGTCGGCGACCGAAAAATGGCGGATGTCGGGAATATGGCGGGTGGCGGCGAAAAAATCGGGGCCGGCGAAGCTGACCCCGGTAACGCTGCCATGCTGATAGCCGAAGGGGGTGATCTCGCCCGCCGTGGTGCAGCCGATCACCGGAATGTCGCCGAAACGGCGCTTGAGCTCCTCGGCGAACCCGTCGACCGCCAGCTTGGGCGAGCAGAACAACACCACCAGCGAGGTGTCCTCCTGCGACAGATCGTCGAACAGCTCCCGCGCGGCCTGTTCCGCTCCGGCAGACGCGCTGATTGGGGGTCGGTGTGGCGAGGGCGTTCATCGGCTGACCCCTCACTGGCAGCGTAAGTTAGCCTCGGCCTGGGCGGTTCGTAGTTTTGCCAGGCTGTCCTTGGCGATCGGCGTGTCGCGCACCAGTCCGCCGCGCTGTCCCAGCGCGCCGCCCTGCTGCAGGCTCAGCACCGTCGAAGCCTTCTCGTAATCGTCATAGGGCATGTAGTTGGCGATGGTGTCGATCTCGCAGGCGCATTTGTCGAGATAGATCCGGTTGAAGCCGTTCGAGGCCAGGCAGCCGATCACGTAATCGGCCCGCGCGGCGGTAGGATAGTCATATTTCGGATGAGCCGGCGGCGCGGCGAAGGCGGGCAGGGCGATCGCGGCGATGGCGAGCGCCAATACGGAACGGACAGTCATCCTACTCCTCCCAATTCTTGTTAACTTTTGCAACTAACTTGCCACAAACAGGTTGCGGCGAGGCATAGTATTTTGGTCGATAGAGGCCCGGGAGGCGGCCATGATCCAGTTGGTGCTGGTTTACTGCATGATCGAGAACGCCTCGGTTTGCGTCGAGGATCGCCCGACCTATCTCGAACCCATATCCATGAACAGCTGCATGACATCCGCGCAGACCGTCGCCGTCGACTATGTGCGCGACCATCCCCGCTGGCAGCTGACGCGCTGGCGCTGCGAAGTCGATGTTCCCCGCAAGACTCCGGTCTGAAGTCTTCATAGTACCTTAGTACTATGTTCGGGGGCGGGTATGTGACATTCGCCAAAAGTACCAAATACTTTATTAGGTGAAGTTACTAAACTTCCCAACCATACCGTGAAAAACGGTTCGGCCGCTGAATGTCGTGCCGGGGCTCTCCCGGCCGACGCCATGTGCGAACGGAACTGACCATTCCGCGTCGTGCCTCCGCTTCTGGCGGAAATTGGGTGACCGAGATTTCGCGACCAAGGGAGGAAGCCTATGTTAACGAAACGAACGACGACGAGGCGTACACTTCTGTATGTGATCGGTGCACTGGCGTTGGCGGGTGGTTCGGCGAGTGCGAATGAGGAACTGAACAAGCTTTCGCAAGATCCCAATCAGTGGGTGATGCCCACCGGCGATTATGCCAATCACCGCCACAGCACTCTCGCCCAGATCAATGGCAGCAATGTAAAGGATCTCAGGCCGGTCTGGACCTTCTCCACCGGCGTGCTGCGCGGCCATGAAGGCGCTCCGCTGGTGGTGGGCGACATCATGTATGTCCATACCCCGTTCCCCAATACGGTGTTCGCCCTCGATCTCAACAATCAGGGCAAGATCATCTGGAAATACCAGCCGACCCAGGATCCCAACGTGATCCCGGTGATGTGCTGCGACACGGTCAATCGCGGCGTGGCCTATGGCGACGGCAAGATCATCCTCGACCAGGCGGATGCCACGGTGGTGGCGCTCGACGCCAAGACCGGCCAGGTCGTGTGGAGCGTGAAGAACGGCGATCCGGCCAAGGGCGAGACCATGACCTCCGCGCCGATGGTGGTGAAGGACAAGGTGCTGGTCGGCATCTCGGGCGGCGAATTCGGCGTCCAGGGCCGGCTCACCGCCTACAATCTGAAAGACGGCAAGCAGGTCTGGAAGGCCTCGACCGTCGGGCCGGACGACCAAATCCTGTTCGATCCCGAGAAGACCACGGTGCTCGGCAAGCCGGTCGGCAAGAATTCCTCGGTGGCCACCTGGCAGGGCGACCAGTGGAAGATCGGCGGCGGCGGCACCTGGGGCTGGTATTCCTACGATCCCAAGCTGAATCTGGTCTATTACGGCACCGGCAATCCCAGCACCTGGAACCCCCATCAGCGGCCGGGCGACAATAAATGGTCGATGTCGATCATCGCCCGCAACCCCGACACCGGCGTGGCCAAATGGGTCTATCAGATGACGCCCCACGACGAATGGGACTATGACGGCGTCAACGAGATGATCCTGGCCGACATCGATGTGATGGGCAAGCCGACCAAGGCGCTGGTCCATTTCGACCGCAACGGCTTCGCCTATACGCTGGACCGGGAAACCGGCGCCTTGCTGGTGGCCGAGAAATATGACCCGGCGGTGAATTGGGCCAACAAGGTTGACGTCAAGACCGGCCTGCCCGATCGCGTCGCGGCGATGAGCACGGAAAAAGAGGATCACAACGTCAAGGGCATCTGTCCGGCGGCGCTGGGTTCCAAGGACGAGCAGCCGGGTTCCTTCGATCCGAAGAGCGGACTGTTCTACGTGCCGACCAACCATGTCTGCATGGATTACGACCCCTTCGCCGTCTCCTACACGGCGGGGCAGCCCTATGTCGGCTCGACCCTGTCGATGTATCCCGGCCCCGGCGGCAATCTCGGCAACTTCATCGCCTATGACGCCGGCAAGGGCAAGATCGTGTGGACCGACAAGGAACCCTTCTCCGTCTGGTCGGGCGCTCTGACCACCGACGGCGGCGTCGGCTTCTACGGCACGCTGGAAGGCTATCTCAAGGCGGTCGACCTCAAGACGGGCAAGGAGCTCTACAGCTTCAAGACCCCGTCGGGGATCATTGGCAACGTGATGACCTACAGTCATGGCGGCAAGCAATATGTCGCCGTGCTGTCGGGCGTCGGCGGCTGGGCCGGTATCGGCATGGCGGCCGGCCTCACCAAGAGCACCGACGGCCTCGGCGCCGTGGGTGCGTATGAGCAGCTGTCCAGCTATACCCAGCTGGGCGGCGTGATGACCGTGTTTGCTCTCCCCTAAGACTCCCAACCTTCTTCTTCCGGCGGCTTCGGCCGCCGGAAGAGCCTTTTCCTGTGTCAGCGTCCGGAGTTCCCAATGGTTTTGAGATTTTCAGCCCGATCGGGGGTCGCCGCGATCGGTTTTTTCGTCCTCTGTACGACACCGGCTCTGGCCGAGGATCCGCCTTACACCATCAAGGACGGCAAGGTCGAGATCCATGTCTATAACGGTTATCGCCGCTATGGCGACGGCTGCATGCGCTGCCACGGCCCGGATGGCGCCGGCAGCTCCTACGCGCCGGACCTGACCGCTTCGCTGAAGCGTTTGTCCGAGGACCAGTTCAAGGAAACGGTGATCAACGGCCGCCAGAATCTCGCCAACGGTCAGGACAAGGTGATGCCGGCCTTCGGCACCGTGCCCGACGTGGTGAATTATCTCGACGACATCTACGCCTATCTCAAGGCTCGTTCCGACGGCAAGCTGCCCCGCGGGCGCCCGGAACGCTATGATGATAATTAAAGGATTGGCGGCAGCGGCGGTGCTTTTATGCTCCGCCGCATCCTTCGCCGAAGGCCAGCGCAGCGAATTGCGCGTCTGCGCCGATCCCTCGAACTTGCCTTATTCGGCTCAGGATCAGACCGGCTTCGAGAACAAGATCGCGGCACTCCTGGCCGAGGACATGCACTTGACCGTGTCCTACACCTGGTTCCCCCAGGTCACCGGCTTCGTGCGCAACACGCTGGGGGCGCAGAAATGCGATCTGGTGATGGGCACCGTGTCGGGCGAGGACATGATGGCCAACACCACGGCCTATTATCACACCGGCTACATGATCGTGACGCGGACGGCGGACAAGATCACCGCCACTTCGCTCGGCGATCCGATCTTCAAGGACAAGAAGATCGGCCTGATCGCCCGTACTCCGCCGGTCGATCAGGTGGTGAAGCACGACCTCACCCGGCAGGTGGTTCCCTACGATCTGGTGACCGACACCAGGGTGGTCCAGGCGCCCCGCGAGCTGCTGAGGGATCTGGCCAAGGGCGAGGTCGACGTCGCTTTGGTGTGGGGCCCGCAGGCCGGCTATTTCATAAAGCAGGACAAGCTGCCGCTGACCGCCGCCTTCCTGACGCAGGAAGAAGGCGGCGCGCGTCTCGACTATCACATCGCCATGGGCGTGCGCGCCATCGATACCGAATGGCGCCGCCAGATCAGCGACGAGATCGTCAAGAACCAGGCGAAGATCCAGGGGATTTTGCTGGAATATGGCGTGCCGCTGCTGGATGAGCAGAACAAGCCGATCAAAACCAAAGGATAGCCTTCTCTCCGTTGACGGCCTTGCTGCGATGCGGTAGTAAGGCCTCACGGCAATGGAATCTGCCTGACCCGATCGGGTCGAACCGCCTCCCCAAGGCTGATGACTCCTACTCACTGCTTTTTGCAGGCGAGGAGTCATGGCCGTCATCATCCCCCGGGATCATCGACAGACCGGAAGCTCCGCCTGGTTCGGAGTTTCGACGATTGTTCGGCACTGTATACAGCCGTCTGCCTCAGTTCGGCAGTCTCGCGAAGTGGTTGGCCTTCGTGGTTCCGATGGCCGCCGTCGTCGGGTCCCTCTGCGCCTCGTTTCTCTGGGCATTGGACTCCGCCACGAGAGCCCGGTTCGATCATCCCTGGCTTCTCTTCGGCCTGCCCCTGGCGGGCTTCGCCGTCGCCCTGGTCTATCGCTGGATCGGCCGCTCGGCCGAGGGTGGCAACAATCTGATCGTCGAGCAGATCCACGCACCCGGCGCCGGCGTGCCGCTGCGCATGGCGCCGCTGATCTTCTTCTCCACCATCGTCACCCATCTGTTCGGTGGATCGGCCGGACGGGAAGGCACGGCGGTGCAACTGGGCGGAAGCCTGGCGAGCGCGTTCGGCAAGGCGCTGCGTCTCGACAGCGACGATGTGCGGCTGATGCTGATGGCGGGCATCGCGGCCGGCTTCGGTGCCGTTTTCGGGACGCCGATCGCCGGCACCGTCTTCGCGCTGGAAGTGTTGACCGTCGGGCGCATCCAGTATGAGGCGCTGATCCCCTGCCTGATCGCGGCTGTGACCGGTGATTGGGTCTGCCAGCTGTGGGGGACGGGCCACACCCATTATCATATCCTGTTCGGCACCGGTCTCCCCGGCTTCCATCTCGACATCCGGCTGTTCGCCAAAGTGGCGGTGGCGGGTATCGTCTTCGGCTTGATCAGCCAGCTCTTCGCGGAAGCGTCCCATGGCGCCCAGTCCGTCCTGAAGAAGCTTCTGCCCTTCGCGCCGCTGCGTCCGGTGCTGGCCGGCCTGGTCGTCATCGGCCTGGTCTATGCGCTTGGATCGCGCGCTTATCTCGGCCTCGGCGTCTGGTCGGCCAATCCGGCCGATCCGACCATCGCCGGTTTCTTCGACGCCGCCCGGATCGACCACTGGAGCTGGCTCTGGAAGTTCGTGTTCACCATCGTCACCCTCAGCGCCGGCTTCAAGGGCGGAGAGGTCACGCCGCTCTTCTTCATCGGCGCCGCGCTCGGCAACGCGCTGGCCGATCTGCTGGGGGCGCCGGTCGATCTCATGGCCGGCCTGGGCTTCGTGGCGGTGTTCGCCGGGGCCTCCAATACGCCGCTCGCCTGCACGGTGATGGGCATCGAGCTGTTCGGCGCGGAGAACACGGTCTATATCGCGACGGCGTGTTTCATCGCCTACGCGTTCAGCGGGCATTCGGGCATCTATCTTTCCCAACGTCTCGCCGTGCCGAAGCTTAATTTCGGCCTCCTCCCCCCGGACGTCTCCCTGCGCGACGTCCGGGAGATCGGCCGCCCCGCGCCGGTCATCAATCTGCTCGATCGTCGTCGCTACAAGCCTACGGCGGCCGCGCCCATTTCTCTCTCTGACAAGGACAATGAAGTGACTTCCAGCCATATTTTGAGCGCAAGCGATGTCGGCATGGTGCGAATCTATCTGAAGGCGCGCGACCGGACGCCGAGCAAGGGTGTCCGTTCGCTGTGGAGTTCGCGGCCGCTCTATCGCGAGCTGATCCTGGAAGCCAAGAAGAGCGGTCTGACCAACGCCGTGGCGCACCATACCCAATACGGCTTCAGCAATCATGGCCGCGTCGAGGATTTTTCCGCCGAGATCGGCAATCCCGAGCTGACCACCTGCGTCGAGATCATCGGGCATCGGCCCGATCTCGAGGCCTTCGTCCGCCGGCATGGCGCGCTGCTGTCGGGCAAAGTCATCATCTTCAAGCATCTGGAGCGCTGGACCGTCGATCAGGAGAGTCGCATTCCGGCGACTGAAGTCGAACTGCAGGCGGTCTGATCAGCCGAACTCGGGGAGAGGAAGCGCGGCGCGCTTCTCTTCCTGATGTCACGACGTCCTCGACATCAGCGCCCGCGCTGAGATGATCAGGCGATTCGGTGTTCGGGGCTCATTGGGCCGTCATCGTTTTCTCTTGAGGGAAAAAGACATTGGCGATGGCATCAATATTTGACCAGGTGGACATTAAGGGGGATGGAAAATCAGGCGTCGCCGATTTCAAGCCGACGTTCGACGCGGCCTAGACGGTCGTCAAAGCGATCCATCCGCCCCATGACCGAAGCGTAATGCTCGCTCTCGGACGCGGCGTTGCTGCCGAGTTGGCGTTCGATACTGGTGAGACGCTGCTTCATGTCTCGAATATCGCCAGCAGTTTCACGCTGAGTGTCCAGCGTTCGCTGCATCATCGCCATCAGCATTTCCAGAGTAGGTTCAGCCATCTCACGCCTCTATTGAATGACGATAGAGTAGCTGTTTCCAAAATGGAACACAACGTGAACCTTCGGTTACGACGTCTTCGGCATCAGTGCCCGCGCCGCTGTAACGAGCGTCTCAATCCCTGTCTTGATCGTCGGTTCGGCATCCGGCGCCCATTGCGGAGAATGAGTGCCGTACAGTTTGGTCTTGTCGGGCGTCGCGGCCCAGGTCTTGGCGTTGACGCCGCCCAGCCAGATCTGGGCCGAAGGAATCTTCGGCTCGACCCTGCCATATTCCGAGAAATCCTCCGACGACATCAGGGGCGCGCCGGCCAGCACGCGGTCCTTGCCCATCGCGCTTTCCCAAGCCGGCACCAGGCGGGCGATCAGCTCGGGATTGTTGTAGGTGAGAGGCGTGGATTCGAAAACGGTCACCACCGGCAGCTTATCTTCCGGCACGCCGAAGGCGCGGGCTTCGTTCTCGGCAATGCGCTTGATGCCGTCCAGCAGCAGCGCGCGTGTCTGCTCGTCCATGCTGCGTACCGTCAGTTCGAGCTTCACCGAACTGGCGATGATGTTGTTCTTGGTGCCGCCATGGAACGAGCCCACCGTCACCACCGCCGGGTGGAACGGGTCGTTGTTGCGCGACACCAGGGTCTGCAGCGCCATGACGATGGCCGAGGCGACCACGATCGGATCGCGGGTATTCTGCGGAATGGCGCCGTGGCCGCCGATGCCCCGGACCTCGATATTCACCGAATCCGCCGCCGATTTCATCGGGCCGGACACATAGCCGATGGTGCCGGCCGGCATAGCCGCGGTGTCGTGAAGCGACAGGTTGAAGTCGGGGCGGGGGAAGCGAGTAAACAGCCCATCCTCGATCATCCCCGTAGCGCCGTGAACCGTTTCCTCGGCCGGCTGAGCGATCATCACCAGTGTTCCAGACCAACTGGCGCGGTCGGCGGCCAGGCGGCGCGCGGTGCCGGTCCAGATCGTCATGTGCGCGTCGTGGCCGCAGGCATGGGCGACCGGCACCTCTTCGCCCTTGTCGTTTTTGGCGTGGACATGCGAGGCGAAGGGCAGGCCGGTCTGTTCCTCGACCGGCAGGGCGTCGAGTTCCGTACGCAGCAGCAGGGTCGGGCCGGGTCCGTTCTTCAGAACTGCCACCAGACCATTGCCGCCAACATGCTCGGTGACCTCGAACCCGGCCGCGCGGGCCTCCTTGGCCAGGCGCTTGGCGGTCTCGACCTCGTGGCCGGACAATTCGGGATGGCTGTGCAGGTCGCGATAGAGCGCTTCGAGCGAGGGATAATCCTTGTCGATGGACGCTTTCAGATCGTCGGCCATGGCTGGCAGCCCAAGAGCCAGGACCGCGGCTGCGGTGATGAAACAAGAAAACGCCATCATTGTTATCCTGCTGTCAAAAGGCGATTAGGCGGAAAGTTTCTGTTCTGCGGCTTCGACAAGGAAGCGTGAGCGGTTTCCCCCGCTGGCGGCATCGATGCGGCCCAACAGGCTTTTCGGGATCATGACATTGACCCGCTCTGCCTTGAGCAGGGCGGGATCGAGGTCGATTAACACCATCACGGCGTCCCCGCGATGAGGATCTTCAGCCAGTTGATCGAGGCTGGAGGGCGAGGGAACCGGCTCCCCCATTTCGTGCAAAACCGAAACGTGCCCAACCAACGCCTCGGCTGCCATGGCCTGAGCTTCTTCCAGCGTATGACCCGCGCTGAAGCAACCCGGCAGGTCGGGGAATTCCACCCCGTAATCACTGTTCTTGTCCTTGCGTAGATAGGCGATATAGGCCGTCATCGTCTTAATCCTGAATCTTCAAGCCGCACTGGCGTTCTATTGATTTGACCGTTCCGATCGGCAGGTCGCGCTTCGGATGAGGAACCGTGACAAGGCCCGGTTTAGTCGGATGAGTGAAATGATGATGGCTGCCGGTGACCCGCTTCAGAGTCCACCCATCTCGCTCAAGAGCCTTGATGACATCTCGGCTATTCATCGTGTGTAAGGATACACACTGCGTTCTCCGATTTCAATCCACCTGCTACTCTTGCAACACCTTGGCGAACGCGCCCAGCCGTTCTTCCAGATCCACCGGGATCTGGCAAGCATAGCGCAGCGTCTTGTCCAGGCTGTCATAGTCGCGCTGCAGATAGCCGCGGCGCTGCGCGATCTCGTCGCGCTTGGCGCCCTCGGTTTCGGGCGTCTTGCTCAGTTCGTCATCCACCTTCTGGATGGTGCCCGTCAGATTGACCTGGCGTTCGGCCATGTCGCGGATCTTGACGATCACCTCCGAGCGCTGGCGGTCGGTTTCCTCGACCAGGCCGGTGAACAGCAGGGGCAGGGCCTGCTTGCCGTGCGGCGCTTTGCGGAACGCGGCGAGTTGCTTGACCGCGTCGTCTTCGGCCTCGTCGCGCGGGGCGAGCTTGCCGACCAGGGCGGAGATCTTTTTGTCCTTATGCCAGTCGGGCAGATGCTCCAGCTGCGCGGCGTCTTCCCAATAGGTGGCCGGTGCCAGGCTGTCGGCGAAATGCTGCTGGCAGGGCAGGGCGATCTCGTCTGCCGTCGCCGCGCCGCCGAGGGTCAGAGCCAGGATCGCCGCCATATGTTTCCTCATTCGCCGCCTCCTTTGCGGGCCAGCATGCCGCGTCCGGGGTCGTAGCCGAGAATGGCCAGCGCCAGGAACAGCACGGTGCTGCCCGCCACCACCGCCAGCGACACCCAATCGAGCTTCAGATAGAGCGCGAAGCGGATCAGCTCGACCGCATGAGTGAAAGGATTGGCCTGGCAGACATACCACAGCGCCAACCCGCCTTCCTTGACGCGCCACAGCGGATAGAGCGCCGAGGACGCGAAGAACATCGGGAAGATCACGAAGTTCATCACCCCGGCGAAATTCTCCAGCTGGCGGATCAGCGAGGACAGCGCCAGCCCCAGCGCGCCCAGCATCAGCCCCGACAGCAGCAGCGCGGGCAGCACGGCGAGATACCCCCATTCCGGCGGATCGACATCCCAGAACCAGGCGACGGCGAGGAATGCGTAAGCCAACGGGATCGAGATCAGCGCGCCGGCCAGCAGCTTGCAGGTCAGCAGGAACCAGCGCGGCAACGGGCTGATCAGCAGCGTGCGCATATTGCCCATCTCGCGGTCATAGACCATCGACAGCGAACTCTGCATGCCGTTGAACAGCTGGATCATCGCCAGCAGGCCGGGCGCGATATAGACCTGATAGGGGATGTAGGTCTCGTAAGGCGGAATGATCGAAACGCCGAGGACGAAGCGGAAGCCCGAGGCAAACAGGATCAGCCACACCAGCGGCCGCACCAGCGCCGAGACGAAGCGGCCGCGCTGGTGGATGAAGCGCAGGAATTCGCGCGCCAGGATCCCCATGCAACAGCGGGCATAGGCGGCGGGGCTCATGGCGCCTCTCCGGTCAGGGCGCGGAAAGCGGCGGGCAGCGAGTCGGTCTTGGTGGCGGCGATCACCTCGGCGACGGGCCCCTCGGCGCGCACCTGGCCCTTATGCAGCACGACGATTTTGGACCGCGCATCGGCTTCGTCGATCAGATGGGTCGCCCACAGCACCGCCAGCTGCCGCTCGGCGCACAGTGCGCGCACATGATCGAGCAGGAAGCCGCGGCTGGCGATGTCGAGCCCGACCGTCGGTTCGTCGAGCAAGAGGAGTTGCGGCTCGTGCAGCAACGCGCGGGCGAGTTCGACCCGCCGCCGCAGGCCGCCCGACAGCTGGCGCACCTTGTCGCCGCGGCGGTCGGCCAGCTGAAGCCGTTCCAGCTCGGTTTCGATGCGTCGCTTCGCCAGTCCG
>Ga0302311_10004138_pt1 | contig 15718 bp, 16 predicted proteins | sample III_Palsa_N1_3_FD_200449 | JGI IMG/M metagenome (GOLD analysis project Ga0302311, IMG submission 200449) | Peat permafrost microbial communities from Stordalen Mire near Abisko, Sweden - III_Palsa_N1_3 | ecosystem: Environmental > Terrestrial > Soil > Palsa > Peat permafrost | place: Sweden... | reverse complement strand
TTCTCCCGCAAGGGGAGAAGGCTCAAATCAAGCCTGCCGCTCGTGCACTGATTTGATCGCGCGATCCGAAATGGTGAATGCTAGCCCTTAGGGAGAGGGACGGGCCCGCGATGCGCAGCATCGTAGGATACGGTGAGGGCTACGCTTCCCGCCGCCCTACTTCCGCGCCCGCCGCAGCGCGCTCTCGACCAGGATCGCCGCGAGGCCGACGAACAGGATCGGCCCGCAGTAGGGCCGCAGCTGGGTCGCCCACGCCGCTAGCGCCCAGACCACGACGACGCAGACCACGATGGCGAGCGCGAAGGCGCCGTCGTCGACGAAGAGGCCGACCGCTTCGTCGAGGATGCGCTTCAGCCCGCTCATGACCTGACGGCCTTCCGCGCCGCCATGCCGCGGCAGCCGGCCACGCTGACGAGGGCGACGGCCGCGAAGCCGGCGAGCAGCGCCAGGATCGACCAGTCGTCGCCCGGCCAGTCGACGCCCAGCCCCTCGCCGGCCCAGAAGGCGCCGAACGACGAGAGCAATATGCCGACCACGAACTTCAGCGTGTTCTCCGGCACTCGGGACAGCGGCTGATGGACGATGAGCCCCAGCAGCGCGACCACCACCACGGCCGCGACCGCGGCGAGGCTGGCCGGGATCAGCAGTCCGGGTCCGCCGGCGCTCACCGCGATGACGATGAAGACCACCTCCACGCCCTCCAGCAGGGTGATCTGGAACGCCGTCGAGAGCGCGATCGTATCCCAGCCGCCGCCGGCCGCCCCGTGCGCCTGCATCGCCGCCGTGTGGGTCTGATAAATCGCGGCCTCGTCATGCAGCGCCAGCACGCCGGAGGCGCGCAGGATCGCCTTGCGCAGCCAGCGCATGCCGAACAGCAGCAGCAGCGTCCCGACGATGATCTGCAGCAGCTTGAGCGGGATCAGCGACAGCGCCGGCCCGAGGATCGCCACCAGCGCCAGCAGCACCACCAGCGCCAGCGCCGCGCCGGCGGCCGCGCTCTTCCAGCCGCGGGTCGCGCCGACGGCCAGCACGACGGTCAGCGCCTCGACGGCTTCCACGATCGAGGCGAGGAAGGCCGCCAGCATCGGTGGCCCGATCAGGCCCCAGTTCAGCATCGAACCAACCCGCCCCCTGAAGCGTCACATCCGGAAAGACCTAGCCGACGATATCGCGTTCCTCGAAGAACTGCGCGATTTCGATCGTGGCGTTCTCGGGACTGTCGGAGCCGTGCACCGAATTGCCGGTGAAGCTCTCGGCGAACAGCTGGCGAATGGTGCCCGGCGCCGCATTGGCCGGGTTGGTGGCCCCCATCACCTCGCGATAACGGGCGACGGCGTCATCACCCTCCAGCACCTGCACCACGACCGGGCCTGAGGTCATGAACCCGACCAGTTCGTCGTAGAACGGTTTGCCACGGTGCACGTCGTAGAACTGCTCCGCCTGCTCGCGGCTTAGCTGCAGCCGGCGCTGGCCGACGATCCGCAGACCCGAATCCTCGATCACCGCATTGATCTTGCCGGTGAGGTTGCGGCGGGTGGCGTCGGGCTTGATGATCGAGAAGGTGCGTTCGGGCATGCGTGGCCTCTGGCGAGCGGCGGGGTGCGGGCTTATAACGACGACGGTATGCCGCGCCAAGGCGGCCCGAAGAGGATGATGTTCGATGAGCGAAGCTGGGGTTCGACGGCGTCCTTAGCGGGCTGACCCATCAGACCGCCCCGCCCGGCCGCCAATGGCCGTGCGTCCGCCACTTCGAACCCCCCTCTCTCAGAGCTTCGCCACCATGCTTCGCATCCAGGATCTCGTGTTCGACGCCTACGGGCGCCGCTTTTTCGACGAGGCGTCGTTCGCCCTGCCGCCCGGCGCCAAGGTCGGGCTGGTCGGCCGCAACGGCGCCGGCAAGACCACCCTCTTCCGCTTGATTCAGGGCGAGCTCTCCGCCGGCGGCGGCGAGATCATCCTGCCCAGGCTCGCGCGCATCGGCACCGCCGACCAGGAGCAGGCGGCGACGCCCGTTCCGCTGTTGGAAACCGTGCTCGCCGGCCATCTCGAACGCGCGGCGCTCACCGCCGAGCTGGAAACCGCGGAGCCCGAGCGCCTCGGCGACATCTACGCCCGCCTCGCCCAGATTGGCGCTGACGCGGCGCCGGCCAAGGCGGCGGAAATCCTGGTCGGCCTCGGCTTTTCGCAAGGCGACCTGGCAAGGCCGATGGCGGAGTTCTCCGGCGGCTGGCGGATGCGCGCGGCGCTGGCCGCGGCCCTCTTCGCCGAGCCGGACCTGCTGCTGCTCGACGAGCCGACCAACTTCCTCGACCTGGAAGGGGCGATGTGGCTGGAATCGCGGCTGAAGCGGCATCCGTCGACCGCGCTGGTGATCAGCCACGACCGCGAGCTGCTCGACCGGGCGATGGACTACATCCTGCACCTCGCCGACGGCAAACTCACGCTCTATCCCGGCGGCTTCACCGCCTTCGAGCGTCTGAGGTCCGAGCGGCTGGCGCTGCAGGGCGCGATGCGGGCCAAGATCGAGATGCGGCGCGCGCACCTGCAAACCTTCGTCGACCGCTTCCGCGCCGGCACCAAGGCGCGCCAGGCGCAGTCGCGGCTGAAGATGATCGAGCGCCTGGGCGCCATCCCGCCAGTGGTCGAGGAAGGCACCTCGCCGTTCCTGCTGCCCTCGCCGGAGAAGCCGCTGCCGCCGCCGCTGCTGCGGCTGGAAGGCGGCTCGGTGGGCTACGGCGGCGTTCCGGTGCTGCAGCATCTCGATCTGCGGCTCGATCCCGGCGACCGGATCGGCCTCTTGGGCGTCAACGGCGCCGGCAAGAGCACCTTCGCGCGGCTGCTGGCCGGCGACCTGCCGCTGATCTCCGGCAGGATGTCGCGCGACCGGCGCATGCAGGTCGGCTGGTTCCACCAGCACCAGGTCGAGGCGCTGGACGCCGACGATACCCCGCTGCAGATCATGGGCCGCGCCCTGCCGGAGCTGACCGAGTCACAACGAAGAGGCCGGCTGGCGGCATTCGGCTTCGGCGTCGATCGGGTATCGACGCGGACCCATTCGCTGTCGGGCGGCGAAAAAGCGCGGCTGCTGATCAACCTGATCGTGCTCAACAAGCCGCACCTGATCCTGCTCGACGAGCCGACCAACCACCTCGACATCGACAGCCGCCACGCCTTGCTGGACGCGCTCAACGATTACGAAGGCGCGGTGGTGCTGATCACCCACGACCGGGCGCTGATGGAGATGGTCGCCGACCGTCTCTGGCTCACGGCGGGCGGCACGGTGGCGCCGTTCGACGGCGACATGGAGGACTACGCCAAGTTCGTGCTCGACCGGGCGCGCGCCAACGCCAAGACGCCGGCGAAGCCCGCGGCCGAGCTCGCGCCCATCCCGCGCAAAGCCGCGCCCGGCGCCGCCGGCCCGTTGAAGCGCAAACTCGAAGCCGCCGAGGCGACGCTGGCGCGCGAGACCATGGCCCTGGCCGAGCTGGACTCGACGCTCGCCGATCCCGGTCTCTATGCGAAGAATCCAGCTGAGGGCGCCCGGCTCAGCGAGCGCCGGACGCGGCTGGCCGAGCGGCTGGCCCAGGCCGAGGCCGCCTGGCTGGCGGCGGCCGAAGCCTACGAAACCGCCGCCGAATCCTAATGTCCGCCGTGACCGTCAGGCCGCGATCGCCATCTCGCCGGTGTTGCTGACCGCCGCGGCGGCAAGGCTGGCGTCAACCACCTCGACTCCCGCCAAATCTCTCAGGATCAGATCGGCGAAGGCGATCGCGAAGGCGGCGCGCTCGCTTGCCCCCTGGCGCTGCTTGTCGCGCAACCGCGCGAACGGCCGCGATAGCGACAGGACGTGCTTGAACGGCGTGTTGCGGACTCCCTGGCGATCAGCATCAGCGTCGCCCGCGAAAACCCGGACATAGCCATGCAGCAGGTCCCGCACGATGGCGGCGGCGATCGGGCGTCCCTTGGCCCGCAAGTCACTCGGGCCGATATTCAGGAGGGAATGGATCAGTCGGCGGCAGTCCTCGTCCGGCCCGTCGTTGGTGAGGTCGATCAGGGCGGTGAGTTCTCGCGCCTGCCACTGGTTCTGGGGCAGGAGAGATTCCGGCACGCCCAGCAGATAGCCGACATAACGGAACAGATGATGCATCGCATCTGCCTCGCTTTCGGTGATCGTGTAGCCCATCTTGCGGGCGGCATCGATCGGCACGGTGGTGAACTCCGTGGCGATGCCTCGCGACGTGTCGCCCATGTTGAGCGGCGCGCCCCAATCCGCCTCGTTCCAGTCGCCAGTGCGAAGAAGCGCGCGCCGAACCATGGCGTGGACCAGGCGCACGCGGACCGTGGCCTGATAGCCGGGCGCGCGCGGCGCGAGGCCGCCCGGCCGAAGGGTCTTGAAGAACCAGATGCCGGTCTCTCGCGCGCGAGGTTCCGCGGAATCGATGAACCGCCGTGTCCTGGCCAGTGGCTTGACGGACGCGGCGCTGTTGTATCCAGCGGCCAGGGCGGCGGTCATGCAAATCTGCAGGGCCGGCCCCAGCCGCAGATAGGAAACGCCACCCGCGTCCAGTTTCTCGCGGTCGAGCCACGCGGGCGTCGCTTCGACATGATCGAAGAAAGCTCGGAGCGAATCCGGCGGCTCGACGACAGACGCCAGTCCCTCTGTCAGCGCCGCCTCGAACGCGAGCGCGATCCGGCGAGTTGAGTCGCCCGCGATGTCGGCGGCCAAGGCGTCGGCGAGTGGATCGCCTTGGCGCAACGCCGCCGCGTAGAGCGCGGCCTTGGACCCGAACCGGCGGACGGCCTCGGGCGACCGTCGCAGGCGCCTGGGCGCTTGCTGGACGGCGGCTAGGTCGTCTTCGAATGACGAGATGTCCATGGCGGTTTGGTCCTACCTTGTGTCGGCCGCCAGCTTAATGCGAATATATCAGTGATATTACTCTCATTACAGTCGCATATGGGACATCAAGAAGTCCGTTTATAAACAATGCACTGCGCATTCTGAACGCGGGCGGAGAGCATCGCTAGTGAATCAGATTCGCATTTCACATCGCGTTTGAGGTGATTGACCATGCGGCCCCAGGCTGACGTAGCGCCGAGAAAACGGCCCAAACAGCGGCGGTCGCGGATCTTGGTGAAGCAGGTGGTCGCCGCGGCGGGGGCGATCCTCGCCGAAGAAGGCCTCGACGCGCTGACCACCAACCGGATCGCGGAGCGGGCGTCGGTCAGCGTTGGCTCGATCTACCAATACTTCCCGAACAAGAACGCGATCATCGCGGTGCTCGTGGAGGACCTGGTCGAGGCGATTCAGACGGACGCACTGGCCATGATGAGCGCGGCCGCGAGCCCTCTGGCCCCGCCCTCGCCGCGTCAGATCATCGGTCCCTTCGTCAGGAGCGTCTTGGACAGGCGGGACATCATCCTAACGCTCCTGCCGCATATCGACGAGCTACAGCGGCTCGGCGTGATCACCCGGCCAGAGGATATGATCCGTCGCGCCGCGCGGGGAGCGCTCCTTGCCGCGCCGGAGACGATTCGGCAGGCCAATGTAGACGCCGCCCTATTCATCGTCGTCGAGTGCCTTTCGCATCTCGTCCGCCGCTATCTCGGCGGATCGCCGCTCGGTCTCGGGGTCGATGAGTTTATCGCCATGACGTCCGACCTCACGGAACGGTTCCTCTATGAGGACTCCGCGGAATTGCCGACATCGGCCTAGAAGCGTGCTCGACCATGCGCGCGCCAACGCCAAGACGCCGGCGAAGGCGCGGCCGAGATCGCGCCCGCCCCGCGCGCTTGGCCCGCGCCTAAGCCGCCTGGCTGGCGGCCGCCCAAGCCTGTGAGACCGCCGCCGAGTCCTAGTGGCCGCCGTGGTCGTCCGGGTGACCGGCGTCCGGCGCGTGGCCGGCGCGGGCGTGGAACGTGTGCCCGCCATGAGTGGCGTCGTGATGGAAATGGCCGGCGTCGTCGCGATGGAAAGTGTCGTGGTCGTTGGCGCGATAATAGAAGGCGTCGTCTGGACCCCAATAGCCGTCATAGAACGGGCCATAAGAGTCGTCGTAGTAGCCGTCAACATAGCCGGAGGCGTAGCCGCCATGGTGATAGCCCATGTCCGCGCACGCGCCAAGACTCAGCGCCGTCGCGGCGGCGAAGGCGATAGCCGCTAGTGTTTTCATCTGGGTTTCTCTTTGATCAACTGGTGACGCGAGCGGCGCCGCCAGGCGATGAACGCCGAAGACCAGAATTGGATGCTGACGTGCGGCGCCGAAACGCTCAGCCGCAGCGGACTGACTTCACCAGGCCGGAATTCGAGTCGTAGATGATCGTCAGACGACTGGCGATGTAGTCCTGGGTCGTCACGCAGGTCGAGCAGACGACGCGGCGGCGGCTGGGGAACACCGGCACCGGAATCTCCGTGCGCGGACGACCGATCAGCGATTGCAGCGGCTCGGCGCCGCAGGCGTCTCTCGGCGGCGCGGGCGGCGGTGGCGGAGTCAGCATCCGCGGCGGTGGCGGCGGCGCCGGAGCCATCGGCGGCGGGGCCGGCTTCTGCGCGGGCTCGGCGCAGGCGCCCAGGATGACAAGGGCGATCGCCGCGCCGACCTTTGCAGAATGTGCAGCCCAGCCGCGCAACCTCACGCCTCCTTGCGCCATCCGCTCGTCTCCCCCTGCCGCCAATAGGACACCGCGCATCCCGCGGCCTTGAACCCCGACCAGCGGCCGCGCGCCGCCGCCACCGCCGCTTCGTCGCGGCCGTCGAACAGCAGCACGCACCGCTCGTAGCCCGAAAGGTCGCCCGCCTCGGCCCCGTCGAGCAGGAAGAGCGCGTTGGCGGCGTTCGGATTGTCCATCGCCGTGGTGATCAGCACCGGCTGGCGCTCGGCGAGCGGTTCGTCATCCAGTCCATGCGGCAGGAAGCTGTCGTCCTTGTAGCTCCACAGCCAACCGTCGAGATGCTCGACCCGTTCCCGCGCCGTCGAACGCACCAGCGCCCGCCAGCCGCGCGCCAGCGTCTTCTCCAGCAGCTCTGGCAACGCCTGGTCGAGGCTGGTCCGCTCCAGATGGTAGAACCAGACCTCGCAGGCGCCGTCCGCCATCGCGCCGTCAGCCTTCGTAGAAATCGGCCGCCAGACGGTCGAGCAGGCGCACGCCGAAGCCGGTCGCGCCGCTCGGGATGGTCGGCACGGTCGAGCCTGACTTCCAGGCGGTCCCGGCCATGTCGATGTGGGCCCAGGCCAGGCCATTGACGAACTTCTGGATGAACAGCGCCGCGGTGATCGAGCCGCCCGGGCGCGGTCCGATGTTCTTCATGTCGGCGACCCAGCTCTCCAGGCCCTTCTCGTATTGGGCCGGCAGCGGCATCCGCCACAGCACGTCGTCACTCGCCTTGGAGGCGGCCGCGAGGTTCGCGGCCAGGGTCTCGTCGTTGCAATAGAGGCCGGCCAGGTCCTTGCCGAGCGCCACGACGATGGCGCCGGTCAGCGTCGCCAGGTCGATCATGAACTTCGGCTTGAAGCGGTTCTGGCAGTACCAGAGCGCGTCGGCCAGCACGAGCCGGCCCTCGGCGTCGGTGTTGATCACCTCGATGGTCTGACCGGACATGGAGGTCACCACGTCGCCGGGCCGCTGGGCGTTCGCGTCCGGCATGTTCTCGACCAGGCCGAGGATGCCCACCGCGTTGACCTTCGCCTTGCGCGCCGCCAGGGCGTACATCGCCCCGACGACCGCCGCCGAGCCGGCCATGTCGGTGATCATGTCCTCCATGCCGTCCGCCGGCTTCAGGCTGATGCCGCCGGTGTCGAAGCAGACGCCCTTGCCGACGAAGGCGATGGGCTGGGCCTTGGGGTCTTTGGCGCCCGTCCACATCATCACCACCAGCTGGCTTTCGCGCACGCTGCCCTGGCCGACGCCGAGCAGCGAGCCCATGCCGAGCTTCTTCATCTCCTTCTCGCCCAACACCTCGATCTCGAGGCCGAGCTTGCTCAGCGCCTTGACCCGACGGGCGTATTCTTCCGGATAGAGGATGTTCGCCGGCTCGGAGACGAGATCGCGGGCGTAGCAGATGGCGTCGGCGAGGCCGGCGAGCGACTTGAACGCCTTGGTGGCTGCTTTCGGATCGTCGGCGGCGATGGCGACGGACTTGACCGTCGGCTTCTTCTCCGGCTTCTCCGTGGTGCGGTACTTGTCGAACCGATACGAGGCGAGGCGGATGCCGAAGCCGGCGTGGGCCTGCCGCTCAGGCCCAGCGGGCGGCATCATCATCAGCAGCTTCTCGCTGCCGCTGTCCTTGGCGGCGTTGAAGGCGCTCGCGCCGGCATTCTCGGCGCCTTTCGCGTCGAAGGCGGCCTGCTTGCCAGCCCCGATCACCAGCACCCGGCCGGCGGCGACGCCGCTGGGCGCGAGGATGCTCACCGTCTGACCCGCCGCGCCGGTGAAGCGGCTGGCCGTGATCGCCCGCTTCAGCGCGCCGCCCATCGCCTTGTCCAGCGCCTCGGCGCCCGGCGAGTACTCGCCGTCCTCGAACGCCAGCACCGCCAATGCGGTGGATTCGGTGGGCGCCGTCTTGGCGTCGACAAACTCGATCTTCATGGACATGCGCTCCGGATGTCAGTGGGCGTTCGCATAGTCCAAGCCGCCCGGCCGCGCAAAGGCGCTGTCCTCAGGTCGCCGGCAACGCCCGGGCGTAGGTGACCGTCGCCTGCGCCGCCAGCCGCTCCGGCGACTCGGTCCAGAGCCGGATGTCGCAGACCGCGTTGCGCCGCCCGAGCGTCAGCAGCTCGGCGTCCGCATGAATGTCGCCCTTCTTGGCGCCGCGCAGGAAGTTGATGTTCAGCGAGCTGGTGACGGTCATCAGTTCAGGGCCGACGTGCGCCAGGATCAGGGTGTAGGCGGCCGTGTCGGCGACGCCCATCAAGGTTGGGCCGGAAACCAGATCGCCCGGCCTCAGCATCGAGGGGTGGAACTGCCGCATGACGTGGATGCGCCCCACCTCGACGCTCTGCACCGGTCCCGGCGCCGCCTCCGAGCCCGAGAAAGCGCCCGTCATCAGCGCGTTCAACTCGTCCGCGCCCATCACGATCGTCCAAGCCGCCATATCCCAGCCCTCCATCGACGCGGCTGAAATGACGTCCCCGGCGTGGCCCGGCAAGCCTTTGGCCGGTCAAATGAAGTTCGGTTGACCCGCCTGCGCCGCCGTGGTCCCGTTGTGCGTCCGCCGAACCAGGGAGCGCGTCATGCCCACGGCTCATCTGGGCTCGATCGACGTCTATTATGAACGCGTCGGAGACGGCGACCCGCTGCTGTTCATCTCCGGCACCGGCGGCGACCTCAGGGTGAAGCCCAACATCTTCGACAGCCCGCTCGCCAAGGCGTTCGACCTCGTGGCCTACGACCAGCGCGGCCTCGGCCGCACCTCCAAGCCCGATCTCGACTACACGATGGCCGACTACGCCGACGACGCGGCGGCGCTGATGGACGCCATCGGCTGGCCGAGCGCCAAGGTGGTCGGGGTCTCGTTCGGCGGCATGGTCGCCCAGGAGCTGGCGCTGCGCCACCCGAACAAGGTCGAGCGACTGGTGCTCGGCTGCACATCGCCCGGCGGCGCCGGCGGCGCGTCCTATCCGTTCCATGAGATCCAGCACCTGACCGGCGAGGCGCGGGCGAAGCTGCTGATCCCGGTCAGCGACACGCGCCGCGACGCGGCCTGGTCCGCGGCCAACCCCGAGGCACACGCCCAGTTCGTCGCCATGGGCGCCGCCGACCCGTTCGCCGGCGAGCCGGACCGCGCGATGGGCGCCCGCCGCCAGCTCGAGGCGCGGGCCGGCCACGATACCTGGGATCGCCTGGACCAGATCCGCTGCCCGGTCTTCCTCGCCGCCGGCCGCTACGACGGCGTCGCCTTGCCGCAGACCCAGGAACGCATGGCCGCCCGCATCCCGGGCGCCGAGCTGCGCTTCTTCGACGGCGGCCACCTGTTCATGATCCAGGACCGCGCCGCGACGCCGGCGATCATCGAATTCCTCGGCCGCGCCGGCTGACAGGCGCAGTTCGCGGCGCTAACACGCCACGCGGGTATGCGTGGGAGCTGTAAAATGAAGCATCGGACTTTCGCCAGCGTGCTGGCTCTGCTGCTGGCGCCGGGCGTGGCGGCGGCGGCGCCGGGGATGCTGGGGTTCTCGCCGACCAGCGCGGACGCCGAGCGAGCGGTTGAATCGCGCTTCGACGCGGCGCTGTCGCCGGACGCGATCGGCGCGCGGCTGAAGACGCTCTCGGCCGCGCCGAACAACGTCGGCTCGCCGCACGACAAGGCCAACGCCGAGTTCGTGCTGGATCAGCTGAAGTCCTGGGGCTGGGACGCCCACATCGAGACCTTCCAGGTGCTCTATCCGACGCCGATCGCGGAATCGTTGGAGCTCATCGGCCCGACGCCGTTCAAGGCGACGCTGAACGAGCCGCCGATCCCCGGCGACGCCTCGTCCGCGGTGCGCGCCAACGCCCTGCCGCCCTATCTGATCTACGCCGCCGACGGCGACGTCACCGGCGACCTCGTCTACGTCAACTATGGCGCGCCGGACGACTACAAGGCCCTCGCCCGCCTCGGCGTCGACGTGAGGGGCAAGATCGTCATCGTCCGCTACGGCGCCATCTGGCGCGGGTTGAAGGTGAAGCTGGCGGCCGAACACGGCGCCATCGGCTGCCTGATCTATTCCGACCCGGCCGATGACGGCTACGGCGCCGGCGACACCTATCCGGCCGGGGCCTGGCGGCCGGACGAGGGCGTGCAGCGCGGCTCGGTGCTCGACATCCCGATCCGCTCCGGCGACCCGCTGACCCCGAACGTCGGCGCCACGGCGGACGCCAAGCGGCTGCCGCTCTCCGAGACCGGGGTGCTGATGAAGATCCCGGCGCTGCCGATCTCCTATGGCGACGCCCAGCCGTTCCTGGCGGCGCTGGCGGGCCAGGTCGCGCCGAAGTCGTGGCGCGGCGCCCTCCCCGTCACCTACCATGTGGGACCCGGCCCGGCGCGGGCGCACCTGGTGGTGAAGTCGGACTGGGGCCTCAAGCCGCTCTACGACGTGATCGCCACGATGAAGGGCTCCGAGCATCCCGACGAATGGGTGCTGCGCGCCAATCACCGCGACGGCTGGGTGTTCGGCGCCTGGGACCCGCTGGCGGGCCAGTCGGAGATGCTGGAGGAAGCCAGGTCGATCGGCGCGCTCGCCAAGACCGGCTGGCGGCCAAAGCGCACCATCGTCTACGCCAGCTGGGACGGCGAGGAGCCGGGCCTGCTGGGCTCGACCGAATGGGCGGAGGACCACGCCGCCGAGCTGCAGGCCAAGGCCCTGCTCTATGTGAACTCGGACACCAACGCCCGCGGCTTCTTCCAGGCCGAAGCCAGCTACTCGACCCAGCGGCTGATCGACCAGGCCGCCGGCGACGTGAAGGACCCGGAAACCGGCGTCCCGGCCCGCCAGCGCGCGCTGGCCGCCCTGCAGGTCGCCGGGCTCGCCGACGGCGCCAACGATCAGGCCAAACGCCTCGCCAAGCAGGCGGCCGCTGGCGGCGACCTGCCGATCGGGCCGATGGGCTCGGGGTCGGACTACACGCCGTTCGTCCAGCACCTCGGCGTCGCCTCGGTGAACATCGAATATGGCGGCGAGGGCGAACAGGGCGGCGTCTACCACTCGCAGTACGACACCTATGAGCACTTCAGCCGCTTCGGCGATCCCGGCATGCACTACGGCGTGGCGTTGGCGCAGACCGCTGGCCGGATCGTGCTGCGCGCGGCCGACGCCGACGTCGCCCCGCTGCAGTTCGGCGATCTCGCCGCGAACGTCGCTCAGAACCTCGACGAGGTGCACAAACTCGCCGACACGATGCGCGAGCGTTCGGCCGCCACCGACCGGCTGCTGGACGAGAACGCCTTCGCCCTCGCCGCCGACCCCACCAAGGCCAGCGCCCCGCCGCCGCGCGACGACGCCGTGCCGGCGCTGGACTTCGCGCCGCTCGATACCGCGGTCGCCAAGCTGAAGGCGAGCGCGGCCGCCTATGACGCCGCCCTGGCGTCGGCGAGCGCGCTGTCGCCGGCGACGCGGGCCAAGCTGGACGGGACGCTGATGAGCGTCGAGCACGCCCTCACCGACCCGCGCGGCCTGCCCGGCCGGCCCTGGTACCAGCACCTGATCTATGCCCCCGGCATGCTGACCGGCTACGGCGCCAAGACCCTGCCGGGCGTCCGCGAGGCGATCGAGGCGCGGCGCTGGGGTGAGGCGCAGGACTTCATCGGCCGCACCGCCAGCGCGGTCGACGCCGCCACCGCCCGCATCGATGCGGCGACGACGCTGGTAAAGGGCGGGTAATTGCAATGGCCGCTGTCGCAACTCTCTCGCATCGCGACGCGCGCCAGCCCCGTGTACTGCCGCGTCCCGCTGGTCAAAGCCGGCCGCGCGTGCTACTTCTTACGTATTGCTATTCGATCGAGAAACGTAAGAATATGTCCAATACCGCAACGCTTTCAGCCAAGTTCCAGATTTCAATTCCCAAGGCCGTGCGCACCAGCCACCGATGGAGCGCCGGCCAGACCTTCGCCTTTATCCCGAAAGGGACCGCGGTCCTGCTGGTTCCGGTTCCCGACGTCGCGAGCCTGAAAGGAATGGCGGCAGGCGCCAGTCCAATGGACTACCGCGACCGATCCGACCGCACCTGATGCGGCTTGTCGACACCTCGGCTTGGGTGGAATGGCTGATCGGCTCGCCCACTGGCGAACGCGTCTCGGCGACACTTCCGGAACAGCGCGACTGGCTGGCGCCCACCATAGTCCAGCTTGAACTCGCCAAGTGGCTGGCCCGGGAAGTCGGCGAGGATCGGGCCGATCAGGTCATCGCTTTCAGCCAGCTCTGCGTGGTCGTTCCGCTCGACACCGAAACGGCATTGTCAGCGGCGGAGCTATGCGGGCGGCTCAAATTGGCGACAGCGGATGCGATCGTTTACGCCACAGCGCTGAAGCACGGGTCGGATCTGGTCACCTGCGACGCCCACTTCGATGGCCTACCGGGCGTGATCTACCTGCCCAAGATTGGCGCGGCCCATTCGTCGCGCTTGCCCTAGCCGCCCGGCCGCATCCCGCCTATCCAGGGTCATGGCGCGACGCCCCAAGACCGAACGACCTCGATCGGAACGCCCGAAACGCGAGCCGCGCGGCCGGCGGTCTCGTGAGGCGGCCGGCGGCCTGCCGCCCGTGGGCGTCGTCGACGTGATCGAACTCGACGCCGACGGCGATCTGTTCGTGCGCCCGACCAAGGCCGACGAGGCCGCGCCATTGGTCCGGCTGGCGCCCAACCCTGGCGAGGCCGCCGCCGGCGCCCCGGGGGTCGGCGACCGGCTGTTGGTGCGGTTCGAGACGCTGGAAGGCGGCGAGGTCGAGGCGCGGCTGATCAAGCGGCTGGGCCAGAGCGCCCACCGCATTCTGGGCGTGATCCGCAAGTCGCGCCACGAAGTGCGCGTCGAGCCGGTGGACCGGCGCACGAAGGAAAGCCTGCTGATCCCCGAGTTCGAGGCGCGCGAACTGGCGGACGGCGATCTGGTGCTGGCCCAGGTCGGCGGCAACGCCGAGCGTCGCTACGGACCCAGGCGCGGCAAGGTGCTGGAGGTGGTCGGCCGCGAGGATGACCCGCGCGCCGCCTCGCTGCTCGCCATCCACGCCCACGGCATCCCCACCGGCTTCTCGCCCGAGGCCGAGGCGGAGGCCGAAGCCGCCGAGCCGCCGACACTGGCCGGCCGCACCGACCTGCGCGATGTCCCGCTGGTCACGATCGATCCGCCCGACGCCCGCGACCACGACGACGCCGTCTTCGCCGAGCCGGACGAGGACGCCCGCAATCAGGGCGGCTGGATCGTCTGGGTCGCCATCGCCGACGTCGCCGCCTACGTCCGCCCCGGTACGGCGCTCGACATCGGCGCGCGCGAGAAGGGCAACAGCGTCTATTTCCCCGACCGGGTCGAGCCGATGCTGCCGGAACGGCTGTCGGCGGGCCTCTGCTCGCTGAGGGAGGGCGAACCCCGCGCCTGCCTCGCCGTGCGGATGGTGTTCGGCAAGGACGGGCGCAAGCGCAGCCACCGCTTCCATCGCGGCCTGATGCGCTCGGCCGCCAAGCTTTCCTACGACGAAGCCCAGGCCGCGATCGACGGGCGTCCCGACGACCGCGCGGCCACCCTGATGGACCGGGTGCTGACGCCCCTCTTCGAAGCCTATGCGACGCTGAAGATCGGCCGCGACGCCCGCTCGCCGCTGGAGATCGAATCGGCCGAACGCCGCATCCACTTCGGCGCCGACGGCAAGATCGACTCGATCGCGCCCAGGGCCTCGCTGCCGGCGCACAAGCTGATCGAAGAGTTCATGATCCAGGCCAATGTCTGCGCCGCCGAGACCCTGGAGCAGCGCCGCACGCCGCTGATCTACCGGATCCACGACACCCCCAGCGACGAGAAGATCCTGTCGCTGGTCGATTTCCTCTCCACGCTCGGCATCCCCTGGAACAAGGGCCAGGCCCCCGCCACCGACCGCTTCAACAAGCTGCTGGCCGAGACCCGCGGCGGCCCGCACGCCGAGATCGTCAACGAGGTGGTGCTCAGGAGCCAGATGCAGGCGATCTACGACACTGACAACATCGGCCACTTCGGCCTCAACCTCGACCGCTACGCCCACTTCACCTCGCCGATCCGCCGCTACGCCGACCTGATCGTCCACCGCGCCCTGATCCGCGCCCTCGGCCTCGGCGACGACGGCCTCACCGACGGCGACGTGGTGCGGATGAAGGAGACCGCCGAGCGGATCACCATGGCCGAGCGGCGCGCCATGGCCGCCGAGCGCGACGCCACCGACCGCTATGTCGCCTCCTTCCTCGCCGATCGGGTGGGGGCCGAGTTCGAGGGCCGCATCTCCGGCGTCACCCGCTTCGGCCTCTTCGTGCGGCTGGCGGAAACCGGGGCGGATGGCCTCGTGCCGATATCAAGCCTGGGCGAGGAGTATTTCCGCCACGACGAACGCGCCCACGCCTTGGTCGGCGAGCGCACCGGCGGACGCTGGCGGCTGGGCCGGATGGTCGAGGTGCGCCTCAGAGAGGCGACGCCGGTTACCGGCGGCCTGCTGTTCGAGATGCTGAGCGAGCCGGAAGCCGGCGAAGCTGGCGCGCCCCGCCGCCCGCGCGGGCCCACGCCCCGCAAACATGGCGGCTATCCGCGCGGCCGGCGGCGGTAATCCTGTATTTCTGGACACGGTATCCCTCGCCCCGCGAAGCGGGGAGAGGTCCGCCGAAGGCGGGGTGAGGGGGCTCGGCGCGAAGCGTCGAGCGCGCGCAGCGCGGTGTTTTTGGCGTCTGGCGACGTCACGCTTGCCGCTTCGCGCCAAGCGCCCCTCACCCGTCCGCTCGCTTCGCGACCGGCCGACCTCTCCCCATCTGCGATGGGGCGAGGGATACCATGGGGATACCGGCTTGCGGCCTGCCGCATCGCGGGCCAATGTCGTTCGATGACCGAACAAGTGTTTGAACGTCCCCGCATGGACGGGACCCGCGCCAAGGGGACCAAGGCGGTGCGGCCGCGCGACGCCGCCACCCTCATCGTGCTGCGCCGCGACGGACCGAAGCCGCGGGTGCTGATGGGGCGTCGCCACGGCGGCCACGACTTCATGCCCGACAAATGGGTGTTCCCCGGTGGCCGCATCGAT
>Ga0302311_10004129_pt1 | contig 15738 bp, 15 predicted proteins | sample III_Palsa_N1_3_FD_200449 | JGI IMG/M metagenome (GOLD analysis project Ga0302311, IMG submission 200449) | Peat permafrost microbial communities from Stordalen Mire near Abisko, Sweden - III_Palsa_N1_3 | ecosystem: Environmental > Terrestrial > Soil > Palsa > Peat permafrost | place: Sweden... | reverse complement strand
ATCAAGCCGGTGATCCCGGCCAAGTGGATCACCAAGGCCACCAAGTTCCACATCAACCCGACCGGCCAGTTCATCATCGGCGGCCCGGTGGGCGACTGCGGCCTGACCGGCCGCAAGATCATCGTCGACAGCTACGGCGGCTGGGCCCGTCACGGCGGCGGCGCCTTCTCCGGCAAGGACCCGTCCAAGGTCGACCGTTCGGCCGCCTACGCCGCGCGCTACGTCGCCAAGAACATCGTCGCCGCCGGCCTGGCCTCGCGCTGTGAAGTGCAGATCAGCTACGCCATCGGCGTGGCCGAGCCGACCTCGATCTTCGTCACCACCTTCGGCACCGGCATCATCCCCGACGAGAAGATGGAGAAGCTGGTGCGCAAGCATTTCGACCTGCGCCCCTACGGCATCGTCAAGATGCTCGACCTGATCCACCCGATGTACCAGGTCACCGCCTCCTACGGCCATTTCGGCCGCAAGCCCTACGACGTCACCCTGCCGAACGGCGAGAAGTTCACCGCCTTCTCCTGGGAAAAGACCGACAAGGCCGAGGCGCTGAAGGCCGACGCCAAGTCGATCAAGTAAGCCTGATGCAGTAAGCGAAAAAGGCCGCCCCTGGGCGGCCTTTTTTGTGACGAAAGAAGCCGTCTATCCTTTTATCCGTATAAGCGGATATAATCGATGCAAACCTGTCCCCGCCGAGGGGCGCTGCAAACCGCCGGAGGCTGCATTTCCAGGCGGATCAGGCTCGGTGTGGCGACATTCGAGGAACCGCGCCCTCCCCAATCAGTGAGAGAACCCCCATGAGCGCCGTGATCAAAACCCCCGCTAACGCCGACTACAAGGTCCGCGACATCGCCCTGGCCGACGCCGGGCGCAAGCAGATCGACATTGCCGAGGCCGAGATGCCCGGCCTGATGTCGATCCGCAAGAAGTACGCAGCCGGCAAGCCGCTGAAAGGCGTGCGCATCACCGGCTCGCTGCACATGACGACCCAGACCGCGGTGCTGATCGAGACCCTGGTCGACCTCGGCGCCTCGGTGCGCTGGGCTTCCTGCAATATCTTCTCGACCCAGGACGAGGCCGCCTCGGCCATCGCCGCCGCCGGCGTGCCGGTGTTCGCCTGGAAGGGCGAGACCCTGGAAGAGTACTGGGACTGCACCCTCGACGCGGTGGTGCACCCGGACGGCAAGGGCCCGGAACTGGTGGTCGATGACGGCGGCGACGTGACCCTGCTGATCCACAAGGGCTATGAGCTGGAAGACGGCGACAAGTGGGTCGATTCCGCCTCCTCCAACCACGAGGAGCAGGTGATCAAGAATCTGCTCAAGCGCGTGGCCAAGGAACGCCCGGGCTTCTGGCACAAGCTGGTGGCCGAATGGCGCGGCGTGTCGGAAGAGACCACCACGGGCGTGCACCGCCTGTACCAGATGCTGGAAGCGGGCAAGCTGCTGGTGCCGGCGATCAACGTCAACGACTCGGTGACCAAGTCCAAGTTCGACAACCTCTACGGCTGCCGCGAGTCGCTGGCCGACGGCATCAAGCGCGCCACCGACGTGATGGTGGCGGGCAAGGTGGCGGTGGTGTGCGGCTACGGCGACGTGGGCAAGGGCTCGGCGCATTCGCTGCGCGGCTTCGGCGCGCGCGTCATCGTCACCGAGATCGACCCGATCAACGCCCTGCAGGCGGCGATGGAAGGCTTCGAGGTCACCACCATCGAGGAAACCCTGGGCCGCGGCGACATCTACGTCACCACCACCGGCAACCGCGACGTCATCACGCTCGAGCACATGGAGCAGATGAAGGACCAGGCCATCGTCTGCAACATCGGCCACTTCGACAACGAGATCCAGGTGGACCGGCTGGTCAAGACCGCCAAGCACCTGAACATCAAGCCGCAGGTGGACAAGTACACCTTCCCCAAGGGCAACTGCCTGTACCTGCTGGCCGAAGGCCGCCTGGTCAACCTGGGCTGCGCCCATGGCCATCCGAGCTTCGTCATGTCCAACTCCTTCGCCAACCAGACCCTGGCGCAGCTGGATCTGTGGGCGCACAAGGACAGCTACGAGAAGAAGGTGTATCGCCTGCCCAAGCACCTCGACGAGGAAGTGGCGCGCCTGCACCTGGAAAAGATCGGCGTGAAGCTGACCCGCCTGACCGCGGAACAGGCCGCCTATCTCGGCATCTCGGCGGACGGCCCGTACAAGCCCGAGCACTACCGCTACTAAGCAAGCGACAACAGGGGCCGCGCAAGCGGCCCCTTTCACATGAGGGGCTGGAACATGGCTCAGACACAGAGCTTCTCCTTTGAACTGTTTCCACCGCGCACCCCCGAGGGCGTGGCGAAGCTGCCGACGACCGTGGAGCAGCTGGCCGCGGTGCAGCCGAATTATTTCTCGGTCACCTTCGGCGCTGGTGGCTCCAATCAGGACGGCACCTACGACACCGTGGTGAAAGTGGTGGAGCACACTGGCGTGGACGCCGCGCCGCACCTGACCTGCGTCGGCTCCACCCGCGCCAATATCGCGGCCCTGCTCAAGCGTTACCGCGAGGCGGGGGTGAAGCGCATCGTGGCGCTGCGCGGCGACCTGCCGGCAACGGCGATGAGCCCTTCGGCGCCGGGCGAATTCCACTACGCCAACGAACTGGTCAGCTTCATCCGCGAGACCCAGGGCGATGCCTTCGAGATCGAGGTGGCCGCGTATCCTGAAATGCATCCGCAGGGCAGCGGGCCGAATGCCGACTTCGAGCATTTCCGCCGCAAGGTGGAAGCCGGCGCCGACGCGGCGATCACGCAGCTGTTCTACAACGCCGACTGCTACTTCGATTTTCTCGAGCGCTGCGCCAGGGCCGGCATCACCGTCCCGATCATCGCCGGGGTGATGCCGATCACCGGCTACCAGAACATCGTGCGCTTCTGCACCAGCTGCGGCGCCGACCTGCCGCGCTGGATCCGGCTGCGGCTGGAGGAGCTGCAGGACGACAAGCCGGCGCTGCTCGACTTCGGCCTGGACGTGGTGACGCGGCTGTGCGAGACCCTGCTCAAGAACGGCGCGCCGGGGCTGCATTTCTACACCATCAACCAGGCCGAGCCGACACTGCGGCTGTGGAAGAACCTGGCGCTGCCGGTGCCGGTGTAGAAGCGACTGTCGGGCAACGGGGGCTTCGACGCGCAATCCCGTTTGTTGGAACAAGCACCCGCACTCCGTTCGTCCCGAGTGCGTCGCGAAGCAACGCGTATCGAGGGACTAGCGGCGCGCTGGCCCCTCGATACACCCGCTACGCGGGCACTCGGGGCGAACGGGCTTTGGCGTAATGGCTGGTGACGCGCGCAAAGGCGCATTCAGCCTTTGATTTTTCCCCCGCCCGCGGGCATGCTCGCGCCGCCATGACCATCCTGCAGACCCTCGACTACGCTGGCGTCGCCGTGTTCGCGGTGAGCGGCGCCATTGCCGCCGGGCGCAAGGGTTTCGACCTGCTCGGCGTGGTGGTGATCGCCCTGGTCACTTCCATCGGCGGCGGCACCGTGCGCGACGTGCTGCTCGACCGCCATCCGGTGTTCTGGATCGGCAATCCCACCTATCTGCTGGTGATCGTCGTCACCGCCCTGCTGACGGTGCCGTACACGCGCCATTTCCCCACGCCGCGGCAGACCCTGCTGTGGGCGGACGCGCTGGGCCTGGCCTTCTTCGGCATCAGCGGCGCCCAGGTGGCGGAGAACGCGCACCTGCCGGGAATAATCCTGGTGGTGATGGGCACCATCACCAGCGTCTTCGGCGGGGTGCTGCGCGACGTGCTGTGCAACGAGATCCCGATGATCCTGCGCAAGGGCAACATCTACGCCACGGCGGCGATCGCCGGGGTCAGCCTCTATGTCGTCGCGGTCAGCCTGGGCGCCTCGCGCGAAGTGGCCTCGCTGCTCGGCATGGGTGTGATCGCCGGGCTGCGCTTCGCCTCCATCGCCTGGAACCTGACCTTGCCGGTGTACCAGCTGCCGCCGGACGAGAACGAGCCGCCGGAGCCGCCCGGCCGATGAAACGCCGCCGATGAAGCGCCTGCTGCGACGCGTGCTGCTCGCCGTGCTGGGCCTGTTCGCCTGCAGCGTGCTGCTGGTCTTGCTGTTCCGCTGGGTGCCGCCGCCGACCAGCGCTTTCATGCTGGAAGCCGACATCCGGCCGGTGCATCAGCAATGGGTCAGCTGGCCGCATATCTCCCCCGAGGCGCGGCTCGCCGTGGTGGCCTCGGAGGACCAGAAATTCCCCGATCACCACGGCTTCGACTTCACCGCCATCGACAAGGCGCTGGAGCACAACGAAAAACACCATCGCATCCGCGGTGCCAGCACCATCAGCCAGCAGACCGCCAAGAACCTGTTCCTGTGGTCCGGCCGCAGCTATTTCCGCAAGGGCCTTGAGGCGTATTTCACGGTGCTGCTGGAGGCGCTGTGGCCGAAGCACCGCATCCTTGAGATGTACCTCAACATCGCCCAGTTCGGGCCCGACGTCTATGGCGTGGAGGAAGCCTCGCGCCGCTATTTCGGCAAGCCGGCAGCGCGGCTGGATGCGCACGAAGCGGCGGTGCTGGCGGCGGTGCTGCCGAACCCGGAGAAGATGCACGCCGGCAGTCCTTCAGCCTATGTGCAGGAGCGCGCCGACGAGGTCGAGGAGCAGATGCGGCTGCTCGGCTCGAATTACCTGGATGGGCTGCGCTAGGCAGCCAGCGGCGGCCGGAACGGCCGCCTAGCCTTCGGACAGGCTCTTGAACGCGGCGGCCAGGGTGCGCAGGGCGTTGATCGAGCGCTGGTCGCGCAGCGCGCTGTACAGCACCACCTCCTGCGTCGGCAGCGGCGGCAAGGACAGGGCGGCGCCGACGTCGATGGTGCCGGCGGGCGCGGCGCGGCGCGGCAGCAGGGCGATGGCCAGCCCGGCGGCGGCGGCGGCGCCGACCAGGGCGGCGCCCTTGCTGATGAAGACCTCGGTCCAGGCGATGCCGGCCTGATCGAGGGCGCGCACGGCCGCCATGCGGATGCCGCACGACTCGCCCTGGGTGGACAGCGGCAGCGGCTGGCCGGCGCGCGGCAGCCAGTCGGCCGCGGCGATCCAGGCGAAGGTCTCGGTGAACAGTACCTCGCCGTTGCCGCGGCGGTCTTCGGGCTGCAAGGTCAGGGCCGCGTCCAGGCCGCCCTTCTCGTAGTCCTGCACCACGTCGCGCGAGCCGGCGACGCGCAGCTCGATCACCAGGTTGGGATCGTGCTCGCTCATGCGACGCAGCAGGCCGGGCAAGGCGCTGCCGACGATCAGGTGGCTGATGCCGACCACCAGCCGCCGCTGCTCCACGCCGAACGAGGCGACCGCGCGCTGGTGGGCGCCGATCAGGTCCCGCGCCGCTTCCAGGAAGGTCAGGCCTTCGGCGGACAGGCGCACCCGTCGCGGGGTGCGGTCCAGCAGGCGCCGGCCGAGCTGCTGCTCCAGCCGGCGCAGCTTCAGGCTGATCGCCGATTGCGTGCTGCCGAGAACTTCGGCGGCGCGGGTGAAGCTTTGCAGTTCGGCGGTCAGCAGGAAGGCTTTGACGCCGTCGAGGTCCAGTGTCGTCATGGATGATCCATATGATTTCGCAATGACTGAAATGCGCGGGAACGGATTTATCAATAGATGGTAGCCGACTACGCTTGATCCACCCCAATGGAACAAGGCGAACCCGTGTATCGAACCCCCATGTCTCGAAGCCCCGCCCATCCAATCCCCGTGTACCCAGCCCGATTGATTTTTGCGCTTTGCGGCCTGGCCCTGGGCCTGGTCGTGCAGCGCGCCCAGGCTGCCGCCACGCCGACGCCGGAGGTCATGACCATGCCCATGTCGACCTCGCTGGCCGGCGCCTGGACCCTGGTGCGCGTCGACAATGTCTATCCGGACGGACACCGGGTGGAGCTGTACGGACCGAACCCGCAGGGGCTTTGGCTGATCGACGCGCAGGGCAACTACATGATGCAGATGGTGCGCGCCGAGCGCACGCGCTTCGCCGCCAACGACAAGTCCCAGGGCACCGCCGAGGAATACCGCGCCGCGGCCATGGACAGCAACGCCCACTTCGGCCACGTCAGCGCCGACGGCAGCACCCTGCATACGCATATCGAGCACGCCTCGTTTCCGAACTGGGACGGCAAGGACGGCACTTCCGCCTATTCCCTCAAGGGCGACGAGTTGAGCTACACCGTGGCCAAGCCGTCGAGCGGCGCGGCGGAAGGCGCCCACGGCGAGGTGGTGTGGCGGCGCGTGCATTGAGCACAGCGAGGCTACTATCGAACCCCTCTGCCCTTCAGAACGAAGTCATCACCATGAAAAACCAGTTACGGCTCGGCCTGGCCATCCTGCTCGGCGCGGCGACGGTGGCATGTGCCGGCACGCCTGCAGTACCCACAATGCCGGCGTACGTCTCCGCCGCTGTTGCCGACAGCGCGCGGCCTGCCGCCGACACGACACGCGACAGCGACCGCAAACCGGCCGAACTGGTGGCCTTTGCCGGCATCAAGCCGGGCGACCAGGTGGCCGATCTGATGCCCGGAGGCGGCTATTTCACGCGCATCTTCAGCAAGGTGGTCGGGCCGCAGGGCCATGTCTACGCGGTGGTGCCGGCGAGCATCGCTGCGGCGAAACCGGCGGCGCTCGATGGCATCAGGGCCCTGGCCGCGGACCCGGCCTACAGCAATACAACCCTGGAAGTCCGGCCATATGACAGCATCGCCGCCGACCAGAGCCTCGACCTCGCCTGGACTTCGCAGAACTACCACGATGTTTACGGCGCGGTCAGCGTTTTCAGCGTCAGCGGCAAGAGCGGCGCCGAAGAAGCGGCCGCGCTCGACGCGGCCGTGTTCAAGGCTCTGAAGCCCGGTGGCGTCTACATGGTCGTCGACCATGCGGCCAAGGCGGGTGCGGGCGGCAGCGTTGCCAATACCCTGCACCGCATCGAGGCGGCCACGGTGATCGAGCAGGTGCAGGCCGCCGGCTTCGTACTGGAGGCGCGCAGCGATGTTCTGGCCAATCCGCAGGATAGCCATGAGCAGACGGCATTCGCCACGGAGATCAAGGGGCACACGGACAAGTTCGTACTGAAATTCCGCAAACCCCAAAGCTGAGCCGGCACTGCCGGATATCAGGTCCCGACCGCGTCCGCCGCCATCGCGGCGGGCGCGGCGGCGGAAGCCTTCTGGATTTTCGCCACCAGGTCGTGGCCCAGCACGCTCTGGATCCTGGCCCATAGCGCCGCGTTGCCGGCGCGCAAACTGGCGCAGGATACGGATCACCCACACGGTGTTGATCAGCACGAACACTGCGTTCCAGATGGCAATGCTCTCAATGCCGCGGAAATACGAATACAGGCACAGATTGGCCTGGGCCACCACCAGCAGGGCGAGCAGCATGAGGGCGTAGCCGATGTGGACCAGATACGGGACGAGCATGTCGGCGGCCTGTGAATAGCTGGCCGAGCATAGCTGCCGCATGCATTGCCCTGCACGGAAAAAGCACGGCCCTGAGCGATGCCCCGGATTCAAGCCAATTCAAGGATTTACTTTAGGAAAACGCCGTAACTTATTGGTCTGAATAGCAAAGCCCTGTTAACGCACAATTGCTGTGGATAACACTGTTGACAAGCCACTGTGCAAAGCCCCGATCGCACGCAGTGATGCGGGTTTTTACACTTACGGGTATTTTCTAGTCACCCACCATCAACCAACAAAATCAATAACTTGCAGACTTCTTACTACATTTTTGCAGAAATATGTCGTAGTGACGGGGCTTGCAGCGGTTTGTTGCACTGCAATGTGCATAAGTAAATGCGCAATGCAATAGGTCAACCGGATTTTTTTAGCACAGATCGTGCCGCTAGGGACATTGGATAAACTGCATTAATGTTCCCCACGTCTCCCTCCCGTCCCCTGGTTCTCTGCCTGTCCGGGCTCGATCCCAGCGGCGGTGCCGGGCTGCAGGCCGACATCGAAAGCGTGGCCGCCCTGGGCGGCCATGCCCTCGGCGTGGTCACTGCGCTGACGGCGCAGGACACCAGCAATGTGGCGCGGGTGGTGGCGACCGATCCGGCACTGCTGCAACAGCAGCTCGAGCTGCTGCTGCGCGACAGCCCGCCACAGGCGATCAAGCTGGGCCTGCTTGGCGGCCCGGAACAGCTACCGGTGATCCTGGAGGCGATCCGGCGCTGCCGCGTGCCGGTGGTCTGCGACCCGGTGCTGCGCGCCGGCGGCGGCACCCTGCTGCACGGCGAGGCCGCGGCGCAGGCGCTGCGGCGCGAGCTGTTCGGCGCCGTCACGGTGCTGACGCCGAACGCGGCCGAGGCGCGCCGGCTGTGCCCGGACCGCGCCGACCTCGATGCCTGCGGCGCCGGCCTGCTTGAGGCGGGCTGCGCCCATGTGCTGATCACCGGCGGCGACGAGCCTGGCCCCAGCGTGGTCAACACCTGGTACGCGCCGGGCCAGGCGCCTCATCGTTATACCTGGCCGCGCCTGCCGGAAACCTTCCACGGCGCCGGCTGCACCCTGGCCGCCGCCATCGCCGCCCTGCTGGCGCGCGGCCTGCCGGTCGGCGCGGCGCTGCAGCAGGCGCAGGAATGGACCCAGGGCACGCTGCGGCAGGCGCTCCGCGTCGGCCAGGGCCGCCGCATCCCCGGACGCCGCGCATGAGCCTGCCGGAGCGGCCGCTGCGCGGCCTTTACGCCATCACCTCGGCCGCGCTCTGCGCCGACCGCGCGCGCCTGCTGGCGGCCGCGGAGGGCGCCTTGCGCGGCGGCGCGGCGCTGATCCAGTTCCGCGACAAGCAGGGCGCCCCGGAAGCGCGCCTGGCCAGCGCGCGGGCGCTGGCGGTGCTGTGCCACGACCACGGCGCGCGCCTCATCATCAACGACGACGTGGCGCTGGCCCTGGCCTGCGGCGCCGACGGCGTGCACCTCGGCGCCGCCGACGCGCCGCTGGCGCAGGCACGGCAGGCGCTGGGTCCGCGGGCGATTCTCGGCGCCAGCTGCGGCCCCTGGCTGGAGCGGGCGCATGCGGCCATCGCCGCCGGGGCGGACTACGTCGCCTTCGGCCGCTTCTTTCCTTCGCGGACCAAGCCGGATGCCCCCCAGGCCACGGTAGAATTGCTGCATCGGGCGCGCGGCGAGCTGCACCTGCCCATCTGCGCCATCGGCGGCGTCACGCCGGACAACGGCGGCGCGCTGATCGGCGCGGGCGCCGACCTGATCGCCGCGGTGGAAGGCGTATTCGGCGAGGCGGAACCGGCGGCGGTGGAAAAAGCCGCGCGCGCCTACAGCCGATTGTTCGATAATTGACACCAACACCGTAGGGCGGGCCATGCCCGCCATCGCTTTCAAGTGTGGTCGGCGGCGGGCACGGCCCGCCCTACTGCCGGAAACTGGATACTGCTTCTCATGGATCGTTCCGAAGTCCTCTTCAACCGCGCCCAGCGCAGCATCCCGGGCGGGGTCAATTCGCCGGTGCGCGCGTTCCGCGCCGTCGGCGGCGTGCCGCGCTTCATCACGGCGGCGGACGGCGCCTGGCTGACCGACGCCGACGGCAAGCGCTATGTCGACTATGTCGGCTCCTGGGGGCCGATGATTCTCGGCCACCAGAACCCGGCGGTGCGCGAGGCGATCCTCAAGCAGGCGCAGACCGGCATCAGCTACGGCGCGCCGACCGAACTGGAAATCGAAATGGCGGAGCTGCTGTGCGCGCGGGTGCCGGGGCTGGAGCAGGTGCGCATGTGCAACTCCGGCACCGAGGCCACCATGTCGGCGCTGCGCCTGGCGCGCGGCTTCACCGGGCGCGATTACATTCTCAAGTTCGAGGGCTGCTACCACGGCCACGGCGATGCCCTGCTGGTCAAGGCCGGCTCCGGCGCGCTGACCTTCGGCGTGCCGACCTCGCCGGGAGTGCCGGCGGAGTTCGCCAAGCTCACCCTCACCGCCCATTACAACGACCTGGACTCGGTGGAGCGCCTGTTCCAGGCCCATCCGGACCAGATCGCCTGCATCATCGTCGAGCCGATCGCCGGCAACATGAACTGCATCCTGCCCGCCCCCGGCTTTCTCGAGGGCCTGCGGCGGATCTGCACGGCCCACGGCGCGCTGCTGATTTTCGACGAGGTGATGACCGGCTTCCGCGTCCACCCGCAGGGCTCGGCCGGTCTTTACGGCATCACCCCGGACCTGGTGACGCTGGGCAAGATCATCGGCGCCGGCCTGCCGGTGGGCGCTTTCGGCGGCCGCCGCGACATCATGCAGAAGCTGGCCCCGGTGGGGCCGGTGTACCAGGCCGGCACGCTGTCCGGCAATCCGCTGGCGATGGCGGCGGGGCTGGCGTTGCTGCGCCAGCTCGACGACGCGCCGCTGTACGCGCGGCTGGAAGAGGCCACCCGCACCCTGCTGATCGGCCTGCGCGAGGCGGCGCGGGGCGCCGGGGTGCACTTCACCACGGCGCAGGTGGGCAGCATGTTCGGCCTGTTCTTCACCAGGGCCGCGGCGGTGGGCAGCTTCGCCGAGGTCATGGCTTGCGACGCGGCGGCGTTCAAGCGCTTCTTCCACGCCATGCTGAATCGCGGCATCTACCTGGCGCCCTCCGCCTACGAGGCCGGCTTCGTCTCCGCCGCGCACGGGCCAAGGGAAATCGAACTGACCGTCGGCGCCGCGCGTGAAGCGTTCGCGGAGTTGGCCGCCTGATGAGCGACAATCCCGGCTTCATCGCCAAGCTGCGCAAGAACGTCAACCGCGGCGATTCCTGGCTCACCTACGATCTCGGCCGGCTGTTCACCGCCGATGCGCTGAAGGAAGACGCCATCGACGAGCTGGGCGACCGCCTGCTGCTGGCCGATGCCGGCATCGAGGTCACCACCTGGCTCACCGACCGGCTCGGCGCGGACCTGCGCGCCGGCCGCATCAAGAACGAGGCGCAGCTGCGCGCGGCGCTGAAGAAGGCGCTGCTGGAGATCCTGCTGCCGATCGCCAAGCCGCTGGTGATTCCGGACTACATCAAGCCTTATGTGCTGTTCGTCGCCGGGGTCAACGGCGTCGGCAAGACCACCACCATCGGCAAGCTGGCGGCGCGCTTCAAGAACGACGGCCGCCATGTGCTGCTGGCCGCGGGCGACACCTTCCGCGCCGCCGCCGTGGAGCAGCTGAACACCTGGGCCGTGCGCGCCGGGGTGCAGATGATCTCGCAGGGCGCCGGGGCGGATTCCGCCTCGGTGATCTATGACGCGGTGCAGTCGGCCAAGAGCCGCGGCGCCGACCTGGTCATCGCCGACACCGCCGGGCGCCTGCACACGCAGAGCCACCTGATGGACGAGCTGCGCAAGATCAAGCGCGTGGTGCAGAAACACGACCCCTATGCGCCGCACGAGGTGATGCTGGTGGTGGACGCCACGACCGGTCAGAATGCGCTGAACCAGGCCGTGCAGTTCCACGAGGCGATTGGCCTGACCGGCATCACCATCACCAAGCTCGACGGCACCGCCAAGGGCGGCGTGCTGCTGGCGATCGCGCGGCGCCTGGCGCTGCCGATCCGCTTCGTCGGCCTGGGCGAGGCGATCGACGACCTGGAGCCGTTCGACGCGGCGGCCTATGTCGAGGCACTGATCGGTTGAGCGGGACGGGAAAAGCTTGCGTGCCGGCCCGGCCTTGGGCAAGGATTTGCCATTGCATACGCGGCGCCGCAGAAAACTGAAACCACCATGCTGACCCCGCCGGCTTCCGCCTCCCGCTAAATGGCCAACATCATCCACTTCCACCGCGTCAGCCACCGTTACGACGGCGGCCCGCAGATCATCTCGGATGTCAGCTTCACCCTGGGCAAGGGCGAGATGGCCTTCCTGACCGGCCCTTCCGGCGCCGGCAAGAGCACCCTGCTGCGCCTGACCGCGCTGCTGGCGCGGGCCACTGCCGGGCAGGTGATGGTGGAGGGCCGCAACCTGGCCGAGATCAAGCGCAGCCAGATCCCCGCTTTCCGCCGCCAGATCGGCGTGATTTTCCAGAACCCGAGCCTGCTCAACGAGCGCACGGTGTTCGACAACGTGGCGCTGCCGCTGCTGATCCGCGGCCACAGCGGCGACGACATCGGCCGCCGGGTGCGCGCCGCGCTCGACGCGGTGGGCCTGCTGCCGAAGGAGAAGGCCTATCCGCTGACCCTCTCCGGCGGCGAGCAGCAGCGCGTCGGCATCGCCCGCGCGGTGGTGGCCAAACCGCCGCTGCTGCTGGCCGACGAGCCGACCGGCAACCTCGACCCGCAGCTGGCGATGGACGTGATGGCGCTGTTCATGCGCTTCAACGAGGTCGGCGTCAGCGTGCTGGTGGCGACCCATGCCATCGGCCTGGTCAGCCGCCTGCCGCACCGGGTGATCCACATCGATCACGGCAGCCTGGAGGAGCGGCGCAAGGCGGCGCTGATGGATAAGACCCATGACTTCGGTTAGACGCCACCTCACCGATTACACTCCGTTCGTCCCGAGTGCGTTGCGCAGCAACGCGTATCGAGGGACAGGCCGCGGAGCGCGAGTCCCTCGATACACCCGCGACGCGGGCACTCGGGACGAACGGAGTTTTGTGCAATGAGCGCCAAACCCGCCAAGCCCAACGCCAAGCGCGTCGCCCACCAGCCCTCCTGGCTGGAGAAGGCGACGCAGGACCATGTGCGCGCCATCAGCGGCACCCTCGCCGCCCTGGCGCGGCGGCCCGTCGGCACCCTGCTCACCGCCTTCGTCATCGGCATCACCCTGGCCCTGCCGGCCGGGCTGAATACCCTGGTGGCCAACCTTGGCCAGGCCGGCGACAGCCTGCAGGGCTCGCTGCGCGCCTCGCTGTTCCTCAACGACGACGTCAGCGCCGAGCGCGGCGAAACGCTGGCGCGCGACATCGCCAGGCGCCCGGGCGTCAGCGCCGCGCGCTACATCTCGCGCGAGCAGGCGCTGGAGGAGTTCCGCACCTTCTCCGGCTTCGGCGAGGCGCTGGACCTGCTCAAGGACAACCCGCTGCCAGCGACCATCGTGGTCACGCCCAATGCCAAGCAGCTGCAGGTGCGCACCGAGGCCCTGCTCAAGGATCTGAGCACCCTGCCCGAGGTGGCGCAGGCCAAGCTGGACGAGAAGTGGCTGCAGCGCCTCTACGCCATCCTGGCGCTGGTGCAGCAGGCGGTGATGATGATCGCCGGGGCCCTGGCCCTGGCGGTGCTGATCGTGGTCGGCAACACCATCCGCCTGGACATCGAAAACCGCCGCGACGAAATCGAGGTGATGAAGCTGATCGGCGCCCCCAACAGCTATATCCGCCGGCCCTTCCTCTATACCGGCCTGTGGTACGGCTTCACCGGCGGCGTCCTGGCCTGCCTGCTGGTGGAAGCCGGGGTGATCTCCCTGGTGGAGCCGGCGCGGGTGCTGGCCGGCCTGTACGATAGCCAGGCGACCTTGCAGGGCCTGTCCATGGACGCTGCCCTGGCGGTGTTCGCCGCCGGCCTGGGCCTGGGCTGGCTGGGCGCTTTCTGGGCGGTTTCCCGCCACTTGCGCCATATCGAGCCGGCCAGCTGAGCCGCCGGCCGGGCTTTTGACCCGCCCTCTTGAACCGCCCCGGACCGCCCCAACTCTCTGCTGCCACGGGCTGAACTTTTCAAGCGTTTGGCACTCCAATCATCCGAGTGCCAAACCTGTTCAAGCCTGATAAAATCAGGGGGTAATGGAAGAAATGAGCAACACCGCCCTTGCTGTCCGGCCCACCAGCCTGCCGATGCCGCTGTCCGGCAGCCTGGATGCCTATATCCAGAGCGTCAGCCGCGTGCCTCTGCTGACCCCGGAGGAGGAGACGCGCCTGGCGCATGCCCTCCACGACGAACACGATCTCGGCGCCGCCCAGCAGCTGGTGCTGTCCAACCTGCGCTTCGTGGTGCATATCGCCCGCGGCTACATGGGCTACGGCCTGCAGCTCTCCGACCTGATCCAGGAAGGCAATATCGGCCTGATGAAGGCGGTCAAGCGCTTCGACCCGAATGTCGGCGTGCGCCTGATTTCCTTCGGCGTGCACTGGATCAAGGCCGAAATCCACGAATACATCCTGAAGAACTGGCGCATCGTCAAGATCGCCACCACCAAGGCCCAGCGCAAGCTGTTCTTCAACCTGCGCAAGTCCAAGAACCACCTGGGCTGGATGACGCAGGCCGAAGTCGAGGCCCTGGCCAAGGAACTCAAGGTCAAGCCGGAAGAGGTGTTGCAGATGGAAGCCCGCCTCGGCGGCGCCGACGTCTCCTTCAACGCCTCCCCGGACGACAGCGAGGAGTCCAGCTACATGCCGGAGGACTACCTGGCCGCGTCGGATGACCCGAGCAGCGAGCTGGAGCGCGAGGACTGGAGCGAGCGGCGCGAGACGCGCATGCACACCGCCCTCGAGCAGCTCGACAACCGTTCGCGCGACATCCTGCAGCGCCGCTGGCTCAGCGACGGCAACAAGGCCGGCTTGCAGGAGCTGGGCGACGAGTACGGCGTATCCGCCGAGCGCATCCGCCAGATCGAATCGGCGGCGATGAAGAAGCTGCGCAAGGCGATCGAAGAGGAACAGGCCGAAACGGCGTAAGCCCGGCGTTCCACAACGCGTCACAGAAAAAGCCCGGCAATGCCGGGCTTTTTCGTTGTAGCCGCCGGGTCAGGGGTTATAGGCCTCGTAGACCGCGGCCGGAAGCGCCTGCTGTCCGTCCTCGGCGGCCCACACGGCGACGAAATCGAAGGCCTTCCCCGCGCCCTGCCCGGCCCGCTCCTGCCACAGGGCTTGAGTGCCCAGCAGCGCGGCGACATCCGGGTCTTCGAGCGAGCGGGTCTCGCCGGGCACTGTGATGGTGACGGTGCGGTTGTCGGCGGCCACCGCCAGGTCGAACCAGTATTCGGTGCCGGCGCTGAGGGCGGGCGTGAAATCGCCCTGCGCCAGCGGCACCAGGGCACCGGCCAGCCGGTCCTGGTAGCGCCAGCCGCTGCGGCTGATTTCCAGTTGGGCGCTGCTGGCGCCGGCATCCGGCGAAAGGGCCAGCACCACGCTGCTGTCCGGCGCCTGCGAGGCGCCGCTGGCCTGCCACAGGCCGACGGCGCCAACGCGCCGGCCGGTGCCGCGCAGCGGCTGTGCCGAGGTGGCGGCCTGGCGGGCCGTGTCGAAATAGGTGGCGCCGGCGATGCTGAAGCCGGCCTGCGCGGCACTGGTGCCGCCGGATGAGCTGCTGGAGGAGGAACTGCTCGACGAGGAGCCGCTGGAAGAGGAGCTGCTCGATTGCGGCGGGCAGGTCTGGCTGCCGGGAGTGCCGGTGCCGCAGGGGTTCACGTACGTACCGCAGGCACAGAGCGCGCAGGTCATGCCGGCGGCAGTGAGCGCGAACAGAAACTTCATGGGCAACCTCCTGGTCAGGCCTGCAATATAGCGAACTGACCGGGGGTTTGAGGTGCGCGCAACCTGTTCGTAACAAATCGGAGCAGCGGCTGGCTTTATTGCAGGCGCATCAATGCCATCCCCGGCCAGACCTCCGTCCCGCTCCGGCTTGCCCCGAATAACGGGGTTGCGGTATGCCGCAGCGGCTACTAGAGTCCACGGACTCCCACATACAAGGAGCCGCAATGGCCACGGAACGGTATGCCTTGAAGGTGCCGGGTGCGAAGAGCGCCTCGCCGGACATCACGGTGCTGGCGCCCTTCGACCGCAAGCCCATCGCCACGGTGGCCACGGCCGACG
>Ga0302311_10004128_pt1 | contig 15740 bp, 17 predicted proteins | sample III_Palsa_N1_3_FD_200449 | JGI IMG/M metagenome (GOLD analysis project Ga0302311, IMG submission 200449) | Peat permafrost microbial communities from Stordalen Mire near Abisko, Sweden - III_Palsa_N1_3 | ecosystem: Environmental > Terrestrial > Soil > Palsa > Peat permafrost | place: Sweden... | reverse complement strand
TCCCAGTTCGACGACGGCGCCGACGAGCGCGTCGATCTCGAGCGGGCGCCCCGCTTCGAGGTCCTGCAGCATCGACGTCTTGTGCTCGCCCACGCCCTCCGCGCCGGCGATCCGCTTTTCGATCGTATGCCGGAACACGATCCCGAGCTTCTCACCGATCTGCTGCGCTTCGGCCATCATCGCAGCCGCCAGCTCGCGGGTCTGCGGGTTGCGGCAGATGCCGGCTAACGTGGCGTGCGTCAGCGCGCTGATCGGATTGAACGACAGGTTGCCCCACAGCTTGAGCCAGATCTCCGACCGGATGTCGTCGAGCACGAACGATTTGAATCCGGAGCGTATCAACGCGTCCGCGAGCCGCTCGACCCGCTCGCTGTGCGAACCGTCGAGCTCGCCGACCGAAAAGCGGTTGCCCTCGACGACGTGCACGACGCCCGGCGCGACGACTTCGCCGGCCGGATACACGACGCAGCCGATGATGCGCTCGCGCTCGATGTATTTGTCGATGACGCCGCCGGGATCGACGGCTTCGATGGTCCGGCCGTCGTACGGGCCGCCGTGACGGTAGAAGTACCACCACGGCACACCGTTCTGCACCGTGACGACCGACGTGTGCGGACCGAACAGCTGCCGGATCTCGGGCACCAGACGCTGGATCTGATGCGCCTTGACCGCGATGATGACCACGTCTTGTTCGCCTGCGCCGGCGATCGTGTCGCTCACCTTGACGTCGCGGGCGACGATATCGTCGGTCTCCGACTGCACGCGCAGGCCGTTGCGACGGATGGCGTCCGCGTGCTCGCGGTTCGCCTCGATGAAGGTCACTGTTTCGCCGGCGAGCGAGAGGCGCGCGCCGAGCATGCCGCCGATCGCGCCGGCACCGATAATTCCGATACGCATGCGCTACTCGAACCGGTTCGTCAGCGTGCCGATGCCGTCGATCGCGACCTCGATCGTGCTGCCGGGTTTCATCTTGCCGGCTCCGACCGATGTTCCGCAGGCAATCACGTCGCCCGGCATCAGCGTCATGTCGCGCGAGATCGCGCTGACCAGCCGCGCCGGCTTGATCAGCATGTCGGACGCGGGATAGTTCTGCCGCTCCTCACCGTCGAGAACGGCGCGAATTGTAAGCGTGTCGGGATCGATCCCGGTCGCGACGACGGGCCCCAAGACGCCGAAGGTGTCGAAGCTCTTGGCGCGCGTCCATTGCGCGAACGACGGGTCCGCGTTGAGCACGTCGACCGCCGTGACGTCGTTCACGCAGGTGTAACCGAAGATGCACGCGGCGGCTTCGGCCTCGTCGACGCCGCTGCAGCGGCGCCCGATCACGATGCCGAGCTCGGCCTCGAACACGACGCGGCCGTCGTAGAAGCGCGGCTTGCGGATCACTTCGCCTCCGGCGAGCAGCGAGTTCGGCGTCTTGATGAAGTACAGCGGCTCGGGCGGGATCTCGAGTTCGAGTTTCTTGCCGAGCGCGCCGAAATTGTTCCACAGCCCGATCATCTTCGTCGGCTGCGTCGGCGGTAAGAGCTTCACGCGCGCGAGTTCGTACCGGCGTCCCGTCGCTTCGGGCGAGTCGAACATCTCGCCGTCGAACTCGACGATCCCCTCGCCATCGAGCATCCCGAATGCGGAACGCCCTTCGTGCGTGAAGCGCAGCCACCGGGTTGTTTCGAGCTGAATCGCCATGCGCGTGTCTCCTGCGAAAACGAGAAGTCTGTCGAACCCTTTGGCGGCAACGGTTCGGTTCCCGTGCGCCGCCCGGCCTCCCGCGTTCCAGGTTTGAACGTGCTGGGAGCCAACGCTAGCGGCGATGTGTCCGTACCTTGCCGCCGCGCTCCGCGCGCTCGTCCTGTTCGGCATCGCGGCGGGACCGGCCGTCGCGCAGACGACGCCGCAGCCCGCACCGGCGGGGACACCGCCGCCGATTCCGGTCTCGTCGCCCGTCTCGATGCCGGCCCTTAAGCCGGCACCGTCGCCGCTGCCGCCGGGCCTGCGCGCGCGAGCACACGCGTTGGTGACGGTGACGGGTCCGTCGACGGGGACCGCTCCACCTCGGACGCTCACCATTTCCATCAGCCTCGCCGTGGCGACGCGGCCGAACCTCGTCCGCGTCGACGTCCTCTCCGTGAAGAGCGATGTCGCTGCGCTGCCCAATTTCCATTTTACGGCCGTCCTTGACCGGCGCGCCAATACGGTCACGCTGTGGAACGACGCCGCGAAGCGGTACTACCTGTTGACGTTCTTGCCGCAGGCGGCGCCGACGGCCGCACCGCGCGGCTCGCCGACGCCGGTTCCGCGCGCCGTCTCTCCGTTGAGCGGCCTCGACATCCTCGCCATCGCGATCACCATGACCGGACACACGGTCACCAACGGCGTCCCCACGACGGGTTTATCGTTCGACTTGCGGGTGGCGAAGAAGGGCCAGGCGGTACCGGTGCATGTCACCGCGACGACCCAGATCGTCGACGACTCCGCGTGGCTGCCGATGACGATCGACGCCGTTGTCGACGCCGGTACTCCGCCCGTTGGAGCGACCTTCGCGTATGCCATCGACGAGCTGACGCGCGGGATGCCGCCATTGAGTCTGTTCGCGATCCCGCCGGGGTATACGCGAACCAACTCGCCGTTTGCCATCATCCCGCATGGGAAATGAGCGCGCTGCTCCAATGATGCACGCCCGCGCACGCCACAAGGAGACGCAATGGTAACCGGGATCGATACGCACGTCTACACCGTCAAAGACTTCGATCGCGCGCTCGCCTTTTATACGGCCCTCTTCGAAGCCGAACCGGCGACGAACCTCGCCGGCATGTGGGCGGAGTTCGTGTTCGCCGACGGCTCGGCGTTTTCGATCGGGAAGCACGAGAACTTCCCGTGGCAAGTCGGGAACATGGTGATGTTTGCGGTGCCCGACGTCCCAGCCGCAGCCGAACTCGTCCGCTCGCTGGGAGGCTCGGCCGAAGAACCCGGCGAGTCGCCGGTCTGCTATATGTCGTTCGCCGAAGACACCGAAGGCAACAAACTCGTCCTGCACAAGCGCAAGTAGCCTCAGGGTCCGTCACGCCACGCGCAGATTACGCTCCGACGTGAGCGCGATGATCGTCACGGCGATCGCTCCCAACACGACGGCGGCGCCGATGAACGCCGCAAACAGCCCAAACTGGTTCGCGGCGATCCCCAGCAGCAGCGCGGGAACGCTGAAGCCGAGGTAGCACGCGACCAGGAATGCCGACAGCATCTCGGCGCGGTGTTCCGGTGGCGAGATCCCGTTGACGATGTTGAGCCCGACCAAGTACGACAAACCGCCGCCGGCACCGGTGACGAGCGTTGCGACGCCGACCAGCACGTAGGCGTGCAGCCCAACGCCGAAGAGCAGCAGCCACATGCCGGCGCCGAGCGTCAGCATCGCGGTGACGATCGCGCGCCGGTTCGGAAGGTGCTGCGCGGCGAGCGAACCGGTGACCGAACCGATCTGAATGCCCGTGATCGCGAACGCGCCGACGAGGAGGTTGTGCAAGTTGAGCGCGCTGGCGAGAAACGCCGGCACGAGGCCGACGAAAATCGCAAACGAGCCCCAGCCGATGAACGCTTGCGCGGACGCGATGAAAAACGGACGCCGAATCTGCGGCGCGATGCGCGGGATGAGCGAGTGCGCGGCCGGCCGCGGATGCGGACACGGCGGAACCATCGCGACGGCGACGGCGACGACCGCCAGCAGTGCGACGTGCACGAAGTACGGCAGCGCAGACGGATACGGAGCGTACTCGCCGAGGAGGCCGCCGAGCAGCGCGCCGAGCGCCGAACCCGCCGCGACGGCGATGACGGTGATCGTCCCGGCGCGGCTGCGTTCGCGTTCGGGTGTCCATTCGCGGATTGCGGCCGCGGCGGCGCCCGTGCCGATCCCCATCCCGATCCCTTGGACCACCCGCGCGACGAGCAACCATTCAAGCCCGCGCGCGAACGCCAGGATGAGCGACCCGGCGGCGAGGACGGCGAACGCGTAGAGGATCGTGCGGCGCCGCCCGATCGAATCGGAGAGCCCGCCGAGCAGCAGCAGCGACGGGATCAGCGACGCCGCGTAGACGGCGAAGACCAGACTGATCTGCTCCGGCGTGAGATGCCAAACGCGGCGATAGAGCTCGAAGAGCGGAGTCGGCAGCAGCGTGCCGGCGAGCATCAGCGCAAGCGCGAGCGCTGCGATCGGATAGCGCCCGGCGGCCGGATTCTCGGTGGTCATCGCGCTTCTGCTGCGATTGTCCCCGTGAACGTCCCGGTTGCGCCGCGGGACGACCTCTGCCTAGCAGGTAGAAGGACACTCCTCCTGAACACTGGCTGCATGAACGATTCGCCTCGCCTGACCGTCGACAACCTCGAGCCGTGGAACGGCAACATCGTCGATCTCACGATGATCGACGGCACCCATCGCGTCGGTCTGCTGAAGCGCCTCGACAAGCATCGCGTGATCCTCAAGACCGGGCGCGGCGAACCGAAGCTTCCCGACGACGGGATCGTCCAGATCAACGAAACCACGATGGTGTCGCGCGCCTGGCGGAACTAGGCCGAACCCCTCTCGTGCGCCCGACGGTCGCCGTCGTCGGGCTGGGTAGTATCGGTGGCGTCGTCGCGGGCTTGCTGCAAAGCGCAGACCGCAGCGACGTTGTCGCGTGCGTTCGCGAACCTCTCGAGCGTCTGACCGTCGAGCGTTCCGGTGAGAGCATCGAGGTGCCGCTTCGAACGCTGACCGATCCAGCCGATGCAACGCCGGTCGATTGGGTTCTGCTCGCCACGAAGGCGCACCAGAGCGCGTCGGCGGCGCCCTGGCTGGCCCGGCTCTGCGGTTCGGCGACACGCGTTGCCGTGCTCCAGAACGGGATCGATCAGGCCGCGCGCCTGGCACCGTTCGTCGGTGCGGCGACCGTCGTTCCGGCGATCGTCTACTACAACGGCGAGCGGCTCGCGCGCGATCGCGTGCGCTATCGTACCGCCGGCACCCACGACCTCGCCGTGCGCGACGACGCAGACGGGCGCGCGTTCGGAGAACTGCTCGACGGCACGGGCTTACGCATCCTGTTCAGCGACGACTTCGAGACGCTCGGCTGGCGAAAGTTGCTGATCAACGCCGTCGCGAACCCGGTGACGGCGCTGACCCTGCAGCGTCAGGCGGTGTTCCGGCGCCCTGATATCCACGCGCTGTGCCTGGCGGTACTCGACGAAGCGGTCGCCGTCGCGCGTGCCGACGGCGCGAAGCTGGCGCCCGACGAAGCCGAACGAACGATGGCGACGTTGTTGACGTACGCGCCGGAACTGGGGACGTCGATGTATTTCGACCGGCTCGCGGGGCGGCCGTTCGAGGTCGAGGCACTGACCGGCGCGATCGTCGCGGCCGGCGAACGTCTCGCCATCCCCACCCCGCTCAACGCTATGTTTTTGACGCTCCTGCGCGCGGTCGCCGACGCCGCCTCGGAACACACCGTCGCGCCCTAAGCGCCGCATCTATAGAAGGAGAGCGGAAGCAGGGCTCGTCCGCCGGTCCGAGTACGGTCGGGCGTGCGGATAACGATCGACGGGCGTACCGTCGGATACGACGACACCGGGGGCAGCGGGATTCCGGTCGTGCTCCTGCACGGTTTCGGTGCCGACCGTAGCGTGTGGGACGCGATCGTGCCGGCCTTCGGTGACCGGCGGGTGATTCGGCTCGACTTCAGCGGTGCCGGCGAGTCGGCGTCCGGCGACGGCCCCGCGCTCATGGAAGCGCTTGCGGGCGACGTGGCCGCGCTCCTCGACGCGCTGCACGTCGAGCGCGCGGTGCTCGCCGGTCACTCGCTCGGCGGGTACGTGACGTTCGCGTTTTTCCGTATGTATGCAGAGCGCGTGGCCGGGCTCGCCTTCGTCGCGAGCCACGCGCGAAGCGATTCGCCGGAGATGGCGGCGGCGCGCGAAGCGCTCGCGCAGACGACCGAGCGCTTGGGGACGATGGAAGCGATCATCACCGCGTACGCCGACCGGCTCGCCGGACCGCAGCGACCGGGGGCGGAAAACCGCACACGCGACGAGGTTCTCGCAATGATGGCTCGCCAGGATCCGCGCGGATCCGTGCAGCTGCTGCGCGGGATGAAGGAGCGTCTCGATTGTTCGGATCTCTTCGCGGACATCGGGGTGCCGACGCTCGTGATTGCGGGCTCGCAGGATGCCGCTGTCCCGTTTGAGGCCTCACGCCAGATCAGCGATTCGGTCGCCGGGGCACGGCTCGTGGTGCTGGAGGGCGTTGGCCACTCGACCATGGTCGAGGCGCCCGGCCCCTGCGGCGCTGCGCTGGCCGAATTCGCCATGCAGATCGAGCGCTAGGCCGCAACCTCTGAACGCGTAAAGGCGTCGGTGGTCGCGCAAGTATGATTCCGCTCTCGGTCCTCGATCTCGCGCCGGTCCCGGCAGGCGAAGATGCAGCCCACGCGCTGCGCAATTCGCGCGACCTCGCGCAGCACGCCGAGCGGTGGGGCTTCAAGCGCTATTGGATCGCCGAGCACCACAACATGCCGGGGATTGCGAGCGCCGCGACCGCCGTCGTCATCGGATACGTCGCTGCCGGGACGTCGACGATCCGTGTCGGTGCCGGCGGCGTGATGCTGCCGAACCATGCTCCCCTCGTGGTCGCCGAGCAGTTCGGCACGCTCGAAAGTCTCTATCCGGGACGGATCGACCTCGGGCTCGGACGTGCGCCGGGTACCGATCAGCTGACGGTGCGCGCGCTGCGGCGCGACGCCGCGGGCGCCGAGACGTTTCCAAGCGACGTCGTCGAGCTGCTGTACTATTTCGGCGCCGACACCGGACAGCAGGCGGTTCGTGCGATCCCCGGTGCCGGGCTCAACGTTCCGGTGTGGCTCCTCGGCTCGAGCCTGTTCAGCGCGGAGCTCGCCGCGGCACTCGGCTTACCGTTCGCCTTCGCCTCGCACTTCGCGCCGCAGTACTTGCACCAGGCGCTCCAAGCATACCGCACACGCTTCCGGCCGTCAGAATTTCTCGAGCGGCCGTACGTCATGGTCTGTCTCAACGTCGTCGCGGCCGAGACCGATGCTGAGGCCGCGTTCCTCTTCACGTCGGTGCAGCAGGCGTTCGTCAACCTGCGGCGCGGCCGCGCGGGTCAGCTTCCGCCGCCCGTGCACGACTTTGGTGGAAGCGTGTCGGTACAAGAGCGGCGCGGACTCGAAGCGGCGCTCGGCGAGGCGGTCGTCGGCGCGCGCGAAACCGTGCAGGCCGGCATCGAGCGTTTCGTAGCGCAGACCGCGGCCGACGAACTGATGATCACAGCGCAAATCTTCGATCACGCGGCGCGTCTACGTTCGTACGAGATCGTCGCCAAGCTCGCCGCGCCCGGCGCGGCAGATGCAACCGCTCAAGCAGGAAAGGGGACTCGATGAGTCAGCAGGTGCTGGATATTCCCGTCCATCGGATCGACGGGTCGCAAACGAACATCGGCGAGGTCGGCGCGAAGGTCGCGCTGGTCGTGAACGTCGCCTCGCAGTGCGGGTTTACGCCGCAGTATGCGGGTCTCGAAGCCCTGTACGAGCGTTACCGCGACCGCGGCTTCGTCGTCCTCGGCTTTCCAGCCAACGAGTTCGGCGCGCAGGAGCCCGGAACGAACGACGAGATCGCGCAATTCTGCGAGACGCAGTTCGGCGTACAGTTTCCGCTGTTCGAGAAGATCGTCGTCAAGGGGCCCGGACAGCACCCGCTCTACAAAGCGCTGACCGAAGCGCAGCCCAAGGCGCAGGCAAAACCCGATACGACGCTTCGCGGACGCCTCGAAGAGCGCGGGCGCATCCCGAAAGGTGAGCCCGAGGCCGAAATCCTGTGGAACTTTGAGAAGTTCGTCGTCGACCGCAACGGTCGCGTCGTGGCCCGCTTCGCGCCCGACGTCACGCCGGACGACCCGATGCTGATCGCGGTCATCGAGACGGAGCTCGCCAAGCCCTAGCGCCCCGGGGCTACGGGATCGCGCGCACCACGCCGCCGTCGACGCGCACCGCGGAGCCGGTGGTTCCCGACGCGGCCGGCGAGCACAAGTAGACGACCATATTCGCCACTTCCTCGTTGCTGAGGAAACGTTTGATCAGCGACGTGGGCCGGGCGGTCGCGAAGAAATCGCGCTCCATCTCTTCGAAGCTGATCTTGCGCTGCGCCGCCATCTGCGTCACGAACGTGCCGACGCCTTCGGACTTGGTCGGACCCGGCAGGACGCTGTTGACCGTGATCCCGGTGCCGGCGACGCTCTCGGCGATGCCGCGCGCGAGCGCGATCTGCGCCGTCTTCGTCACGCCGTAGTGGATCATCTCGACGGGAATCTGCACGCCGGATTCGCTCGAGATGAAGATGACGCGGCCCCAATGACGCTCGCGCATCGACGGCAGGTAGGCGCGCGTCAACCGCACGCCGCTCAGCACGTTCGTTTCGAAGAAGCGCAGCCAATCCGCATCGTCGATCGCTTCGAAGGGCTGGGGCGCGAAGATGCCCAGGTTGTTGACGAGGATGTCGGCCTGCGGGAAACGCGTCACCACCGCCGCGGCGCCGGCGGCCGTCGCGAGGTCGCCGGCGAGGCCCGACAAGCGCGCGCCCGGATCGCCGGCGGTAATCGCGGCGATCGCTTCGTCGACGCGCGCTTGCGTGCGACCGGTGATGATGACATGCGCGCCTTGTCCTGCGAGACCCGCAGCGATCGCACGGCCGATCCCCGCCGTCGAACCGGTAACGAGCGCGGTGCGCCCGTGGAGATCGAGGTCGATGGCCATACCGTTCTCCGTCAGTGGGCCGCGTAGTGCTGCGCAATGCCGAGCAGCGTTGCGACCGTCGGAGTGTCGCCGCTGTGGCTGCCGCGATAGATCCAGCGCACGATCCCGTTTCGATCGACGAGCGCTGCGCCGGGAAGCTGCAATGGGTCGCTGTTGTAGCGAAACGTCTTGCCCCAGTTCTTCTTGAAGCCCTTGGAACGAGCTTCACGCCGGCGGTCGCGCACTTCCGAACTCGGAAACAAGACGCTTGTCAGCGGTGCGCGCTCGAATCCCATCATCTGATACGACCGGCGGAGCGGGTCGGGGATGGTCAGTCCCTCGGCGCCGAGGGGGCCGGAGAATTCCTTTGCTTCCTTTTTGTCGCCCTGAACGACGCACATAACGTTCACGCCGAATTGCTCGAACTTCGGCAGGGCGTTGCGGATCTCGGCGAGCGCTTCAGCGCAGAAGGGCGACCCGAAATGCCGCAGCCAGACGATCATCGCCGGGCGGCTTGCCCACAGCCACGAAAACTCCGCCCCCAGGGACGGCGCCTTGTCGCCCACGTGAACCATGCGCCAGTCCTCCGTCGTCGTTCGGCCGGGTCCTCTTTGCCGGCCCTGGGCGGATCACCAAGGAGCGCGTCGCGCGGCCCGAAAAGCGTCCCGGCATGAAACTCACCGGCAGCGTCGGCCTTGTCGCCGGCGCGTCGGGTGGCATCGGCACCGCGACCGTCCGCGCGTTCCTACGAAACGGGATGTCCGTCGTGCTCGCAGCTCCGGCCGATGCGATGCTGGAGGCGATCGCGCGGGAAGTCGAGCCATATGGAGGCCGAACGCTCGTCGTGCCGACCGACATCACCGACCGGCGCGAGGTGGACCTGTTGGTGGCGCGCACGCTGGTAACGTTCGGACGCATCGACGTGCTGGCGAACGTCGCCGGCATCGGTTCCTCGCCGTCATTCTGCGACAGCACGGATGAAGAGCTCGAACGCGTGCTGGCCGTGAACCTGCTCGGCGCGGCGCGCCTGATGCACGCGGTGCTGCCGATCATGAAAGCGCAAGGCCGCGGCTCGATCGTCAACGTCGGCTCGATCGCCGGTGAAGCCGCGGTCATGGGGATGTACTCCGGTTCGAAGTTCGGCTTGCGCGGGCTCAACGATTCGATCCGGCGCGAGGTGCGCAGCGCGAACATCGACGTGACGCTGATCCAGCCGGGCTTTGTGCGCAGCTCCATGAACGCCGCCATGTCGGGGCTCCCCGGTCCCGAGATCGTCGCCGATGCGATCGTCGCCGCGATCGGACGCCCGCGACGCTCGTTGATCGTCCCAGCGAACTATCGGCTGCCGATCGCGCTGGTCAAAGCCTTTCCCGGGCTGGTCGATCGCGTGTTCGGCGACGCGCGCATTCAAGCGCGGCTCAACCGTGACGCGCGCGCAGCGCGCGCAAGCGCCGAACTCATATCGTGAGCGCTCCGCGCGAGGCGATCGTCGTCAGCGGCGCCTCGACGGGGATCGGTGCCGCCAGTGCCGAGCGGCTCGCGCGCGACGGGTTTCTCGTCTTTGCCGGTGTGCGAACGGACACCGACGCAGCCGCGGTCGAAGCGCTGCATCCGAACGTGCGCGCGCTCCGCCTCGACGTGACCGATGACGCCTCGATCGAAGCCGCGGTCACGACCGTCGCCGAGGCCGGCCTCGCGGTCCGCGGTCTGGTCAACAACGCGGGGATCGCCGTCGGCGGCCCGGTCGAATTTCTTCCGCTCGCGCTGTGGCGCAGGGTGTATGACGTCAACCTGTTCGGCGCGATCGGATTGACGCAGGCGTTTCTCCCCCTGCTGCGGACGGCGCGCGGCCGGCTCGTCTTCGTGGGTTCGGTCGGCGGACGCATGGCGGCGCCATTCGTCGCACCCTACAGCAGTTCGAAGTTCGCCTTGCGCGCGCTGGCGGATGCGCTGCGCGTCGAGCTGCGGCCCACCGGCATCCGCGTCGTTCTGATCGAACCCGGCGGCGTCAAGACACCGATCTGGCGCAAGGGCCGTGACGCGAAGCAGGAGCTGCTCGACGCGATGGCCCCGGAGGCAGTTCACCACTACGGCCCCCAAATGGACGCGATGTTCGCAGTCACCGAAAGCGAAGAGCGTTCCGGCATGCCGGTCGAGCGCGTCAGCGATGTGATCGCCGAGGCGCTGACGTCGCCCAAACCGCGCGCGAACTATCTGGTGGGTATCCAGGCGCGCGGCGGTTCGATCCTCGCGCTCATGCCGGCCGCGTTCCGCGAGCGAGCCATTCGCAGGTCGATGCGCTTGCCCTGACGCTCAGCGCAGCGTCGCTTTTGCGTCGGCGGCGTGGTACTTGCGCGCGATCTCGGCTAAATCGACGCGCGGCGGCGGAAGTTTCAGCTTCAGCTCGTCGAGCGTATCGACGATGATGCTCGAAATCGCCAGGTTCCGAAACCACTTGTGGTCGGAGGGGATGACGAACCACGGCGCGCGCTCGGTGCTCGTTTTCTCGAGGGCCGCCTCATATGCACGCATGTACTCGCTCCAGTAGGCGCGCTCAGAGTAATCGCTCTCGCTGATCTTCCATTGCCGTTTGGGGTCCTCGAGCCGGGCCTTGAACCGGCGCATCTGCTCCTCGGGGCTGATGTGCAGAAAAAACTTGAGGATGTGGGTGTCGGCCTGCACGAGGTTCTTTTCGAAATCGACGATCCGCGCGTAACGCTTCGACCACACGTCTTTGGGGACGAGATCGTGCACACGCGCCACCAGCACGTCCTCGTAGTGGGAGCGGTTGAAGATGGCGATCTGCCCGTGCGCCGGCGTGACGGCGTGGACGCGCCACAGAAAGTCGTGCGCCAGCTCGGCCGGCGTGGGCTCTTTGAACGCATGAACGGTCACGCCTTGCGGGTCGATCGCGCTAAAGACATGCCGCACGGTGCCGTCCTTGCCGGCCGCATCCATGCCTTGCAGCACGACCAGCAGCGAGCGATCGTTGTCGGCGTAGAGGAGGTACTGCAGCGCGCCCAGCCGTCCGCACAGCGCGTCGGTCTCCGCGCGGGCCTCGTCCTCGCTCTCTTTGCCGCAAAAGCCGGGGTCGATCTTGTGGAGATCGACCTTGCTGTCGGGCTCGACCATAAACTTCTTGGCGTAGTCCACGCTCGCCAGCTTCGCCACGCAAGTCCGATTGCCGCCGGGCCTTCCGGCGGGGATTGGCACCGGGAGGCGGAGATGGTACCATAGCCGTTGCTGCCTCCGGGCGGCACCGGTCGTTCACGAGCGTCCGGGGTCGTGGCGTCTTCGGGCGTCACGTGTGTAGGGTCCGCCCGCCGGACCATTTTCCACCTACATCACCACGAGGGTCACCCCACATGCCTCCCCCAAAGAGCAAGCGTGCGGCCGCGAAAAAAGATCGCCGGCCGAAGCGCAAAGTCTGTAATTTCTGTGCCGAGAAGCTCAACGATCTCGACTACAAGGACACGACGCGGCTGCGCAAGTTCATCAGCGAACGCGGCAAAATTCTGCCGCGGCGCATCTCCGGCAACTGTGCCTCGCATCAGCGCGCCTTGACGACGGCCGTCAAACGCGCGCGCGTGATCGCTCTGCTCCCGTTCGTCGTTCAGTAGGAGGTTCGCTGTGAAGGTCATCCTCACCAGCGACGTCAAGCCGCTCGGCACGCGCGGAGCGCTCGTCGACGTCAAGGACGGGTACGCGAACAACTATCTGTTCCCGCAGCGCCTGGCCGTCGTCGCGACGCCCGGGGCGATGAAACAGCTCGAACAGCAGCAGAACGCCAAGAAACGCAAACAGGCCGAAGAAGTCGCCAATGCCAACGACGTCGCAGCGCAGCTCGAGCAAACGACGATCCGCGTGATGGCGAAAGCCGGCGGCAACGGCCGGCTGTTCGGAACCGTGACCAACGCCCAAGTTGCGGACGCGCTGCACCAGCAGATCGGCGTCGCGATCGACCGTCACAAGATCGAGATGAAGGACGGGATCAAGGCGCTGGGGACCTATCCGGTGGAGATCCGGCTCGGCAACAACGTGATCGCCAAGTCTGCGGTGCAGGTCATCGCGCTGAAATAGCGTGCGCCTGAGCACGGACGAAAAACTTCGCCGCGAGATCGCGGCGCTCTACGACGTCCTCGCCGAGGCGCTGGGGGCCGAAAACGTCGTCATGCGCGCCGGCAAGCTCGGCACGCTCAAGGAGATGCGCTCGTCCGCTATCCCCGAGCGCCTGCTCGCGCTCCAACGTCTTGTCTTCGAAGATCCGACCCTTGAGACGCGTCCGGCGAAAGCGCAGTACAAGAAAGTCATCGCCGAGATCGAGGACCGGCTGGCGGATCTGCTGGCGCACCGCACCGTGGGCGATCAGCTCGAGGCCAAAGTCAGCGCGAAGATGGTCGCGCGGCACAACGAGTACCTGCGCGAACTGCGCCTCGAGGCGCTGCGTGAGGAGGCCGGCCCGGAAACGCCGGCGACGCAGAAACGGCTCGACGATCTGGCTGCGCTCGACGAGCGCGGGTTAGCGCGCGCGGCGCTCGACGTGCTGCGCCCGAAATCGCTCGACCAGGTCGTGGGACAGGAGCCCGCGATCAAGGCGCTCATCGCGAAGCTGGCCTCGCCGTATCCGCAGCACGTGATCCTGTACGGGCCGCCGGGCGTCGGCAAGACCACTGTCGCTCGCTTGGCGCTCGAGCGCGCCAAGGCGCGGGCGCACTCGCCGTTTGCGGCCGGCGCGCCGTTCGTCGAGGCAGCCGGTCCGACACTGCGTTGGGACCATCGCGAGACGACGAACCCACTGCTGGGCAGCGTGCACGATCCGATCTACCAAGGTGCACGGCGAGACTTTGCCGACGGCGGCGTCCCCGAACCCAAGCTCGGTCTGGTGACGAAGGCGCACGGCGGCGTGCTCTTCATCGATGAGATCGGCGAGATGGATCCGGTGATGCAGACGCGCTTGCTCAAAGTGCTCGAAGACAAACGCGTCATGTTCGAATCGTCGTACTACGACGAGCACGACCCCAACGTTCCGGCGTACATCAAGAAACTGTTCCGCGACGGCGCGCCGGCGGATTTCGTTCTCATCGGCGCGACGACGCGTGACCCCGAGGCGATCGATGCCGCGATTCGCTCGCGCTGCGCAGCCGTGTACTTCGAGCCGCTGACCCAAGGACAGGTCGCGCGCATCGTGCGCGAAGCGGCGCAGCGGCTCGGTGCGAAGGTCGCGCGCCGCGTTCCGGAACTGGTCGCATCCTATACGATCGAGGGCCGCAAGGCCGTGCAGGTGCTCGCAGACGCCTATGGACACGCGCTCGAGCGCGCCGGTTCGCAGCGCGCCGCCACCGTGCGCGAGGACGATGTGCTCGAGGTGGTGCAGGCCGGGCGCATCGTGCAGCACACCCCCGCTCGCGCGCGCCGGCGCAAGGCGATCGGCAGGGCCTATGGTCTCGGCGTTCTGCAGTACGTCGGCTCGATCGTCGAGATCGAAGCGGCCGCCTTCCCGTCGCGCGAGGCGCGCAAGGGGGCGGTGCGCTTCAACGACACCGCCGGCTCGATGGCGCGCGACGCGGTCTTCAACGCCGCTTCGGTGATTCGTGCCGTCACCGGCGTCGATCCGGCCGACTGGGACCTGCACGTCAACGTCGTCGGCGGCGGTAACATCGACGGGCCCTCGGCCGGCCTCGCGTTTTTCCTCGCGCTGTACAGTGCGCTGGATCGCATCGCGCTGCCGCAGGACGTCGCCGTCACCGGCGAGGTGTCGCTGACGGGAACGGTTCGCGGCGTCGGCGGCGTGGTAGAGAAACTCTACGCCGCGCGCCAGGCGGGGATGCGGGCGATCGTGATCCCCCGCGAGAATGCGCGCGATATCGAAGCGGCACCGGAGGGGATCGAAGTGATCCTTGTCGGTACTATCATCGAAGCGCTGGCCGCGCTCGATCTTCGCCTTCCCGTTCCGCCTCCGCCCCGCGTACGCCGCACGAAGGTTTCCCGGTGAACGTCGCCCCGTTCGTCTCCAGCGTCGATCGGATCCCGCCCAACAACATCGAGGCGGAGATGGCACTGCTCGGCTCGGTGCTGGTCGACAAAGAGATGATGGCGACCGTCATCGACATCGTTCAACCCGCCGATTTCTGGGCGCCGCTGCACGAGACGATCTTCCTCGCGCTCTTCGCGCTCTACGAGCGCGGTCAACCGCTCGACAAAGTCGCGCTCGCCGAAGAACTCAAAAATCAGGGGATGCTCGACAAGATCGGCGGGATGGCCTATCTGAACTCGCTGATGGACACGGTCCCAACCGCCGCCTCGGCCGAGTATTACGCGCGCATCGTGCGCGAAAAGGCGAGCCTGCGCGGGCTGATCCACGCCGGCACGCAAGTGACCAAACTCGGCTATGAGTCGGAAGACGACGTTCCCGGCGCCCTCGATCGCGCCGAGCAAGTCGTCTACGAAGTCGGCAATCGCAGCGAGCACAACGCGTTTGCGACCGTTCCCTCGCTGCTGTTCAACGTCTTCCAGGAGCTCGAGCGGCGGCACGAACAGAAGGGCGATCGCACCGGCGTGACCGCCGGCTTCCGCGACATCGACGACTACACCGCGGGCTGGCAGCCCGGCAACCTGATCATCTTGGCGGCGCGCCCGGCGATGGGCAAAACGTCGCTCGCGCTCAACATGGCCGTCGCGGCGGCGAAGGACGAGAAGAAGCCCGTCGCGGTCTTCTCGCTCGAGATGACCAAACAGGAACTCGTCGAGCGGCTTCTCTCGTCGGAGGCACGGCTCGATGCCTCGAAACTGCGGCGCGGCGCGATCGCCGACCGCGACTGGGAGAAGATCGGCCACGCGATGGGCGTGCTGCACGAGCTCCCCATCTATCTCGACGACGCCGGTGCGATCACGGTGACCGAAATTCGCAGCCGCCTGCGCCGCCTCAAGAGCTCGCACGGACTCGCGGCCGTCTTTATCGACTACTTGCAGCTCGTGCGG
>Ga0302311_10004125_pt1 | contig 15746 bp, 10 predicted proteins | sample III_Palsa_N1_3_FD_200449 | JGI IMG/M metagenome (GOLD analysis project Ga0302311, IMG submission 200449) | Peat permafrost microbial communities from Stordalen Mire near Abisko, Sweden - III_Palsa_N1_3 | ecosystem: Environmental > Terrestrial > Soil > Palsa > Peat permafrost | place: Sweden... | reverse complement strand
TGAGGAAGTCGCCGACATGGATGACCAGATCGGGATGTTCCTTGGCGGCGTTGGCGGCGACGCGGTGGAAGGGCCAGAAGGTCTCGTCATTGCAATTCTGCACCGTCGCGCCCTTGAGGCGGCAACCGGTGTCGCCCAGCAGCACGATATGGCGCGGCCTGGCCACCGGCACCGGCAGGTCGGCGCCGCCCGCCGAGGCTTTCTTCGTCCCCGCCGGGATCGAGCCGACGCAGAGCTTGACGGCGAAGGCGTCGGTCGGTTGCTGGCGGAGGCTCATCGGCCGGTCCAGGCCGTCGATGGTCAGCGCCGGACAGGCCGCATCATCGGTGATGACTCGCGCCTCGACGGTGCCGTCGGCGCCATATTGGCTCCAGGCGGACAGGGTGCCGGCGTAAGTCGGGAGGGAAAGGGCGGCGAGGAAGGCAGGCAAGAGACGACGCAGCACGGAACAACCCTTTCCAAAACGAAATGCCCCGGCAGGATATCCTCCCGCCGGGGCAACTCAAGTCAGGAAAATCCCTGGATTTACGAGGCCTGGGCCATCTGCTTCAGCTGCTTGCGCTCATCCTTCAGCGCTTCCGAGATCTGGAAGGCCAGCTCCAGCGCCTGAGTGGCGTTGAGGCGCGGATCGCAATGGGTGTGATAGCGGTCGCCGAGGCGCGCCTCATTGATGGCCTGGGCGCCGCCGATGCATTCGGTGACGTCCTGGCCGGTCATCTCGAAATGCACGCCGCCGGCATGGGTGCCCTCGGCGCGGTGCGCGGCGAAGAAGCCCTTGACCTCGGCCAACACGCGGTCGAAGGAGCGGGTCTTGTAGGCCCCCATCTTGACCGTGTTGCCATGCATGGGGTCGCACACCCACACCACATTGCGGCCTTCGCGCTTCACGGCGCGCAGCAGAGGGGCGAGCTTGCTGTCGACGAGGTCCGCGCCCATGCGGGTGATCACGGTCAGGCGGCCGGGCTCGTTGGCCGGGTTCAGGATATCGATCAGGCGGATCAGGTCGTCCGGGTTGGAGGACGGACCGGCCTTGCAGCCGACCGGATTGCCGATGCCGCGCAGGAACTCGACATGGGCGCCGTCCAGCTGGCGGGTGCGGTCGCCGACCCACAGCATGTGCGCCGAGCAGTCGTACCAGGCGCCGGAGGTCGAATCGACACGGGTCAGAGCCTGCTCATAGGGCAGGATCAGCGCTTCGTGCGAGGTGAAGAAGTCGGTTTCACGGATCTGGGGCGTGGTGTCGGAGGTGACGCCGCAGGCTTCCATGAAGGCCAGGGTCTCGTCGAGGCGGGCGCAGAGGTCGGTATAACGCGCTCCCGAGCTGCCGGCGACGAAATCGAGGTTCCACTGATGCACCTTGTGCAGGTCGGCATAGCCGCCCTGGGCGAAGGCGCGCAGCAGATTGAGCGTCGCGGCCGACTGGTTGAAGACGCGGATCAGCCGCTCCGGGTCCGGCGTGCGGGCCTCGAGCGTGAATTCCATGCCGTTGATCATGTCGCCGCGATAGGCGGGCAGCACCACGCCGTCGATCTCTTCTGTGCCCGAGGAGCGCGGCTTGGCGAACTGGCCGGCCATGCGGCCGACCTTGATCACCGGACAGGCGGCGCCGAAGGTCAGTACGACCGCCATCTGCAGCATCACGCGGAAGGTGTCGCGGATATTGTTGGGGTGGAACTCGGCGAAGCTCTCGGCGCAGTCGCCGCCCTGCAACAGGAAGGCCTTGCCTTCCGCCGCGCGGGCGAGCTGGGAAGTCAGGCGGCGGGCTTCGCCGGCAAACACCAGCGGCGGATAGACCCGCAGCTGCTGCTCGACTTTCTCCAGGTGACCTGCATCCGGATAGTCGGGCACCTGCTGGATCGGCTTGCCGCGCCAGGAGTCAGGTGACCATTTCTCTGCCATAATAGTCCTCGTACAACGAACTGGACCTCTGCATATACAGATTGGCCGGTCGGAATTCCAGTGTGGTGGGCGCAAACCAGGTACGCTTATGTTAAATTGGGGTCGCGATGAGTAATTTACTGCCAAAATGGCTGGTTGCATCTGCAACTATTCTTTGGGTGGCGCTGATCCTCGGCAGCCAGCTGCTCTCGATCGGCTCCGCCGGTTTCGGTGTCAACGCGCCTAAAGTCGAGCAGGGTATGCAGGGCTGCACCAGCGAGGACATGCACCAGCGCTACGAATGCAAGGAACAGGTGATCCTGGCCAATCAGCGAGAGATGTTCGTGAAAGCGGTCGGTTTCGGTTTCGTGCTGCTGGGCCCGCCTATCGCCCTCTGGCTGCTGGGGAATCGGCTGCGCGGCATGGATCCCCGCAGCCTGCGCCCCGGACGGCGTCCGCCGTCGATTTCGAAGTGGCGGGTGAGGTGAGGCTTAAGCCGATCGTCTGAGAGGTTTCTGGCAGATCGCCTTGCGGCGAGCGAGATGAGATCTCGCTTCGCCTGCAGGCGAACCTTCCAGACTCAGTCCTTCAAATCGCCCGCTTTTCCCGCATCGTGACGAATTCCTCGGCCGCGGTCGGGTGAATGCCGATGGTGCGGTCGAAATCCTGTTTGGTGGCGCCGCAGGTGACGGCGATGGCGACGCCCTGGATGATTTCCGGCGCGTCGGGCCCGACCATGTGGGCGCCGACCACCTTCTGATCGCTCTGCCTCACCACCAGCTTCATCATCGTCTTGGACTCGCGCCCCGTCAGCGTGTCGCGCAAGGACCGGAAGCGGGTAATGTAGATATCCACCACGCCGAAGCGCTCGGCGGCGGCGATCTCGCCCAATCCGACCGTCGCCACCGTGGGTTGGCTGAAGACGGCGGAGGGGATGTTGTCATAGTCCATCGCCTGCTTCCTGCCGTTGAACAAAGTGTCCACCAGGCAATGGGCCTCGGCGATGGCGACTGGCGTCAGCTGGACGCGGTCGGTGACGTCGCCGATGGCATGGATCGAGGGAACGCTGGTCCGCGAATAGGGATCGACCTTGATGGCGCCGGTGGCGGTCAGGTCGACGCCCAGCTTTTCCAGCCCGAGGCCCTTGGTGTTGGGATGGCGGCCCGTCGCGTAGAGCACCTGGTCACAGGGAAGCGTCGATCCGTCATCCAGCGTCAGATCCAGGCTGCCATCGGCGCGCTTGGCGATCGAGGCGACCTGGCGGCCGGGCAGCATCGCGACCCCCTTCTTGCCCATTTCCTCCTGCAGGCAGGCGCGCACATCCTGGTCGAAGCCGCGCAGCACCGCGTCGGCGCGGAAGATCTGCGTCACCGAGGCGCCCATCGACTTGAAGATGCCGGCGAATTCCACCGCGATGTAGCCGCCGCCAACGATCGCTATGCGCTTGGGCAGATGCGGCAATTCCAGCGCCTCGTTCGAGGTGATGGCGTGCTCGATGCCGGGGATCGGCGGCAGGGTCGGCCAGCCGCCGGTGGCGACCAGGATGTTGTCTGCGGTGATTTTCTTGCCGGCGACGGTCACCTCATTGGGGCCGGTCAGCGTGGCGCGGCCGTCATGCAGCGTGACCTTGTTGCGGTCGAGGATGCCGAGATAGATCTGGTGGAGCCGGTCCAGTTCCTTGTTCTTGGCGGCGATCAGGCGCGGCCAGTCCAAGGTCGGCTCGCCGTGCAGGTCCCAGCCATAGGCGCGAGCGTCCTCGAAATCGTCGGCGAAATGGCTGCCGATCACCAGAAGCTTCTTCGGCACGCAGCCGCGCAGCACGCAGGTGCCGCCGACGCGCAATTCCTCGGCGATTCCCACCTTGGCGCCGGTCGAAGCGGCCAGACGGCTGGAACGGACGCCGCCGGAACCGGCGCCGATGACGAAGAAATCATAATGCTCGGACATGAAGCCTCGGGAAGACGGGGATGGGATCGCGATCAAGCGACAATATAGGCGCTCGCCGTTTTTTTCCCACCCCTGCCGTGAGGGTTAAAACTCCGCCGTCGCGCCCCACAGGAAGGTGCGGCCCGACGAGGTGTTGACCTCGATGCGGTGCGCCGACAGGTCGGTGAACTGCACGATGGGCTGGTTGGTGATGTTCAGCCCCTCGAAGGTCAGCTTGAGCTTGGGGGTGATGTTGTAATGAGCGGCGAAGTCGACATTGTTGGTCGGATCATAGCCCTCGCCGACATTGCCGTTCGACCCGGCGCTGTCGAGATACATGCTGCGATAGGCTTCCGAGATGCGCACGCCCCAATCGTCGGTTTCGTAATAGAGGGTGGCGTTGGCCGACCATTTGGAGAGGTTCACCAGCGGCAGATTGTAAGACACGCCGTTGATCAGCGCGGCGGAGCTGCCGTCCGCATAGGTGCCGTTGACGACGATGCCGAAATGGTCGAAGGGCGCGGGCAGGAAGTCGAAATCGCGCTGGAAGGCGGCCTCGACGCCGCGGATCGAGGCGCCGCTGACATTGATCGGCTGGCTGACATTGTAGGGCACCGAACCGGTCTGGCCCGGCAGCAGGAAGGACAGCGGATAGCCGGTCTGGGAATAGGGCATGGTGGTGGTCATCGAGGAGATGAAGGAATTCATCTTCTTGTAGAAGCCGCCCAGCGTCGCATAGCCGACCTTGCCGTCATAGAGTTCCATCGAGGCGTCGATGGAATCGGCCGTGAAGGGCTTCAGGTTCGGATTGCCGATCGACAGGCTGCCGCCGAAGGGCGCGGTGGTGATGGTGCCGGCGGCGGCCAGGTCGGAGAGGGCCGGACGGCTGATGTCGCGATTGGCCCCGGCGCGGAAGATCAGGTCGGGCTGCAGATAGACCGCCATATTGATGGCGGGCAGATAGCCGTCATAATCATGCGTCACCGAAACGGGCTGCAGGCCGCTGCTGGTGGTGACCGACCCGGTCGAGACGAGCTGGGTGGTGTAATAGCGCACGCCGGCGTTCGCCTTGACGCGATAGCCCCACAGATTGGTGTCGAGGTCGTATTGCAGATAGGCCGCTTCGGTCTCTTCGCTGACCGAGTAGTTCGAGCCGGGCGACAGGAAAGCGGTGCTCTCGATGTTGCGGGTCTGGCCGATGTAATTGTAGGTGCCGTTGACGTCGCCGACCACGTAAGGCGCGATGGTGTCGTAATTGAAGGTGTTCTTCAGCGAGGCCGGGATCGGCGTGTCGGTCGGGCTGTTATAGAAGACCTTGTTGTTGAACTGGGCGCCGGTGTCGCGGAATTTCTTGTATTCGCCGCCGATCTCGATGGTGGAGAAATCGCCGATCGAATAGTCGGCGTCGAGCTTGGCGTTGGTGTAGGAATTGACGATCTGGTTCGCTTGGGTATCCATGCGCATCAGATTCCACTGGCTCGGATCGGCGATGTTGAAGCCGTAAGTGTTGGTCGGCATCGTCGTGCGGTCGTCGAAGCTGAGTGTTTTGCCCTGGCTTTCCAGGAACACCTTGTCGAAATAGGGCAGCTCGTAGTCGGAGCGCGAATGGCCGACCAGCCCCTTGACCAGCAGATTGTCGGTGACCTGGTCCGAGCCATGCAGCACGGTCTCGAAGAAGTCGGTGCTGTCCTGCTCGGTGTTGTACTCGCTGCGCATGTCGACGCCGCTATATTTGGCGGCGACCAGCGTGTTTCCCTCGATCACGTCGGACTGCAGGATCTGCGTGCCCGACACGTTGCCGGTCAGCGCGTTGGTGCCGCCGGCGGCCAGGGCGTAATCCTTGCGGTCGTTGGTGAGGCGGCTATAGAGCCCGTCGAAGCCGATATTCAGCGTGTCGGTCGGCTCATATTGCAGCGAGGCGGTGGTGCCGAGACGGGTGCGATGATCGAACCAGCTCGAATAAGTATCCGCCTGAGGCGCATAGATCGTGCCGGATTCCATCAGCTTGGCGTCGGCGGCGGATACGCCCGGACCGATATTGCCCGGGCTGACCTTGATCTGGCCCCAGCCCCAATTGCGATAGCCGAATTCGTTGGAATCGTTCTCGCTGTACGCCACCGAAACCAGGGCGCCGAAATCGTTGGTGCGGTCCGAGATCAGCCCGACCACGCGTGGGGTGACGCCGTCGACATTGGTGTTGGCCTGGCCCTTGGCCGAGACCACCGCCTTGAAGCCGTCGAAATCGAACGGCTTGGCGGTCTCGAGCTGCACCGTGCCGCCGATGCCGCCTTCATCCTGGTCGGCGGCATAGGATTTTTGCACGGTGACACGGTCGAACAATTCCGAGGCGAACAGGCTGTAATCGAAGCTGCGGGTGCGGCTGACGCCGCCGCGGTTATCCATGCCCGAAGCGGTATTGCCCAGCACTTCCATGCCGTTCAGCTGGGTGCGGGTGAAATCCGGACCTAAGCCCCGCAAGGTGATCTGGCGGCCTTCGCCGGAATCGCGGTTGATGGTGACGCCGGGAATGCGCTGCAGGCTTTCGGCCAGATTGAGATCGGGAAACGCGGCGATGTCCTCCGCCACGATCACGTCCTCCGTCCCGACCGCGTCGCGCTTCAGCGCGTGAGCGGCGGCCAGGCTTTCGCGATAACCGCTGACCACCACCTCATCGACGGCGCGATCCTCGGGGGCCGCCGAGATATCCGGCTTGATGCGCATCGGCGCGGGAGCGGCGGGCTTCGGCTTGTCGGCGATCTGCAGGATCACCACCGAGCCGTCGTCGGACGAGACCACCAGAGGCGTGCCCTCCAGCAGCTTGATCAGGGCCTGCTTGCGGTCGAGGTCGCCATGGATCGCCGGGGTGGTGATGCCGGTCAACTGGCCGGCCGGCGCGACGATCTGGATGCCGGCCTGCTTGGCGAACATCGGGATCGAATTGACGGCGGGCTGGGCCGGCAGATCGAAGCTCTTGGTTTGCGCGAAGGCGGGCGCGGCCAGTCCAATCACCAGCACGGCGGAGCCGCACAGCAGCGCCGAGCGCAAAGCTTTAAACGAAGTCATTGAAATCCCCCGGTTGGAAAACTCTATGCCCTATAGAGTATTTGTGGGAGACTTCTCCGCCATTCGTAAGAAAACTTTCATCCCGAGGATGATTTGTTATTTATATATGACGATGGCGTTGTTTTCTTGCTTTGTCTTCAATTTCAGACTGATGGCGATGGCTCGGGCGAAGCCGGCGGGATCGGTGGCCGAGAACAGGCCGGAGACGCGCTCGCGGGCGGCGGGGCCTTGCGCCACGACCGTCTGATGGGAATAGCGGGAGAACTCGCCCAACGCTTCGGCCAGGGTCTCGCCCTCGAAGGACAGCAGCCCTTCGCGCCACATCAGTTCCCGTTCGACCCTGTCCGGGGTCACGTCCTTGATCGAGACCTGCACCTGTCCCTTCCACGGACCGTCGCCCACCACCCGCACATCGGCTTGCTGGTTGGCGTCGAGATAGGCGCCATTGTCGGCGATCGGCGACAGACGCAGCGAATCGGCCAGTTTCGAGGGCTGCGGTTCCACGGCGACCCGGCCCGACGTGACGCGCACCTGCATATGCTCCGCGTCGCCGAGCCGCACGCTGTAGGCCGTCCCCACCGCCCGGGCCTGGGCGGCGGGACCGGAGACGATGAAGGGGCGGTCGGGATTCTTCGCCACCTCGAAATAGGCCTCGCCGCGCGCCAGCCGGACCAGGCGGGAATGGGGGCGGAATTCGACGCTGACCGCGCTGTCGGTATTGAGCGTGATCTTGGACCCGTCTTCGAGGGGGATCACGCGGATCTCGCCGACCGCCGAGGCATAGTCGGTGACGATGCCGTGTTCGCCGCGGCTGACCAGATAGGCGGCGCCGGCCGCGCTGGCCGCGGCGGCGGCCAGGAAGCCGCGGCGGCTGAGGATCGGCGAACGGGCGGGGGCGAGCGCTTCGGCGATATCGGGGCTGGCCATCAGCGCTTGGGCGCGCGCCAGCGCGCCGAGCCGGCGGGTGTCCCCGGCCAGCCAGTGCTGCAGCGTATTCTCCTGATCCGGCGTCAAATCGCCGGCATCCAGGCGCGCCGCCCAGTCGGCGGCGTCCCGGTCAATGGATTTTGCGGTTTGTCTGTGCGTCGTCGTCGTCACGCTCGATCGGCCCTGTTTTTTCCTTAGATGCTTGGACGGCCTTGTTTCCACCACGTCCGAACTGCGCCATGAGCGATTTTATCCCTCGGGCTATGTGCTTTTCGACCGTGTGTTCGGACAGATTCATGCGCCGGGCGATTTCCGCCTGCGACAATCCCTCGACCCGGCGCAGCACGAAAGCGGTGCGGGTCTGGCGCGGCAGCGCCTCGATGGCGCGCTGGACCTGCTGCAATTCGTCGCGCGCCAGCATCGTCTGTTCGGGCGAGGGATCCTCGATCTCGGCCTCCAGCGCGCCGACATCGGCCACCATGGCGATCGGCACCACGCGCGACTGGCGCAGCTGCTGCAGAATCACCGAATAGGCCACCTGGAAGGCATAGGTCTTGGGATTGGCGATGCTCTCGACCGAGGCCTTGGCGGCCAGGATGGCGTAGGTCTCCTGGACGACGTCGTCGATGTCGAAGGCCAGCCCCGATTTACCGCCCTTACCGCGCAGCCAGGCGCGCAAGGCCGCCTCGTGCGGGACGACATGGGCCGCCAGCCAGCGGGCGCGCTCGGTGGAAATCGGCTTCACTTGTTTCGACATCGTCCCCATTGTAAGGGCTTAGATGCCGCCAAACACGGCGCTCCGCCATGTGTCACAAAAACTTCAGGAAGCTATCGCCATGACCGCCCCCAAGCTTGGCCGCGCGCCCCGCGCTTACAATCCGGCCGTTCCCCATCTGAGCGCGCTGCTGGCCGGGTTGGATCTGCCGTCGCCGCCGGCCGGCCAGGACTGGACGCGGGGCATGCCCGAGGCTCTCGGGACGATGCTGAACGACACCTATAATTGCTGCGGCATCGCCGCCTTTTATCACGCCCTGCAGGTGTGGAGCTTCAACGCCACCGGCACCATGGAAACCGAGCCGGACTCGAATGTCGAGGCGCTCTATTGCGCGGTGTCCGGCAGCCCGCCCGGCGTGGCGCCGCCCGGCCCGTTCTGCAACGAGCAGCAGACGCTGACGCATGTTCACACCGTCGGCGCCCCCACCGGACCCGACGGCAAGACGCTCAACAAGCTGGCCGCCTTCGTCGAGATCGATCCGCGCAATATCGACGACATCAAGCGCGCCATCGTCGCTTGCGGCGTCGCCTATATCGGCGTGCGGATCCCGGACTATATCGACAAGACCTGGCCGGCCGTGTGGGACGTGCAGACCGAGGACGCGCAGGAGATCGGCGCCCATGCGGTGATCCTCGCCGGCTACGACGCGCAAGGGGCCAAGCTGATCTCCGGCGGGAAGATCTACACCATGACCTGGGCCTTCTTCAGCCTGCACACCGACGAGGCCTATGCCCTGGCCGATGCGGCCTGGTTCAAGTTCCAGGAAGGCAAGACGCCGAGCGGGTTCGATCTCGAGGCGCTGAAGAAGCAGATGCACGCCATTTCAGGTACGTAAAATCGCTATAAACTGGCGCAAATCACTAAGCCGGTCGCGACGATTCGCCGGAAATCCGGGTTTTCCGCGGATGGCACGGTTTGTGAAGAAGAGGCGGCCGGAGCCTATAGGGGATTGAAATGTGGAAGACCTCTCATGTGATGCTGGTCTGTGTCGTCGTGGCGGCCGTGGCGCTGACCTGGGGCGGCGGCAAGAAGACGGAAAAGCAGACCGACAAGAGCTGGACGGTCGATGGCGGCGACCTCAGGATCGTGACGCCTTGCGCCAAGACCGTTTCCATCGAGCCGTCCGCGGATCTCACCGGCAAGGTCGAGGTTTCCGCGACCGGGCGGCGGGGCGAGATCGATCAGCTCGACGTCGCGGGCGGCGCCACCGCCTCGATGGGCGCGCATGACGGGAAGTGCAAGGGTGGTGGACCACACTTCTCTTTCAGCCTGTTCCGCCTGGGTGTCGATACCGGGCCAAGCCTGGCGATCACCGTCAAGGTGCCGGCGGGGACGGCCATCGATATCAGGGAAGGCAAATCCACCGACTACGATATCGGGGCCGTGGGCGGCGTTCTCACGCTCGATCTCAGCGGCAGCGGCGACGTGTCGGCGGCGGAGGTCAAGGATCCGGTTGTGCGCCTGTCGGGCAGCGGCGACGCCCAGCTCGACAAGGTCAGCGGCACGCTGGACGGTCGCCTGACCGGTTCCGGCGATCTGTCGATCGGCCGCGCCGATGTGTCGAACGCCAATCTGGCGAGCAGCAGCTCGGGAGACCTGTCCGTCGATGAGGGCGATTTTGCCGCGCTCGCGGTCCGCCTGACCGGAAGTGGGGATTTGTCGGTGGGCGAGGGCAAGGTCGGCTCGCTGACCGTGGCGTCCTCGGGCAGCGGCGGTGCGCAGGTTGATGCGGTGGTCGGCGACGCGGATCTCTCAGCCAGTGGTTCCGGCGACATCGAGGTGCATGAGGTGACCGGCCAGTGCAAACAGGCGCATCACGGCAGCGGCTCGATCAAGATCGGGGATCGCTGAGAGGGCTAAATTTTCAGCGTCGATCTGGGCCGTGGCGGCATTTCCGGCCGCTCCGAGGATCCTGTTCGCACTCGACTGACGCGGTCAGCTCTTCTCTTCCTCGACCCATTCCCGCCACAGCAGGAACAGCGCGGACATCACCGCCGGGCCGAGGAACAGACCGATCAGGCCCCAGGTCTCGACGCCGCCGAGGATGCCGAGCAGGACCCAGAGGAAGGGCAGCTTCGTGCTGCCGCCGATCAAGGCGGGGCGGATGAAATGGTCGGCGACGAAGGTCACCACCACGCCGCTGGCGAAGACGGTGATGGCCCACGCGATCTGGCCCTGTGCCGCCAGGAGCAGGGCGGCGACCGAGAAAACCACGGGGGCTGCCAGGGGAATCATCGCCGCCACCGCCGTCACCATGCCGAACAGCGCCGGCTCGGGCACGCCGGCGAAGACATAGATCGCCCCGAGGATCACGCCCACGCCCAGACCCACCAGCACCAGCCCGTCGACCGTGCCATGCACCGAGTCGACCATCCTCAGCCCGACCCGCTCGCCGCCCGGGCCGAACAAGCGGGCGATGGCGCGGCGGATCTGCCGGGTCACCGTATCGCCGTTGCGGAACAGAAAGAACAGGGTCAGGACGGTGAAGGCGAACAAGGTCAGCCGCCGGGCCAGTTGGATGACGATCATCCGGCTGACATTCATCATATGGCCGCGGGTCAGGCGCTCGACCAGCTCGTGCGCGCTGCCGGGATCCGACAGATTCTGCTTCCACCATTCCTCGGTCTGGCCCTGCAGGAAGGGCAGGTTCTTGACCGAGTCGGGCTCGGGGATGCCGTCTCTCTCGATATCGCGCAGCCACTCGGTGGCGGCATGGGTTTCATGCGCCAGCTGGATGCCTACCAGGATCAGCGGCACGATGAAGACCAGCGCCACGCCCAGGGTGAAGGCCGCCGGAATCAGCACATTGTAGCGCCCGGTTCCGAAGCGTCTGATGGCGCGGCGATAGAGCGGCCACAGCGCGATCCCGAAGATCACGGCCCAGACCAGCGCGCTGAGGAACGGCCACAGCGTGTAGGCGCCCAGTCCGATCAGGACGATCGCGAGTATGACCACCGCTGTCTGCCGAATGCGACCATTCTCGCCCCGCGCCGGGGGCGTGACCTCGTCCATGTTACCGTCCACTCCCCAGGGGGTTACTGGATGAAAAGGGGCCTTATCCAAGCAGATGACGGGGCGCTTGGAAAGAGCGCGCGGCGCCGGGTCATCTGACGATGCAATCGACGGTGCCTGGTTTGGAGCCGTTCTGCGTCGTCTGAGACGAACTGCTGAAAGAGGGAGGAGGGGTGAATTGAAGACCTGGGTTGGCAGGCAGGATGACCGGGGGCTGCGTAAAGCTGGGGGTGAAGCCGAACTGTCCGGCCGCGAAGTTTTGCGTTCCCCCTCCGTTGGAGACGTTGATCATGCCATCCAGCACCTGGACATAGAGGCCGGGATTCAGACCGCTGCTGCTCGGAACATTCTGTACCCGCAGCAGCAGGGGCGAGCGCTGCGTCCGCACCAGCCTGGCATAGGTTACGGCGGGACCATAGGCCGCCGCGCCGCTCTTCTGGGAAGGCGGCATGTACTGCGCGGTGAAGGTGGCGTTGCCGGCGGCGATGTCGCCGTTCGGCGTCCGCACGACGACATGCTGGTCGCCGCGTAGCCCGGGAAGACCCGGGGTCAGGCGGATTCCTCCTTCGGTCAGGATCAGGGTGGCATGGTTCCCGTCCGGGCTGCTTTCGTCATAGGCGAACTCGGTGATCTGCAATCGGGTGGCCGGGCGCAAGAGCAAGTCGCTATCGTCGGTGAGCCGGATGCTCGCATAGACATGGGCCGTGCTGATCAGCGTGTCGCCCACTTCGACGGCGGATTTCTGGGCGAGAATCCGGGTGGAGCCGTCCGCTTTGCGGACGGTCAGCACCCCGCTCAGATTGGCGACGGTGCCGACCGTCTGTCCGGCCTGCGCGGCGCCGGCCAGCAGCAGAACTCCGATCCACAGAAGCAGTGCGCCTTCTTTTGCGATTTTGCGGATTGTCGGCATGGCCTTTGCTCCTAGTCGCAATAGGTTTTTTTGGCGGAATCGGTGGTTCCGGGACTCTGGCTGGTCGTCGATGAGCCGTTGCTCGTGCTGTTCCCTGTCCCGCTGACGTTCGCGCCCGCCGAGTTGAGGGCGTTGATGGCCACATTGGTCGCCTGAATGATCGGGGCGCTGTCGGTCACTTGCGTGGGCGTCGGCGTCGGTGTGGGGACCGGCGTTGGCGTCGGAGTGGGCGTCGGAGTCGGAGTCGGAGTGGGCGCCGGCGTTGGAGTCGGAGCGGGTGTCGGCGTCTGCGCTGGTGTTGGAGCCGGCGTCGGAATCGGAGTCGGAGTCGGAGTCGGAGTTGGCGTTGGCGTGGGCGTGGGCGTGGGCGTGGGCGTCGGCGTCGGTGTCGGCGCTGGTGTCGGAGTTGGCGCGGGTGTCGGCGTCGGGGCGGGCGGTGGTGTCGGCGTCGGCGCCACATATTGAGCGGCGTTCACCGTCGCCGCCGGAGTCGAGGTTCCGGTGTTGGCGATCGTCCCACCCGCCCACAAGCCGACCGCGCCGGTCGCCGTGATGTTCCCGTTGACCGTGAGGCTCGCGGCGGAGATCGCCGATCCGTTGGCCGCGCTGTAGCCGGCCCACAGCGAGACCGAGCCGCCGGTGGCGGTAATGGTCTCGCCGCTGACATTCGAATTGCCGTTGGCGACGGTCATGGCGCCCTGCGAGACCAGGGTGACGGAGGCGCCGCTGACATATTCGACGCAATCGCCGCAGACCGGCGCCGAAACCGCCAATGTGCCGGCGGTGTTGATCAGCAGGTTTCCTGTGGCGCTCACCTGCAAGAGAGTGAGCGCTGAGCTGCTATTGGTCACCGTGATGGCATCCGACGAATAAGCCGACAGGGTGCCGACGGTGATCTGCAGGGGCGTGCCGCTGCTGCCGATCACGCCACCCTGGGCGTCCAGGACCGCCGATCCGCCGGTGATCGATCCGCCGGAACCCTGGAGTAGAGCCGCGTCGGCGGTGAGCTGCGCCTCCTGGGTTCCCGCATTGACCGGAGCGGCGACGGTGAGATCGCCGGCATTGGTCTGCAGCGCCACGCCGCCGGAGCCCGTGACGCCGCTCACGCCGGCAACCGTTCCGACGCTCAAAGCGCCGCCATTGACGAAGGAGAAGCTCTGGCCGGTGCTGCCGGCCAGCGTGCCGACCGCGTTGGTCGATTCGTTCAGCGTGACGCCGCCATAGCCCGAGACCGCCAGCGAACCGGCGCTGATTCCCGCCGAGGTGCTTTGGGTAATGGCGCCGGCGGTGGTGGTGAGGCTCACCATGCCGCTGCTCTGTATGCCGGTCAGTCCGTCCAGGCTGGTGGCGACGTTCAGCGCCTGGCCGTTCTTAAAAGTCAAATCGTTCCCGCCGCTGACCGATGCGGCGAGATTGCTGACCATGTTGGTTGCCGTGTCCAGCGTGGTGTCGCTGGCGGACTGGAGCGCCAGATTGGGGGCGGTGATGGCGCTGCCCGATGTCTGGGTGATCGTCCCGCCGCTCACCAGGCTGAGGGTCGAGGCGTCGGCGGGCGAGATCGGGGCATTGACGCTGAGCGCGCCGGACGAACTGGAGCCGATCCGCAGCGTTCCGGCGGTCAATTGACCGAGTTGCGACGCCGAGATCTCCAAAGTGCCCAAGGCGCCGGTGATCGCCCCGACATTGATGGCGGTGCCGGAGGTGTAGGGCTGCAGCCACAGCAGTCCGCTGGCGGTGAGTTGCGCCGAACCGGGCAGGCTGAGCTGGTTGGCCGTCAAGGTGATGTCGGCGGCGGTCAGGCTCGCCGAGGCCGGCAGGGTCAGGGTGCCGCCCGAGGACAGGGCCAGGTCCGCCGTGCCGGTGTTCACGCTCGTCGGGGTGAGGGTGAGATCGCTGCTGGCCGCGATTCCGACCGGGGCATTGCCGCCGAGGGTGATACCATTCACGGTCAGGGCGCCGGTATGGCTGACATAGACCGCGCCGGGTGCGCCGCTGTTGCCACCGATTACCAGCGTGGCGGCATTGGCGCCACCGCCGATCGAGGAGGTCAGGAGCGGGTTGGACGAACTGCCGATCGCGCCGGTTCCGGCGCTGCCTTGAAGATCGAAGGAATTGGCGGTCAGCAGCCCGCTGCCGGTGATGGCGCCGGCGCCGCCGGTGTCGATGCTCAGCGTGTCACCGTTGCCGGCGGTCACCGCGCCATTGAGGGCGATCGCGCCGCCCGAGGCATAGAGCTGCACATTGTTGGCCGAGACTGAGCCGGTACTCTGAACGGTGATGCCGCCCGCGCCGCTGGCGACGCCCAGGGTAACGTCGCCTTGCGTGGCGGCGATCGGCTGGGCGACCAGGATGTTGCCGCTGGTATATTGCCTGATCGTGATGCCGCCGGGAGCGGAAACCCCAGTGATCGATCCTACGGTGCCGACCGTCAGATCGGCGCCGGCATTCTCGAAGCCGAAGGTGCTGGCGGAGCCTGTCACGCTTGCCGCCACCGTGCCGATCGCATTGTTGCCGGTGATCGCCACGGAGCCGCTGGAGGTGACCGAGAGCGCGCTGGCGGTCAGCAGGCCGGCGCCGCTGTTGTTGCCGATGCCTCCCGACCCCGCGGCGAGGGCGAGGGTGCCGCCCGTCAGGGAGATTGGCGCATTTATGGCGATGGCGCTGGTGGCGTTCAGCGTCAAGGTCGAGGAGGTCGTCGCGCTGATCGCCGAGGCGACCGTGATGATGCCGGCGTCGCTGCCGGCGCCGGTGGTGTCGACGGTGACGTTGGTGCCATTGGCCAGCGCGGTGCTGACCGTCGAGGCCAGCAGCAGCGACCCGCTGGTGGTGCCGGTATAGGTGGTCGTGTTGCCGGACGTGCTGCTGCTGCTCGTGTCGGTGCCGGTGCCGATGGTGATGTCATAGGGATCGAGCAGCCAGGTGCCACCCACTCCCTTGGGCGCGCCGGCGGCGACGCGGATCCCGGTGGTATCGAGATAGTGCCCGGAGGTTTCGATGAATCCGCCATTGCCGCCTTGCGGCCCGCCCTGCGCCGAGAAGGTGCCGTTGGCGTAGGTGGCGTTGGTCGACCATGCGACCACCTGGCCGCCATTGCCGGAGCTGAGCGCATCGGCTTTGATCACCGCGCCGGCGGCGATGCTGGTCGTGGCGGCGTTGACGACCGTGGGATCGGCGCCGTGGGCGCTGCCGCCGATCTGCGCGGTTCCGCCACCCGTCTGCCCGCTGGAATCGACCAGGGCGCTCCCGGTTACCGAC
>Ga0302311_10004124_pt1 | contig 15749 bp, 14 predicted proteins | sample III_Palsa_N1_3_FD_200449 | JGI IMG/M metagenome (GOLD analysis project Ga0302311, IMG submission 200449) | Peat permafrost microbial communities from Stordalen Mire near Abisko, Sweden - III_Palsa_N1_3 | ecosystem: Environmental > Terrestrial > Soil > Palsa > Peat permafrost | place: Sweden... | reverse complement strand
CCTGCCCTCGTCGGCCGGCTTGGTCCCCTCAGGCTTGCCGCTTTCTTCCCTGGCGGTGTCGCTCCTGGGTTTGTCGTCTTTGCCCGGTTCGGCCTTTGCCGCGTCGTCCTTGCCAGCGTCAACCTTGGCCGCGTCGGATTTGGGCGCTTCTTCGCCGCCCGGCTTGCCGCGCTTGCTCAGCCGCTGTTTGGCCGTCAATTTGCGGTCGTCGCCCGCCTGAACCGGGGCTGGTCCATCAATGGCAGGCTTGGTCTCGTCGGGTCCCTCCCCCGGCCGCGCCAGCCGCTTGCGGCCCTGACGTCCGGACTCGCCCTGCTGGGACACTCCATCGGTGTCGGGCCTAACCGCCTCCTGCGAGCCGGGACGCATTCTGCGGCCCTGCCGATCGGGCTGCTCGGATCCAGCGCCAGGCTTGGCGTCCAGTTTGGCATCGGTGCCTGGTTTGGCCGGGCGGGTATCGGTCGCGCCGTTGGAGACCAGGAAGGCGCTGAGCAGCGAGGCCATATCGCTGCTGGTCGTGTAATGCTCACGCAGGAAGCCCGGCAGGGATCCGGGCGACACGGTTTTCAGCAGCCCCCGCGGACTCTTGTGGCAGGCGTTGCAGGTGCCCGCAAAAATCTGGGAGGGGCTTTTGCCGGCCTCAAGATTCTGCGCCTGCGCCCGCCCCGGGGCCGCTGCAAAACAGCCTATCAGAAGCGTCACCGTCGCTAAACTGAGCGCTCGGCTCAACATTCCCTAATTCTCCAGATGTGGAAATCGCTTCCAGCGTCGTTAATCCGACCCGGACGGCAGCGGTCACCTTTTAGCCGATTATGCCGCGAATGGAAGCACACAGATAAAAGAACTGCGTGAACGCCACATTTCGGAATATCCGCTTTGTCTACAACGCAGTAGCGCGCAAGGGTCATCATCATTATGATCTAACCATGGCGCCGTGGAACCAATCGGTTGCAATGGGCGTCAGGTGGGACGGCCGGTACGTTCACCTTTGCGGGATCGCTCTTTGGTGGTTTCGATGGACCGTTTGTTGCGTTATTTCCTGAACCAGTTCATTCGCCGCGGCGCAATGACGTTCACGACTGCGAGTGGGGCAAAATTCAGCTGCGGGGACGGAACCGGCGAGCCGGTTTCCGTGCGGTTCCTGACCACCGACGCCGAACGCCGGATTCTCCTCGACCCTGAACTTGGGCTTGGCGAAGTTTACATGGACGGCACGTTTATCGTCGAGAACGGCTCGATAGCGGACGTGCTGGCGATCCTGCTGGATCAACCGGAGATGTTGCCGCGCTGGGCCAAGCTGCAATGGTGGCTGCGCTATCTGGTCCGGCATGCCCAGCAGTTCAATCCGCGCGGCCGATCGAAAGACAATGTCGCGCACCATTATGATCTCGACGGGCGGCTCTATTCGCTCTTCCTCGACGCCGACAAACAATACAGCTGCGGCTATTTTGAAACGCCGGAGGCGACGCTTGACGACGCCCAGCTCGCCAAGAAGCGTCATCTCGCCGCCAAACTGTCGATCCGGCGCGGCGATCGTGTGCTCGACATCGGCTCCGGCTGGGGCGGTCTTGGTCTCTATCTGGCCGAAATGACCGGCGCCAGCGTCACCGGCATCACGCTGTCGACCGAGCAATTACAGACGTCGAATGCCCGCGCCGCCGAAAAGAACCTGACGCAGTCAGCGAAGTTTTTCCTCGAGGACTATCGCGACATTCCGGGCCCGTTCGATCGCATCGTGTCGGTCGGCATGTTCGAGCATGTCGGCGTCGACTTCTACGACACCTATTTCAAGCGCTGCGCCGAGCTTCTCACCGATGACGGCGTCATGATGTTGCATTCGATCGGCCGCTCGCACGGCCCCGATGTCACCAATCCCTGGATCGCCAAGTACATTTTCCCCGGCGGCTATATCCCGGCACTTTCCGAAGTCATCCCCGCAATCGAACGCGCCGGACTGCTGGTGTGCGACATCGAAATCCTGCGGCTGCATTATGCGGACACGCTGAAGGTCTGGCGCGAGCGCTTCATGGCGCGGCGGGAGGAAGCTGTGCAGCTATACGACGAGCGCTTCGCGCGAATGTGGGAATTCTACCTCGCCTGCTCCGAGATGTCGTTCCGCAAGCAGAACCTGATGAATTTCCAGATCCAGCTCGCCAAACGCCAGGGCGTGGTGCCGATGACACGCGATTACATTACGCGCGAAGAAGCAAGACTGCGCGGGATCGAGCGCGGCACCCGGCCGCGGCTGCAGATCGCCGGCGAATAGCCAGCGCAAATGGCCGGCAAAAGCGACCCGGGTCCCGGCTCGCTGAGTTCGCGGGCCGATTAATTTCGCAGGCTGAAATGAGAGCGTGGCAGGTAGGTTGATGTCGGCCGCGCCAAGTGCGCGCGTACCGCAGCCAGCGCCAATTGATCGCAGGGAACCGCGCGCAATTCCGGACGAGAAAACTTCTCCATGGCGTCGACCAGCATCGACAGCCACAAATTCTGGCCGCTTCCCGATCGCCAATTCTTGGACTGCAAAGTTTTGGATTGCCAGCTTTTCAATTGCCAGCTTTTCAACTGTCTTGTCTGAAGTTGCCGGCCCATCGCCGCTGTCCTCGCCAAACCAACCCTTGTCAACGCCGACATGGCCAACCCGTTCCTGACAATCCTGCCGCAAAGAAAATCGCCCGGATGTGACCTGCTTCACAGAGGACCCGACCGGCTTGCCCTAAATCTCCGAAATGGCCCAGAAAACCTTACGACCATTGTTCGATCCAAAAGCCGATGTCCGCACCGACTACGCTTTGATCGCCACCGGCGTCGGCGCGGCCCTGATCGCACTGATCTATCTCATCCTGATCTGATCGGCGCCAAACCCCCAGCTCAGGACACTCCTATTCCCTGAAGTGAGTGTATTCCCTGAAGTGAGTGTGCCCGGGCGCCGATAAGGTTCAGACCCGCGCCCGAATTTTCCCGTGGTCGATTGGAAGGCGGGCGAAGTATGCCTGCCTCTCCCGAAAACCCGTCAAGCATTGCGCATCCGGTGGCTGGGAATCATCCACATTTTAATGAACAGTGCATAAGCAGCGAGCTTTCGCTTTCGCTTTCCGTAGGACAGGCGCTTTATCGCCGCCCCGCATCCGACAAAGTTCCGAGAACACTCGATCGCCATGGCCCTAGTTGATTCGAACGTACTCAAGCTTGCTCCCGACCCGGGAACTCCGGCCTATCGGAGCGCACCGCACAATATCGAGGCGGAACAGAGCCTGTTGGGCGCGATCCTGGTCAACAACGACGCGTTCTATCGGGTGTCGGATTTTCTGGAACCCAAGCATTTCTTCGAGCCGATCCATCAGACCATCTATGAGACCGCCGGCAGCCTGATCCGGATGGGCAAGGTTGCCACCCCCGTCACGCTGAAAACCTTCGTCCCGGCCGACACCGACATCGGCGGCATGACGGTCGGCCAATACCTCGCCCGCCTGGCCGCGGAAGCGACCACCATCATCAACGCACAGGACTATGGACGCACCGTCTACGAACTGGCGCTGCGCCGCGATCTGATCCGGATCGGCGAGGACATGGTCAATGTCGCCTTCGATGCGCCGGTCGACTTTGCGCCGCGCGCGCAGATCGAGGATGCCGAGCGCAGGCTGTACGAGCTGGCGGAATCCGGCCGCTATGACGGCGGCTTCCAGGGTTTTGCGCAGGCGATGAAGGTTGCGCTGGACATGGCAGCCAACGCCTATCAGCGCGACGGCAAGCTGTCGGGCACCGCGACGGGCCTGCGCGATCTCGACATCAAGATGGGCGGCCTGCAACGATCCGATCTGATCATCGTCGCCGGACGCCCCGGCATGGGCAAGACCGCGCTCGCCACCAACATCGCCTACAATGTGGCGAAGGCGCATCGCGCGGAAGTTCAGGCCGACGGCACCATGAAATCCGTCAACGGCGGCATAGTCGGCTTCTTCTCCTGCGAAATGTCGGCCGAACAGCTCGCGACCCGTATTCTGGCTGAACAGACCGGCGTCTCATCGAGTTTGATCCGTCGCGGTGGGATCAGCCAAACCGAATTTGACAAGATTCGCGATTATACAATTGAACTTCAACATCTTCCTCTCTTCGTCGACGAGACAGGCGGCCTTTCGATTTCGCAATTGACCGCCCGCGCGCGTCGGCTGAAACGGCAGAAGGGCCTCGACCTAATCGTTGTCGACTATATTCAGCTGCTGCAAGGCTCAGGCAAGCGTGGCAACGACAACCGCGTGCAGGAAGTCACGGAGATTACGACCAGCCTTAAGGCGCTCGCAAAGGAGCTCAATATTCCGGTGATCGCACTTTCACAGCTGTCGCGCCAAGTCGAAAGCCGCGACGACAAGCACCCGCAACTGTCGGACCTGCGCGAATCCGGTTCGATCGAACAGGATGCCGACGTCGTGCTCTTCGTCTACCGCGAGGAATATTATTTGCAGAACAAGGAACCTAAGCCCGGCACCGCCGAATATGAAAAATGGCAGGCCGAAATGGATCACGCTCTCGGCAAGGCCGAGGTAATTGTCGCCAAACAGCGCCACGGGCCCACGGGCACCGTTAGATTGCAGTTCGAGGGGCAATTCACGCGATTCAGTGATTTTGCGGAAGAGGACAATTTGCCCTATCGCGTACCATAATCCAGGTGTTCACGCGGTTGAACCGCTACGGCGGCGCGCGTAAAGTACGGCATGAACATCGTCCCCGATCCGAAATCAATCCCGGCCGGCTCCCCGCTCTCCCCTGAAGCCAATCAGGCGGCGGCACTGGCCGCCGCTACCGGCGTGCTCACCGTCGACCTCGACGCCATCGTCGCCAACTGGCGCAAGCTTGAGAAAACCGCGGTGCCGGCCGAATGCGCCGGCGTGATCAAGGCAGACGCCTATGGCTGCGGCGTCGACCCGGTCGCCCGCGCGCTGGCCGCCGCCGGCTGCAAGACCTTCTTCGTCGCCACGCTGGACGAAGCCCGCACCGTACGTGCTGCGCTGCCTTCGTCCACGATCTACGTGCTCGACGGGTTTTTCCAGAATTGCGGCGACGCCTGCGCCAAGATCGACGCCAAACCCGTGATCGGCGATCTCAACGAGCTTGCCGAGTGGGACGTATTTTGCCGGCGCTCCGGCTGGGCCGGCGGTGCCGCCATTCATATCGATACCGGCATGAACCGGCTCGGCCTGACGCTGACGGAAGCGCAGGGCATCGTACCCCGGATCAATGCCGGCGATCACGGCATCACGCTGGTGATGAGCCATCTCGCCTGTGCCGAAAACCTCAATCACCCGCTCAACGCCAAGCAGGTTGCGAGCTTCCGCGAGATCGCCAGCCTGTTTTCCGGCGTTCCGGCATCGCTGTCGAATTCGTCCGGCGTTTTCCTCGGGTCCCAGTTCCAGTTCGATCTGGTGCGGCCGGGCGCAGCGCTCTACGGCGTCAATCCGACGCCGGAAGCCGACAATCCGATGCAGCCGGTTGTCGAGCTGAAAGCCCGCATCGTGCAGATCCGCAATGTCGAACGCGGCGAAACCGTGGGTTATGGCGGGACCTGGACGACGCGACGGCCGACCAGGCTGGCGATCGTTTCAGCCGGCTATGCCGACGGCTATTTCCGCGCCGGTGGCAGCAATGACGGCACCCGCGGCGCCGAGGTGGTGGTCGCCGGCAAGCGATGCCCGGTCGCGGGCCGCATCTCGATGGACTTGATGGCGGTCGATGTCACCGATCTCGACAAGAACGCCGTGCGGCGCGGCCACATGGTGACGCTGATTGGCGAAGGCGTCACCGTCGACGAGCTCGCACATCATTTCGGCACGATCGGCTATGAGGTGCTGACCAACCTCGGCCGTCGCTACGCCCGCGTGTACAAGGGCGGCCCCGGCTCAAGCGAACCCGCCGCCGGCTCACCATAAATTCTTGCCGTCGATCACCTCGATCGCCACGGCATCAAGGTCGAAATCGTCCAGCAGCCTGGAATTGACCCCGACCCGCGGATTGTCGAAGTCCGGCTTGCCGCTCGACCAGTCCGGCGATTCGGAATAGGTGCCGCAGCCGCAACTCGCGCAGAAATGATGTTTGACGGTGCGGCCGCCCCACCGATAGGTCGCGACGTTTTCAACCGGCGTGGTCAGACGAAATTGCGCCGGCGTGCAATAGGCCCACAGCGCGCCGCGCTTGGCGCAAAGCGAGCAGGTACAGCGGGTGACGCTCACCGGAATCTCGCTCACCTCGAATTGCGTAGCGCCGCAATGGCAGCTTCCCTTGATGGTCATGATCTCTCCAGCCGGCTCGAGCGCGGGGGCAGCGCGACGGAGCGAGACTACGCGACCCCTGTTGCCACCCCTGTGTCAGCAGCGATGATGTCCCGGCCGGCCAGATGACGGCACAATGTGTAGCCTGGGTACGGAAACGCCTGATACATTCGATCGACGACAACCGATCCGCCGATGAAAATCGCCACCTTCAACATCAACAATATCAACCGGCGCCTGCCGAACCTGCTGCGATGGCTGCAGCAGGCGAAACCCGACATCGTCTGCCTGCAGGAGCTCAAATCGACCGACAGGGATTTTCCGGTTCAGGCCATCGGCAAGGCCGGTTACGGCGCGGTCTGGCGTGGCCAAAAGACCTGGAACGGCGTGGCCATCCTGGCGCGGAACGCCGATCCGGTGTTGACCAGGACTGCGCTTCCCGGCGATCCCAGCGACGAGGAGGCGCGCTACATCGAAGCCGCCGTCAAGGGCATCCTGGTGACCAGCCTCTATCTGCCGAACGGCAACCCGCAGCCCGGACCGAAATTCGATTACAAGCTCGCATGGTTCAAGCGGCTCAAATCGCACGCCGCGAAATTGCTGAAGCAGGACATTCCCGTGGTGCTGGCGGGCGATTACAACGTGGCGCCGACCGAACTGGATATTTATCCGACCCGGTCATGGGACAGGGATGCATTGATCCAGCCGAAAAGCCGCGCGGCGTTCAAATCGCTGGTGGCGCAAGGCTGGTGCGACGCGGTCCGCAGCGCCCATCCCGCCACACCGATGTTCACGTTCTGGGATTACAAGCGCAACCGCTGGCCGCGCGACGCCGGCCTGCGGCTCGATCATCTATTGCTCAGTCCGGAACTTGCACCGCGGCTGACCAAGGCAGGTGTCGATCGTAGGGTCCGCGGCGAAGAAGCCGCCAGCGATCACGCGCCGGCCTGGATCGCGCTCAGATAGCGCGCATTCCGCGCCGGATTATGCCGCCGACAGACGCTTCGCGTTGGCCGCGACATGCTCCCGGTAGCGGCCGATGATATCGGCAGCAGAGGCGCCCGCCATCAGGTTTGCGCCGGCCTCAAATACCGCATCGACTTTTTCGCTGACCATCAGTTGCGCCTCGCGGTCGGCATCCTCGCCGGCGGCGGCGAATTTCGTCAGGCGAAGACGGATCACTTCACACGCTTCGAACGCCAGCATGGCGCCTGCAAGCCACGGAAAGGCGTCATCAGACGGCCCGAAGAAATTGTGCGTTGCCATGGTGCCACTCGTTGTCTGCGGGCTGGGGGGCGCCGATTTCAACGCCCTTCCCCATTCCTCGAATTCAACGAGAATGCGCTTCAAATTTTAAGGACCGGGTCGAGAGTCCGCAGGCATTTTCGGTTTTGCGGTGACCAGTGGTTAACCAAGCCGCCATTGGCTGATCCGCGACGCGGCGGCGGGCGGCGGTGGCTGGGCGGGCGGCGCGTTCGTACCAAGCGAGCGAAATTTGGGTTCGCATGCGCGCCGAAATTCTACTTGCCTGTTGCCAGACGCCGCGTGCCGGACGCGGTCAGCCCAAGCTCTCCGAGCCGTCGCACCGCGTAGCCCAGCGCGACCAGGCGCTCCCAGTGCAATTGAGGGATTTCCCGTTGCGCGGCGCCCTGGCTGACCTCCAGCAACGAGTCGAATTCGTCCGCACTCAGAGCGGGATGATCCGCCATCATGCGACCTCGTCGGTCCATACCTTGAAGCTGACCAGGGTATTCGGGCCGAAAGTCTGGGTGATCGGAACATCGGAGGCGTCGCGTCCCTGCGCGATCAGGATACGGCCGATCCGCGGCACGTTGTTGCGCGGATCGAAAGTGTGCCAGCGCCCGCCGAGATAGGCCTCGAACCAGCCGGCAAAGTCGCCCGGCCCATAAGGCGGCAATGTCCCCATATCGCCGAGGTACCCGGTGCAATAGCGCGCCGGAATGTTCATGCAGCGGCAGAACGCAATGGCGAGATGGGCGTAGTCGCGGCACACGCCCCTGCCTTCACCATAGACCTCCCACGCCGTCTTGGTGGCGCGGGCGTGCTCATAGCCGAAGGCAATATGATGATGAACGAAGTCGCAGATGGCCTGGACCCGCGCCCAGCCAGGCGGTGTGTTCTCGAACAGCCGCCAGGCGATGTCCGACAAGCGGTCGGTTTCGCAGTAGCGGCTGCCCAACAAATACATCAGCGTGTCGGCCGGCAGGTCCTCGATCGCATGTTGAGCGGCCGAGGCGAACACCGGGTCCGGCAGCCCGCTGTCGCGAACCACGCCGTCGGCCGCAAGTTGGAATTGACCCGCCGGCGCGACGATGCGGCTGCACCAGTTGCCGAACAAATCGCGGTAGGGCGTGATCAGCACGGAAGGGCTTGTGGTCAGATAATCCGGGACGATGACGTCGGAGGCGCGCGTGAAGTGCGTACCCAGCACCATGATCATCGGCGTCGGCTGCGGAAATTCGTAGTGCATTTCGAATCCGACACGAATCTTCATTCGAAATACCTTCCTGACATCCCCTTGCAGATGGCTACTCGGCCATCGAATACAAGTCGCTGGCGGCGTATTCGGTCAATTGCCCGGATTCGGCGAGAAAGCGGTGGCTTATGATGCTGAATGCGCGCACGCTGCGCGGATGCACGAACACGCCAACGCTGTGAAGCGCGCCAACGCCTCGCCCACGATATGACCGTACGCTCGCGACGGGAAACAGTTCATTTCAAGCATCCCTTCCGGATCAAGGGCGTCGATCGCCTGTTGCCACCCGGCGCCTACGAGGTCGTCACCGACGAGGAGATGATCGAGGGCCTGTCGTTCGCCTCGTTTCGCCGCGTCGCCACCATGATCATGGTGCCGGCGGCGGCGCCCCGCGGCTCGACCATGGAGATGATTTCCATTGGCTCGGTCGATCTGGCGGATGCCCAGCGCATCGATGCCAGCGCCCCCCAGGAGTGACGAACCGCTCGACCTCGAGAAGTATCGCGGCATGACCGCACAAAATGTAACGAGAGCTGACGCAGCCGGCGTCCATTGCGTCCCGCCTCGCGTCCGAGACGATTGCGGTGACGCCCGAAGCCTTGGCTGAATAAATATTTCTTTAGTTGGGTTTGCACAGGGCTGGCGTAGAGTTTGTCGTGGGGCTCGCACTTAGCTTTTCGTATTACGAAAAGGAGAATCCCATGACGAAGTTCATACTTTTTGGCGCTGCTGTCGTGCTTACTTCCGCGCTGGCGGGGCCTGCAATGGCGCAACATGGCATCGCCCATCCCGACAGTTACGCCCAGCTCGCCCAGAGTGAGTCGTGCCTGACCCGGGAGCCTGGAAATCCCTACAGCAAGACCGAGGATTACATGGCCTGGAGCGCCTGGCGCGATCGAGGCGGATGGGACGACCGCAACGACTGGCGCTGCGCGCAAAACAGCCGGTTGCACCACCACGAAGCGGGCTTCTAGCTCGCCACAGCCGGCGATGTTAGCCGCACAGTCCGTAAAGCATCACACGGAGTCAAAAAAGGCGACCGCAAGGCCGCCTTTTTTGAGATTCGTTTCACGCCCATGTGCCCCGGCCTGAATCTCACTCAGGGCGCAGCGCCCCGGGCGCCGTGTCAGGTGGCCCACTTCAACAGCGATGGCGCCCAATTATAAAACTCCGCTTCGCTGTGAAGTCCATTTTCACCTCATCATCCCTCACCGCATTCGTTGCTCTTGCGAGCAGACCACCGCGCGCGTGCTGGCGTTGCACGCCTGGCGGGAGGCAAACGGTCGGAACAGGCCGGTGCCGGTTGCGCGGCGGCGTCGCGAGCCAGAACACAAACGGAGCGCTCTTGACACTCTGAAAGTGGACGTTCAATTGTCGAAGTCGTCAGATCAAGCGAGAATAAGTTCGCCACCGGCTGGCTCGGTACCCGCGCCCGTCCGGAGCGATGGCCGGCAAGGTCCGGCGGCAAAGAGCACTGCAGACTGCGAAATAACCCGCGAAATAACCCCTGGGGAAAAGAAAAATGAATCTGAAACAGATCGCAACCGTATTGCTTGGAGTGAGTTCCCTGCTGCAGGCGAGCGCCGTCCTGGCGGCAGGCGTCGATATCTCGGCGCACGACATTGGCGGCCGGGTGATCGGCGACAAGGGACCCGAAGCGGGCGTCTGGGTGATCGCGGAGACCAAAGACCTTCCGACCAAATATGCCAAAATTGTCGTGACCGACGATCAGGGGCGCTTTGTCATCCCGGATCTTCCGGATGCCGGCTACAAGGTCTGGGTTCGCGGCTATGGCCTGCAGGACACCCAGCAGCAGGAGGCTCGCCCGGGCAAGCTGCTCGACTTCAAGGCGGGGCCTTCGCCTTCCGCAGCGGCGGCGGCTCAACTCTATCCGGCGATGTATTGGTATTCCCTGCTCGAGATTCCGGGGCCGCAAGAGTTTCCCGGGACGGGGGACAAGGGCAACAAGATCATGGAGACCATGAAGTCCCAGGCCCAGTGGGTGGATACAGTCAAGAACATGTGCCAGTCGTGCCATTCGATCGGCTCGCGCGGCATCCGCGAAATTCCCAAGCAATTCATGGAAGGCGCCGACTCGCACACGGCATGGGCGCTTCGCACGCAGGCCGGTCAGGCCATGGAATACATGGCGATCGTGCTTGGCAGCATGGGACCGGAAAAGGTCTACGATCTTTTTTCCAAATGGACCGACAAGATCGCGGCCGGCGAACTGCCGTTCGACAAGCCTGAGCGGCCCAAGGGCATCGAACGAAACGTCGTCTACACCATGTGGGACTGGGCCACGCCCACGCACTACCAGCACGACGCGATCTCGACCGATAAACGCAATCCGACCGTCAACGCCAACGGCCTGATCTACGGTTCGCCGGAAGAAAGCACCGATCTCATTCCGACCCTTGACCCCGTCAAGAACGTCGCCTCCACCATCAAGGAACCTTACCTCGATCCGAAAACCCCGTCATCGGAGGATGCCCCGCGCGGGCCGTCGGCCTATTGGGGGGACGAGGCCATTTGGGATGGTCACACCAGCATCCACAACGTCATGATGGACGGGGCCGGCAAGCTCTGGTTCACCGCGCGGCTGCGGCCGCCGGAAAATCCCGATTATTGCAAGCAGGGGTCAAATCTTCCGTCGGCGAAGGTCTCGCCGCAGGCGACGTCGCTGCGCCAGCTGTCGCGCTTCGATCCCGCGACCGGCAAATGGGACATGATCAATACCTGCTTCACATCCCATCACCTTTATTTCGCGCACGATGCCAACGAGACACTGTGGATGAGCGCCGGCGGCCCGGGATTAGGCGGCGGCATCGTGGGTTGGCTCAACACCAAACAATTCCGCGAGACCGGGGACGGCGTTGCCGCGCAGGGCTGGACTCCGCTGGTCATCGACACCAATGGCAATGGCAAGCGGGACGAGTTCGTGGGCGCCAAGGACCCAGTGGATCCGACCAAGGACAAGCGGATCATGGCCTCGTTCTACGGCATCATGCCGAGCCCGGTGGACGACTCCGTCTGGGGACAGGCGATGGACCGCGGCTTCTCGCGCGTCGATCAGCCCGGCTACATCGTCCGGGTGATGCCGGGGCCTGATCCGACCCATACCGCCCTGGTCGAAGCCTACCAGCCGCCGGAGGGGACATTCGGCCCGCGCGGCATCGATATTGGATTGGACGGCGTGGTCTGGACCGTTCTCTCGAGCGGTCACCTCGCGAGCTTCGATCGCACGCTGTGCAAGGGACCGCTCAATGGCCCGACCACGGCGGATGGCAAGCAGTGCCCGGAGGGATGGAAGCTCTACCGGCTGCCCGGCCCACAGTTCAGGGGACTGGACCCCAAGGGCAGCGCCAACCATGCTTATTACGTCTGGGTCGATCGCTACAACGTGCTCGGCCTCGGCGCCAATGTGCCGATCGCCTGCACCAATGGCGCCGAGTCGCTGACGGCCCTGGTGAAGGGCGAGTTCGTCAATCTGCGAATGCCCTATCCGCAGGGCTTCTTCACGAAGAATGTCGACGGTCGGATCGACGACCCGTCGGCGGGCTGGAAGGGTCGCGGCATCTGGACCACCTCAGGCACACGCGCGAACTTCCACAGCGAAGGCGGTATTGAGGCCTATCCGAAAGTCTTCAAGGTCCAGATGCGGCCCGACCCGCTGGCGCACTGACGTTCGCGCTTTCTGTTCCATCGCCGCTCCGCACGTCAGCCTCGTGCGGAGCGAAGGGCCCGCGTCGGTGCGCGCTCCCCTGCTTTTGTTGACTGCATTTCGGGCCATCCTCATAAGCTATCCCGGGTCCGGATTCGCGGGAGACCTGATCCCTTGAATTTCCTCTTCGTGCTCGCGGTTGGGCTTGTCGCCGGCACCATCAGCGGCATTGTCGGCACCGGCTCGTCGATCATGCTGATGCCGGTGCTGGTCTATCAATACGGACCGAAAGAGGCCGTGCCGATCATGGCGATCGCCGCGGTGATGGCCAACCTGTCGCGGATCCTGGCCTGGTGGCGCGAGGTCGACTGGCGCGCCTGCGCCGCCTATTCGATCCCCGGAATTCCCGCCGCGGCGCTCGGCGCCCGCACGCTGCTGGCGCTGCCCCCGCACGCGGTCGACATTTCGATCGGCCTGTTTCTGATCGCGATGGTGCCGGCGCGGCACTGGTTCGCCCGGCACGATCTTAAATTCTCGCTGTGGCATCTGGCGGTCGGCGGCGCTGTGATCGGCTACATCACCGGCATCGTGGTGTCGACCGGGCCCTTGAGCGTGCCGCTGTTTCTGTTTTACGGCCTCACCAAGGGCGCGTTTCTCGCCACCGAAGCGGCCAGCTCGCTCGGGCTCTATGTGAGCAAATCGGTGGTCTTTCAGCGCTTCGGGGCGCTGACATCAGATGTCGCGCTGCAGGGCCTGATCGCCGGCTCCTCGCTGATGTTCGGCGCCTTCATCGCCAAACGCTTTGTGCTGCGGATGGCACCGGACGTGTTTCGGCTGGCGATGGACGGGATCATGCTCGCGGCGGGGCTTTCCATGCTATGGAATGCGACGCAATCACCTTAAAGCGCGACTCACTCCCCGATGGCCAAATCCACCCTCTCCTTTGTCTGCCAGAACTGCGGCGCGGCCTATAACCGCTGGCAGGGCAAGTGCGAGTCCTGCGGCGAGTGGAATACGCTGACCGAGGAGGATTTAACCGGCGCCACCACGATGCCGGTCTCGATCCGCTCCAAGCGCAAGGGCCGGCTGTTCGCGCTGGAAACCCTGACCGGCAAGAGCCATGACGCCCCTCGCCTGCCCTCCGGAATGGCCGAGCTCGATCGTGTCACCGGCGGCGGCTTCGTGCGCGGCTCGGTGTTGCTGGTCGGCGGCGATCCCGGCATCGGCAAATCGACGCTGTTGACGCAGGCCACCAGCCTGATGGCGCGGGCCGGCCATCGCGCGGTCTATATCTCGGGCGAGGAAGCGGTGGCGCAGGTGCGGCTGCGTGCCGAGCGTCTCGGCCTCGCCGATGCGCCGGTGCAACTGGCCGCCGAAACCTCGGTCGAGGACATCGTCTCGACGCTGTCCGAGGGCACGGTGCCGCGGCTGATCGTGATCGATTCGATCCAGACCATGTGGACCGACACGGTGGAATCCGCGCCCGGCACGGTCACCCAGGTGCGCGCCTCGGCGCAGGCTTTGATCAGATTCGCGAAAAAATCCGGTGCCGCGATCATCCTGGTCGGCCATGTAACGAAAGACGGCCAGATCGCCGGTCCCCGCGTGGTCGAACATATGGTCGATGCGGTGCTGTCGTTCGAGGGCGAGGGCTCGCAGCAATTTCGCATTTTGCGTGCGGTGAAAAACCGCTTCGGCCCGACCGACGAGATCGGCGTGTTCGAGATGACGGGCTTGGGCCTGCGCGAAGTCTCCAACCCTTCCGAACTGTTTCTGTCCGAGCGCGACCTCGGCAGTCCGGGAACGGCGGTGTTCGCAGGGATAGAGGGCACCCGCCCGGTGCTGGTGGAATTGCAGGCGCTGGTGGCACCGACCACGCTCGGCACGCCCCGCCGCGCCGTCGTGGGCTGGGACCCGAGCCGGCTGTCGATGGTGCTGGCGGTGCTGGAGGCCCATTGCGGCGTCAAACTCTCCGGCTATGACGTTTATTTGAACGTCGCCGGCGGCCTGAGAATCCAGGAGCCCGCGGCCGATCTCGCCGCCGCCGCCGCCCTGGTGTCGTCGCTGGTCAACGCGCCCTTGCCCACGGACGCCGTGTATTTCGGCGAGATATCGCTGTCCGGCGCGGTGCGGCCGGTGGCGCAGACCTCGGCCCGGCTCAAGGAGGCGGCCAAGCTCGGCTTTGGCCGTGCCGTGCTGCCCGAATCGGCCCGCGGCGAGGTCGGTGGCGACGCCGGTCTGGTGCTCAATACCGTCGGCGGATTGACCAGCCTGGTCGCCGATATCGCCGCGCGCGGGACGCCCAAAGCCAACCGGGAGAGCGCAACAGTGGAGAAAAATGCCACACCCGCGAGATTCCGGCGTCAGGAAGGCTAGCCGGGCGTGACGTTACCCGCCCTCGCCGCTATACAACCCGCGCAGGACCGGATGGCGCGATTTCCGGCCTTGCGGGACATGCCATCTCACCGTCACCTAGGACGGCACCGACACGCCGATTCGCGGTTTTGAACTTACGAGCGGACCTGACCAGCCGATGCCGATAACGATCCTCGATCTCGTATTGCTCGCCGTGATGCTGATCTCCGGCCTGCTCGCGATGGTACGCGGCTTCATGCGCGAGATTCTGTCGATTGCGGCCTGGGGCACCGCCGCGCTGGTCACGCTGTATGCTTTCTCGAAGCTGCTGCCGACCGCAAAGACTTATTTCAATAACGACACAGTCGCGAGCGTGGTCGTGGTCGCCGGGGTGTTCATCGGTACCCTGATCGTGGTCTCCATCATTACCGTCCGGATCTCCGACATGATCCTGGATTCCCGGATCGGGGCGCTCGACCGCACCCTCGGGTTCCTGTTCGGGCTGGCGCGCGGCCTCCTGATCGTCGTGGTCGCCTTCCTGTTCTTCAGCTGGCTGGTTCCGGACAAGCAGCGGCCGGATTGGGTCACCGGGGCGAAATCCCGGATGGTGCTGCAGGGAACCGGGGATTGGCTGATGTCGCTCTTGCCGGATGACCCCGAGAACACCATCTTAAAGAGATTCAAGAAGAATAAGCCCGATGACGAACAAACTGACACCGATCCGGCGGCGCCGGCTTCAGGTGATGGCTACAGTAAACCTGCCCGCGACAGTCTCAAAAAGCTGATTGAGAAACCCGCGGACCGTTGATGTCAGGCCAAAAGAGAGGCGCGATGGACTGCAAACAGAGCCCTTCCGATGACGCCGCCGCACAATACGATCTGGGCCTTGACGATCTGAGCCTTGTCGACCGGAGCCTTGTCGACAGGAGCCTTGGCCCGATCGACCGCCCAGACCCCTACCTCACCGATTCCG
>Ga0302311_10004122_pt1 | contig 15757 bp, 17 predicted proteins | sample III_Palsa_N1_3_FD_200449 | JGI IMG/M metagenome (GOLD analysis project Ga0302311, IMG submission 200449) | Peat permafrost microbial communities from Stordalen Mire near Abisko, Sweden - III_Palsa_N1_3 | ecosystem: Environmental > Terrestrial > Soil > Palsa > Peat permafrost | place: Sweden... | reverse complement strand
TGCTCGACTCCATTACGCGCCTGGCGCGCCCCTACAACACCGTGGTGCCGAGCTCCGGCAAGGTGCTCACCGGCGGCGTCGACGCAAACGCGCTGCAGCGGCCGAAGCGCTTCTTCGGTGCCGCGCGCAACATCGAGGAAGGCGGCAGCCTCACCATTCTCGCAACCGCGCTGGTCGACACCGGCTCGAAGATGGACGATGTGATCTTCGAGGAGTTCAAGGGGACCGGTAACTCGGAAATCCACTTGGACCGCCGCATTGCGGAGAAGCGTACCTTCCCCTCGATCAACATCAATCGGTCGGGCACCCGCAAGGAAGAGCTCATCACCGACCCGGCGGAGCTGTCCAAGATGTGGATTCTCCGCAAGCTCCTGCACCCGATGGATGAGCTGGCGGCGATCGAGTTCCTGCTCGACAAGATGAAGGACACCAAGACCAACACGGACTTCTTCGACGCCATGAAGCGGTAGCGCGGTACGGCGCAGGAGGCGGAGCTCGACATCATGCAGTGGTGGGCCTGGATAACGGTCGGCGCGCTGCTGTTGGGCTCTGAGCTGACCTTCGTCAACGCACAGTTCTACCTGGTATTCATCGGGGCGGCGGCGCTGGTGGTGGGTTTTTTGAATATCGCCGGGGCTCTCCCGGCGGATTGGATCCAATGGTCGCTGTTCGCGCTCCTCACGATCGTGTCGTTGATCGCGTTTCGGCGTCGAGTCTACGAGCGCATCCGGCGCAACTTGCCGGACATCAGGCTAGGCCCGAAAGGCGAGACCGTGATCCTGCCCGCCGAGCTGCCGCCCGGCGAGAGCTGCCGCCTCGAGTTTCGCGGCTGCTCCTGGAACGCGGTGAACGGCGGCGGCTCCGTCATCGCCGCCGGAACGCGCGCGCGGATCGCGCGGGTCGAGGGACTGACGCTGGTGGTCCACGCCGACGGGCACCTTTCGTAAAGGAGAGGCGAATTGCAGATTCCTTTGGGTTTCGGCGCGATCGTCGTTGCGCTCATCGTCGTCGTCATGCTGGCGAAGACCGCCACAGTGGTGCCGCAGCAGATGGCGTACGTGGTGGAGTATCTGGGCAAATACAGCCGCACCTTGCAGGCGGGGTTCCACATTCTGATCCCGTTCGTCGAGAAGATAGCCTACCGGCACAGTCTCAAGGAGATTGCGATCGACATCGCCGAGCAGATTTGCATCACACGCGACAACGTGCAGGTCGGGGTCGACGCGGTGCTGTACATGCAAGTGCTCGACCCTCATCTGGCGTCCTACGGGATCGCCAATTATGGTTTCGCCATCTCGCAGCTCGCACAGACGACGTTGCGCAGCGAGATCGGCAAGATCGAGCTCGATCGCACCTTCGAGGCGCGCGGCGTCATCAACGCCAATGTCGTCGGCGAATTGGATAAGGCCTCCGTGGCATGGGGCGTCAAGGTGCTGCGTTACGAGATCAAGAACATCACGCCCCCCAAGGATGTGCTCTCCGCCATGGAAAAACAGATGCGCGCCGAGCGCGAAAAGCGCGCGGTGGTACTGACCTCGGAGGGCGAGCGTGACGCGAAGATCAATGCGGCCGAGGGCGACAAGCAGCGGGTGATCAAGCAGTCCGAGGCGAACAAGCAGCAGCAGATCAACGAGGCGGAGGGCCAGGCGCAGGCCATTCTCGCGGTGGCGACCGCGACCGCCGAGGGTCTGCGTCAAGTGGGCATCGCGCTGTCCGACCGCGGCGGGATCGAGGCGATGCAATTGCGCATCGGCGAGGAATACGTGAAGCAGTTCGGCAAGCTGGCCCAGAGCGGCACCACGCTCGTGGTGCCCGCGAACCTCACGGACCTTGCCTCGATCGTGACCATGGCGACGAGCATTGCGCGCAGTCAGGCGTCCGGCGCCTCGCCCGGAGCAGCCGTCAGAACTTGAACGAGTTGGCCCCCTCCGTCGGGCTCCCCCGCCCGGCGGTTCCGATCCGTTTTGCCGAGTTCGTCGCGCTCGCCGCGGCGTTGCAGTCGACCCAGGCTCTCGCCATCGACAGCATGCTGCCCGCGTTGCCGGCGATCGCAGGGGCGCTCGGTGTCTCCAATGCCAATCACGGCCAGTGGATCGTGACCGCCTACATGGCCGGTCTCGGCCTCGGCCAGCTTTTCTGGGGGTTGCTCTCCGATCGGTTCGGGCGGCGCCCGGTGCTGCTCGGCGGGCTTGCTCTGTACGTGGCGGCCGCGCTCTCCTGCGGGCTCGCGACCAGCTTTGAGACGCTGCTCGTTGGGCGCTGCCTGCATGGCATCGCTGCCGCCAGCATGACCGTGGTGCGCTCCGCGGTGCGCGACCAGTATTCGGGACGCCGGATGGCGCGCGTCATGTCGCTCATGTTCATGGTGTTTCTCACCGTCCCGATCCTGGCGCCGAGTCTCGGTCAGCTGGTGCTGACCGCTGCCTCGTGGCGCTACATTTTCATTGCGTGCGGCCTTTACGGCACGCTCGTCTGGGTGTGGGCGTGCGTGCGCCTGCCCGAGACATTGCATCCCGAATACCGCCTCAGCTTGCGCCCGCGGCGAGTGCTCGCCGCGGCCCGGCTCGTGCTCGGCAACCGGATCTCGATTTTCTACACGTTTGCCTCAACCCTGCTGTTCGGCGCACTCATCGCCTATGTCGCGATGGTGCAGCAGGTGTTCGCCGACGTGTTCCGGCGCTCGAGTCTCATGCCCGTGATGTTCGCGCTGTGCGCGGTTTTCATGGGTGTCGCGGCCTACTGCAACTCGCGTCTCGTCGAGCGGCTCGGGATGCGGCTCATCTCCCACAGCGCCCTGCTCGTATTCATCGGCGTGACCGCGTTGCATCTCGTCGTGGCCGCGCTCGGCCGGGAAGGTATGTGGACTTTCGTGGCGCTGCAAGGCGTGACAATGGCGGCCTTTTCCCTGGCCGCGTCCAACTTCGGCGCCATGGCCATGGAGCCGGTTGGATCCGTCGCGGGCATGGGTGCTTCATTGCAGGGATTCATATCGACCGGCGCGGCAGCGCTCGTCGCGGCCCTGATCGGGCGCTCGTACCATGGCAGCATTGTGCCCATCCCGCGGGGCGCCCTGTACTGCGGCCTCATCGCCCTGGTGTGCGTGCTAGCGGCCGAGCGCGGTCGATTGTTTCGCCGCCACCACAGTGCTCCCTCGGAGCTCGCGTTCGCCCCGCCGCATTAGGATATCGGGCGACACCGCACTACTCGAACAGCGCGTTCAGAGTCCGGCCCGAGGCGGCGTTCGCGAGCGCATCGAACCGACCCTGCTCGGCGATCTCTCGGGCGGCCTGCATGAATCCGCCCCATGCCGCGCGCGCGAGTGCGCCGCCGACGCTCACGCGGCGTACGCCGATCTCGGCCAGTTGCCGCAAGCTCTGCGTTGCCGGCGCCATCACCAGCACATTCACGGGCTTCGGATGCACGGCCTCGACCACGCGACGAACGTGCTCGGGGCTCTGGATACCGGGCGCGTACAGGCAATCGGCGCCGGCGTTCGCATAGGCGCAGAGCCGCGCAACGGTCTCATCGATGTCCGGCTGTCCCACCAAGAAGCATTCGGCGCGTCCGATCAGCAGAACGTCCTCGCCCGTCAGGTCGATGGCGCGCCGCGCCGCGCGGACGCGCGCGACGGCCGTGTCGAGAGCGAACAGCGGGGCGTCCGGGACCGGGGCCAAGCCGCCGGTGCGCTGCAGCCGCGGTCCGACCGAGTCCTCGATGGACAGGCCCGCGATGCCGGTCTCGACGGCGAGGCGAACGCTCTCGGCCACGCCCGCCGCGTCGGCGCCAAACCCGTTCTCGAAGTCCGCGTTGAGCGGCACATCGATGGCCGCCGCCATCTCCGCGAGGTGACCGAGGATCTCGCTGCGCGTCGGCGTGTTGTCGGCACGGCCTCTCGACCAGGCGAACCCCGAGCTCGTGCTCGCGAGCGCCTTGAAGCCGAGACTCTGCAGGTACAAGGCGCTGCCGATGTCCCACGGATTCGGGATCGCGAAGCAGCCGCCGGCGTGGAGCTCGCGAAATGCACGGCGCTTGTCCGCGGTGCTCGGTCGCGTTGCGGACTGCGATCTGCCGGCTGGGGTGAGGCTCATGGCGATCTCCCTCGATTATCCACAGGTCCCGCTCGAGGTGCGCTGCACGGCGCAAGAGAAGCAACCTCGATTCGCATTGTGCAGGTGAATGTAGGCGACGCGTGCATCCTCGAACAGGCGCTCGATCACCGCGGCCGTTTCCGCGCCGGGGCACACCGCCGCATCGGTCATCCAACCCGCCGCATCATACGCTCGCACCGACATGAGTCGCCGGGTGACGTAGGCAGGGACCACGCCGGGCTCTACCACGGCCTGCCGGGCGCTCTTGCATACGAAGATGGGACCTGAGGCGCGGTAGGGCGAGGCCGCCGGCTGATGTGCGTAGGGGAGCAACAACAGCTCGTCCCCGATCTCGGCATCGGCGAGACTCACGCGGCACGGATAGCCGGGGTTGGAGGTGGCAACCACGCGCTGCGCGTGAATTTCGGACAATTCGGCCTCGGACAGCGAGAAGAGCGGTGTGAAGGGTGCGGCGGGCAGGCCCACGAGCTGAAAGGACGGCATGAGTTACTCCGACGGAGGTTGCGGGGCGCACATGATGCGAAATGTCGAGCGCGGCGTCTCGCCGTATTCGGACTCTGAATTTGTCCTTGCTGCATCGTCGGCTGCGCGAGGGCGAGGCTCGCTAGGGCGGTGCTTCGGCGGCCGCACGGTCGCCGATGTCGCGCCGGTACTGCGCGCCCTCCCAGTGGATCGCATGCACGAGATCGTAGGCCTCCCGCCGCGCATCGGCGATGCGCTCGCCGAGGCCCACGGCGCAGAGCACGCGCCCGCCCGCGGTGAGCACTTGCGGGCCGCTCGTCCGCGTGCCGGCATGGAACACCTTGCCGGGCAGCGCGTCGGCCGTGTCGAGTCCCCGGATCGGATCACCGGTGCGATAGTGATCGGGATATCCGCCCGCGGCCATTACCACGCCGAGCGCAGCGCGCGCATCCCATCTCACCTCGACTCCGTCGAGGCATCCGCGCACTGCCGCCCCGCATAGGGACGCGAGGTCGCTTTCCAGGCGCATGAGAATCGGCTGAGTCTCGGGATCGCCGAGGCGGCAGTTGAACTCGAGCACGTTCGGTGTGCCGTCCGCGCCGATCATGAGACCCGCGTACAGGAATCCGAGATACGGCGTGCCGTCGAGCACGAGGCCTCGCAGGGCCGGATTGATGACCTCGCGCATGATGCGCGCGTGCAGCGCGGGCGTCACGATCGGCGCCGGCGAATACGCTCCCATACCGCCGGTGTTTGGGCCCTTATCGCCGTCGTCGCGGCGCTTGTGATCCTGCGAGGTCGCGAGCGGCACGACTTGCTCGCCGGCTGCCACCACGATGAAGCTCACTTCCTCGCCGCGCAAGAATTCCTCGATCACCACGGTGTTTCCCGCCGTGCCGAAGCAGCCCGAGAGCATGCGCTGCGCGGTCTCGAGCGCTGCCTCGTGCGTCTCGCAGATGACGACGCCCTTGCCCGCAGCGAGCCCGTCGGCCTTCACCACGACGGGCAGCCGCTGCGCGCGCACGAAGTCCGGATCGAAATCGGCGGCCGTGAATGCGGCGTAGCCGGCCGTGGGTATGCCGTGCCGCTGCAGGAATGCCTTGGTATGAGCCTTCGATCCTTCGAGGCGAGCGGCCGCGCGCGTCGGCCCGAAGCAGGCTCGCCCTTCCTCGGCGAATCGATCGACGATGCCGGCGACGAGCGGGGCCTCGGGACCCACGATGGTGAGCTCTACGCTCTCGCGCGCCGCGAACCGGATCAGTCCCTCGATGTCCCCGGCCGCGATGTCGACATTGTGCACCTTCGGTTCACGCGCCGTGCCCGCGTTGCCGGGCGCGACGAACACGCGCTCCACGCGCGCGCACTGCGCGCACTTCCAGGCGAGCGCGTGCTCTCGACCGCCTCCACCCACGATCAACACCTTCATGGAGCTTCCATCTAGTGGCGAAAGTGACGCGTGCCGGTGAACAGCATGGCGATACCGTGCTCGTCGGCCGCGGCGATCACTTCCGCGTCGCGCTTGGATCCGCCCGGCTGGATGATCGACTTGATGCCGAGCTCTGCGACGACGTCGAGGCCGTCGCGGAAAGGGAAGAAGGCATCCGAGGCAGCGGAGGCCCCTTGCAGCGATAATCCCTCATCCCGTGCCTTGAGAGCCGCGATCTTCGAACTCACCACCCGGCTCATCTGCCCCGCACCGATGCCGATCGTGGCCTTGTCCTTCGCGCATACGATGGCGTTCGATTTGACATATTTCGCCACGCGCCACGCGAACAACAGATTCTCGCGCTCGTCTTCGCTGGGCGCGCGCTTGGTGACCACGCGCAGATCCTCCGGCCGCACCGAGGCGCTGTCGCGCGTCTGCACGAGCAGGCCGCCGGTCACGCTGCGGTACTCAAACAGCTGAGAGACGGGCAAGCGCAGGTCCCCAGTCTCGAGGACGCGCACCTCACTCTTGGCGGCGAGCAGCGACTTCGCCTCGGCGGACACCGCCGGGGCGAGAATCACCTCGACGAACTGCCGCTCGAGAATCGCCCGCGCGGCGGCGGCGGTGAGTTCTCGATTGAAGGCGATGATGCCGCCGAACGCGGAGGTCGGGTCTGTACGATAGGCCAGCTCGTACGCCGCGGCCGCGGAGTCGGCGACCGCGACGCCGCAGGGGTTTGCGTGCTTCACGATGACGCACGCCGGCGAGTCGAATTGCCGCACGCACTCGAGCGCCGTATCGGCATCCGCGATGTTGTTGTACGACAGCTCCTTGCCCTGCGACTGGCCGGCACGCGCCACCGATGCGCCGATCGCGCGGGCATCGTCGTAGAACGCCGCGCGCTGGTGGGGGTTCTCGCCGTAACGCAGATCCAGGTGCTTGCGAAACGAGAGATTCAAATCTGCCGGGAACGTCGCGGACTCCGCAGCGATCGCGCCGGTGAAGTATGCCGACACCATGGCATCGTACTGCGCGGTGTGAGCGAACGCCTTGGCCGCGAGCCTCTGGCGCATGGCGGTGTCCGTCGCGCCCTGATTCGCGGCGAGCTCGTCGAGCAGGGCGCGGTAGTCCCCCGGATCGACCACCACCGTGACCGACGCATGATTCTTCGCGGCGGCGCGCACCATGGCCGGGCCGCCGATGTCGATATTCTCGACGGCGTCGTCGTAACTGCAGTCGGGCCGCGCCACGGTGGCCGCAAATGGATAGAGATTTACGACGAGCAGGTCGATGGGCTCGATGCCGTGCTCGTGCATCACGGCCTCGTCGAGGCCGCGCCGCCCCAGAAGGCCGCCGTGGATCTTCGGGTGAAGAGTCTTCACCCGTCCGCCCATAATCTCGGGAAAGCCCGTGTGTTCCGCGACTTCCTTCACCGAGATGCCGTGCTGCACCAGGAGCTGTGCCGTGCCGCCCGTCGAGAGCAGTTCTATGCCGCGCTCCTTGAGTGCGCGCGCAAACTCGACAATTCCAGCTTTATCGGAAACGCTGAGCAGTGCGCGACGGACGGGCGTGAGCAATGTTTCGCTACTCGCTGATCCCGAACTCTTTGAGTTTCTTGCGCAAGGTGCCGCGATTGATGCCGAGGATGGTCGCCGCACGGCTCTGGTTGCCCTGCACGTGGCCCATCACCACCTTGAACAAAGGCTCCTCGACCTCGCGGATGACCAATTCGTACAAGTGCGCGGGCTTATGTCCGTTCAACGTCTCGAAGTAGCACTGCAAGGCTTCCTCGGCTTGCGTGCGCAGCGGCACGCCCTTGCCATTCACTCTCAGGTCGCGCCCGTTGAAGGACGGCGACAGCTCCCTGCGAGCCCTTGACCTCTTTTTTGCGACCATAGTCCACCCGATATCCCTTGCACTCGTTCTTCTTGTTCTATGTACGCTATGCCGCGCGACAAACACGCGTGTCGTATTGTTCCAACAGCGTCGCCAATTGCTCTTGAGGCGTCTCGATTCGCACGAGACGGTCGCGCAGAGCCTCTTGTCCCGGATGCTGAAGGAAATACCAACTCAAGTGTTTGCGTGCCACTCGAACACCGCTCTCATCGCCATAAAAATCGTATAGGTCTTCGAGGTGGGCGCGAATAATATCACGGACTTTTTCTCGCGCTAGCTCCTCGCGCAATTTACCTGTTCGCAGGAAAAAATTGACTTCGTCGAAAATCCATGGCCGACCTTGCGCCGCCCTGCCGATCATGATTCCATCGCATCCGGTGACCGCGAGAATCTCGCGCGCGCGGAGCGGCGAGTCAACGTCGCCGTTCGCGAAGACGGGAATTCCGACGCTCTCCTTGATGGAACGCACGGTCTCGTGCTCGGCGGTTCCCCGATACATGTCCGCGCGCGTGCGCCCGTGAATCGCGAGCGCTTGAATGCCGCAGTCCTCGGCGATCCGCGCGATGCGGATGCCGTTCTTGTGTTCGGAGTCCCAGCCGGTGCGTGTCTTCAGCGTCACCGGCACCGCAACGGCGCTCACTACCGCCCGCAGAATGTCCGCGACCAGCGATTCGTCTTTGAGAAGTGCCGAGCCCGCGAGCCGGTTGCAGACCTTCTTTGCCGGGCATCCCATGTTGATGTCGATGATCTCTGCACCCTGATCGACGTTGCGCCGCGCCGCGTCCGCCATCATCGTCGGATCGAAGCCGGCGATCTGCACCACGCGCGGGCTCGTCTCGCCGCGGTGATCCATGCGTCGCCGCGACTTGGGAGTGTCCCAGAGGCGGGCATCCGCGGTGAGCATCTCGGAGGCGGCGAGCCCGGCGCCGAACCTGCGGCACAGCATGCGAAAGGGTCGGTCGGTCACTCCGGCCATCGGCGCGAGCACGACATTCGAGCTCAGCACGTAAGGCCCGATGCGCGGGCCGAGACGCATGCTCACGGCTTCGCCCGGGGCGCGCCAGCCTGAGGCGCACCAGCCTGGGGCGCACTAGCCTGCGTCGCAGCATCCGCCGCGCACGAGATGGTTTGATCGGCGCGCAGACACACGTCGATCTCGAACCCTTCCGCATCCTTGCCGGGGTCCTGGATGTCGAGCGTCGCATCGGCCCGCTCGCCCGGAGTCATCAAGCGTACGCTCGGGTGTCCGAGATATTCGGCGGGCTCGAAGTCGCGTGTGCCGATCCGCGTGCCGAAGCGATTCGCCAGCGTCACGCGCAGCAGTGGATAGGACTGCAGCTGCGCCGAGGTATTCAAGATGCTCGCCCGCAAGCGCAGCGTGCCGGCGGCGTTCGGGTCGCCCGTGACGCCCCATTGGCGCAGCTGATATGCGGACAAATTCACTGGCGGCTGCACCTTGACGCCGAGTGCTGCGTAGAGACCCTGCATCGGTCCGCGCATCGGCCCGTGTGCGGCGAGCCACGTGCGGTTTTCATGGAGCATCTGTCCGAGGAGCACGAGGGCGAGCGCTGCGCCTGCGCCGCCCCACGCGCGCCGCGCCGCCGGCTGTGACGGCTCGCCCGGCTCATCGAGTTGCCGCTGCCGCAATCCGGCGAGCACGTCGCGCCGCACGTGCTCGGCGACGTCGACTCCGCTCATGCGCTCCGCCGCCGGCTCCGTGCTTTCATCGGTCGACCGCGCGTCCGACGCCGACGCTTCGGTGTCGGCGCCGAGGCCCGGCGTAGGGTGCGCACGCGCCGCGGTGGGGTCGACGAAGATGCGATCGAGCTCGCCGGGCGGCAGCGTGAATTCGAGCGCGCCATCGTCGGCCGACTCCGCATCGATGGGCGTACCGGTGGCGGGGGCGCGCGCGCGCACCACGTCCTTTGCCGGGGACTTGCCGCCGGCCGCCGCGCCTGTCGGGGGCGTTGGCTTCGCCTTGAGCGCGGGCGCGCGTGGAGGCGCGGCGGATGCGGCGGGAGTGCTTGGTGCGGGGGCTGCGCCGGGTGCGGCAGCCGCGCTGGGTGAGGGAGCTGCGTTGGGCGCCTGGGCTCCCGCGGTGGGCGCGACCGCGTGCCGCAGCGGCGCGGGGATCTCGTGCCCCGAGGGCTTGAACTTATCGATGAGCTGCAGGCGTGCGAATTCGACGTCGGTCGCTTCGAGCTCCTCGACGTCGGACGCGGGTTCGGGCGGCGCGGGCCGCGTCGGCATCGGCGAATGCAGGATCTCGTCGGCGCGCGCTTCCATCTCGAGCGCCGATTCGCCGGGCGACGAATCGCCCGGCGTCGTAAAGGCACTCGCCTCCTCGGCGAGACGCGCGAGCGCGTTGAACACCTCGCCGCATCGGCCGCAGCGCACCTGACCGCCGGCGGCGCGCAACGTGTCGGCGGTCAGCTGGAAAACCGTATCGCAGTGGGAGCATTGCGTGTACAAGCTAGGAGTTTCTCCGAGCGTGGATGCCGCACCAATCGCCGCGCTCAATCACTTGCACGATAGCAAAAGATGCGCCGTAGGCGGCTTTTACCGCGTAGGCTTGGCTCTTCAGGAGTCCGGACAGGAACAGATCCGCCTGGGGCAGGCAGGCCGCCCCCAATACAGGCTCGAGCTCGATGAGCGGATCGGCCAGAATGTTCGCGAACACGCAGGACGTCGCTTCGAGCCGGGGCGGCACGCCCTGGATCTCGAGCCGATCCGCGACCCCGTTGCGCACGGCATTCTCGCGCGTCGCGACGAGTGCTTGGGGATCGAGATCGACTGCGATGACGCTCGCGGCGCCGAGTTTCAAGGCGGCTATGCCGAGGATACCGGAGCCGCATCCGTAGTCGATCATGGCGCGGTCCGTCAGCGGCATGCCGTCGAGCATCTGCAGGCACAGCGCGGTGGTCGGATGGGTGCCCGTGCCGAATGCGAGTCCCGGGTCGAGGCGCACTACCACGGCCTCGGCGTCCTCGGGCGCCGGCGCCTCCGTCGGGCACACCCACAAGCGGCGCCCGAAACGCATCGGCTTCCAGTCCTTGAGCCACACGCGTTCCCAGTCGCGGCTCTCGATCGCGCGCACCGTCGCGAACTCCGTGATGTGGGCGCCGAGGAGTTGTGCCAGGCGGCCGAGACTCTGCGCCGCCGGGATCGATTGATCGAACAGCGCGCGCACCAGGGTGTCGCTCCACAGCCGGATTTCGTCCGGCCTGGGCTCGAGCACCGGCTCATCGCCGCGGTCCGAGAACGTGATAGCCGTTGCACCCGTCTCGCAGAGCGCTGCTTCGACGGATTCCGCGCCTAGGGATGCGAGCGGAAATTCGATTTCATAGTGCATCGGCGCAAGCCGGTGCGGCCCTCGCGGCGCGGCGAATGATCGCGCGCCCGAGCGGCCTCACTTGAGCCCCAGGCGCCGCTCCAGATAATGAATATCGGTGCCGCCCTGGCGAAATGCTGAGTGATTGAAGATCTCCTGGTGCAACGGAATGTTGGTCTTGATCCCTTCGACCACCATCTCGGCAAGCGCGTTGCGCATGCGGGCGATGGCCGTGTCGCGCGTATCGCCCGAGGCGATGACCTTGCCGATCATCGAGTCGTAGAACGGTGGCACGTTGTAGCCTGTGTACACGTGGCTGTCGACGCGGATGCCCGGTCCTCCCGGCGAATGCCACAACCGGATTGGGCCGGGTGAAGGCGTGAAAGTCTTGGGATCCTCGGCGTTGATGCGGCATTCGATTGCGTGGCCGCGAATTTGTATGTCGTTCTGCGTGTATGGCAGAGCCTCGCCCGCGGCGATGAGCAGCTGTGCCTTGACGATGTCGATACCCGTTACCAGCTCGGTCACCGGGTGCTCGACCTGCACCCGGGTGTTCATCTCGATGAAGTAGAACTCGTTGTCCTGATAAAGGAACTCGAGCGTGCCCGCGTTGCGGTAACCGACCTCGCGGCAGGCGCGCGCGCAGCGCTCCCCCATGGTCTTGCGCTGCTTGGCGGTGAGTCCGGGAGCAGGCGCTTCCTCGAGAACCTTCTGGTGGCGGCGCTGCATGGAGCAATCCCGCTCGCCGAGGTGCACGACATTGCCGTAATTGTCGGCGAGTACCTGGAACTCGATGTGCCGCGGCCGGTCGAGGAACTTCTCCATATATACCTGAGGATTTCCAAAGGCGGCGAGCGCCTCGGATTGCGTCACGCTGATGGCGTTCAGGAGCGAAGCGTCGGTGTGCACCACGCGCATGCCGCGTCCGCCGCCGCCGCCTGAAGCCTTGATGATGAGCGGATAGCCGATGTCCTTGGCAATACGGAAGTTCTCGTCCGCATCGCTGCCTAACGGGCCGTCCGACCCAGGCACGCAGGGCACGCCGGAGGCCTTCATCACCTTGATGGCGGATACCTTGTCGCCCATCAGCCGTATGGTCTCGGCGCGCGGACCCACGAATATGAATCCGCTCTTCTCGACCCGCTCGGCGAAGTCGGCGTTCTCGGAGAGAAAGCCGTAGCCCGGATGGATGGCGACCGAGTCGGTTACCTCGGCTGCACTGATGATGGCGGGCATATTGAGGTAGGAGAGCGCCGCTTGCGGCGGACCGATGCAAACGGTCTCGTCTGCGAGAAGCACGTGCTTGGTGTTGAAATCGGCGGTGGAATGCACCGCCACGGTCTTGATGCCGAGCTCGCGGCACGCTCTGAGAATGCGGAGCGCGATCTCGCCGCGGTTGGCGATGACGACTTTCTCGATCATCGCGTTATTCGATGACGAACAGAGGCTGACCGAACTCGACCGGCTCACCGTTCTTGGCGAGGATCGCCGTGACGCGCCCTGTCTTGTCGGATTCGATCTGATTCATCATCTTCATGGCTTCGATGATGCAGAGTATCTGGCCGACCTTGATTTCCATGCCGAGTTCGACGAAGGGCTTCGCTCCGGGGGCGGAGGCGGAGTAATAAGTGCCGACCATCGGCGAGGTGATGGTCTGGTCGTCGTTGCGCGGTTTGTGCTCGCCGGCCGCGGTGGCCGGCAGCTTCGGCGCAGGCGGTGCCGCGACGGCGGGCGCCTGCGGCGCCGGGCTTGCCGCGGGCGGCGCCGTGCGGGGATGGCGGCTGATGCGCACGGATTCCTCGCCCTCGGAAATCTCGAGCTCCGCGATGCCGGACTCCTCCAGAAGCTCGATCAGTTTCTTGACCTTACGAATGTCCATTCCAACCCCTTCAATGATCTCTTGTTTCTAAGGTGCGAGGCGTGCGCAAGCGGCTTCGAGGGCGAGCTCGTACCCGATCGGACCGAGACCCACGATGCACCCGACTGCCAGGTCCGAAAGATACGAGCGGTGTCTGAATTCCTCGCGCGCGAACACGTTGCTCAAGTGCACCTCGATGAACGGCACCGGCACGGCTAGAAAGGCATCGCGCAAGGCGATGCTCGTGTGCGTGAGCGCCCCGGGATTGATGATGATGAAGACCACCCCGTCGCTTCGCGCCGATTGCACCCACCCCACGAGCTCGTGCTCAGCATTGCTCTGCGCGACGAGAAGCTCGTGTCCTCGGTCGCTCGCCTTGGCCGCCAGCGTGGCCTGCACCTGCGGCAGGGTCACGTGGCCATAAATTTGGGGCTCGCGCGTCCCGAGCAGATTCAAATTGGGTCCATTTAGCAACAAAATTCGCGCCATTGCGGCGTCAATCCTACAAAGACCGCCCGGGAAGATGCGCGATATTAACCAGAATTTGATAGGAAATGGCAAGCTTCGTGCGCGAACGTCGCGCCAAAGCGCGGGAGGCATAGCGCCCGAAGCGTCGCAACCCGCTAAAGCGTCAGCCGGCCGGATTCTCGGCCAGCCGCGCGAGGCCAGCCGCGATGCTGCGGCGCGCCTCCTTGAGGCTGAGCTCATGCCGATCGAGGCTCTGAACGCGCGACAAGATGAGATCTGCCTGGGGAGGATGGAGCTCGCCGATATACAGGGCGACGATTTCCCCCGCGTCGTCCGTGAAGACGGTGAACGGAAACACCGGGGATGCGACCCCCAGCGCGAGCGCCGCGTCGAGCGCATCTTGCTCACCGACCAGCAGAGGATACGGAATCTTCAGCTCCCGCGCGTAGTTCGCCACGGCCTGCGCATGGTCGACCGCGACCCCGACCACCACGACGCCGCGGTCGGCCCACTGGGCGGCGAGATGACCGAGCATCGGCACCTCGCGGCGGCAGGGCGCGCACCAGGTCGCCCAGAAGTTGATCACCAGCGATTTCCCCTTCCAACGAGCAATCGGCGTCGGCACGCCGCCGAGATCCGCGAGTGTGAACGCAGGCAGCCGGGGCGGGATCTTGATGTCGGGTCCCGCAAGGCCCGGCAGCTGATCGACGAGATCGCTCGGGATGGGCGGGCTCGCCTCTCCGACGGGCGTCGAGACACCCCGATGCGCAGTCCCCAGCCCGGTCCAGCTCGAATAGACGCGAATTCCCGCCCAGACGCCCACGACGATCATGAATGCGGCTGCGGCGGCGCGCAGGGCGCGATCGCTCATGCCGGTAGTTCGAGCTTGCGCCCTTTACGCAGGAGCAGACCCGCCACGAGAAACGCGAGCAGTCCGCCCGCGATGGCGATGGCCTCCCAGCGGTGGTCGGGCGCTTGCGCGCTGGGCCCTGCGAGCGTGGTCGGAAACAGCACCTTGGTGATGAGGGGATAGCAAAGCCCGGCCTCGGCGCAACCCTGGTAGGTCACCTTGATCTGCAACGGGTGCGCGCCGTAGTCGAAGCGACGATAAGGAACGGTGGCCTCCACTTGTTGGGTGTACACCTCGTTCTTTCCCAGGTAGGGATCGGTCTTGAGCGTGCCCGGCGGCAACACGGCGGAGCCCATGACGAGATCCGGGCTCTCGGGTCCGACCGTGATTTTGCTGCGGTAGAGGTAATAGCCGTCTGCGATGACCCAGCGCACGCGCACCGCGTTCCCGTCGGTCTGCGCGCCCACTCGAAAAGCGACGTCCGGGGGCAGAAAATCGGTCTCGTTCGACTCTGTCCCGCGCATCCACCAGGGCTTGGCGAGAGCGGAGCCCCCTAGGAGCACAGTTAACATAATAAGGAGCGGGGCGCGCGTCATGCGCGCACTCTACAATAAATGCATCCGGAGGCGCTGGGCGGCGCTAGCGCGGCCTTGGCTTGATGCTCAGGGGGCTTGAGCGGGACTCTGGCGAGGGCCCTACTGGGGCCAGCCTGCCCATATCCAGGCAAATCCAGCAGATAAATCCTACGTTCCCCCTTGATTCCGTGATTTCCGTCGCTATCATTGGCAGCCACAAGGGGAGAGTGCTAACACTCACCCTGCCACTAACCCCGTTAACTCAAGCAGCAGGAGTGTTGTTCTATGAAGATTCGACCCCTTCATGACCGTGTGATCGTAAAGCGTGAAGAAGAGGAGCGTAAGTCCCCAGGCGGCATCGTCATCCCGGATACGGCGACCGAGAAGCCAGTCTTCGGCAAGGTCGTGGCTGTCGGCAAGGGCAAGATTCTGGAGAACGGCGAGATTAGGCCGCTGGACGTCAAGGTCGGCGACAAGATTCTCTTCGGCAAGTACAGCGGAACCGAAGTGAAGATGGACGGCGACGAGCTGGTCGTGATGAGAGAAGAGGACGTTATGGCCGTGGTGGAAGGCAAGTAAGCCTCCAGCCGTAATCCAGCCGTATCGTTATCAAGTTCTACTAGAGGAATTTCAGCAATGGCAGCTAAAGAAGTACGTTTCAGCGACGACGCCCGGTCGCGCATGTTCAAGGGCGTGAATATTCTGGCGAACGCCGTCAAGGTGACGCTGGGTCCCAAGGGCCGCAACGCGGTCCTCGACAAGAGCTTCGGTGCCCCCACCGT
>Ga0302311_10004121_pt1 | contig 15760 bp, 11 predicted proteins | sample III_Palsa_N1_3_FD_200449 | JGI IMG/M metagenome (GOLD analysis project Ga0302311, IMG submission 200449) | Peat permafrost microbial communities from Stordalen Mire near Abisko, Sweden - III_Palsa_N1_3 | ecosystem: Environmental > Terrestrial > Soil > Palsa > Peat permafrost | place: Sweden... | reverse complement strand
TTTTCCAAGTTCCGCGGTGGCCTTGGTGGCATCGCCGCAGGCGCCCTTGGGATGCAGATCCTGGGCCTGCCAGCCGAAGCGGGCGCCCCCCTCCGGGCTCAGGATGTCGGACTCGCGCTCGATCTGGACCGACAGCGGCACGAAATTTTCGGCACGGTCCATCTCGACCAGGTCGGGATGCAGATGCAGCATCACGCTGGTTTCGCTCTGGCCGCCATGAATGCCATGCCGGTTTTCGGTGGCATCGAACAGCCCATTCATGTCGATCAACCGCGGCCACATCACGCTGACCGCAAACATGCCGAGCTTGACGCGCAAATCGCGGCAGACGATCTCCAGCAATTGCGGCTGGCCGCCATGCGAGTTCAGGAACAGGATCTTGCGGATGCCGGCGCGATGCACACTTTCGCCGATTTCGTACCAGACCCGGCCAAGGGTCTCGTAAGACAGGGTCAGCGTGCCCGGAAACGCCAGATGCTCGTCGGACTTGCCGACTGGCAGCATCGGAAGCACCAGGGCGGGGCAATCCGGCGGCATCAATTCCACCGCCCGCGCCATGATGCCCGCGTTGATCGCGGCGTCGACCCTGACCGGCAAATGCGGTCCGTGCTGTTCGACGGCACCGACCGGAAGGATCGCGACCATGCGCTCCGCATCGAGACCCGCGAAATCCCGCGTCGTCAGATCCCACCACCAGTGCGATTTAAGGACCATGCGTCATCAGTCTCCGCAATCTCTGGTGTTCTCGATATCCATGGGCGCGGGGTAAGGGCTTTCGCGACGATCCCGCCAACTTTTTCCTTCGTCGTGATTGAGCACGCCAAAGCGTCAGTTTGAAAGCGCTTTAATTCGGCAAGCCCGTTGCCTTTTAGGCAACGAGAAGCCATGCTGATGGCTTAAAACGCTCACGCTTGGTGCCGAAAGATGCTGCACAGCCGGCTCTTGACCTATGTCGACGAGGTTGCCCGCACCGGATCGATCCGCAAGGCCGCCACCCATCTCAACGTCGCGGCCTCCGCGATCAGCCGTCAGATCCTGGCGCTGGAAACCCAACTGGGCACCCCGCTGTTTCAGCGCCTGCCGAAGAAACTGATCCTGACCGCGGCGGGCGAAGTGCTGATCGGCCATATCCGCCAGACCCTGAAGGAAATGACCCGCGCGCAGGGCAAGATCGAGGAATTGAAGGGGCTGCGACGCGGCGAGATTACGGTGGCGATGATGAGCGGCCTCGCCTCCAATCTGGTGCCGGGAACGGTCAAGCAGTTCCGCCTCGCCAATCCCAGGGTGAAGCTGATCCTGACGCTCTATACCACCGGCGATGAAATCCAGTCCGCGGTCGCCAACGGCGAGGCGGATCTCGGGATCGGCTTCGACTTCACCAAGGACAGCAACCTGAAAGTGCTCGCCCGCGCCGTCGGCAAACTGGGCGCGGTGATGGCGCCGAGCCATCCGCTCGCCAAGCGCGTCAGCATCCGGCTTGGCGATTGCATCGACTATCCGCTGGTCGTGGCCGACACCAGCAGCGCGATCAGGCCCTATCTCGACGCCGCCTTCACCCGCGTCTCGCTCGATCCGCAGCCGATCATCGAAACCAACGCGATCGAAATCATGCGGCACGCCGCGATTCTGGAAAACGGGATTACCTTCCTGACGCCGTTCGACATCGAATTCGAACGGCGCGCCGGGCGCCTGGTCTATGTCGCGGTCCGCGAATTGTCCCAGGACACCCAGGCGCTGATGCTGATCGGTCACGAGCGCGGCACCAGCGCGATTGCCAGCGTGCTGGCCGAAATGCTGAAAACCATGATGCAGCAGGCCGCGGCCTGATCTGGGTAGATCCCGTTGCTACGCAACAGTGTCAATTCTCCTGCTTGAGCCCTGCTGAACCGACCGCTTTCGCCCAAAGCGGCAAATCACGGCCGATCCGGGCCGCAAAATCGGCGGTCGAGCCAACGTCCGGTTCGACCCCCAGCATCTCGAACTGCTTGGTCACGGCAGGCTCCCGAAGATGGTCAGCCAGCGCCGCCGCGACACGCTTTGTAATGTCCTCGGGAAGGCCCGCCGGCCCAACCAGCCCGTTCCAGGTCGTCGTTTCAAAATTCTCGATGCCGCTTTCGGCGATCGTCGGCGTGTCCGGCAATTGCGCAACGCGTGTCTTGCTGGTCACGGCGATGATCTTGATATTCGGGTTGGTCGATTGCGCCAAAGCCTCGGACAGATTCGCGAACATCATCGAGACGCGGCCGCCGATCACGTCGTTCAGCGCCGGGCCGTTGCCTTGATAGGGCACGTGAGTGGCCTCGGCGTTGATGGCTTTGAAGAACATGGCGCCGGACAGATGGCTGATGCTGCCGGCGCCGGCGGATGCGTAACTGAGCTTGCCGCCGTTCGCACGCGCATAGGCGATGATCTCCCCGAGAGTCTGCCCCGGTACCGAACGGCTCACCACCAGCACGAATGGGTTGGTCGCGATATTCTTGACCGGGGTGAAATCCGTTACCGGATCGAAGTCCATCTTCTGCAATGCCGGCGAGATCACCATTTGCGGCGCGGCGGCAATCATCAGCGTGTATCCATCCGGCTCGGCGCGGGCAACCAGGCGCGCGGCGATGGCGCCGTTGGCGCCGGTGCGGTTGGTCACAATAAAGGGTTGCCCGAATGCCTTCTGCAGATACTCGGCGGCGATGCGCCCGATCACGTCGGTGTTACCGCCGGCGGCGAATGGGACCACGACCGTGACCGGCCGTATCGGCCATTCAGCGGCGTGCCCAAGGCTGGTCGAGAACACACAAGCGGCAAGTGCGGCACCGAAGATGGTTTTTATCCCCCCGCGACGACGGCGGGATCCGCATGCGACCTTCCTTGACATATTATCAGACAATATGAACAACTGCCATGAAGTCAATTCACGAAGTCAATTCACTTGCAGACCCTTTGAGATCACCTGGTAACCCGAATGGATGAATTCGACGTTGCGGTGATCGGAGCTGGACCTGTCGGCGTGATTTGCGCGCTGACGCTGGCGCGGCGCGGTCACTCCGTGCTGCTCGTCGAGGCCGAGCCATCCGTCAATCGCAGCCCGCGTGCGGCGACAACGCATCCTGCGACGCTCGAAATGCTGGCGGACCTCGATCTCGTGACCGACGTCATCGGATCCGGGGTGGTCGCGCGGTACTTCCAGTTCTGGGATCGCGCCAGCGGCCGGATGATCGCCGAGTTCGATCACCAGATTCTATCCAACGACACGCGCTATCCTTTCGTCGTGCAATGCGAACAGCACAAGATCGCCAACTTCGGACTGGCGCGCCTGCAGGCAATGCCCAATGTCAGCGTCGCCTTGCAAACCCGCTTGTCAGGCTTTTCGGATGATGGCGAGCGCGTCACCCTCGAACTTGTATCGGGTGGCAAAACCCAACGTCGCGTCGCGACGTCGTATCTCGTGGGCTGTGACGGCGGCCGCAGCTTTGTCCGCAAGGGCGTCGGGATTGCGTTTGATGGTTTCACACATCCCGAACGGTTTGTCGTGCTGACAACCCCGTTTGATTTCGAGGCCGAGAAGGGCTTCTGCTATCGCAACTATTTTTCCGATCCCGATGAATGGGCAAATCTGTTCAAGGTTGCGGGCGACGACGGCCTTGGCCTGTGGCGCGTGGTATTTCCGACCCGGATCGACGAAACGGATGAACAGGCGTTGTCTGACGCCGCGGTTCAACATCGGCTGCAAAAGTTCTTTCCGCTCGATCGTCCCTATCAGGTGGCTCATCGGAATATCTACAGCGTGCACCAGCGCGTCGCCGCGTCGTTTCGAAAGGGTCGCGTCATGCTCGCCGGCGACTCCGCTCATGTGAATAATCCCATTGGCGGACTCGGCATGAATTTCGGAATTCACGACGCGGTCAGTCTTGCCGCGTCAATCGACGCGGCGCTGGAAGGCAAGACTGAGGTCGACCTCGACGCCTATGACCGTGTGCGGCGCCCGCTTAACGTCGAATTCGTGCAAACCCAGACTATTCAGAATAAAAAACGGCTGGAGGAAAAAGACTCCGCCATGCGTGAGAAAAATTTCGCCGACCTCGCCGCCACGGCGGCCGATCCCTTTCGACACCGTGCATTTTTGATGCGCACATCGCTGCTGGAAAGTGTTCGCACCGGTCCTGACAAGACGTCACGCTGACCTCGAAAACGCTCTATAGCAGAGCATCGCTTATTTTTTCAGCAATCATGATGGTCGGGATGTTGGTATTCGCCGTGGGCAGGCGCGGCATGACAGAGGCATCGGCCACGTAGAGATTTTCGCTCCCGATCACCTTGCCGCCGGGGTCGACGACCGCGTCGGCATCGGCGGGATCACCCATCCGGCAGGTGCCGGTCGGGTGCCAGACGCCGAACACGTTGCGACGCACGAAATCCGTCAATCTGCCTTGGTCCGCGACCACATCCTCGAACCCGGTCCCGTTCAGCAGAAACCGCTTGATCACGAGGCGACGTAGCTCCGCCGGAAGATCGAGAAGCGCGCCCAGCGCCGACGCCGCCAGCCCGTTGGCGCGGTTGAACTGGCTGAGCCGCTTGATCCGCGGCGAAAACGACGCCGGAAAGAAATCGCCGGCGGCCGAATTGAGCGCGGGATGAACCACCAGGGCGAACAGCATCTTCGCCGCCGCCATCATCCGCTCGAGATCGCGCGGATCCTCCAGCAGATTGAGATCGACCGAGGGATATTGGCGTGGATCTGAAGACGCCAATGAAAGCCGGCCCGCGGAATAAGGCCGGTTGCACCAGAGGAAATAAAGTCCGAGCCGGGCGCCGAGCGCGTGCCATCCGGCACGGGCCGACGCGGTGATATACATATCGGAGCGGTCGCACCCCTCCAGCGCGGACGAATAGCGCAGTGCGACGAAGCTCGCCCGCCGCTGTGAGATCGGCAACCGCAGCGGTCGCGGCAGGAACTGGCAAAAGGTCAGCGCGGGATGGTCGCGCAGATTGCCGCCCACACCCGCACGGTCGATGACGACATCGATTCCCAGCGCGCGAAGGGCGGTGGCCGGTCCTATTCCGGCCCGCATTAGGATCGCCGGAGACAGGATGGCGCCGGCCGTGACGATGACCCGGCGAGCGCGGATGAAGACGCTCTCGCCGTCCCTGATCACGCGAACCCCGTCCGCGCGACGGCCGTTCATGACAAGACCCTCGACATGAGTACTGGTCCAGACCGTCAGATTGCGGCGCCGGCGCGTCGCGTCATCCAGATAGGCCGACGCGGCCGAAACCCGACGATCTCCGCGGTTCGAGAAAGCCGGCGGAAAGATGCCGTCCTCGAACTCACCATTCTGGTCTTGCCGGAACGGAACGCCGCTGGCCGCGAAGGCCTCGCCAACGGCTGTCCCGAATGGCGGCCAGTCCGGTTGCGAAATCCTGCGGATCGGGATCGGCCCGTCGCTGCCGTGCAACGGCCCCTTGAAATCGAGATCGGTTTCCAGCCTGCGGAAATACGGCAGCACATCGTCCCAGCCCCAGCCTTTGGCGCCGAGATCACGCCACTCATCATAGTCGCGCGGCAGGCCGCGATTGGCCGACTGCACATTGATGCTGGAACCGCCGCCGATCACGCGGCCTTGTTCATAGGCACGCGATAGCGTCTGCCCGTCCTTTGCCCTCCCCGTCGACACGCTCAGACCGGGCCAGATATAGCGATCGCCGAAGAACACCGGCATCGGATAGCTGTCGAGGATCTCGGCAGGCTCCGCTCCCGGCAGGGTATCCTGGCCCGCCTCGATCAGCAGCACGCGGCGATCGCCATTGGCCGAAAGGCGATTGGCCAGCACGCAGCCGGCGGACCCGCCGCCGACAATGACGTCGTCAAACTGCGGATCGCTCATCGTTTCCGGGCTTTCACGGAATGACGGAATCAAATCTGGAGGCAAATCGCGGCGGCCAGGTTTCCCCGGCCGCCGTCTCCGCGATCAGCGGAAATCTCCCTTGGTTTCGGGGATCAGGAACGCACCGATCAGGTAGATGACGAAGATCACGGCCACGAAAACCGACAGTGACATCGGGATCTGTGCCGGACCGGCGCTTGCGAGCGAAACGAAGGTCGGCATCATGCCGCCCAGCGCGAACCCGATATTCCAGGACAAACCGGTACCGCTGGCGCGGATCTCGGTCGGAAACCGCTCATTGAGGAATATCAGGATCGGCGCGTAGCCGGCATTGCCGAGAAAGGCGATCGCCAGCGCATACAGCGTGATGGTTGATGTGTCGGTGGCCTTGGCAAGACCGAGATAGCAGACCGGCAACAGCACCAGCATGCAGACCCCGACCAGAAGAAACGTCTTCTTGCGGCCAATCACGTCGCTGATGCCGCCGAACAATACCGCCGACACCAGCGCCACCACGCTCGCACCCATCAGGATCAGCGACGAGATGCTGTTGGGAACGGCGTTCACCACCTTGAGAAAGGACGGCAGATAGCCTGAAGTCAGGTAATAGCCCGCGCCGCCGCCGAACGTAATCAAGAGGTTGAGCAACAACACGCCACGATAGCGGGGCGAAAACAACAGTTTCACCGGCGACGGCGTCGCCGTGATTGTGCCCGCGGCCTTGCGCTTCTGCTGTTCCTTGAAGAACGGCGACTCCTCGAGATTGTTGAAGATGAACCAGCCGAGCAGCGAACTCAGAAGCCCCGAGAAAAACATGCAGCGCCATCCCCACACCGCGAACGCATCCCCGGGAAACAGCGACGACATGATCAGGAATACGAACGAGGCCAGCAGCGCCCCGATGCCGGCGCCGCCGCCGCCGACCAGGCCGGACATCGCGCCGCGCCGGTTCGGCGCAGCCCACTCGGTGCCGATGGTGTGGGTCGAGGCGACCACGCCGCCGACAAATATGCCTTGAACGAGACGCAAGATCAGGAACAGGCCGGGCGCGAAAAGCCCGGCCTGGGCGATCGTCGGCAGCAGGCCGAACGTCGCGGTGCTGATCCCGACACCGACGATGGCCACGAACATCGCGTTCTTGCGGCCGTGAACATCGGCATAATGACCGAACACCGCAGAACCGACCGGGCGCATCAACAGCGTCACCGCGAAAGACGCGTACACCGCGGCCAGCGACAGCGTCGGCACAGTGGAAGGAAAGAACAGCGCGCCGACGACCGGCGCCACGTACAACAGGATGAACAGGTCGAACAGATCGAGCGACCATCCCAGGACCGACGCTATGATCGCATTCCTCATCTGCCGACCTGCAACGGGGGACGCCGTTTCGGCGCCCTCTAGATTCGCGATTGCCATTTCATTCCTCCCTGTTTCGCCCCAAAATGATTTTTTCAGCGCCCGATAAATTTCGGCGGGCGTTTGGCATTAAAAGCCTCGACGCCTTCCTTGAAATCTTCCGACTGGCGCAGGCGGCTGTAGCAATGGCCTTCCAGTTCGATCGCGACCGTCAGCGTCGAGTCTTCGGTGTCGTTGAGAAGCTTCTTGGCGGTACGCTGCGCCAGCGGCGCGAAGGTACGAAGCTCATCGACGAGCTTGTCGGTGGCTTTCTCGAGCTCGGCGTCGGGCACGCATTCGGTCGCGATGCCCCAGTCGAGCGCCTGCTTGGCGGGAATGCGCTTGGAGCGCATCACGATGTCCTTGGTACGGGTGATGCCGATCATCTTCTGCAAACGCGCCGAGCCGCCCGATCCCGGAATCTGGCCGAGCTTCTGTTCCGGCAGCGCATACAGCGTGGTCTCCGAGACGATCCGGAAATCGCAGGCCAGCGACAGCTCGAAGCCGACCCCGAAGCAATAACCGCGGTTGGCGACAATCACCGGCTTGGCGCAGCGCGTCGGCGAGGCGATATTCCAGGCCAGCTTGGAGACCTTCTCCGGGGTCGCCTCCATGAAACCGCCGATATTGCCGCCGCTGGAGAAATGCTCGCCGACGGAGCGGACCACGATAATCCGCACCCGCGCATCCTCATCGAGCGTCTCGAACACCAGCCGCAACTGATCGCGCTGCGGCATCGAGACGACGTTGTAGGGCGGCCGGTTGAGAATGATGTCGGCGCGCTCATGCGCTTCATCGATTTCGACCTCGAAGCCGTCGAGCTTGGCCAAACGACGATCTTCAAAATGGTAGGGAGCGGACATGTTGGTTCCTTTCTTGCTTTCCTGAGATGGTTAGGCCGCGCTGGACGGCGGAGTGTGTTCGCGCTGGTAGTCGCCCGCGACCAGCAGGCGGCGCAGCAGCTTTCCGACGGGAGATTTCGGCAGGGCATCGACAAACACGAAGCGCCGCGGCCGTTTGAAGTTCGCAAGACCGGACGTCCGGCAGAACTGCTCGAGATCCTGCTCGGTGACGGGACCCCTGCGTTTCACGAACGCCGTGACGACCTTGCCCCACTTCTCGTCGGCCAGACCGACGACGGCCACTTCGAGCACGGCCGGGTGCAGCGAAAGGCAGCTTTCGATCTCGACCGGCGAGACGTTCTCGCCCCCGGTAATGATCATGTCGTCGACACGGCCGGTCACGAACAGATCGCCGTCGCGATCGACAAAGCCGGTGTCGCCGGTGAAATACCAGCCGTCGCGCAGCGATTTGGCGTCCGCTTCGGGACGGCGCCAGTAACCTTCGAACGATTCATCGCCGGCCAGCAGCGCGACGATTTCGCCCTCCTCATCGGGAGACGCCAATTCCGCCGCCGATCGGGCGTTCAATCTGACCACTCGTATTTGCTGATTGATGCCGGCCTTGCCGGCCGAACCGGGCTTGGCCGGCGCATTCTGGTCGATGGTGAACGTGTAAATCTCCGAACTGCCGTAATGATTGACGAACAGCTCGGGCCGGAACGCCTCGTTCAGCGTCCTCAACAACCCGTCGGTCATCGACGCACCGGCAAAACCGAGTTTTCGTACACTCGACACGTCGGTCGATCCGAACTCCCTGGCATGCACGAGGTCGTGGTAAAGCGTCGGCACCAGATAGAGATTGGTGATCTTCTCACGCTCGATCAGCGCCAGCGCCCGGCTGGTATCGTACCGCGGCAGGCAAACGAAGCTGCCGCCGATCAGCGACATCGCGATCAGCGAGCGAACGCCCATGGTGTGATAGAGCGGCATCACGCCGAGGGTGCACTCGCCCCGCCGATACAGATTTTGCGCGACATGGGCGATACCGGCGGATCGTTCGGCGCGGTGACGCCGCGGCACGCCCTTCGGCTTCGATGTGGTGCCGGAGGTATAAAGCATGATCGACCAGGCTTCGGCGCTGACGCGCGGCGTCACGTCAACAGCCGATCCCGCGACCATGCGGTCGAACAGGAAGGCACCAGCCGCATCATCGCCGCCTGCATAAATCCGGGGCAAATTGCGCGCGCGATCGGACTGTTCAACGGCCTGCGCCGACACATCCTGGTATACGACGGCGCAAGACTCGGAATCTTCGATGCAGAAGTCGAGCTCATCCGACTTGGCGCGCCAGTTCACCGGCGTGATCACGATGCCGGCCAGTTGGCAGGCCCAATGCAGCGTGGCGGCAGCTTCGCAATTCTGAAGCATCGTGACCAGATGATCGCCGGGCTTCAGGCCGATGCGGTCGAATGACGCGACCAGCGACGAGATCCGTGCGTACCATTGCGCGTAGGTCAATCGAATACCGTCATCGACGATCGCGAGCGCATTGGGATCGCGCGCCACGCTGGCGACAAAGCTTGTTCCAAGATCAAGCATCTGTTTTCTCTCTGCTGCGATCCGCCAATTCCGCCGCGGCCTCCAGCGCCGCGCGCACGATCGGCGCATACCCGGTGCAACGGCACAAATGACCGCTCAACACATCGCGGATGCTTTCCTCATCGAGGCCCGGATGCTGACGCAGGAAGCTGTCGAGCGACATCAGTATCCCGGCGGTACAGAAGCCGCACTGCAGCGCGTGATTGCGCTTGAACGCGGCTTGCAAGACGCCAAGGTTTCCCGCCGACGGCGCGAGGCTTTCCACGGTGCGGATCTCGCAGCCGTCGATCTGCACCGCAAGCGTGAGGCAGGCCCGCGCCGGCTGGCCGTCGATCTCGACGGTACAGGCGCCGCACACGCCATGCTCGCAGCCGACATGGGTGCCGGTCACGCCGATCTGGTGCCGCAGAAAATCCGTCAGCAGCAGCCGCGGCTCGGCCTCGCCGGTGCATGGCTTGCCGTTCAGCGTGAAGCGGACATCGTGTCGCCGGCCGGCCTGCAATCGGCTCATTGCAGCACCTCCCGCACCAGGTCGCGGCCGATCATGCGTACCAAGTCGCGGCGATAGCGCGCCGTCGCGTGGACATCGTCGCGGGCGTCGAGTTCGTAGGCGAAATCATTCAGGGCGTCGTCGAGCGCGCCGCCTTCGAGACGCGGAAAATCGCGCGCCGCCGGCATATCCGCGACGCCGCCGACAGCGAGGCGGACTCCATCAGCCGTTGCCACGGCGGCACAGGCGACAATGGCAAAATCGCCGTGACGGCGCGCCACCTCACGGAAGGCACAGCGTTTTGCGGCGGCCGGAAGCGATACCGCTTCGATCAATTCGTCGTCGGTGCGCGTCGTCGCCATCATGCCTGAGAAGAAATCCTTGGCGGCTACCCGCCGGCGCTTTTTGGCGCTGCGCAGATGCACCTCGCCACCGAGCGCTCGCAGCACCAGCGGCAACTCGGCGCTGGGATCGGCATGCGCAATCGATCCGCACACCGTCCCCCTGCTTCGGGTCTGCACGTGACCGGTCCACGGCAGCGCCAGCGCAACTAGCGGCAGGCTTCCGCCCAGATCGGGCCACGCCAGCAGCGCCGCCTGGCGGACGCCGGCCCCGATCACGATCATGTTTCCCTTGCGCTCGATGCCCGCCAGTTCGGGAAGCCGCATGATGTCGATCAGCGTCTTCGGTCTGGCAAGACGCATGTTGAGCATCGCCATCAGAGATTGCCCGCCCGCCACGATGCGGGCGTCGGTGCCTTCGCGGTCCAGCACCTCAAGCGCTTCTTCGAGATGTTGCGCCCTGACATAGTCGAATGCGGCGGGCTTCATCGCGGCCCTCCGAACCAACGGCGCAGCTTCAACAGCAAGGACGAAGGCGATGAATCGGCTGCGCCGCCGCCGGCCTGGCGCGCCAGCGCCGCGAAAAATTGCCCGATGATCACCCGCGCGGCGCCATCGAGCAGGCGACCGCCGATGCTCGCAACCTTGCCGCCGATCGCCGCTTCGTAGACATAGCGAATCGACGTGCCGCCGTTCCCGGTCGGAAGCAGCGTGATGCGTCCTTCGCCGCCACCGAATCCAAGTGCGCCTTCGGCCGAGCCCCCGAGCGTGACCGCATGCGGCGGATCGAGGTCCGACAATGTCACGTCGGCACGATAGCGTCCTTTGACAGGACCGATCCCGATCGTCACATCGGCGCGGAAATGCGTGTCCGAGATTTTCTGAACGCTGTGGCAGCCGGGGATCACGGCCCGCAAGGTCTCGGGGTCGAGCAGCATCGCCCAGACCCGCTCGGCCGGCGCGCTGACTACAGCTTCGCCTTCGCCATGCAGGCGCCGATCTCCACTTTGCTTCTTGACGCTTCCGCTCGCTCGACCCGCGGGTGGCGCGGGCTCGGCACCGCGCACGGCCTGCGCGAGTTTGGCCGGCACCAGCGGCAACGTGATGTCTTTCACTCCGAGCGCGTCGGCGACCGCATTGGCGATACAGACCGGCGTCGACATGCAATTGCCCTCGCCCACGCCTTTTGAGCCCAGCGGCGTGACCGGCGACGGCGTCTGCATATGGAGAATGAACGGATCGGGTATCTCCGCCGTCGTCGGCAGCAGATAGTCGGCAAAAGTCCCGGTCAGAAAACTGCCGTCGGGGCCATAGGCGTATTCTTCGTACAGCGCCGCCCCGACCGCCTGCGCGAAGCCGCCGCGAATCTGGCCGTCGACCATGGCCGGATGCAGGATGGTCCCGCAATCGTGCATGGTGACGTAGCGGTCGATCCGCGTCTGCAGCGTGGTGCGATCGATCTCGACGCCGCAGAAGTCGAAGATGAAGCCGTGGCAGAGCGACGAGTTGATCTGGTCGTCATCGTCGGGCGCGGTGAGTTCCGGCGGGCTCCAGAACACGGTTTCGCGAATGGTCTGTCCGATGCCGTCGGGCAACGCGCCCGGCGACCAGTGGCTCAGGCCCGCTACCCGTGAGAACGATACTTTATTGTCGGGATTGCGCTTCGATCGCACCTGGCCGCCGGCAAACACAATATCGTCGGCTTCCGTGTTCAACTGGCTCGCGGCGACACGCGCGAGTTTCACCGCGATGCGCTCGGCGGCCAGTTTGGCGGTGCCGGCAACGGCCGGCGCGAAGCGGCTGGCGTAATTGCCTGATGCGATCGACCAGGCGTCCTTGGCGGTATCGATTTCGGTGTTGACCCTGACATCGCCGGGCGTAAGACCGAATACGTCCGCCACCACCTGCGACAAAACGGTGCGATGGCCCTGCCCTTGCGGCACCGAGGCGACATGCACGCTCACGCTGCCGACCGGATCGATCGCGACCGTCGCGGTGGCCTGGGCGCCGTTCTTCGGCCCCGCCTTGCGGCGCTCGGCCGGGGTCAGCACGGTGGTGATGTAACCCATGTTGGACACGCTGGGCTCGACCACAGCCGTAAAGCCGATGCCATAGAGACGCCCTTGCGCGCGCGCCGCGTCCCGACGCGACTTGAGTTCGGCCAGCTTGCCCTCGTCGACGCCGCGCTGGATCGCCTCCTGGTAATTTCCGGAGTCGAGCAGCGCGCCACTCGCGGTCCGGTACGGAAATGCATCGGCGGCAACGAGATTGCGGGTGATGACGTCGAGCGGATCGAGGCCAAGCTCGACCGCGATACGCTGAACCAGGCGCTCAAGCGCGAAGTAGACCTGCGGACCGCCGAAGCCACGGTTCAATCCGGTCGGCGTCTTGTTGGTAACGACGACGCGATTACGAACCGCGAGATGGCGGATATCATAGGCGCCGGTCAGATTGCCGTGCATGCGATACAGCGTCGCCGGTTCAGGCGCACGCAGATGCGCGCCGCAATCCTCGATCTGGTCCCAGTCGAGCGCGTGGATGCGGCCGTCATCGGCCACGGCAGCATGCAGCGTCGTGGCCCGGTTGGTGGCGGAAACCGAGGCGGTCAGATGTTCGAGCCGATCCTCGATCCATTTGACCGGACGTCCTGCCGCGCGCGCGGCCGCGGCGATCAGCACGATATAGGGGAATATCCCCTGCTTGACCCCAAAACTGCCACCGGAATCCGGCGGCGTTCGCAATCGCAGGCGATTGCCGGGAACTTTCAGCGCGCGGGAGAGCACCGCATGGATGCTGAAGGGCCCCTGGAAATTGGCGAGCACATCGTAGGCGTCTTCGCCGGGGTCATAGTCGGCGACCAGGCCATAGGTCTCGATCGGCGTGCATGAATTCCTGGGATAGCGGATATCGATACTGATCCGGTGTGCCGCCGACGCAAAGGCCTGCTCGGGATTGCCGTAACGAAAGGTCCGGTCGCTCGCAACATTGCCGCCAAAGCCGTCGTGCAGCACCGGTGCATCCGCCCTCAGCGCGGCGAGCGGATCGATCACCGCGGGCCGCGCCCGGTACTGCACCTCGATCAGATCAACGGCGTCTTCGGCCAGATAGCGATCGGTGGCAACGACGACGGCTACGGGTTCGCCGACATAGCGCACGCGTCCGACCGCGATCGGCCAGCACTCGACGGGCGCCTTGACGCCCACAACAAGGCTGGAGGTGAGCGCCTTGACATCATCGCCGTCAAGCACGGCGACGACGCCTTGGGCACGTTTGGCGGCGGAAGTTTCGATGGAGACGATATCCGCATGCGCGTGCGGCGAACGCAGGATCGCGGCGTGGAGCGTGCCGGGGTGAACGCCGAGATCGTCGATAAAGCGGCCGCGCCCGGTCAGCAGCGCGGAATCCTCGACGCGCGGAATCGACTGCCCGATCCACGGCGAGCCAGATTCCTTGTTGCCGGAGACTTCTCTGCTGGCAAATGCGTGGCCGGCGGCTTCCGCCATTCCGTAAAATCCTCCCGCGCATTTTGCATGCGTCAGGAGAAGTTATCTAGCGGCGCTACCCATCGGGGCCATGCCAATTGATCTCAAAACTTACCATCCCGTCTCATTTTCGCGGTTGCAATGCAGCATCAACTGGCGAGACGGGAGACGTTTCGGAACTCGCGCGGACTGACCCCGGCATGATTGCGGAAAAAGCGCGTGAAATGGGCCGGCTCGGCGAAGCCGAGCGTTCGGCTGATATCGCACAGGCTTGCGGATCGATTGAGCACCGCGTCGACCGCCTGCTCCATGCGCACGACGTTCTGGTAAACCTTCGGCGGCACGCCGATCGAGGATTCGAACAACCGGAACAGATGCGACCGCGACAGACCCGCTTGCTTCGCCACGGTATCGAGCGCGACGTGCCTGGTTTCGGTCCGCATCGAGGCTGCGATCTTGCGGATGCGCCAATCGCCCGATGCGACGTTCATTTCCCGGATCGAAGCCGGAAAACTCCGCCACGGCGTGAAGCGCTCGATCACCGCGATCATCAAATCCGACAGCATCACTTCGTGGGCGATCCGTGCGTCCGGACGCGCCATCATATCGGCCGCCAGATTCATCGTGAGGCCGCGGATGCGCGGCGAGACGTCGCCGGAGGGATGGGTGAAAAAGCCGGGCGCGCCACTCGCGGCCCAACCCGGCCGGAACGCCTTCAACCATTCCGGTTCGATATACAGCGCCAGAATCACGGTACGCGGCCGCTCGGGATCATGGACGTAGGCATGCGGCTGCCAGCCATTGACCAGCACGGCGGTCAGGTCGGTGAGCGGGTAGACCTTGTCGCCGACGACAAACTGGGTGTCCGCGCCCTCGACCTTCAACAATACATGGCAATGCGGGTGCGCGTGGCGCACCAGCGACCAGTCCATATCGAGAAGCGCGACCCGGCCAAACGCCCCATGCGCGATACGCAACGCTGTCGACATAGCCATCTCTCCCAGATTGAGACGGGCGCGCCAATTCAGGGCGCGCGGCCGTCTATCTCATTTCCCCGTCTCATGTTCGCCGGCTTGGCCGGCGCTTTTTTTAATTGAACCGCTCGATTTGCCTCAGCCCGCGACGATCCGCGCAAAGGCGGCCTTGGAATCATCCTGAATCTCGCGAGCGAGATCGATATTTTCGATGCCCTTCACATGGATGCGCTTGAACTCCATCGGCTCGGTTGCAAGCGGCTTGGTCGCGTCGATTCCCATCTTGGCGCTGATGCCATCCGCCGAAGACGGATCGAGCTTCGAGCCCTGGGCACCGGAGACGACGACGAGATCACGATCGGCCTGGAAGCGCGTCGCAATCGCCCATTCGATCTCGCTGGGGTCATCGATATCGACATCCATGTCGACCACTACCACCTGCTTGATGTCGTAATGGCCGCCGAACGCTCCCATGATGATGTTCTTCGGCTCGCCCTGGCTCGCCTTGTCGATCTTGACCGCGAGGTGATAGCGGCAGGTGCCGCCGCGGGTCAGGCGGACGTCGCGCACCGAGGGGAAGCTTCGTTGCAGATGTTCCAATAGCGTCGCTTCGCGGGGAATCCCGCCGAGCAGAAGATGCTCGACGCCACCGCCCACGATGGTGTGAAAAATCGGATTCTTGCGATGCGTGATGGCATCGACATGAATGACTTCGCGGTCGGCGCGAGGGCCATAATATTGCGGAAACTCGCCGAACGGCC
>Ga0302311_10004120_pt1 | contig 15763 bp, 15 predicted proteins | sample III_Palsa_N1_3_FD_200449 | JGI IMG/M metagenome (GOLD analysis project Ga0302311, IMG submission 200449) | Peat permafrost microbial communities from Stordalen Mire near Abisko, Sweden - III_Palsa_N1_3 | ecosystem: Environmental > Terrestrial > Soil > Palsa > Peat permafrost | place: Sweden... | reverse complement strand
TCCTTCACCAGCATGGATGATGAATCAGGCCACGACTGATTTGGGAATCCCGATTCCATCAAATCGAGCCACGCTCTAGTGCCGGCGGATGGGGTCGGACCCGTCCCAGGCCAGCGCCGCCGCGCGGATCTGTTCGAAGTAGATGTCCGGGCCGCCGGAGATGTCGTACAGCTCCATTGTGGTCGATGGATGGGCGCCCTGGGTGTCGAAGTAGACGAAGCGGTGGCGGCCGATGAGGCCCTGCTGGACGAGCGTGAACCCACTCGCCTGCAATCGCGCCAAGTCGCCGGCCATGTCGTGGGTCCAGGCTGACATGTGTTGCAAGCCCTCGCCGTGCTCACGCAGGAAGTCCTGACCAAGACTTGGCGCATCGTTGCGCTGTTGGATGAGTTCGAGCTGAAGGTCGCCAGAGTTGGCCAGGGCGATACTGAGCTCGATGTGTCCAGGCTTGCCGCGATATTCAAAGTCGCTGATCCGAACCGCCTCGGTGTAGAACCAGGGACCGACACCGAGCGCAATCCAATGGGCCATGGCAGCCTCGATGTCGCGGACGACATAGCCGTTCTGGCGCGCCAGTCCAAAGATGCGGCTCATTCCCTTATCCTCGTTCCCCAGCCGGGCCACCGCGCTCGGCGAGGGCGAGGAGCAGACGCTTTCGCACCACGCCGTTACCCTCGCCCAGTTCCATCAGCAGCGCCGCGAGCCGCTCGGCGCCGAGGGCGGCTAGGTTCTCGGCCGTGACACTGTTCTTCCTGGCCAATCCAGCTCTTCATCGTTTCCGCTCATCCAAGCAGAGGATAGCAAAAGAGATGAAGCTGTCAGGATGCCGAGCCGGCGCAACGAGCCCCGTCGGCAGTGAACCGACCGGAAATCATGCTTTGCTAGTCTCGGTCCCGGGCTGTTCGCCGATCGCCGGAGGCAATCGTGGTCGAATCTGTCAGCACCGATCCTAAACGTCGCGCTTGGAACGCTGGCCGCATCGTCGGTCCTAAGCCGCCACTCAAGCCGCGCCACATCTGGGCCATCCGCCAACAACTGAAGAACGCAAACCGCATCCGCGACCTTGCGCTCTTCAATTGCGCCATCGACGCCAAGCTCCGCGGCTGCGATCTCGTGAAGCTAAGGCTCAACGACCGGGCGCCTGGCGGATCTGCGGCGCGACGATAGTGCAGCAGAAGACTGGCCGCCCAGTCCTATTCGAGATCACCGAGCCGGCGCGCGAGGCGCTGGCGGCGTGGTTGGTCCGGCGCGGACGCCGGTCAGACGACTGGCTGTTTCCGAGCCGCAGCCGGCCCGGTGAGCCTCTCAGCACCCGCCAATACGCCCGGCTCGTCGGCGAGTGGGTGGCGATGATCGACCTGGAACCGACCGCTTATGGCACGCACAGCTTGCGGCGGACCAAGGTCGCGCTCGTCTATAAGCGCGCCGGCAACCTAGCGGCCGGCGTAGGCCAAGTTACGTCTTCAGGCATCGTCGCCTCCAGACTCTGCAGGCGAGCGCCGGTCGCTATCCAGACGCCCATGGGATCCAAGGGTCGAAATCTGCATCTAGGCTCGTGCCGGAGAGTAGACATCCAGCCGCCACCTTGACGTCGTTCCGCTTGCTCCTCGCTCCACCGCATCGCTAGGGTCTCGACGCGGAACGGGATGCCGAATAGCGCGGTGTTCGCCGGGCGGTTGAACGGAGGGAAATGTGATGAGTTTTCATTCCTACGCATCCTTCAAGGGCAACACGCAGGGGACCCTCAAGGGCGAGTCGAGCAAGGCTGGACGGCGCGACAAGTGGACCGAACTTGTCGACTTCAAGATGGGGACAGAGTCTCCCGTCGATCAGAACACCGGCAGGCTCAAAGGCGCGAGAACGCACCAGCCGATCACCATCACCAAGGAGAACGGGGTCGCCTCGCCTCAACTCCTGAACGCGCACTGGCGTTCGGAGATTTTCGATGAAGTCGTCATCGAGGTCGAAGGAAGACCTTCGAGCGGGTCGGGCGAGATTGTTGTGCAGAGGATCACGCTAACCAATGCCACGATCTCCCGCTACAGGACCTATTCGGCGATTTCGGGGGAGCAGGCCGAGCGCCCTTCCAGGTTTCTGACGGACTACATCTTCGACTACGAGAAAATCGACTTTAGGTCTTACTGAGAACGGTCGAGGACCCCGGCCTACGCCTCTGCCTCCAGAGGCAGCTACGGGTCGATTGTGTTGAAAAACCCCGGTCTTGAAGCCCGTTCGGGGTCCTGATGCACTTCTCCTGGCGACGGGTGATTCGGTCGATGATGGGTGAGCGGACGGTGATGCAGGAGGCGCTGTTCGTCGGCTTCAGCATCGAGCGGCACGTGCCTGCCGACGTCGCAAAGCCGATATCTTCGAGGCGTTGGCCCTGCTGAACCGCGCCATCACGCTTGACCCCGGATTCGCCAAGGCGCTGAGTTCCGCGGCCTGGTGCTACAGCTTCGTTCTCATCACCGGTTGGTCGGACGATCCGGAGGCTGACCGCCGGCAAGGTCTCGAACTCGCCCAACGCGCGCTGCGGCTTGGCGGCGACCATCCCGACGTGCTGAGCAACACTGCGCGGCCCTGTGGCAGCTGGGACAGGGCCTGGAGCCCTCCGTCGCCCTGATGGACCGCGCCATCGCGCTGAACCTAGGCTCCTCGAACTGCTGGTATCCCGCCGTCACCCCTCCCTTCCCTGCTCGACTATCGAAACCAGCCCGAACACGCGCCAATGTCCGCCATGGCATTACGCGGGTTCACGGGAGAACCGTCGTGAGCTGGACGTCTGTAGAACCTCAGTGAGCGACCTTCTCACGTCAGCTTGGCAGATCGGCGGGACCTCGGGGGCGCCGGTTGGGTGGTCCGCTTAAATTACGCCGCAGCTGTAGCTCCGCGGCGCGCCCCTTCGCGGAGATTGAGGCGATTAATCTCCGCGGTGTCGCGGAGATTAATCTTTGCACTCGCGGAGAATGGGCGCCATAACCTCCGCATGCGAGCGGAGATTATGGCGCTCCCGGCCTCCGCAGAGAGTTGCGCAATGCCCAAGTACATCCACGATCGCGAGGACTGGCCAAAGTTCCACTGGAACGAGGAGAAGCTCGCCGTTCTCCTTGCGGCTGTCAGCCGTCACCAAGGTCGCCTCGTCGGGAGAATGGAGGCCCTCGGTTTCCAACTGCGCGCCGAAGCCGTCCTCGAAACGCTCACCGAAGAAGTCATCAAGTCCAGCGAGATCGAGGGCGAGATCCTCGACAAGGACCAGGTCCGCTCATCCCTCGCCCGGCGCCTCGGCATGGATATCGGTGGGCTGACTCCAGCCGAACGCAACGTCGAAGGCGTCGTCGAGATGATGCTCGACGCCACGCAGAATTTCGCTGAGCCGCTGACGGACGAGCGTCTCTTCGGCTGGCATGCCGCGCTCTTTCCGACCGGCCGCAGCGGCATGAAGAGAATAGCCGTGGGAAAATGGCGCGACGAGAAGGCCGGTCCCATGCAGGTCGTCTCCGGAGCCGCGGGCCATGAGCGCGTTCACTTCGAGGCGCCGCAGGCGAAGCGCCTGCCGAAGGAGATGCGTGCCTTCCTACGATGGTTCAACGACACCGCCGGCGTCGACCCGGTGTTGAAAGCGGCTATCGCCCACCTCTGGTTTGTCACTATCCATCCCTTCGAGGACGGCAACGGGCGCATCGCCCGCGCTATCGCCGACATGGCGCTGGCGCGCTCGGAAGGCAGTCCGCGGCGCTTCTACAGCATGTCCGCTCAGATCCGCGAGGAGCGGAAGGGCTATTACGACATCCTCGAAGCCACCCAAAAAGGCGACCTCGACATCACGCCCTGGCTCAAGTGGTTCCTTAGGTGCCTGGACCGCGCATTCGACGGCGCGGACGACGTCCTCGCCACGGTTCTGACGAAGGCGCGCTTCTGGCAGAGTCACGCGGGCGAGCCGTTTAACGAGAGACAAAGTCTCATGCTCAATCGCTTGCTGGATGGCTTCGAGGGCAAGCTCACGTCGTCAAAATGGGCCACGATCGCCAAGACTTCGCAGGACACCGCCTCACGCGACATCGACGATCTCCTTCGTCGGCACATTCTCTTCAGAGAGCCCGGTGGCGGCCGGAGCGTCAGCTATCTGCTCGTCGTGACGGCGGCCGACCCCCTTCGCGCCATCGCCAGCTACACGCGGATGTATTCCACCATGTCCGTCTGGACGGGCGCGACGCTAGCGAGCGCTGATGAGAGAGCCGAGCGCCGCCGCCAAATCGAAACGGTCGCCGACAAGTTTGACGCACTCGCCGAGCGGTCGCTGCGTGAGAAGGTGACCTACGAGATGTTCGAGGGCGTGCGCGACGAACTCCAGCAATACGGAGCCTTCCCGGAAGGCGACCTGGTGTCAGCGGTCGCCTTCATCATGCATCGCGACCAACGATCCGCGCCGCTGCTCGCTTCGACGAGGGCATAAGGTGGTCAAGCTTCGAGACGCCCGGGGGAGTCCTCCTGAGGGTCGAGCGCCCCACGCTCGCGCTCGCATCGGTCCCATCAACCGCACCTAGCGATTGCTGTCGGCGCCGCCCGCTACTCATGTGTTCGGAAAACCCGAACTTTTTAACATGACGCGATGAACAGGTTAAATCGAGCGGCAATGGCGAACATGCCCAGCCCGGCTCGCAGCTAATCCTCGGTCGGGCGTAGCGTGCCGACAGCGAAGAAAAGATCAAGTTAATCAATGCAAAAGGCGAAAAACCGGCACCTTTTGGATAGCTTAGAAAAGTCCGTGTACGTCACTTCGTAATGCGTAGGTCGGGTGCTCGAGTTACCCAGGCGGCGCCGGCTTTTTTCCGTGTAACAGCTGGTGAAAGTGCGGTCGGAGGCCGGTGTCGATCAACGCGACGTCGCGGCGTACGACCGCTCCCAGCCCGTCCCGCGCGGATCGGGCTCCGGCGCGCCCAGCCTCTGGTCGATGGCGCGGACGACCATGTTGGCGGCCCACTTGTGGGCGGTGAATATGTCGGCGAACAGCGGGCCCGCGAACGGGATGGCGTCGCCGAAGGTGCGGATGCCGAGGACGAAGGCGCAGCGCGCCAACACCGATACCGGTACGCCCGCGCGGACGCCCTGCGCCAGGATGAACGCGCCGGCGCCCAGGCTGTAGATCTCGCCCACGGCCGGGATCCAGCTGAGCACGCCATCGATGCCGAGGCTGAACGGCCCCAGCCGTACGATGCTGTCGGACAGTCGCCCGACCAAGCTCACGCTGTTTCGGATCGATCGGAGTTCGGAGTCGGTTCGGGTCATTGGGATTGCTCCACGTTCGATAGATCGGCCTCGCGCGGGTCGGCCGCCCGGTTGGCGTCGCGCCGCCGGGTCATCGCCGCCGAAACGCTGTCGGCGGCCTTGCGCACGCCCTCGTAGACCTGGTCGTCGAGCTCGGTCATGCGGCGGCTGAAGGGCGAGCCGGGTCCGATGCTGTCGTTGATCCTGCGACCCAGCGTACGCAGCTCGTCTTGCAGGCGCCGCGTGGCCGTGTCGAAGTCATTGGCCGGCCCGCGTTCCCCCAGGCTCACCCGAACCGCCTGGGCGATAAAGCCGGACCGGGTCATCCCCCTGGCTTCCGCGGCGGCATCGAGGCGTTGCACCAACCGCTCGCCCAGCGAAACGTTCACCCGGACCGGCGGATCCTCCACCGACATGTCGACCAGCAGCGGGATCACCTTCGGCGGCAGCGGGATGTCCTCGATCGGGGTCGGCTTGGGCCATGCCTCGCCGGCGTCGGCGATGCGGCGCAGGTGCGCAGCCAGCGCGTGTCGCGCACTGAGCAGCAGCTCGGCGATATCGGGCGCCGTCACCACGCAATCGGGTGCGTCGGGAAAGGTGGCGCGGTAGCCGCCGGCGGGATCAGACGCCGCCAGTGCGACGAAAAGGATGGTGCTCATGGTCGGCTCCGTGGATGCTCGGTCCCAACGGATATTGTGTAGTTTTGCGCAACAACAAGCGGAGCCCCGAGCCGATGCCCGATCCCGAGGGGGCAAAGTCGTCCTTCGCGCCGGTCGCCGACCGGGCGGCCCGCGTACTGATCCTCGGCAGCCTGCCGGGCGAGTTATCGCTGCGCCGGCAGCAGTACTACGGCAACCCGCGCAACCAGTTCTGGAGGCTGCTGCGGGCGGTGCTCGGCGACGATCTGGAGTCCCTGGAGTACCAGCCCCGCCTCGCGGCGTTGCTGTCGGCCGGCGTCGGCATGTGGGACGTGGTCCGCTCGGCGCGGCGCGACGGCAGCCTCGACGGGGCGATCCGCGATCACCAGCCGAACGCGTTGGCGCAGTTCGCCGCGACCTTGCCAAGGCTGCGGGCGATCGCCTTCAACGGCGGCAAGGCGGCGGCGATCGGTCGGCGGCAGTTGGGCGAGGCCCCTCGCTGGGCGCTGATCGACCTGCCGTCCAGCAGCCCAGCGCACACGATGGCGTTCGAGCGTAAACAGGCGCGCTGGCTGGAACTGAAGCCCTATCTCGCGCCAGATGCCTCTCCGATCGTCTGACCCTGTGGCCATTCGCAACTGGACTTTAACACCTCGGCCGTCCATATGCCGCTCAGCGCTTCCATCCGGGGGCGTCATTCGGCGCCGCGGCCGCGTGTAGGACTTCAAGTTCTCTCGCCCGGCGCCTTCATCCCCTTCCATAGGGACCCCCGATCACGCGGGGGGTTCCGCTTACCAGACGCCGCGAGCGCGTCGATTTTTGGCGCGCCGTTTTCGCGTTACCCAATGAAAGTTGTTTCGTTTGACCCAATTCACCGACCTTGGCCTCGCGCCGACCCTGCTCGCGGCGCTTCGCACCGAGGGCTATGAGACGCCGACGCCGATCCAGGCCAAGGCCATCCCGCCGATCATGGCCGGCAAGGACCTGCTGGGCGTCGCCCAGACCGGCACCGGCAAGACCGCCGCCTTCGCCCTCCCGATCCTGCACCGCCTGGCCGCCAATCGCCGCCCGGCCGGCCGCCGCGCCTGCCGCGTGCTGGTGCTCTCGCCGACCCGTGAACTCGCCCAGCAGATCGCCGAGAGCTTCCGCACCTACGGCGCCAAGTCCGGCGTCACCGTCGCCGTCTTCGTCGGCGGCGTGAAGTACGGCGCCCAGATCCGCTCGGTCGCCGGCGGCATCGACGTGCTGGTGGCTACGCCCGGCCGACTGATCGACCACCTCGGCCAGGGCATGGTCCGCCTCGACGAGACCGAGGTGTTCGTGCTCGACGAGGCCGACCAGATGCTCGACCTCGGCTTCCTCGAGCCGATCCGCAAGATCGTGCGCAAGCTGCCGAGCCAGCGCCAGAACCTGTTCTTCTCGGCCACCATGCCGGGCGTCATCGCCACCCTGGCCGGCGAGATCCTGCGCGATCCGGCCGAAGTGCGGGTCATTCCCCAGGCGACCACGGTCGAGACCGTCTCGCAGCGCGTCATCCACGTCGAAGCCGACCGCAAGAAGGACATCCTGCTCGACCTGCTGGCGCCGCGCAGCGTCAGCCGCGCCATCGTCTTCACCCGCACCAAGCGCGGCGCGGACAAGCTGGCGAAGTACCTCGACATCGCCGGGATCGAAGTGGCCGCCATCCACGGCGACAAGAGCCAGGGCCAGCGCGAACGGGCGCTCGCCTCGTTCAAGGCCGGCCACGTCAAGGCGCTGATCGCCACCGACATCGCCGCCCGCGGCATCGACGTCGATGCGGTCAGCCACGTGTTCAACTACGAACTGCCGAATGTGCCGGAGGCCTACGTCCACCGCATCGGCCGCACGGCGCGCGCCGGGGCCGAGGGCATCGCCATTACCCTGTGCGACCGCGCCGAACTCGGCCTGCTGCGCGACATCGAGCGGCTGACCCGGCTGACGCTGCCGTCGGAAGACCTGCGGCTCGACCGCAGCACCCCGACCGCCCGCGCCGAGCCGCACTCCGGCGGTGCGAAGAAGTCGCGCCGCGGCCGTGGCGGCGGCGCCGGGCGCAGCAACGGCGCCAATGGCGGGACCCCGCGTCCGGCCTACAACCCGCTGGCCAACGGCGCGCCGCGGCCCAACGGCCAGGGCGGCGGTCGCCAGGGCGGCGGCGGGCGTAACAACGGCCGGCGCGAGGCTCGGCCAAGCGCCTAGCCTTCAAGTGGTGGAGGGGGCCGCCGCTGCGCGATGCCTACCGCACCCGCTCCACGCCGGCGACGATCGCCTCGGCCTGGGCGAACAAGGCCGGGTCGACTTCCAGCCCTGACGCAGCGGCGTTCTCGTCCAGCTGGTCGGGACGGCTGGCGCCGACGATGGCCGAGGCCACGTTCGGCTCGCGCAGCACCCAGGCCAGCGAGAACTGCGACAGCGAGCAGCCGGCTTCCTCGGCCAGCGGCTTCAGCTTCCTGACCGCTTCCAGGATCTCCGGCCGCAGCCAGTTCTGCATCGCGCCGCTCATGGCGTCGCTGGTGGCGCGGGTGTCGGCCGGCGGCTTGGCCCCCGGCGCGTACTTGCCGCTGAGTACGCCCTGCGCCAGCGGCGACCAGACGATCTGGGAAATCCCGTTGGCGGCGCAGAGCGGGATCACCTTCTGCTCCGGCCGGCGCCACAGCAGCGAATACTGCGGCTGGCTGGAGACGAACTTCTCCATGCCGACGAGGTCGATCGCGTCCTGAATCTGCGCCGGCGCCCATTCGGAGAAGCCGATGTAGCGCGCCTTGCCGGCGCGGACGATCTCGGACAGCGCCTGCATGGTCTCCTCCAGCGGCGTGTCGGGATCGTAGCGGTGGCACTGGTAGAGATCGACGTAGTCGGTGCGCAGCCGCTGCAGCGAGGCGTCGATCTGCTTGAGCACCTGAGCGCGGGAGAGACCCTTGTCGGTCTCGCTCATCGCGCCCATCAGCTTGGTGGCCAGCACATAGCTGTCGCGCGGCCGGTCCTTCAGCAACTCGCCCAGCACGCTCTCGGCCGCGCCGCGGCCATAGACGTTGGCGGTGTCGATGAAGTTGATCCCGAGTTCGAACGAGCGGTCGACGCAAGCCGCCGCCTTGTCCCGTTCGACGCCGACGCCGTAGGTCAGCCACGAGCCGAGGGAGATTTCCGAGACCATCAGGTCGCTGTCGCCGAGCTTGCGGTATTTCATCTGAAGATTCCTGAATCTGGACCGGTGCCGGGCCGGGTTGGGCAATGCAGCTCAACTAGGCCCGGACCGGCGCGGCGGCAACCGCGGGGCGCCGGCGAACACCTCGGTGAACGTCGGTATGGACGCCGCCCGCGACCACGGGCATTACAGGCTATCGGGGGGCGGACGGCGTCCTTATCGGCGCCTTCGATTCGGTCAGTGAACACGTCAAACCAGGAGAACTGTCTATGTTGCGCACCCTTGTTCTAGCGTCGCTTTTGGCCAGCGTCGTCGCCGGTTCGGCCGCGGCCCGTCCGTGGGGGTGGCATCACCACCATCACTGCCACTGGGGTCACCACCACCGCCACTGCTGGTAAGCGTTGCGCCGCATGTTCGCGGCCTGAGTTCGAGAAGCTCCCAACGACGTTGGGGGCTTCTTTGTTTTGGAGCTACCGGCGCGCGGTCAAATCCCGGACCGCCCTGACGAACAATCCTTCATCTCCCGCGAAGAACGGGTGGTCGCGATCCACCCTTCGGGCGGCGGCCTGGCAATGCGCCAGCCAGGCCGGATCGTCCGCCAATCTCACGATCGCCGCGACGTAGTCGTCGACGCTGGAGGTCGCCAGCTCGCCCGGCAGGCCGAGCCTGCGGAAGTAGGCGACGTCGGCGTGGGCGTGCGCCTCTGGGCCGTCCAGGCAGACGCCGGGCAGGCCGACCATCACGGCATCGACGATGCTGTTCATGTTGCCATAGGGAAACGGGCAGACGAAGAAATCGCAGGCAGCCAGGTGCTCGATGTAGGCCTCGAACGGCTGCTCCTCGTGCGCCACGGTCATCGGCAGGCGCTCGGCCAGGCGGCGCTTGAGCTCCTCGAAGCCGAGGCCAGCGCAGCCCAGCGCGAGGATGTGGAACTCGACCGGCGTGCGCGCCGCGGCGGCGGCCTGGGCCAGCGCGCGCCACAGCGGTGGTCCCAGCTTCATCACCGAAGCCGGGACGGCGATCCGGACCTTGCCTTCCGACGCGCGCGACGTCCTGGCCTGGCGGCCGATCGCGGCGAAGTCGAGGTCGGCGCGGAGCCGATAGGGCATCGCCGCCGGCGGCAGCCGCACGAGCGGCTCGCTGAAACAGCTCGGATCGCCGACGAAGTCATCCGGCAGGATCATGGCGTCGATCTCGGGGCTGCGGGTGGTCGCCGTGTGGCCGAACGAGGCGGCCTGGACCGGCGCGAGGCGCAAGCTGGCGAGAGCGATCACGAACGCCGACATGCCGACACCCAGATGCAGCACCATCACCGGCCGCCGCGCTAGAATCTGGTCCACGACGCCCGTCACGTAGCTGAAGAAGCCGCTGTCGCCGGCATAAAGGATGATCTCGTCGAAACAGGCCTCGACGGCCGGCGAAACGTGCGCGGCGTGCAGCACGCCAACGACGTTGAACGAGGCCCTGAGCGCCGTCACGGCTGCCGAATGGGTGCGGTAGACCGAGTGGCCGTCGCTGAAGTTCTCCGTGGTCACCACGATGGTCGGCCGCGCGTCCACCCGCGGCTTCCCGTCCCACTCGCGGCAGCCGGCCTCCAGCAGGCCGCGCCGCATCTGGGCGATCATCACCGCCTTGACGTCGTGCTTAGTTGGCAACGGGGCATAGCTGCAGTGCATGTAGGGCGAGGCCATCGCCTGCAGCGCCATCTCGCCCAGTTTCACCTGCGCCAGGTGCGCCGGCAGCCAGTCTAGCAGCCGCTCGCGGAAGGCGAAGCCGGCGTCGGTGAACACGAACCGCGACGAGAGATAGCCCAGGCAGGCGGCGACTGTGACCGCCGGGTTGGACTGGAAGGCCTCGTCGAGGCTCAGACCCATGCCGGCGGCGGCCGAGAACACCAGCAGGAACCGCGCGAGGTTCTGGGTCGACACCCGCTTGACGCCGTCGACGCCGGTGGAGAGCAGGTTCACCAAGTGGTCGCTGGAGGCAAAGCCGCTGGCCGAGAACATCAGCTCCAGCCAGCGGTGCTGGTGCGCCAGCTGCTCGAAACTCGCCGCGTCGAACGGCGCCTGAGGATCGAGGATCAGCTGGCAGAAGTCGGCGCAGAAGCGCGTGGCCATCTGCACGCGCTCACGCCCGACCGTCAGGCCAGAGGCCTCGATCAGGTCGAGCCGGCCGTAGCGGTCGTCGACGGCGCGCAGGATGCGCAGAGCCTCGGCCAGTGCGGCCGCCCCGTCGCGGCGGGCGACAGCGAGCTCGAGCGCATCGAGGCTCGCCGCCGGCGTGACGGGCGCCTCGCTCAGTGGGTGTGCGCCAGGCGGTAGCGCTGCATCGCGCCGAACACCCCGCCCACTCCGCTGCCGCGAACATCGCCGCCGAGGTCGCGGTAGGCGGCGCGTACATTGGCGACGATCCGCTCGGACTCGCCCCAGCCGCGGAAGCCGTCGAGGGCGATGTCGTTCCCGGCCTCTTCCCAGCCGATGCCGGCGTCCAGCCGCTTCTTCGACTCGGCCAGCACGAACTCGAAGTAGCCCTGCAGGTTACGCACCGCCTGCTTGTCGGTGATCGGCCCGTGGCCCGGCACCACGGTCTCGATGTCGAGCCCCGCGATGTGCTCGCAGGCGGCGATCCAGTTGGCGATCGGGCCATCCCAGACGATCGGATGGCTTTCGTTGAACAGCAGGTCGCCGGTGAACACCACCTTGTCGGCCGGTGCGTGGACGATGGTGTCGGCCTCTGTGTGAGCCGGGCCCAGATTGGTCAGCTGCACGGTCTTGGACCCCACCTGCAGTGTCAGCTCGCGCTCGAAGGTGTGGGTCGGCGCGGTAGTGACGACGCCGGTGAAGTCGAACCGTCTTCCCATTGTCTCCAGGAAGAAGTCGCCGGCCTCGCCGCGCGCCTCCCAGGCCGCGACGTCGGCGAGCGCGGCGGGATCGAACGCCGCGATCGCCTTGGCGGTCTCCTCGGCGGCGATGATCTCAGCGCCGGCCATCACCTGGTTGCCGAGCGTGTGATCGACGTTGGAGTGGGTGTTGACCAGCCGGCCGATGTTGGCGGCGGCCGGGACCGAGGCGCGCATGGCGGCCAGCATGTCCTTGGTCAGTCCGACGCCCATCAGGGTGTCGACCAGCAGCGCCTCGCCGTCGCTCTCGATCAGGCCGGCGTTGCTCCAGCCCCAGCCGCCGTCCGGCTGCAACCAGGCCCAGCCGCCGTTGCCCAGCTCGTGCAGGCCGTGCGTGTAGCGCCAGTTGGCCATACCTATCCCTCCACCCTAACCTTCGACTACGTCCTGTCCGATCGGCGCGAACGCGATCAGCGCCAGCTTCAGGTGTTGCAAGCCGAACGGGATGCCGATGATGGTCACCACCAGCGCCACGCCCAGCACCACGTGATGCAGCGCCAGCCACCAGCCCGCTAGCAGCACCCAGATCACGTTGCCGAGGAAGCCGATCGGGCCCGTGCCCAGATCGCCGCGGCCGTTCACCGCCCGCCGCGGCACGACGTGGCGGCCGAACGGGGCGAACGAGAAGCCGGCGATCCGGAACGCCGCCGCGCTCCACGGCAGGCCGACGATGGTGATCGCCAGCAGCACCCCGGCCAGCAGCCAGGCCAGCCCGGAGATGAAGCCGCCGAAGATGAACCACAGGATGTTGAGGATCAGCGCCATGGCGGCGGACAATGCCGCCTGCGGGCCCAGGGCGCCACCCAGATTCCCCTTCCCCTTGCGGGGATGGGTTAGGGGTGGGGGTGTGAGCTGTCTGTTCGGGATTGAAAAGCAGCGCCAACCGGCTGACGGTGACGCTCGCACCCCCACCCCCGACCCCTCCCCGCAAGGAGGAGGGGAGTTGGAGCCTCAGAATGCGCATCGTCACAGCGGCCATGATCGCCGCGTTCGGCATCGCTGGTGTCCTCTCAACCTCGATCGCAATCGGCCCCCACGACGCGCGCGCCGCCTCGTTCAACTGCAACCAGGCGGCCGCGCCTGCCGAATTCGCCATCTGCGGCGATCCGCAGCTGTCGCAGCTGGATAGCGCCATCGGCGTCGCTTACGGCCAGCGATTGGCGCTCGATCCGGCGATCCGGCAGATCCAGCGCGGCTGGCTGAAGGCGCGCAACGTCGGTTGCGGCAAGGACCGCACCTGCCTGCTGCGGCTGATGACCTACGAACTGGGCTGGCTGCGCTCTGGTGGGCGACCCGCTGCCGCGCTGCCCAAGAGCATTGGCGTCTGTTCGCTGACCACCGTGACGCAGGTGACCACCCGGCTTGACGGCATCGCCGGCAGCGGCAGCGACGTCAGGGAGGCGAACGGTGCGGCGGAGGTCTCCTACGACCAGATTCCGGCATCGGACGCCTCGCGGCGCGGTGATCCGGCGCTGGTCTGCCTGGTCGGGCTGCCCAGCGACTGCCCGCCCGGCGACGATCGTGGCAAGACCTACGCGGTCGCCGACCTGCGCACCCTCGGCGCCTGGTCGGCCCCCGACTCCGAGCACATGTGCGGCGGCGCCTGAGACGCTATTCGGTCTTGCCAGGCCAGGTCAGGTAGCCGGCGGCGTCGCGGCCGGCCACGGCGACGTCGGAATGACGGACCGGCGCGGCCGCACCCGCGGCGCAGGAACTGGCCGGTACCGGCGGCGGGCAGCGATAGCGTGGCCCGGCTGAATGGCGCTCGCCACGGCCATCGTCCTGCCGTCCGTCATCGCGATCACGCCAGCCAGGTTCGCCGTCGAAGTGGTCGCCCCAGTGTTCGTAATTCCCGCGGCCGTCGATCTCGGCGTAGCGCCAGCCGCCGGCGCGCTCGCTTTGCGCGTCGCGCTCTTCATAGCGATCGCCGGCATGATCGCCCTGCCAGGCATAGGTGTTGATCGACGGCGGCGGCGCCTGCGGAGCGACGGGCGCGGGCGCCGGCCGCTGTTCGACCGGCGGCAGCGGCGCGCTCTGGGCGTAGTCGTGGTCGTCCGACCGGCCGTCATGGCGCCAGCCCTCAGGTCCGGGACACACGTGCGGACACGGCGGATGGCGGCCCTCGGCCCAGGCCTGGTCGGCGGCGCGGGCGTCGAGACCGTGCAGGGCCCGTTCGTAGCGGTAGATGAAGGCTTGGCTGGCGGAGACATCGGCGTGCGCCGGTCGCTGAAGCGGCGCCCGTTCCATCGAAAATACGATGGTGGCCGCGGCGCGGGGACCGTGTCGGCGGTGATGTTCGGCGGCGACCCGGACGGTCGGGCAACCCTGGTGGCGATGCGCGTGGGCGCGGATGCCGGCGTGCGCCGCTGCCGGCTTGGCCGGGGTCGCGGCCGAGTCGGCCTTGCCGGGCGTCGGGCAGTAGAAGATCGGCGCCGCGGGCGGGGCGTCGGCCTGGGCCACGGCCGCCCATCCGAACAGCAGGCCGGCGAGGATCGGGACGGCGAGACTCAGACGCATAACCAGACTCTCTCATGACGCGCGCAGACGGCGTTCGACACCAGTTAACCACCATCCGAACGGGACCGCGCTGCCATTCGCCCCTGGCACGAAGATGCGCTCCAGCATGCGCCCCAAGGCGGCCTTGCGAAGGCTGGCCGGCGTCTCTAGCTTCGCGCGGCTTTTACAACCGGAGTTTTGCGCGTGGCGATCGAGGCGGTGCTATGGGATTTCGGCGGGGTGTTCACCACCTCGCCGTTCGAGGCGTTCAACCGCTACGAGGCTTCGAACGGCATCCCGAAGGACCTGATCCGCACCGTCAACGCGACCAATCCACTGGAAAACGCCTGGGCGCTGTTCGAACAGGCCAGGATCGACCGCGACGGCTTCGACCTGAAGTTCCTCGAGGAATCGACCGCGCTCGGCCACCCCGTGCGCGGCGCCGACGTGCTGCCACTGCTGTCCGGCGATGTCCGGCCGCGCATGGTCGAGGCGCTGAAGCTCTGCAAACAGCACTTCCGGGTCGGCTGCATAACCAACAACATGGCCCAGGGCCACGGCCCGAGCATGGCGAACTCCGAGGCGGCAGCCTCGCGCACCGGCGCCATCATGGCCCTGTTCGACTGCGTGATTGAAAGCTCGAAGGTCGGGGTGCGCAAGCCAGATCCGCGCATCTACCGCATGGCCTGCGAACTGATCGGAGCTGACCCTGGGTCCTGCGTCTATCTCGATGACCTGGGGATCAACTGCAAGCCGGCCGCGGAGCTCGGGATGAAGGCGATCAAGGTGGTGACAGAGGCCCAGGCGCTGGACGACCTCGCCCTTCTCACCGGCCTGACCTTTCCCGAGGCGGTGGCGGCGTGACCCGCCCGGTAAAGGTCGGCGCCGCAGCCGCGCTAGCCGGCCTGCCTGGCTGGTCCGCCGCCGAGGGGCGCGACGCCATCGTCAAGACCTTCAAGTTCGCCGATTTCAACGCCGCCTTCGGCTGGATGACCCGCGTCGCGCTGGCGGCCGAGAAGCTCGATCACCATCCGGAGTGGTTCAACGTCTATTCGCGGGTCGAGGTGCTGCTCGCCACCCACGACGCGGGCGGCGTGACCGAGCTGGACGTGACGCTGGCGAAGATCATGGACTCGGCGGCGGGCTGACACCGAGCGCACCGCTGCGCCCCCTCCAGCACGCTACTACGCGTCGCGGTCCCCCTCCCCCGTTTCGCTACGCTACTCGGTGGAGGAGCGAGACGATGCTCCTCCACCGCGAGCCCGAAGGGCGACGCGGGGGTGGCAGACCGCGGAGCGGGCT
>Ga0302311_10004118_pt1 | contig 15765 bp, 16 predicted proteins | sample III_Palsa_N1_3_FD_200449 | JGI IMG/M metagenome (GOLD analysis project Ga0302311, IMG submission 200449) | Peat permafrost microbial communities from Stordalen Mire near Abisko, Sweden - III_Palsa_N1_3 | ecosystem: Environmental > Terrestrial > Soil > Palsa > Peat permafrost | place: Sweden... | reverse complement strand
AATGATCCGCTCGTCCAGAGCCAGCCGCCCGATCGCCTCGGCCGCGACGCCACGCAGCCCTTCGCGAACCGCCGGATGCGCCGCCACCGCTGTCCAGAACGCCGGGTCACGCTCGATGCGCAGGTCCGCCTGCCCTCCGAAGCCTTCGCGAAGAAGGGTCACGGCGCGGTCACCGCATAGTTGAACGTCGCGACCGCGGCCCCGCCGGCGGTGTTGTCCACGATCGTGACCGTGCCGCTCTTGGTCGCGCTGGCGCCGGAGTAGATGATGAACCCGATCTTCTCGCCGGGCGTCACCGCGAAGGCGCCCGTCCCGGTGATGTTGAAATCGCCGCTCGCCGTGAAGACGTAGACGCTCAGCGGCGAGCCGGTCCAGCTGATCCCAAGCTGATGAGCGCCGGTGAACCCCGAGACGGCCTCCAGGTTGTTGTTACCGATCAGGTGACCGTAGAGGTTGCCCCAGTTGCCGACGACCGCCCCGCCGCCGCCGCCGGGCGCGCCGCCCTGGATCACGTCGGTGACGCCGCTCATCAGGTCACGTCCTGGCCGACCAGCACCCACTGGTTGAGGGTTTCCTGGATCAGCGTGGCCATGCCGCCCTGGCTCATCGTGTGGGCGACACCGGTCCCCGTGGCGCCCGCCGATCCCGGAATCCACAGATAGCCGCCGCCCGGCGGCTGGAGGGTCAGGACTCCGGCCCCGATGTTGCGGATGACGATCGTCGTCCCGAGCGGGAAGGCCACGGCGGCGTTGAGCGGGATCGTATAGGTGACCGCGCCGGCGTTGTTGCAGCGGACCATCTTGCCGGCGTCATCGAGCGCCAGCGTGTAGTTGGCGTCCTGCTCGTTGATCGGCAGGCCGCGGAAGCCGGCGCTATGATCGCTGGTCGGGCCGATGCCCGTCGCCAACTGCAGCTCGCCGGTCATCGCGCCGTTGGGATTGCCCACCCCCGCCACGTTCAGCGGCGTGTAGCCGAGCGCGGTCAGGACGCCCGTCCAGCCCGCCAGGGTCGCCGGGCTGACATAGACGCCGCTCGCCGTCCCGGCGTTGACCTGCAACTGCGTCGCCGCGTTCACATCCAGGGTCGCCGGATCGATGTCGGCGATCATCCCGCCGGTCGGCGTCTGCCACTGGATCCGGTAGGTGACGGTCGGGTCGAGATAGATGGCCGGGAACTGCCCAGCGCTGTTGGCGACAACAGGGTTGCTCAGCGGCGTCGTCAGGCCCGCGTCGGCGTAGACCGGCGTCGGGGTGGTCGTGCCGGTCAGATAGAACTGCAGCAGCGCGCCGGAAACCGGCTCGCCGTCGCTGTTCACCGCGACGAAGACCGACGCGGGCAGGAGAACGCCTGTGGTCATGGATCATCTCCGCGGCTGAGAGCAGCGCGCAATACGTGAACGTACACAGAACATTGACTCAGGGCGGGCCCACGCACAGAGTGCGGCATGGCCGACAGCCTGACCCTCGAAGAAAAGCGCGTCCGCATCGAACAGCTGCGCGCCGACATCGAGCTGAAGATGCTGGATCGGCTCAAGCGCGATCAGGACATCCTCTTCGAGCCCTGGAAGCTCGGCCTCGCCGGCGTCACCGCCGGCGCCGCCATCGTCGGCGCGACGGCGGCGGTGTTGAAGCTGCTGGGCTGGTGAACGGGCTTTAGGCGCTCCTTGACGCCTTCCAGAACCGCGTGACGGCGCCTCGCTGTGCGGCTTTATGGTGCGTGTTCACCAGACTGCCGACCAGCCGTTTGCAGCTCGCCATCTGTATCCATCTGCGTCATCTGTGGATGCCTTCCTACTGCGCCGCCGCCTGAGCAGGCGGCTGCGGCCAGGACGAGCCGAGCGGTTGGTCCAGCGTGTTGCGGCCCCTTGCCCCATAGGTGCGGGCCATCACCTTGCGGCCGAGTTGGTCGCCGGCGATCACGTCCTGGCGGATTTCGGTGTTGAACTCCGCCGCCAGGGTCATCGCCAGCATGTAGGGGATGTAGGCCGTCACCTCTTCCGGGAACTCGATGACGTTGGTCGGGTCGGTCCAGTCGGCTTCTTCCACCCAGTTGCCGATGTCCGGCCGATACCAGAACCGCGCCCCCTGGCCGTTGGCGTTCAGCGACACATTGGCCGTTCCGCCGTTGATCAGCCGCCCATTACCGGTCACCGCGCAGGCGTTGGTCGCGAAACCGAGCCCCGCGTCGATCACCCCGAACCGCATCCCGGCCTTGGGATTGGCCGGCGCCGCCACGGTGTAGGCGAGGCCCGGCGGAATGGCGTATTCGCCGCCGCTCTCGGCCTGCACGTCCGGGCTCCCCCTCGCCACGCTCTGCTGGCTGAGCCGCGCCCCGATCAGCGTCCCGAACCACGACGCCTTGAGGTTGTTGGCCGCCAGCATGGCGTCGGTCATGACATCGGCCTCGGGTTCGTCGCCGCCGCCGAGCGAGCCCAGCAGGCGCAAGGCGCGGCAGATGGCGTCGCTGATCGTCATGGGCATGGGGCGCGCACCTCTACGTCGTGACGGCTGCGCCCGAGCAGGCGCTGATCCACATCCCGTTCGACCAGAACGCCGGCACGCCGGTTCCCGCGCCCGAACCCTCGCCGGGCTTGCGGCCGTCGACCGCATAGGCCCAATCGCCGATCGTCAGCCCCGTGGTCGGCAGGTTCGCCGTCCCGTCTATGGCGACGTAGAGCGTCACCGCGACATTGTCGGTGAGGTCGCCGCCCAGCTGCAAGCCGCCGGCCGCCACCACCTGCCGCGTCCGCGGAACCGCCGCCGCCGCCAGATTGGTCGCCGCCGCCACGCCGTCCGCCGCGCCGCCGGTCCGATCGAAGAGGCCCTTCAGCACCCGATAGGCGTAGGGTGTCAGGCGCCCCGTATCGGGGTCTGTCCACTGCGCGCCGAAATCCGGCTCCGAGACGCGAACGGGCGCGACCATGGGGCCTCCATCGAGACAGGGCGCTCAATCATTGCGCGGCGCCCTGGCCTGGGCGAATGTGCGCCCTTCCTAGGGAGGGAAGACCATGCGCAGCAGTCTGGTTCTGGCGGCCCTCGCCGCCCTGGCGTTCGCTTCGGGCGCCGCCGCGAAGCCCTGCAAGGACGCCCAGGGCCACTTCGTCAGATGCCCAACGGCGATGGTCGATTCCGCCTCGCCGGCGATCAGAAAACACAGTCCGGTCACCAGCATGGAAACGCCGGCGTCTGGCGGCGCGGCCCATTGCACCACCGGCAAGCCCTGCGGCGGCGCCTGCATCCCGATGGACAAGGTCTGTCACAAGTAGGCCAGGCATCGCCGCCCGGAGGGACTGAGTGAGTCCGGGGTTAATCGTCATCATGGTCTCATCCGCGCTGGCGGCCGCCGTCGCCTGGAGCATATGGGACGCGCTGAGAAAAGGTCGCGTACGGGGGCTCGGCAGGCGGACGTTGTTTCGCGAGACAGAGCCGACGCTCTACTGGGGTTCCATCGGCGCTTGCGTCGTCCTCATGGGCGCCTGCGTCGTCTACGCGCTTCTGGGGCTCGGCATGATCCTCTTCTAAGCTTCAGGCCCGCACCCGCCCCTTGAGCCCGTCGAAACAGCCTTCGGTCCGGGCCCATGCTTAGAGCGTACGGGGACCAGTCGCTGGTCCCCACGCATCTCCGTCCTCTGCGTCATCTGTGGATCAGTTCGCTGGCCTGAGCGGATTGAGCTCGAGGTGGCTGAACGCCACGTCGACGGCCTCCGAGCACCGCACCTCGATCAGCCGCCCCGGCGCGCGCATCTGCCCGAGGCGCTGCCAGCAGACTCGCGTCTTGTATCGACCCATCGCGCCAAGCGGCTGGGCGCGCCAGCGGCTCCAGCGCCGGCCCATGTCGTCGCTGTAGCGCATCTCCACCAGCGGATGGGCGCTGGGCGGGGCGGCGTTCCCCACCCCGGTCACGCAATGCAGCACCAGGCCGTCCATGCGCGGCCGGCCCTCCTCGATCTTGATGAACGCGAAGGCGCGCCGCACCAGGGGGCCGCCCGCGTCCGTCCACGCCCCGACCTGCGCCTGCCAGAGGTCGTTGGTGATCGCGTCGCCGAAATAGGTGATCGAGCCGCCGGCGAACCCGGCCGCCGCCTGGTCTTGGGTGACCGAGACCCGCCCCCGGAAGGTCCCCAGGCCCCAGCTGTCCCACTGGGCCCACAGACCCCGATTGTAGGAGTCGCCGTAAGCGCCCTGGATCGTGCCGACCCGCGAGACATCATAGGCATAGGTTCCGATACCGGGGATGGTCAGGATGTAGAGCTCATGGCCCTCGAAGGTCGCGACCGACGCGCTGAGCTGCGCCCAGTTCGCGCACTGCCGGATCTTGTCCTCGATCGATGACGATGAGACGCGGCTGGGCGTGTTCGACGACCGATAGACGACGCCGTTCTCGCCCACCCAGAAGAGGGAGTTGTCGGCCAAGCACAGCGTATCGCGCGAAGCGATGCCGCGCTGAAAGCCCCGACCCTCGTTCGGCGAGAACGGCAGGACCGAGTCGGTAGCGTCGGTGGTGTCGGCCGGGCTCCAGAACTCGACCGTGTTGTCGGTGAAGAACACCAGCTGGTCGTTCAGCACCGCCACCGCCCGGTTCGGCGCGGCGCTGTCGTTGTTGTTCAGGAAATCGAGCCCGGTCTCGTCCGTCCCGTCGCTCAGTTCGGAATAGAACCACGTCGCGCTGCCGGTGCAGCAGAACGCGAACCGCCCGGCCAGATAGGCCACGTCGCAGACCTTGGGCAGGACCCCATTGGCGATCGGCGTGAACGTCGCGCACGGCCCCTGCCAGCCATAGGCGATGCCCTCCGAGACCGCGATCACCTGCGTCGGCGAAGCGGCGAACCTGACGAGATCGTTGCCCGGAATCGAGCCGACGTTCGTGCCGCCCCAGAAGATCGAGCCTCCCGAAACCACGAAGAGGTGGCCATAGCCGACGCCCGGCTGGCAGAACACGCCCCGGATCGGCCCCGTCCCCCAGTTGGCCCCGGTCACCAGCCCCGGCCGGCTGTATTGCACCTCGCGCAAACCGACGAACGCCGCATAGGGCCGCTCCTCGCGGATCGGCGTCTCTTCGCTGATCAGGTTGACCGGGTGAACGTCCGGAAAGCCGAAGGCGCGCGAGAAGGCGTCGGAGAACAATGGAATCCGCAGGCCGGTCTGCGAGGTGAACCCGTCGCTGCGGAACTGCGCGATCTGTGCGGCGGGCGCGCTGCCCTGGCCCTCCATTCCTTGCGGCATGCGTGCGGCCTCCTATGGCTGCGACGATCTGGCGCTTGCGCCAAGGGCGTCCGCGGCGCCCATTGCCGGCCATGGCGGAGCGGCCGCGGCATATTCCCGAGCTGGACGGACTGCGCGCGGTCGCCGCGCTGATGGTCCTGGCGCTCCACACCGGGCTCACGCCCGGCGGGTCGACGGGCGTCGACGTGTTTTTCGTTCTCTCCGGTTGGCTGATTACCGGCATCCTCGCCCGCGAGATCGACCGCACGGGCGCGGTCGATTGGATCGCCTTCATCGCGCGCCGAGTGCGGCGTCTCTGGCCCGCGCTGCTCGCGATGCTGGCTTTCTGCCTCGCCATCTGGCCACGCGCTTGGGCGGACGCGATCGCCGCCGCGGCCTACATTGCAGACTTCACCGTGCTCGCGGGGCCAAATAGCGGGCCATTCGCACCCGCATGGACCCTGGCGGTAGAGTGGCAATTCTATTTGGTCTGGCCTTTGTTCCTGCTCGTCGCGCTGCGCCTCGGCCGTTCGCGCGCTGCGGCCATCATGGTGGCCGCCTGGGCGGTTTTGGGCCTCGTTCGCGCGCCGCTCCTGTTGTCCGGCCCAGGGTTCGCTGCCGACCTCGCCTACTATAGTCCGCTCCACGCCTCGGGACTGCTGCTGGGCGCGGCCTTGGCGTTGCGCCCGGTGCGCGCGCCAGCCTGGGCGGGCTGGATCGGACTGCTTGTCACGGCGGCCACCCTGGCGATCCCGCATGCCGGGGATGCGTGGTCGATCCCGCTCGCCGAACTGAGCGCGGCCCTCGTCGTCGCCGCGCCGCCGCGCGCCCTGGCCTTTCCGCCGCTCGTTCGCCTGGGCGAGATCTCCTATGGCGTCTACCTGTGGCAGATCCCGGCCTGGCTTCTCCTGCGCGCCGCGCTGCCGCCGCCGGCGAGCGGCCTCGCCACCATCCTCTTGGCCATCGCCGCCGCCGCCCTGTCCTGGCGCTATGTCGAGCGGCCGTTCATGCGCCGCGGGCGGAATTATCCCGTTAACCTGGCAAGGACAGGATGTAGCGATGGGGCCGCGTGACAGGCCGGCGCTATCCGCCTCGCAAGTCGGTTGACGGGCGGTTTCGTCGCATGACCCGAAACGCGGATGTCTCGGTTGAGGGAGGCCGGAAGCTGCAGCCGCCTCAATCGACGAGCCTATGGATAGCGGGGCGGTGGTCGTTGCCGGCGCTTTTGGTCCTGGCGTTCGCTGTTCGCGCGACTGCTTTCTTCGCGTTTCCCAGCCTTCATTGCCCGGACGAAGTATTTGAGACCCTTGAGCCGGCGCACCGCATCGCCTTTGGTTACGGCATCAAGAGTTGGGAATTCGTCGACGGGATTCGCTCGATGGTTTTTCCCTATTTCCTTGCCGGGCTTTTTCGCTTGTCATCGACGGTCTTTGGCGGTCCTGAAGGCTACATTACCTTCTCCCGGCTCACCTTGGCCCTGCTGTCATGCCTTCCGGTGGCCGCTATCTGGCGAATGGGGAAACGCGAGAGCCCAGCCCATGCCCTCATCGCGGGCGTCGTCGCCGCGACTTGGTTCGAACAGGCCTTCTTCTCGTTCCGCACGCTGAACGAAGCGGTAGCCTGCGATTTTGCCCTGACCGCCCTGGCGCTGGCGTCACGCCCGGCGGCGGCGTTCACGGGCCGGGCGCTTGCGGCGATTGGAGCCTGCTTGGCGACCTCCGTGATGCTTCGCCTCCAGCTGGCGCCAGGCGCCGTCTTCGTCTGGCTCGTGGTGGGTCAGGCCCGCTTCGCCGACCGCTGGCGGCCGTTGGCGATGGGGGCGGCGCCGGTGGTCGCTCTGTTCGGCGCGGTTGACTGGCTCACCTGGGGCGCGCCTTTCATCTCCTACCTTCGCTACATGGACTTCAATCTTGGCGTGGGCGGGGCTTCGAAATTCGGCGAGGAGCCTTGGAATTGGTATCCCACCTTCCTCGCCGCCCTTTGGTTTCCCTTTGCGCCGTTGATTGCCGGCCTCGGTCTTGGGGCGCTCCTGCGGCGTCGATGGTTATTGTGGGCGGCGTACGCGGCCATTGAGATCGGCGTCCATTCGCTCATCCCTCACAAGGAATACCGGTTCATCTATCCGGCCACGGCGGCCCTCATCATCGCCGCCGCGCTGGTTTCAGCCGACCTTTTGCGAACGGCCCCGTATTGGCGACGGGCGGCGGTCGCGGCGGCCTGGGTATCGGCGTCCGCTGGGTTGGCGCTCTCTCCAGGCTTTGACTCGCTTTGGCGTCACGAGCGAGAGGTTATCGCGGCCGAATATTGGCTCGCTCACCGCGCCGACCTGTGCGGCGTCATGTTCTACAACGGCAACTGGTATGGCGGTTACGCTTATCTCCACCGCGATGCGCCCATTTATAGCCCTGCCTATGTGGCCGGGCTGGCGGATCGCGGTCCGACAGACTTTGCCGAGGCCGGTCGCTCCGCGGCCAGGTCCGCGAACGGCGCCTACAACTACGTGGTCTTGGATAAGCGCGATCTTGCCGCGTTTCCCGGATGGCGAACCGGTGGGTGCTTCTACGGTCTGACATGCGTCGTGATGAGGACGGGCGGCTGCCGCGGGGACTCCACCCTTGTGCCGGTTGCATCGGTGCCGCGGATAGGCGAGCCGCGCGTTCTGGCCGCGGGGCGGTGACCTTGGCGGACGCGCAGGTCCAGGCGACAAGGGCAGGCGCTTCGCCACACGGCAGCTTCTAAGGTTTGTGCCGCCGCCCGTTTCGTGGACAGGCGGTGGGCCTCGGCCGGCCATCACGCCGCAAGCCATGGAGCTGACATCGCCGATCCTCGCGTGGCGGGTCGGGCGCTCCATGAGATCGCGTGTGCGCCGGCGCTCGTGGCCGCCGCGGCGGAGCAGGATCCCACCGCCCTCGGCGTCGGCCATGCCTCGCGACCGGGCCGGCCAGGAGCGAGCGCGAGCAGCGCGCGCTCGAATAGTCCGGCCCGCCTGTGCTAGTCCCACCCCATGTCCCTCGCCGACGCCCAGGCCAAGGCCACAGGCGCCTTCTTCGCCGCCGCCGACCGCGGGCTCGTCGACGCCATGCCGCCCGATCCCGACCTCTGGGTGCTCGAGGTCGGCTGCCGCACCGGCGCCACCGGCGCCTTCGCCTTGCGTTCGGGCAAATGCGGCGCCTGGGTGGGCCTGGAGACCGACCCCAAGGCCGCCGCCGAGGCGATGTTCGCCCTCACCGACGTCATCGGCGCCGACCCGGCCAGGGAAGCTTTGCCCTATGGTCGCGCCGCCTTCGGCCTGCTCATCGTTGGCGACGCCCTGGCCGGCTTCGCCGACCCCGCCGCCAGCCTCAAGGCCCTCACGCCCCTGCTCCGCCCCTCCGGCCGGGCCCTGGCCAGCGTCACGCGCTTTCGCCAGCGCGAGATCGTGCGGCTCTTCCGGAACGCCGGCCTGCGCGTCGGGGCCGTCACCGCCATCGGCGGCAAGCCCGGGTTCCTGGGCCTCGGTCGCAAACCGCCGGAGCGGATCGAGGTGGTCGCGAAGCGGTAGGCCCCCCGAGGCGATAGCGACACCGTGACAGGTTGCAATCCGCCGGGCCGCTGCGCGGAAGCTTCGAGGCGACGGTTGTCGGCAGCATATCGGCGGAGATTGATGGGATCGACGATGTCTGGCCCGAGAACCAAAGCGACCGCCCACATACCGAGCGCAACAGCGAACGCGATGGCGGAGAACTTGGGTCTGATCCTCAGCAAGGCATCATGGTCCGTCGAGGTTGGCGTCTCCATAGACCTGCCATGTATTGAGTGTGAAGAAGCCGGGCGCCGTCGCGCCCTGCGACTGTGAAGCTCCGAAACCGGCCCGCGTCGCGGTGAGCCACGTACCGACCGCTTCGCTGTAGAGGTTGTACCAGACGACGCCATTGACGCTGCTGTCGAAATAGTAGTTCGTGCAGTCGTCGCGGATCTGCACGGCCCAAGTTCCCTGATAGTCGTTTCTGAGCGAGAAGCCCGTGTTGCTCGCGTAGACATTCGGGCCGTCCGTCGTGACATTTGTGATATGCTCGACGCGCTCGATGAATCCGCTGCTCGTCAGCTCGCTCTCAAATCCGATTAGCTTCGTTCCATCGCTCAAATAGATGCCGTTCACCACCACGTTGTTGGTGTTCGGGGCCGAGTATTGAACCGTGGCGGTGACCTTCCACGGACAGCTTGGCACATCTACGGCGAGCACTCGCCAGACTACCTCTCCAGAGCCACTGTCCGGAAACTGCACGCCGATGGGACCGCCCGTGACGGGCTGAAGTGCCGAAGCGCCGCGTACATCCACTTGGCGATGCCGAGATAGCGCGCGTCGAGCCAGTCCTTGCGCCGGCTGCGCGGGTCGCCGAAGAACTCCTCCCAGCGAATCTGCGTCACCGTCACCTGCAGATCGGGGTCGACGCCGACGATCGCCGCCATCGTGCCGGGGATCAGCATGTCGAAGAAGCAGTCGCTCTTGACCTGCTTGAAGCGGTTCTGGCTGGCCACGTAGCGCAGCACGTCGGTGGCGACGTCGGCCTGGTCGGCCTTCTCCGGCTCTCGCGGCCAGGCGCGGGGATCGGATCGGCCGCGCTCGATCACGCCCACTATGCCGTTGATCGCCGGCTTGATGCGGTTGATGACGATCTCAGGCTGGTGGCGCTTACGCAGCTCCTCGATCTGCTGCGGCACCAGCTGATCGGTGTCGTAGTAGTCGATCGCCTGCAGGCTTTTGGTCCGGGCGGTCTCGGTCAATTGCCGCGCTTCCGTGAAGTAGCGCTTCAGCTTTTCGAGGTCGGGTGCCGGCGCGGGGGCGGTCAGACTGTCGGCGGCGCTTGCCGAAGTGTCGGCCAGTCCAGGCGTCGAATCGCCGAGGGAGGTCGACGCGGCTGGTGTGGCCATCGGTGCCTCCCGTCGCAAGAGTTTCAGGCTGGATGCCGGGGCGTCTCGCCGCACCTCGCGTCACATTGCATATTGCACCATTCCTGGACCGGTTCGTCAACAGATAATTTGCAGATTGCGTTCAGCCAATTCAGCGACGGAGCGCATGCGCTCCGCGAGGGTAGGCACCGCGCACGGTGTCGCTGCCGCCGTGCGCCGGGGCGCGTTCGATGCCGTCAGGGACTTTGCAAACCCTCGCCTTGCTCCCGGTTCCCTGGGGCGTCCGCCGCCGACACTTGCCGGCCGGCCGCGATTTTGTCGGCGTAGCGCACAGCGCTCGATGGGCGCCACAGACTCACTGCAAGTGCGCCGAGTACTGCGAGCGTGACCGCAAACGGCCACGCGGGGATGGGGCTAAGGGGGCGTTTCGTCATCTCATGTCAGCTTTCGCTGCATCAATCGTTCCAGCAGATCTTTGCCTCACACCGTGGCCGGCGCAGGGGCCCGCAACGGCCGCAAATGGCGCTCCATCTGATCGGGCGTGACCCGGCGGGCGCATCTTAGCACGCGACCCGGCGAGCCGACGGCGCGGCCCTTGGCGGCCTCGCACGCGGCCTGGCTCGGATATATGCGCAAGAGGGTCATTCCACCCCCCGACGCGAACGACAGGAGGCCCCAGGTAGCGACTACGACGGCAAGGCATGCCGCCGATCTGGGCCGGGTCGACGGTTCAAGGGGTGGGTGCGGGCCTAGGTCGCCGTTCCGTTTCCGCCCCCAAGATAAAACTCTGAAAGCTTTGATCGCCGGCGGCGAGAACGGCGTCTCGGCATGCTGTGTGAAAATAATACCCCAACCTTCCGCAGTCTTTCAGCGCCTTCTCCCTCTCCGCCGCGTGGTCCTCGTAATACGCGCGTGAATGCGGTGGATTAGGCCCGCAAGCCGCCAAGGGGGCCAAGAGCGTCGCCGTCATAGCTACAGCTAGACGCTTTACTCTCGGCCCCTGAGGCCCGTCCGCCTACTTGTGGCAGACCTTGTCCATCGCGATGCAGGACTTCCCGCAGGGCTTGCCCTTTGTGCAGTGAGGTCCGCCGGCTGCGGTCGTTGTCGTGGTGGCGCCGCCGGTCGTCGTTGTGGTGGCCACGGCCGTCGTTGTCTTCTTGGGACCAAAGAGTCCGCCGGATGTCTTGGTTGTCGTCGCCACGGCGGTCGTGGTCGGGCACTTCGTGAACTTGCCTTTGGCGTCCTTGCAAGGTGCGGCCTTTGCGGGCGCCGCCGCCGCTGGTGGGCACTTGGTGAACTTGCCTGACGCGTCCTTGCAGGACTTCGCTTCCGCGACGGATGAGAACGCCAAAGCCGCGATGGCAGCCAGTATCAAGGTGTTACGCATGAAAGGCCCTCCGATTGAGGATGCGACCTTCGCCCAGCCTGAGCGCTCGCGCAAGGTGGTCGCCAAACCGTGAATTGTGGCGCCTTGGCCTTGGCGTTAACACGTGGGGGCCTGGACCAGACGGTTCGCACCCTCCGGTCCAGCCCCTCTTAGGTGAGGGAGGGACGGCCCGGCTTCGGTCGGGCCGTTTCGGTTTCGGGCGCTTGGGGAGGCGGCCAGACCCGGACCTGCTTTTCGTTGACGGCTCGCGGCGCCCGGGCGAACGGCTTGCCCTTTCGGCCGCATACCGCGCATCGAAAGTTGACCGCGTCGACTCGCCTGCTTCCTCGATGGCTTGCCGCAAGTGAACCCACGGCGGGCCGCCTGGAATGTTCGCTCTAGCTTGCTCGCTGTTTCGCCAGCTAACGCGCCCCAAACTCCGCACAGTCCTTTGTCACCGTAGCCCGGGAGGCCTTGGCAAGGACTTGGACGGCTTCTGCGGCAATCGGACAAATTCAATCGCCCGGACAGCCGTGCTAAGGCCGTCCGCATGAAATGGCTGCTCATCTATCTGTATTTGGACTTGCAGCGCGTTGTGCCCGCTATCGCCCTTTTCACGCTGCTCGAACTCGCGTTCCCGCGGGGGCGCGGAACATGGCGAGCGCGCTTTCGAGGTGCAGTATTCTACGCCATCTATTTTCTCTTCGCCGCCGCTGCCGCCATCTCTGCCGAGGCAATAACTGATCGGATGCATATCCGCCCCCTCGTTGTCACAAGTAGCCTCTGGGCGGTCATCGCGTATCCAATCGTCTGGGATTTCTTGTACTACTGGTTTCACCGGGCTCAGCATGCGATCCCGGGCCTTTGGCGGCTTCATTCGGTACACCATGCCATCCGCGAGTTGAACGCGGTCAACGCCTATCATCACTGGACCGAGGAACTGTTCCGCACGTTGCTCTTGCTGTTTCCGCTGACGTTCCTGGTCCGCATTACCGCGCCGGAATTCGCCTACGTTAACGTACTGTTGGTCGCAGCGGGAACGCTGATCCACACTCAGACAGCTTTTAACCTCGGGCCGCTTAATCGGATCCTGGCGGACAATCGCATGCACAGGATCCACCACTCACTCGAGGAACGGCACTTCGATCGCAACTTTGGCCAGACGATGTTGTGGGACCAAGCTTTCGGCACGGCCTATTTTCCGCGCAGGGATGAGTGGCCCGCCGTCGGCCTGCCTGGCCGCAGCGAAACGCAAACTGTTGCGGATTACCTGCTAGCGCGGGAGCGGCCCCTGACGAAATCTTAGCGGCCCGCTTGCAATCACACTGCACTCGGTCCCGGAAACCCCGCGGCGACGCAGATTGCTAGGGTGGCGAGCGGCCGGTACACCTAACATCGTGACGATACGATCCGCGCGACTTTGAAGATCGGCTTCAAACGCCGTTGCTGTCTCGCCAAGCATAGAAGATCGAGTCGTCGAACACCTGGGAATAGTGGGCGAAGGCCAGGCGCCAACCCTCTGGATTCTCTGTCCCCAGCGGGGCGCCCAAGATTTCGCCGAGCTGGCAGGGCAGATGAAACAGATCGTGCGGAAGATGATAGCCGGCGAAGGCGATGCATTTCGCCCGCGACAGCGTCTCCACCCCGCCTGCCAAGACAGCGCGCTCCGTCCCTTCTACGTCCATCTTGATGAGATCGAAGGACTCGCCGGCCAACAATTTGTCGAGCGACTTCGCATGGATCTCTCCGGCCTCCGATTCCTCGATCACCAACATGGCGTTAAACATCGTCCAAGCCGACAGGTTGGTGTCGTGGCTCCAGGCGGCGCCAACGAAGTTCGTGTTGGTCACGCCCAGCCGCTCGGCCACAGCGGCGATGGCTGGCGCCATATCCGGATTGGGCTCTATGGTGAAGCTGCGAGTCAACGCTGGATAGGTGGCCTTAGTCGCCGCCAAGCTATCGCCGTCATAGGCACCAACGTCGCAGAACGAACGAATATCTAAACCGTCCACGGGCGGGCGCCACATCTCACCGACGGGGCGACGGCTGACAAGCCGACGAGGATCGAGCGAAAGTCGGTAGTCAAGAACCTCCAGAAATGTTGCTGCGCTTCGCTCGTCTAGCCTACGGTAGACGTCGAATAGTGCATCCGAATCGTCTAAAATCGCCTGCGCGAAATCCCGCGCCGGTCCGAATGCGGCGGGGAGGTCGTAGGCGTAAAGCGCTTCGGCAAGCGAGTAAGCATCGCGCCCGAGGCTAGACAATATCTCGATCTGGTTTTGGCCGGCCGCGACCACCAGCGGCAGGTCAAGATCGATCCGGTCGGTGAGCGAAAATCCGTCGAGACGAGCTCGGGCTCGCGAAGTCTCACTGTTGTCGAAGATTAGACACTCCGTATTCTTCGAGCCGAGCAAGAGGGCGAGTTCCTTTCCCTTCGCCCCGTATGAATAGACGATCACTGTGCGCTCGCCCTCTAGAGCCTTTAGCCTCGGAAGTCGGGCCTGCAATTCTCCAGCTGCCACATGAAGCACGTGGGCAAAGCGTTCTCGGGTCAGTTGCAGCTCGGCGGTCATGCGTCATCCCCTGGAAGGCAGAAGCTTGCCACGTTCTGCATTGCAATCCGGCTAGCGGCAATTAGATCAAGGTGCCAGACCTCGCCATAGTCGGAAATATTCAGTCGGCCCGACCGGCCCGGACCATCACCCTCACGAGATATAGTCTGGATGATTTCTGCGCCCTCACTGAGACCGCCTGACACTGCGTCCGCGTGTGCTGCGACTCTGGATTGTGGCCACCCGTGGCGCAGCATTGCGAGACTCGCGGCTATGCGCGACGTCCAAGCCTAAGCCCCGCAAGCAGGCGCTAACCCGTCATAATCGTGGGCAAGGCCTGGGCTCCAGCAGCCTCCAGACGCCCGCGGCGGCGATCTGAGCCGGCGGACAACCTTTAAAGGTCCCCGGTCGGATTGGACCTTTGACAAAGATATATCGCCACCGCGCCGGATCGACCGCTCTTCCCGGCTGATTGGTCTCCGTGAAGACCGGATCATCGTAGGGCGGCGGCGGGGTATGGGCGAAGCGCACCACCTCTTGGGGAGACACGGCAAAACTAAGGTCGACGAATCCACCTTTCTCTACCGCATACCATTGCGGAAAATGCAGATAGACCAGAGGATTCACGGCGCTCTTGCTGCGCCAGTCGAACACCAAGGAGAGCGCGCGCCGACTAGGCTCGGTCCGGGCGAGAATCTGGTCGAAGTCACGCGCCTCGCGGGAGAACGCGAGCTGCTCAGTTAGATGCTCACCCAGGGCGAACGCCCCCAGGATGGCTGCGATCACGCCCATCCGAGGCGAAAGCCATCGGGCCGCGGCGGTCGCCGGCCTGGCCGTCCGTGCGAAAAGCCAAGCGTAGGCCGGCAGGACGAAGAGTGAAAATCGCGGATAAAGCTCTATCTGAATGATCGTAAAGGGCGCCAGGCAGAGGACTGCGGCGACCACGCTGGCGATGACCCACGCCTCGGGCCTCTTTGGGGCGCGGAAGCCGCACATGAAGGGCAGAAGGAACAGCGCTCCGCCGAGGGCCAGGGCCCAGGGCGCGGTCCAGTCGTCGAAACTCGCGCCGAACAGCACGGCGGCGCGCACGACAGGCGGACCCATTTGCAGGCGAAGGTCGGATTCGCCGAGGCCCTTGGCCTCACTGTTCAGTGCGTAGGAAAGCAAGGCCAGGCAAACGAGCGATGGCACAACGAACGGCCACGCCATCGGGATCAAGCGTGGCAAGGAGCGCCCGCTGAACGCCAGCAGACCGGCGCCGATGGCCATGACCAGCACGAAGACGATGCCGTTCGTGAAGAGCGTAGCGAGAGCCAGAACGGATACCAGCAGGCCCCATCCCGCGCCGCCGCCGCGGGCGTAGCGCAGGGACGTCCAAACGACCCCAAGCCCTAGCGGCGCGGCGACTAGAAACGGAAAGAAGCCGTAACTCCAAGAGAAGCCGAAGAAGCCGATGAGATAGAAGCCATCAAGGCCTTCTGGAACGTCCAGCTCACGGCCGATGGCGCGGCCGATCAGGCCGAAGGCGGCGTAGGCGGCGGTGAGCACGACCTTGATCGCCGCCAGCGGCGACATTACCAATGCCAGCGGCAGAGCCAGCGCGTAGCCGAGGAAATAGGGCGTCGTGAGGTCGATCCGCAGGTCGGCCGCCCAGGCCGAGCGCCCGAGGACCAGATCGCGCAGCATCGCCACCTGGGCCGCGTGTTGGGGAATATCGACCATCGCCGGCCGGCCGGGCGCCCAGATGATCGCCAGG
>Ga0302311_10004112_pt1 | contig 15772 bp, 10 predicted proteins | sample III_Palsa_N1_3_FD_200449 | JGI IMG/M metagenome (GOLD analysis project Ga0302311, IMG submission 200449) | Peat permafrost microbial communities from Stordalen Mire near Abisko, Sweden - III_Palsa_N1_3 | ecosystem: Environmental > Terrestrial > Soil > Palsa > Peat permafrost | place: Sweden... | reverse complement strand
GCTCAAGACCTTCACCGAGAAGGCCTACCTCGACTATTCGATGTACGTCATTCTCGACCGCGCGCTGCCGGCGCTCGGCGATGGCTTAAAGCCCGTGCAGCGGCGCATCACCTATGCGATGAGCGAGCTTGCGCTCTCGGCGATCAACAAACATAAAAAATCCGCGCGCACCGTCGGCGACGTCATCGGCAAATATCATCCGCATGGCGACAGCGCCTGCTATGAGGCGATGGTGCTCATGGCGCAGCCCTTCGCCTACCGCTACCCGATCGTCGATGGCCAGGGCAACTGGGGCTCGCAGGATGACCCCAAGTCCTTTGCCGCCATGCGCTACACGGAAGCGAAACTCACGAAGTATGCCGAGGTGCTGCTCTCCGAGCTTGCGCACGGCACGGTCGACTGGACGCCGAATTTCGACGGTACGATGGAGGAGCCCGCGTTCCTGCCGGCGCGTCTGCCGAATCTTCTCTTGAACGGCACCTCCGGAATCGCCGTCGGCATGGCGACCGACATTCCGCCGCACAACCTCAGAGAAGTCGCCGCCGCCTGCATTCACCTCCTCGAAGAACCCGATGCGACCACGCGCGCGCTCATGAAGTACGTGCGCGGTCCGGACCTGCCGACGGGCGCCGAGATCATCTCGCCGCGCGCGGACCTCATCGAGTTCTACGACAAAGGCGTCGGCAGCTACAAGGCGCGCGCCACCTACGAACTCGAGGACGGCAACATCGTCGTAACGGCATTTCCGTTCCAGGTGTCGGGCAATCGCGTGGCCGAGCAGATCGCCGAGCAGATGCGCGCGAAGAAGCTGCCGATGGTCGAGGACGTACGCGACGAGTCGGATTTCGAGCATCCCACTCGGCTCGTGATCGTGCCGCGCTCCAACCGCGTCGATACCACCGAGGTCATGAACCATCTCTTCGCGACGACGGACCTCGAGCGCAGTTACCGCGTCAATCTCAACATCATCGGGCTTGATGGCCGGCCGCGCGTGATGGGCTTGAAGGGCGTGCTCGCAGACTGGCTCGAGTTTCGGATCACAACCGTCACGCGCCGCCTGCAGTACCGCCTGGAGAAGGTTTCCAAGCGCCTGCACATTCTCGCGGGCCTCCTCGTCGTTTATCTGAATCTAGATGAGGTGATTCGCATCATCCGCCGCGAGGATGAGCCGAAGAGCGTCCTTATGAAGCGCTTCAAGCTCACCGAGGAGCAGACCGAGGCCATCCTCGAGACGAAGCTGCGTCACCTGGCGAAACTCGAGGAAATGAAAATCCGCGAGGAGCAGAAGGCGCTTGCCGATGAGCGCGCTGACCTTGAGGCGCTCCTCAAGAGCAAGGCGAAATTGCGCAAGCTCGTGGCGGATGAGATCCGTGCCGATGCTCTTACCTACGGCGATGATCGGCGCACCAAGATCGTGGAACGCGAGGCGGCGCAGGCGATCGATGCGACCACCTTGATTCCCAATGAACCGACGACGGTCGTGCTGTCTACCGGTGGCTGGGTGCGCGCGGCCAAGGGCCACGACATCGATCCGTTGACGCTTTCCTACAAGACCGGCGATGCATTCCAGTCGGTCGCGCGCGGCCGCAGTCTGCAGAGCGCGGTGTTCATCGACAGCACGGGCCGCACCTACACGCTGCCTGCGCATTCATTGCCTTCCGCGCGCGGTCAGGGCGAGCCGCTCTCCGGTCGCTTGAACCCTCCCGATGGCGCAAAGTTCGCCGGCGTCATGCTGGGCGAACCCGAGGATCTGTGGCTGCTCGCGACCGACGCGGGCTACGGGTTCACCGTGCGCTTCAAGGATCTCGTCACGGACCGGCGCGCCGGCAAAACGGTGCTCAATGTGCCCGAGAATGCTCTGGTGCTGCCGCCCGCTTTCGTGGCCTCCCCGGATGGCCTCGTGTGTGTCGTCAGCAGCGAGGGCAAGATGCTCGCGTTCAAGGTCGCCGACGTGCCCGAGATGCCGCGCGGCAAGGGCAACAAGCTCTACGACATTCCTGTCAAGAAGGCGGCGGCGCGCGAGGAGATGCTCACGGGCCTCGCGGTGGTGCCGCCGCAGGGCGAGCTCATCATTCATTCGGGCGAGAAGCGCAAGGCCCTCAGCTGGGGTGAGCTCAAGGACTATCGCGGCGCGCGCGCGCAGCGCGGCGCGGTGCTGACGCGCGGCTGGCGGCAGGTGGATCGACTTGAAGCGACGGCAGGAGCGCCCGCCGAGTAGGCTCAGCTGCTGAGTACGCTGACCTTTTGGGTCGCCGTGCGTTCGGCGTGCATGATGATCTCTTCAGGCGCGTTCACGAAGTAACCCTGGATGTACTGCACGCCGAGCTGCCACAGCACGGCCATGGTATTGGCATCCTCGACGCGCTCGGCAATGGTTTGAATCTTGCGCCGCGTGGCCGCCTCCACGAGATTGCGCACGCGCGCTTGCACCTCGGCGTCTTTGGCGAGCGCCTGGATGATGGCGCCGTCGATCTTCACGAAGTCGAGCCCCAGGCTCACGAGCAGCCCGTGGGAGTCGCGGCCCGCGCCGAAGGCTTCGAGCGCGAAGCGAAAGCCTCTCTGGCGGAGCGCCGCCGCGAGCGCCTGCAGCTGCTCGATATGGCTCGCTGCGACCGACTCGGGCACCTGGAAACACAGCCGCGCCGGCTCGGCGCGACTCGTGCGGATGTGATTGTCGAGCCAGTCGAGGAACGAGGGGTCATTCACCGTCTCCTTCGACAATCGCACGAACAGGCATCCCGGCTTGCGCTGCGCGGCGAACGACAGCGATGCACCGACCACCCAGCGATCGATGTTCTTCAAAAGATCGTTGCGCTCGGCGGCTGCCATGAATTCCGCGGGCAGGACTTCCTTGCCCTGGGTGTCGATCATGCGCACCAGCACGTCAAACATGCCCGGATCATCGCCCTTCAAACTCGCAACCGGCTGCTGCACGAGCCGGAAACGGTTTTCCATGAGCGCGGCCTTGATGTGTCGCACCCACACCTTGTCATACGACTGCACGCGCTGATCGGCGTCCGCACGTGCCGAGGTGAAGGCCTGATTGCCGCCGCGCTGTCTGCCGGTGCGGCAGGCGGCGATTGCCTGCGCAACGGCGGCCTCGAGGTCCGCGTCGGAGGGCGGCACGACGCTTAAGCCCAGCGTGCAGGTGACTGAAAGGGACTTGTCTTTGATGTGCACTACATTCTTCGCCGACTTCGCGACCAGCTGTTCGCTCCAGGCCTCGACGTCACGCTCGTTGCCGCGCTCCAGGAGGACGAGAAAGCTTACGCCGCCGAAGCGGCCGGCGATGTCCTTCGGGTTCAGCTGTTCCTTCAGAAGATTCGCAAACTCAATCAGAAACTGCTCGCTCGCGCCGACGCCGACGTCGCGTTCGATGCTGGCGAACTTGTCGAGTCTGGCGAGGACGAGATAGCGCACGCCGCCGGGGATGGGAGTTGCAAGTCGTGCGGCAAGCTCCATCAACAGCGGGCCGCGATACAGGAGTCCCGTCGATGGATCGCGGGCTGCCGCGTCGGCAAGCTCCTCGGCGAGACGGCGCTCGTCGCGCTGCCGCGCAGGGACGATGAGCTGTACGCACGGTTCGCCGTCGTGTTCGCCCAAGGCGAGCACGAGCTCCACTGCGAGCGTCGTGCCGTTGGTCAGCTGCGCGTCGAGCTTCAGGGTGTGATCGTGCCAGCGGCCTTGCAGGCAGGCGGCGAGTGCGCCCTTCAGCGCCGCGTGGCGCGATTCCTCAAACAAATCCATGATCGGTTGGCCAATGAGGGCCGCCGGTCCGTCGAAGCCGAAGAGCTCGAGCCATGACGGATTGACGCCCACCGCGATGCCTTCTTGCACCTGGACGATGGCGTCGTTCGAGCGCTGCAGCGCCGTGTCGAGCTCGCGACGCGCATCGCGCGCGGACTTGATGGTCGTGCCGAGCACGCGCTCGAGGCGAAAGGTGTGCAGCTCGCGCGCCATGACGGCCTGCAGACGCTCCGGATTGCCCAGCGAGACGACGTCGCGCGCGCCACCCAGGAGCGCGGCGGCGATGCGGGCCTCATCCACAGTATCGGCGATCAGAACCAGGGGCACGGCTGGCGCAAGATGGTCGCGCACGCCTGCGGCGGCCAATAGATTATCGGGGCCGTTATCGACGCACAGCAGCAGCTCCGGATTCAGCTGCGTCAGGGCATCGCCCAGATCGCGCAGTGAGGGTATCCAGGTGCAATGCACCGGGTGTCCGGCGCGGCGCAGGATGCTGTTGATAGTCTCGACCGGGTCTCGCGCCACACTGAGCACGATGAGCGGCACGGCATTCTGCTCGTTCAACCCTTTCTCCCTGCATCATTGCGTCTCAGCGTCCGCGACTGCGGCAGCGCTTTGCACATAACCCGGCAAAAGGTTCTCATATTGCACGGCGGCGGCGATGTGTTGCGCCTCTCAGAATCCCGGGGGACGGCGCGGCGGGGTAGCCGCAGGCGCTGCAGCGGCGCTGAGGGCTACGGCCATTCTGGCTTGTCCTGAAGGCCCGTGGCTTTGTTGTTGCCAGGAACTAGATGCCGTTATCATACGCGCCCCGTTGGGACCCCCCCCATCGAGGACTCCCGGCGCCGAGGATCGAGATGACGAACTACAACACGAGCGAGTTTCGCTCCGGGATGAAGATCATCCTGGACGGAGATCCGTACTCGATCGTGGAAAACGAGATGGTGAAGCCCGGCAAGGGACAGGCCTTCAACCGCGTCAAGATCCGTAATCTCAAGTCCGGACGCACCATCGAGCGCACCTTCAAGTCAGGCGACACGGTCGAGGCGGCCGATGTGGTCGATATGGACATGCAGTATCTGTATCAGGACGGGGAATTCTGGCATTTCATGGTGCCGGAGAGCTTCGAGCAGTACACCGCCGGCAAGGCGGCGATTGCCGATAATGCCATCTGGCTGAAGGACGGCACGGTGTGCATCGTCACCTTGTGGAACAACGTACCGCTCGTCGTGACGCCGCCTTCGCACATTGAACTCACCGTGACCGAAACTGACCCCGGCCTGCGCGGCGACACGGCGACCGGCGGTCAGAAATCCGCCAAACTTGAGACCGGTGCGGTCGTGCGCGTGCCACTCTTTATTAATCAAGGCGAGTCGATCAAAGTCGACACCCGCACCGGCAACTATATCTCCCGCGCCAAGCAGTAGCGCTGCGCGGCGCGTGCGGTCGTGGCCCCGCATAGATCAAGAGCGCCGTATCGATGCGCGGGTAGCGGTTCCTTTCGAATGGCTTCTAACCAGCAAACACCAATCCTTGCCTTATCGCGGTCGATTACCACGGCACGGCGCACCTCGCAGCATAGGCGAGCTGAGGGGGGATCTTCGTTCCTCGATCGCCGTCGTGCGCATCGAAAGAGCGCGAGGCGTTTCAGCTCCTCCGCTTTGAACATATTCTGCGACGTAGACGTTAGTCGCACGCGGTAAGAATCGCAGGGAGATTCAAGAAGGGCCGTTGACTTGAGCCTGCAAGGACGTACTTTTTGCCGTCAAGAAGGCAAAGATTTGAGGGGGCAGAGAAGAGTGCCGAGCGCCCACGGCGGGGCTCCGGCCTCACGTTGCACTCAGATCCTGCCCTCGTAGCGCTGAGTGGTCACGGCTTCTCTGCACATGCGTTCACCGATCATGGCATCGCTCATGCGAGTGTCATGCTCAGGTAATACTCGCATCCCGCAAGCGCTCAACTAGGCTGTCTGTAAGCGGACTATCATCAATTGCGCAGGCGGCGTGGCGCTCGCGGAAATTTCAAAACTGGATGGGATTATCTGCAGGTGATCCACTGCGGATAGCGTCTTTTGGAACTCGCCAGGACGCCTTGCATCCGCTGCCGCGCAGCCTAACGAGCCGCCAAATAGCGGACACTCGCGAAAGACAAAGAGCTCAGCGCGCGCGCCATAGTCCATCGCCCGCGTAAATGATGAGGGCAGTCCAGATGAGAGCGAAGCCGGCGGCATGCGTGCGTTCGAACGGCTCGTGGAATGCAAACACTGCGCAGGCGAGCTGTAAACTGGGCGCGATGTACTGCAGCAGTCCCACGGTGGAATAGGGGATGCGGCGCGCGCCGTAGGCAAATAGAAAAAGCGTAATCGCAGTCAGTGGACCGCTTAGGATCAGGAGTGCATCGATGGCTGGCGGGGAATGCCCGAACGCTCCGCTACCGGACACTTCGCACCAAATGAGATACGCGCCCGCGAAGGGTACGAGCAGCAGTGTCTCGGTGGCAAGCCCTGGCAGCGCCTCGACTTGCACCACCTTGCGGATGAAACCGTAGCTAGCAAAGGACAGGGCGAGCGTGAGCGAGATCCAGGGCGGATGTCCCGCGACGAAGGTCAAATAAGCAACGCCCGCGGCTGCGAGCGCGACCGCCGTCCACTGCGCACGATTGAGCCGCTCCGCTAAGAGCACGACCCCGAGGAGGACGTTCACTAGCGGATTAATGAAGTAACCCAGGCTTGCGTCGACGACGTGGCCGTTCATCACGGCCCAGACGTACACCAGCCAGTTCACACTGATGAGAGTTGCGGCGAGCGCGAGCCGCAGGACGACGCGCCGGTTGGTGAGCGCCGCGCGAACCTCGCTAAGCTCACCACGCAGCGCGATGAAACTCAGAACGATCAGGCATGACCATACGATGCGGTGCGCGATGACCTGCGTCGAGGAAACACCGTGCAACGGCTTGAAATAGAGCGGGAATAGTCCCCATGCCGTGAATGCGGCAGTCGCCGCAGCGAAGCCCTTCCGTGCCTCGCGCACCCGCTACCCGGCGCGTCCTGCGGGTTGGCTGGCGAGGAATATGGCGGCGAGTGCTTCGAGGCCGTGCCGATCGGCATCATCAAAGCGCGCAAGCTGCGGACTATCGATATCAAGCACACCCAAGAGCGTGCCATCCAGGATCAGCGGAATCACGATCTCCGAGTTGGATGCAGCATCGCAGGCAATGTGACCCGCAAACTTGCTGACGTCGGGCACCACGAGGGTTGCGCGCTGCGCCGCTGCTGCCCCACACACGCCCGCGCCGAGCGCTATGCGCACGCAGGCGGGCTTGCCCTGGAAGGGGCCTACCACGAGTACGCCGTCCTTCAGGAAATAGAAGCCCACCCAATTGAGCTTCGGCACGGCGTCGAAGATGAGCGCAACAGTATTGGCCGCGTTGGCGATGAGATCGGATTCGCCGGCGAGGAGGGCCGAGAGCTCGCGCGCCAGGCTCGCATAGTCGGACTTCTTGTCGGTGAACTCGTAGCGTGTCGCAGAGTGACTCATGGCAAGCGCTCCTTCAGGCCCTCTCGGTAGGAAAGGCGATGACCTCGTCAATATGCGCAGCGCCGGTGGCGAGCATCAGCAAGCGGTCGATTCCGAGCGCGACTCCGGCGCAGTCCGGGATTCCCGTGGCCAATGCCGCCAAAAAATTCTCATCGATCGGAAATGTGGGCATGCCGCGCCGGCGCCGTTCCTGATTATCCGCTGTGAAGCGCTCGCGCTGCTCCACGCTCGAGGCGAGCTCATGATAGCCGTTCGCAAGCTCGACGCCGTCCCGATAGACCTCGAAGCGCTCCGCGGTGCGAATATCGTTCGGGTCGCGGCGCGCCAAAGCAGCCTGCGAGGCAGGATACGCATGTACGAAGGTCAGCCCCTGGCGACCGAGGCCGGGCCCGATGCGCAAGCCCATGAGGAAATCGAGTAGGTCGTCTCGGCTCGCTGCAACACCAGTGCCGCGCACGAAGCCGGAAGCCTCGGCCGCCTGCGCAAGCTCAGCGTCGCTTGCCGCGAATGGGTCCAGCGCAAGCGCGCGGCGAAAGACATCGCGATAAGTCACGCGCTCACTGACGCCGGCGACCGCGCGGCCGGTAAGATCGCTCACCAGAGCCTCGACCTCGGTCATAAGGTCATCGAGCGAAAAGCCGATGCGATACCACTCGAGGAGCGTGAACTCGCTGTTGTGCACGCGCGAGCGTTCCAGCGCGCGCACGACGTGGCAAATTTGAAAGATATCGCCGCTGCCGGCGGCGAGCAGGCGCTTCATCGCATATTCGGGCGAGGTGTGCAGAAAGAGCGTGGGTGCATCGGGAAATTCGACCCGGGCCGAGTGGATGTGCACATCGCTCGGCGGATGATTGACGAGGAAGGGCGTGTCCACCTCGAGCACGCCGCGCGCGGCGAAGAAGGCGCGGGCGCGTGCGAATAGCGCCGCACGCTGCGCAAGCATGGGGCGGGTGGCCGTCGGACCCCAACTCGCCCGCATCATGGCGCGCGCCGCCGCGCGAGCGCCTGGCCGACCTCGATACGGCTGCCCGCGGCGAGCCCCGGAAGCCAATCCGCCGCGCCTTCGGGCAGCAGCAGAATCACAGTCGAGCCCATATTGAAGCGCCCGAGCTCCGCTCCCTTCGCAAGCTTAAGATCCACGTCCTGCCGGGGTGCGAGTTCGCACGGCCTTCGCCGCGCCGCGGGCGTCACATCGCCGTGCCAACGGGTACTCATGCTGCCCACAAAGAGCGCGCCCACCATGACGAGCGCAAAACCCAGCGGCGCATCGTCAAATACACACACCACCCGCTCGTTGCGTGCAAAGAGATTGCTTACCGCCGCGGCGGTGGTCGCATTGACACTGAAGAGCCGGCCCGGCACGTACCAGGCCGCCTGCAGCGTCCCGTCGTAGGGCATATGAATGCGATGATAGTTGAAGGGCGCGAGATACAGGGTTGCAAAGCTACCGTTGACGAAGCGCTCCGTCTCGCGCTCCGATCCCGCCAGGAGCGCCGCCAGAGAATAGCTGCGGCCCTTGGCCTGCAGGAGCTGCGAGTCGGTGATACGGCCGATGGCGCTCACCGTGCCATCGACCGGGGACACGATGACGCGCGGATCGGCGTCGATGCGGCGCGCACCGGCGCGCAGGGCGCGCGTGAAGAACGCATTGAAGCTTGCGTAGGCGAGCGGCGCGGACACTTCAGCCTCACTCATGTCCGGCCGGAAGCTGCGCACGAACCGACTGATGAGAAAATTCTTGAAGGGCACGCTGCGGCTGCGCGTCACATGCCAGGCGAGGCGTGACAGCGTGAGCTGCGGCAAGAGATATTGCAGCCAAACGAAAAGTCGCGCCCGCAGAGTCAGCGGTGCGACGGCAGTGGACTCTGTCGCAATCATCAGTCGTGCAAACGCGATGCCGCGCGGCGCAGATCCGCAGCGAACGGCGCGACCTCAAAGGGCGGCGTAAACACGGCCACGATTTCGCCACGCCGGTCGAGCAGGAACACTGCAGCGGAATGATCCATCGTATAGTCGCCGCCCGGCAGGTCGACGCGCGCGACCGCTACGCCGAATTTTTGCGCAAGCCTTTTGATCTCGGCGGGCTCGCCGGTCGCGCCTACGAAGTCAGGGTCGAAGGCATGCACGTAGGATGCGAGCACCGCGGGCGTATCGCGTTCCGGATCCACGCTCACGAAGAGCACGCGCAGATCAGGCAGTGCGCCCGTTCTCTTGATAGCGGCGAGCTTTACGAGCGTCGTCGGACAAACATCCGGGCAATGCGTAAAGCCAAAGAAGACGAGCGTCGGATGGCCTGCAAGATCCGAAGCGCCAAAAGCCGCTCCGCTGTGCGCCGTGAGGGCAAGCGGGCCGATCGGCCGGGGCGTCGGGAACCACGTGCCGCTTGCCAGCTGCGGCGCGGAGCTGTCAACTTGCCGTGCGACCCAAAATCCCAAAAGCGCTGCGCAGACGGCGGCGAGCGCCCAGGGCCACCATGAAAAGCGACGATTCATGAGCGAATTATCTCACAGCGCACGGGGCATCACGGTGCGTGCGCTCGTTGGCGCAAGCGCGCGGCGCTTGGCGCGCGCCAAGCTCTACTTCGGCCACGGCACCGACAATGCCGCTGATGAGGCCGCCGCGCTCGTATGGCACGTGCTCAATCTGCCGTATCCGGCCACTGCGCAGAGCTATGCGCGGCGCGTCAGCGCACGCGCGCGCGCGCAAGTGCGGGCACTCCTCGAGCGGCGCATCCGCGCGCGCATTCCGGCGGCCTACCTCATCGGCCGCGCGCGCTTCGCCGGTCTCATCTTTCATGTGGATGCGCGCGTGCTCATTCCGCGTTCGCCTCTGGCCGAACTCATCGAGCGCAGATTCGCGCCGTGGATCGAGCCTGCGCGCGTGCGCCGTGTGCTCGATGTCGGCACCGGCTCGGGGTGCATCGCGATTGCCTGCGCGCGCGCATTCCCGCGCGCACGTATCGATGCGCTCGATATCAGCGCCGCGGCGCTCGAAGTTGCGCACCTCAACGTGCGCCGGCATCGCTTGGGCAGGCGCGTGCGCCTTTTCAAATCCGACCATTTCGGCGCGCTCGGCAAGCAGAGCTACGATATCATCGTCAGCAACCCGCCCTATGTGGGCGCGCGCGAGCTTGGCGCGCTGCCCGCCGAGTACCGGCACGAACCGCGGGTTGCGCTCGCTTCCGGGCGCGGAGGCTTGGAGTCTATTCGGATCATTCTGCGCGACGCGGCGCGCCATCTTCGACCCCACGGCATCCTGGTCGTCGAAGCGGGCAATACCGAGGTCGCCGTGCGACGGGCGTTTGCGGGGCTGCCGTTCACGTGGCTGCATTTTGAGCGCGGCGGTGGCGGAGTATTTTTGTTGACGGCGGAGCAGCTGCATGCCGGGTAACACGATCGGCAAACTCTTTGCCGTCACCACATTTGGCGAAAGCCACGGCCCGGTCATGGGCTGCGTCGTCGACGGCTGTCCGCCGGGACTCGCCTTGAGCGAAGCGGACCTGCAGGCCGATGTCGACCGGCGCCGCACCGGCACGTCGCACTTTGTCAGCCAGCGCCGCGAGACCGATCAGGTGCAGCTCTTGTCCGGCGTATTTGAAGGCGTCACCACCGGCACGCCCATCGGCATCCTGATCGCGAACACCGATGCACGCTCGCGTGACTACGAGCGCATCAAGGATCGATTCCGCCCGGGCCACGCCGACTACACCTATCAGCAGAAGTACGGACTGCGCGACTACCGCGGCGGCGGTCGCGCCTCGGCGCGCGAGACGGTGATGCGCGTCGCCGCCGGCGCCATCGCGCGCAAGTACCTGGCGGGACGGCTCGGTGTGCGCATCTATGGCTATCTGAGCGCCATCGGCAGTTTGACTCTGGAGCCCGTGAACCCGGCATTTGCCGCCGAGAATCCGTTTTTCTGCCCGGATCCTGCGCGCATCGAGGAGCTCGAGGCGCTCATGTGGTCGATCCGCGGTGCGGGCGACTCGGTGGGTGCGCGCATCACGGTGATTGCCCAGGGCGTGCCGCCGGGATTGGGCGAGCCGGTATTTGACCGCCTGGATGCGGATATCGCGCACGCGCTGATGGGCATCAACGCCGTCAAGGCGGTCGAGATCGGCGCCGGCACGGCCGCGGTCGCGCAGCGCGGCAGCGAGCACCGCGACGAGCTCACGCCCACGGGATTTCGCAGCAATCACGCCGGCGGAGTCTTAGGCGGCATCTCCTCCGGTCAGGACATCCTCGCGCATGTCTCATTGAAGCCGACGTCCAGCATTCAGGTTCCCGGGCAGACGATTGATATCGAAGGCCGGCCGGTCGAGATCGTCACCACCGGCCGCCACGACCCCTGTGTCGGCCTGCGAGCCACGCCCATCTGCGAGGCCATGCTCGCCATCGTGCTGCTCGATCATTATCTGCGGCACCGCGCGCAGAACGCGGACGTCAAATCGTCGACTCCCGTCATCACGAGACCCGCTTGACGCGCGCCTTCAAGGTCGCGGTCGTCGGGGCATCGGGAGTCGTCGGCGAGACGCTCATTCGGATACTCGAAGAGCGCGACTTTGCGGTCGCTGAGCTCTTTCCCCTGGCGAGTGAGCGCTCGATCGGCAAGAAAGTGCGTTTTCATGGCGCGGACGTGCCGATCGATGATCTTGCGGGGTTCGACTTTCGTCGCGCAGAGATTGGGTTTTTCTGCGCAGGCGCCGCCGTCTCGCGCGAGCACGTGCCGCGCGCCAGCGCCGCAGGCTGCATCGTCATCGACAACACCTCGCAATTTCGCCTCGAGGAGGACGTGCCGCTCATCGTGCCGGAGGTGAATGCGGCGCTTGTTGGCGAGTACGTGAACCGGGGCATCATCGCCAATCCGAACTGCTCGACGATTCAGCTCGTGGTCGCGCTCAAGCCGCTGTACGACGTCGCCGGCATCGATCGCATCAATGTTGCGACCTATCAGGCGGTCTCCGGCGCCGGCCGGCGCGCGGTGGAGGAACTTGCCGTGCAGTCCGCGGCCCTCCTAGCTGGTCAGGGGCCGGTGACGGGTGAGGTGATCCCCAAGCAGATTGGCTTCAACTGCGTGCCGCAGATCGATGTGTTCGTGGAGAACGGCTACACCCGTGAAGAGATGAAGATGGTGTGGGAGACTCGCAAGATCCTCGGGGATCCGGCCATTCGCGTGAACGCGACGGCCGTGCGGGTGCCGGTATTCTTCGGTCACTCGCAGGCCGTGCACCTGGAAACGCGCGCTAAAATCAGCGCCGAGCAGGCCCGCGCGCTCCTTTTAAAGGCTCCCGGCATCGAAGTCATGGACGAGCGCCGCACCGGGGGGTACCCCACTGCGGCTACCGAGGCAGCGAACCGCGACACAGTTTATGTCGGCAGAATACGTGAAGATATTTCCACCGATCGGGGATTGAACTTATGGCTCGTTGCCGACAACGTGCGCAAGGGCGCTGCGACAAACAGCATCCAGATCGCGGAGATTTTGGTCCGCGAGCATATTTAAGTTATATTGCCGCCCAAATCCGTATGGGCTGCAGGAATGCGGGCCATACGTCTGTTTCTAAAAGACTTTTAGGCGGGCTGGTGGTCCGCGGGGTATCGTGATGGTCGCGAAATCTTTCGGCCGGGCCCTGGCCTTATTGCTCCTGTGCCCTCCGGCCGCGTTCGCGCTTGGGCTTGGAGACATCCATCTATTGTCTTCACTTAACGCCCCGCTCAATGCGGAGATTGAGCTCGTGGGGGCGACCCCCGAAGACCTGCGCACCCTGCACGCTGCGGTCGCGAATCACGACACCTTTTCGCGCTATGGGCTCGACTGGCCGGCGTTTTTGGGTGGGATTACCATGCGCCCGGAGCACACCGCTGACGGGCGCGACGTCATCAAAGTCGCCTCGCGGGAGGCCATCACCGAACCCTTCGTCACGCTCCTCGTTGAGGTGACCTGGGGGCGCGGGCAGCTGGTGCGCGAGTACACCGTACTCCTCGACCCGCCGCTCTATACCCCGGGCCAGAGTGAATCGAGCGCAGCGCCGGTCGCCGCTCCCGCAGTCGGTACGGCCACGCACGAAGGATCAATCAGCCGCGCGCCTCCCGCCTCCGCGCCGGCCGCTTCTGCCGCGACAAGCGGCGAACCAAGCTCCTCGGCAGCGCCTGCGCCGCGGGCCCGCGCCAGCGCGAGTGCGCCCGCCGGCCAGCCCGGAACTCGCGTCGTGCAGCGCGGCGATACGCTGTCGCAAATTGCCGGATCGCTTTCAGCGGGCGGCGGCGCCAGCACTCGCAGCTGGATGGTGGCCGTCTATCAGGCCAATCCGAGCGCCTTCGAAGGCAATATGAATTTCATGCATGCCGGAGCGGTGCTGCGCATCCCGGATGCAGCGACGGCTTCGGCCGTCGCGCCGAGTGACGCGCTCACCGAAATCCGCCGCCAGTACGCCTCCTGGCACGGCGCGCCGGCGCATCCTGCAACCACCACAACCGCGGCGGCACCGGAGTCATCGTCATCCGGGCGCCTGCATCTCGTCGCGCCCGAGCAGGCGGCACAGCCTGGCACTCAGGCGGGCAGCGCTGCCGGATCGGCCGCCACCGAAGCGCGAATGCATGAACTTGAGGCGCAGCTGCAGGAATCGCGGCGCCTCCTTGAAATGAGAAACGCCGAGCTTGCGAAGCTGCAGGCGCAGATCGGCGCCCGTGGCGCTGCCGCAGCTCCCGCGCCGACCGCCCCCTCGGCCGCCGCGCCGCCGCCCACGCCGACTCCGGCCACTGCGACGCCGGCGCCAGAAGTTGCCCAGAACCCGCCTCCTGCTGAGGCCCCGCCGCCGACCCCGGCTGCGCAGCCGACCCCCGCCGCCACGCCAGCCGCAGCCGCCGCGAAGTCCTCCGGTTCGTCATTGGGTTCGACGCTACTGCGCTATTGGTGGATCGCCGCGCTCATTATCGCTGCGATTTTGGCGCGCATCGGCTTGAGCGCGTATCGCTCGCGGCAGGAAGTCAATTTTGACGATTCCCTCGGCCGCCTGGCCTCAGCCGGCGCCGACTCAATGAACCGCGACTCGCTCGGCGACACGGCGAACATGCGTGCCGCCCGCGATCCCGCCTTCCTCGTCGAGGAGGGTGCTGCGCACGAGCGCCCGCGGGCTCCGGTCGCGCCCGCGCCGACGCGCCCCGCGATCCCGATCGACGACACGCGCAGCAACGAAACCGCCATCAACCTCGACCAGGGCGATCCGCTGGCCGAGGCCGATTTCCACATGGCCTATGGTCTGTATGACCAGGCCGCTGATCTTGTGCGCATCGCCATCGCGCGCGAGCCGGAACGGCGCGATCTGAAGCTGAAGCTCCTCGAAGTCTTCTTCGTCTGGGGCAACAAGGAGCAGTTCCTGGCGAGCGCGCATGAGCTCGCGGCGACGCGCGAACAGGCGGTGCCGGGAGAATGGGAAAAGATCGTGATCATGGGCAAGCAGCTTGCCCCGGATGATCCGCTGTTCACGGGCGGAGCTGCGGTGAGCGGCGCGGCGGCCGGCGGCATTGACCTTGACCTCGAAGGCGGCGAGAGCCGCATCGACTTCGATCTGCTCGGTGAGCCGGTGCCCGAAGACGCCGCTGCCGGATTGGATCTGGATATTGGCTCGGCTTTGGGATCGAAGGATACGAGCGCCGAGTCGCAGACCACGCGCGCAACCGACGCCAACCTCGCGCTGCACGGGCTCGACTTCGGCCAGGACGCAAGCTCCGCGACGACGCGGCAGATGACCCAGCACATGGAGCCGCCGTCCGACGGCGTGGAGCCCACCGTTGAGCAGCCGAGTCTGCATCACGATGACAATCCGACCATTCGCCAGAAAGTAGAACGGGCACTTAAGCAGACGGGCGGGGCGGAGCAGACCGCGGAACTCGCCATCGATGACCTGGGACTGGACCTTGGGGCATTGGATACCGCCGATCATCCGACGCTCGTGACGTCTTCTGATTCACCGACCCTGGTCGCGGGGATCGATGACACCTCGCGCCATTTGATGGACGAGGCCACGCTGCAATCGCCGGCGCCGGCTTCCGGAAGTGGTGCAAGCGGCGTGTGGCGGGTCAAGCCTGAAGATATGGATGTGACTCTGCCCCCGGTCGCGCTGAGCGAGTTCGAGGACAAGACCGGCAGCGATGACACCTCGGGCACCTCGCGCCTCGCCGCTCTCAAAGGCCAGGATCTTGATTTTGATCTGGGTGACATGGATAGCTCCGCACCGGCCGCCAATGGCGTCGGCGACGTGGACTTGGATGTCGGCGGGGAAACCGCGCCCGACACCGCCTTTACCATCACGCAGAAGCTCTCCTCCGAGGAGCTGGCGCTGCCGGACCTTGAGCCTGCGACCATGAGCGAAGTGGGCACCAAGCTTGATCTGGCCCGCGCCTACATGGACATGGGCGATCCGGAAGGCGCCCGCAACATCCTCGAGGAAGTCCTGAACGAAGGTTCAGTCGCGCAGAAACAGGAAGCCCAGC
>Ga0302311_10004111_pt1 | contig 15775 bp, 18 predicted proteins | sample III_Palsa_N1_3_FD_200449 | JGI IMG/M metagenome (GOLD analysis project Ga0302311, IMG submission 200449) | Peat permafrost microbial communities from Stordalen Mire near Abisko, Sweden - III_Palsa_N1_3 | ecosystem: Environmental > Terrestrial > Soil > Palsa > Peat permafrost | place: Sweden... | reverse complement strand
AAACCGTCACCCCGCCCCGTCTCGCATCTTGCGATGCGAGCCGACCCTCCCCCTCCAGGGGAGGGTGAAAGAAAGCGCCGTTCAAGTCTTTGCATCACATGCGAGAGCGGACTCGATCCGGGTGTGGCCGACCGGTTCGCGTCAGGAAAGCGGCCTACGCCCAGGCGCGTTCGGTCCTGGCCTTGGCTTCGTAGGTATCGATCGAGGCCTTCTTTTCCATGGTCAGGCCGATGTCGTCGAGACCGTTGAGCATGCAGTGCTTGCGGAACGCATCGATCTCGAATTTTACGGTGCCGCCGTCCGGCCCGCGGATCTCCTGATTGGCCAGATCGATCGAGAGCGTCGCATTGGCGCCGCGTTCGGCATCGTCGAATAGTTTGTCGAGGTCTTCCTGGCTGACGCGGATCGGCAGCACACCGTTCTTGAAGCAATTGTTGTAGAAAATATCGCCGAACGAGGTCGAGATCACGCAGCGGATGCCGAAATCGAGCAGCGCCCATGGCGCGTGTTCGCGGCTCGAACCGCAGCCGAAATTGTCGCCGGCGACCAGCACCTTGGCGTTGCGATAAGCCGGCTTGTTGAGGATGAAATCAGGGTTCTCGCTGCCGTCGTCCTGGTAGCGCTGTTCCGAGAACAGCCCCTTGCCGAGGCCGGTGCGCTTGATGGTCTTCAGGTACTGCTTGGGAATGATCATGTCGGTGTCGACGTTGATGATCTTCAGCGGCGCCGCGACGCCTTCCAGCGTGGTGAATTTTTCCATCGATCGCACTTCTTGTTGGTTGGAATTGACGAAAAGCGTTTCGGTGCAGGGTTTATCGCGAATGCGGCCGGCATTAAAGGCTAAATTGCGCAATACTAATCTGCACCGGCCTCGATCGCCGCCATGTCGTCGTCGGAGAGGCCGAAATGATGGCCGATCTCGTGGATCAGCACATGGCGGACGATCCGCCCCAGCGTTTCCTCGTGCTCGGCCCAGTAATCCAGGATCGGGCGCCGGTACAGCCAGATCATGTTGGGCAGCCGTGCGATATCGTCATGGCTGCGGAACGGCAGGCCGACGCCCTGGAACAGGCCGAGCAGGTCGAATTCGCTTTCCGCCTGCATTTCGTCGAGCACCTCTTCGGTCGGAAAATCGTCGACGCGGATGATCACGCCTTCGCACAGATCGCGAAAACCCCCTGGCAGGCGCTGGAAAATCTCGTGCGCCATGGCTTCGATCTCGGCCAGCGATGGCGCCTTTGCGGTGGTCCACATCACCTTTCTTTAACGCGCCTTCCGCGGGCATGCATCCCGGAACTGGCGTTTGTCCGGAGAGTCGCAGTTGACGTTGCCGCCGCAATCGGAGACCGTATCGTCGGTAACAGGCTTGGGTGGGCGTCACGATGCGGATCAGGGCAGCGGCAATATCGGTGGCTTTGGCAGGTCTTTGTTCGGGAGCTGTTGTTGCCCTGCTCACGGCAGGCGCCGAGGCGCAGACCGCATTGCAGGGGACGCGGACCGCACAGGCATCGCAGCCGGCGGCCGACGAGCCGCCTGCGCAGCCGCCGGCCCGGCGGCCGACCACGCGCCTTCGCATCTATCCGCGATACCAGGCTGAACCCGATGACGTTTATCCCCGGTATTTCCCCGGCCAGAATGCGGTGCGGGAGTGCAGCGCCACTTACGTGCAGGAATACCGGCCGAGCGGCACCGTGATCGTGCCCCGCATGAGCTGCCACTGGCGCCGCGGTTAAATCCTTCCGCTTTCAGCGCTTTCGCAACGCCCCGATCAGCCCGGTGCCGACCACCAGCGCCGAAGTTCCGTAGACGATAATGGCCATCGCCAGCTGGATGAAAGGGCTGGCGGTGCCGGGACCGCCGCCGGGTCCTTGCGACGCCAGCGCCGCATCAGCCGGGAGCAAGACGGTCGCCGTCAACGCGACGGCAACAGCGAAGGGCGAACGCCGATGCCATTTTCCGGATGTCGCCATGACAATCTCCTGTAAGGAAGGTTGCTCCTGTAACGGAAGCTTTGCTCCTGTAACGGAAACCTGCAGAAGATACGGGCCACAGCCTATGCCGGTTTTGCGGGATGTCTTGTGAATGTTGTGGTGCGGCGCGGAACCGGATGGCGCGATGCGCGTTGCTGACGGGGCGCAGGCATTCATTTCACGTTCACGTCACCCGTTCCAGCCTAGGTCTGCGCCACGGCGTGGGTCCGATTCGTCGGTCCTGCGGCGCTGGCGTGACATCCGATGACCCAAAGGGAGAATATCAATGAAGGTGACGAGAGTTCTGGGGCTTGCCGCGGTTGGCGCATTGCTCATCCTTGCTGCTCCAACCGAGCGCGCCCAGGCGCTGTCGCTGGCCAATCCCGGCGCCGCCGCGGCGGTCCAGGAAAACTCAAAGGAAAGCTCGAAGCAGGGGACGACCGAAGTGCGCTGGCATCGGCACCGCTACTGGCGGCATTGCCGCTAGAGCCTTATCGGTTCTGATTGAATCAGAACCGGGCTCTAATCTTTTGTTTTGACGCGTTTTCTTCACGCGAACCGGTATCCACTTCGCTCGAAAACGCTCTAGTCAGTGCGGGTTGACCACGTGAAACCAGACAGGCCCGCTTTGCGGGCCTGTTTTTTTGCCGAGAGGTTTCGAATTCAAAGGACGCTTTGGCGCTCAATCCCAGTTCTTGAATTTCCAGGATTTGAGCTTCCAGGGGGTCAACGTCTCCATCCGCCACTGCACCCAGCGGTCCGGCGGCCAGTGGCTGAGGCGCGATGTCTCCTTGACCTCGGGCTCGACGACGCGTGGCGCATGGCGGCGCCGCGTCTGGCGCGTCGCCTCGCTGATCATATCGACGAATTCAGCCTTGTCGGCCATGGTGGGCTCCTCGCGAAACGCCTCCGCCTGGGCCGACAAGTCTGCCCCCAAACGCTTAACGAGTTGCTTCGCCAAAGCGTCGAGGTTGAGGAAAGCGGCGTTCGAAAACGCTACCGCCACTCCCTGATGTCGACGAAGTGCCCGGCGATCGCCGCGGCCGCCGCCATCGCCGGCGACACCAGATGGGTGCGACCCTTAAAGCCCTGGCGGCCCTCGAAATTGCGGTTCGAGGTCGAGGCGCAGCGCTCTTCCGGCTTGAGCTTGTCGGGGTTCATCGCCAGGCACATCGAGCAGCCCGGCTCGCGCCATTCGAACCCGGCCTTGATGAAAATCTTGTCGAGGCCTTCGGCTTCCGCCTGTTCCTTGACGATGCCCGAGCCCGGCACGATCATGGCGTTGAGATTGCCGTTGACGGTCTTGCCCTCGACCACCTTCGCCGCCGCGCGCAGATCCTCGATCCGGCCATTGGTGCAGGAGCCGATGAAAATGCGGTCGAGCTTGATGTCGGTGATTTTGGTGCCGGCCTTCAGGCCCATGTAATTCAGCGCGCGGTGCTTCGACAGCCGTTTCGCCTCGTCGGCGATCTCATCGGGATCGGGCACCACGCCCGTGATCGACACCACGTCTTCGGGCGAGGTGCCCCAGGTCACGATCGGCGGCAGCTTGGCGGCATCCAGCCTGATCTCGTGATCGAAATGCGCGCCCTCGTCGGAGCGCAGCGTTTCCCAGTAACGCATCGCGGCGTCCCAGTTCTCGCCCTTCGGCGATTTCGGCCGGCCCTTCAGGAATTCAAAGGCCTTTTCATCCGGCGCGACCAGGCCGGCGCGGGCGCCGCCCTCGATCGACATGTTGCAGACGGTCATGCGGCCTTCCATCGAGAGCGCGCGGATCGCGTCGCCGGCATATTCCAGCACATAGCCGGTGCCGCCGGCGGTGCCGATCTCGCCGATGATCGACAGGATGATGTCCTTGCCGGTGACGCCGTCGGGCAATTGCCCGTCGACGATGGCGCGCATGTTCCTGGCTTTCTTCTGGATCAGGGTTTGCGTCGCCAGCACATGCTCGACCTCCGAGGTGCCGATGCCGTGCGCCAGCGCGCCGAAGGCGCCGTGGGTGGAGGTGTGGCTGTCGCCGCAGACGATGGTGGTGCCGGGCAGGGTAAAACCCTGCTCGGGGCCGATCACGTGCACGATGCCCTGACGCTTGTCGAATTCGTTGAAATATTCGATGCCGAATTCCCTGGCGTTCTCGGCCATCACCCGGATCTGCTCGGTGCTTTCGGGATCCGGATTGGGCTTGGTGCGGTCGGTGGTCGGAATGTTGTGGTCGACCACGGCCAGCGTCTTCTCCGGCGCATGAACCTTGCGCCCGGTGGCGCGCAAGCCTTCGAACGCCTGCGGCGAGGTCACTTCGTGGACCAGATGGCGGTCGATGTAGAGCAGGCAGGTGCCGTCATCGGCCTCGTGAACCAGATGGTCGTTCCAGATCTTGTCGTACAGCGTAGTGGGTTTTTTATCGGACATGATGTCAGGCCTTGAATCGGGATTTGAATCGAAGATGCAGAAGGGCGCGGCGGATGCGCGCGCCAACGCGTCAGGCCGCGAGGGCCGCCGTTGTCAGCCGGCCGAAGAAGCGCCAGGGCAAACGACTGCGGTCGTCGAGCACGACGCGAGACGCAATGGCTTGGCGATCTGGAAACATTGCAACCTCATAGCACACGAGGGTTCGAAGCGCGATATGCGTTTGTGGCGCCCTTGGCGCGCAATGACGCGGTGCCGCAACAAAAAAGCGCGGGGCAAGCCCGCGCTTTTCGATAAATCCTTGGTCAAATCCTCGACGAGGAGGATTACTCGCCGACGGCCGCGGCGCGGTCGGTCTTCTTCTCGACGATGCGGGCCGACTTGCCGCGCAGGTTGCGCAGGTAATACAGCTTGGCGCGGCGCACCTTGCCGCGACGCACCACCGTGATCGAGTCGATCATCGGCGACATCACCGGGAACACGCGTTCCACGCCTTCGCCGTAGGAAATCTTGCGGACCGTGAAGCTCTCATTGAGCCCGCCGCCGGAACGGCCGATGCAGACGCCTTCATAGGCCTGCACGCGCGAGCGATCGCCTTCGACCACCTTGACGTTGACGATCACGGTATCGCCCGGACCGAAATCCGGGATCACCTTGCCGGCGGACAATTTGTCGAATTGCTCTTTTTCGAGCTGTTGAATGAGGTTCATCGCGAAATCTCCATCGGCGGCGCGCCCGGCACGGGCTGCGCGAGTGTTCGGTTATCCTGTAGCGCGTATTCCGCAAAAGTGGATACCGGTTTTGCGAAAGGAATACGCGCAATTCAATTGGTTAGAGCATCTTCTCACGGCAAACCGGTACCACTTTGCCGGAACATGCTCGGTGCGCGGATTTGGCGCTCCTATACGGCAAAGGCCGGGCGTTGTCACCCGTCTGTCGTGTTTTTTGGGCGTTTTTGGCTGACTTTGATGGCCCACAGATCGGGCCGGTTGGCCCGGGTCAGGGCTTCCGCCTCGGCCAGGCGCCAGGCCGCGACCTTGGCATGGTCGCCCGACAACAGGATTTCCGGGATCGGCTGGCCCTCGAACTCCTGCGGGCGGGTATATTGCGGGTATTCCAGTAGCCCGTCGGAAAAGCTCTCCTCGGTGCCGGAAGCGAGTTTTCCCATCACCCCCGGCAGCAGCCGGACACAGGCGTCGATCAGCGCCAGGGCTGCGATTTCGCCGCCGGACAGCACGTAATCCCCCACCGAGACCTCCTCGAGCCCGCGCCCTGCGATGACCCGCTGGTCGACGCCCTCGAACCGGCCGCACACGATCAGCGGGCCGGGTCCCGCGGCGAGTTCCACGACCCGGGACTGGGTCAATGGCCGACCCCGCGGGCTCATCAGCAGCCGTGGACGGTCTTTTGGGGCGTCTGGAGCGATATCGGCCGCATCGATCGCGGCCGCCAGTACGTCGGCGCGCAGCACCATGCCGGGGCCGCCGCCGGCCGGGGTATCGTCGACACTGCGATGGCGGTCGGTGGCGGAATCCCGGATGTCCCGCGCCTCCAAAGCCCACAGGCCCGAGGTCAGCGCCTTGCCGGCCAGGCTGACGCCGAGCGGTCCCGGGAACATCTCCGGAAACAGCGTCAGCACGGTCGCGCGCCAGATGGAGGCTGTTGAAGTCATGCTTTCCAATGCCGCGTCCGGCGGCGGCCGTCAAACGACGGCGTGACCGCAGCGACCAGACGGAGCGCGGGATGCTATCGACCCGACGCTTAAGGCTTGAGCGGCGCCGAGCCCTTATTGCCTGCGGCCATACTCAACCAACTCAAATACATTGTTGGTCTGCAGATGCTTGTTGGCCCGGGATACAAAGGTCCGCTTGACCCAATGATCGATTGCAGGGGCATACCAGGTCAGCGATGTGACTTCATTTTTTTGCGTCGGATTGTTGACGTTCGATCCCGTAAACGTGGTTTCGATCTTGAACGTATCGAAGGTGCCGGCCCTGGTGGTGACGCTTTCCTGTCCGACGACCTTCGAAATCCCTGATCGCCTCCAGACGTTGCCATTGGTGCCGTTGATGTTGTTGGTCCGTACGGGCCATGTCTTGCCGACGGCGAGCGGCGATTGGATACCGGTGCCGTCATGAGGCGAATATCTCCAGGGCTGGTTCTCGACCACGTTCCACGATCGGTCATAGACCGAGAGACCCTCGTTGTTAGTGCCGAGGGTTTTGTGGCGCACCGAGATTTCGGTTGGCGTCACCTCGGTGACGGTATTCTCCCGGGTGGCGGTGACTTTTCCTGTGATTTCGTCGCGCGCCTCGTAGGTCCAGTGATCGCCGGGCTGCGGCTCCTCCATCGGGATCACGGCTATTGCGGGTTGCACCGAAGCGGCCGCATCCGGGGCCCCCGCGGCCGGCGGTGCCGGCTGCGCCCATGCACTGCTGGCGACGAGGCCGATTGCCCCGAGGACGGCGTAACGAAGCATCGGTGTTTCCCCGTGGCTATTTGTCGATTGTTGCGATGAAGGTGCGGGCCGACCGGCTAGCGGCGGCCATACTCGACCAGTTCGTTGGTGTTCTTTTCGCGAACGTGTCCGTCAAATCGCGATACGTAAGTGCGCTTCACCCAGTGATCGATCGCCGGCGCGTACCATGTTTGCAGAACTCCCGTGTACTTCTTGGTCGGGTCGTTCATAGCCTGAAATTGAAGGGACGTTTCGATCTTGAAAGTATCGAAAGTGCCCGCCCGGGTGGTGATGCTCTCCCGCGCGATGACTTTCGATGTGCCGGTGCGCTTCCAGCCGAAGCCGGTCGTTGTGTTGAAATCGGTACCTTTAATTGTCCAGCTCTTGTCCGCTGCAAGCGGCGTCCGAATTCCGGTGCCGTCGCTCGGCGAATATCGCCAGATGCCGTTATTGGTCAGATTCCAGGAATGGTCGAAGATCTGAAGGCCGAAATTGGCATTACCGAGAATCGAAAACCGGATGCTGACGTCCGTGCTTGAGGCCTCGGTGACGGTATAGGTCGTTGTCGATTTGACATCGCCGGTAATGTCGTCGCGCACCTCGTAGGTCCAGTGATCGCCCGTCTGCGGGTCTTCCATCGCCAGCGGACCGTTCGGCGTTTCAACCGCAGGCGGGGAGGTTGTGGGAGGTGACGCCGGCTGGGCTTGTAAAGAGGTCGCCATTGCAAGCAGGCTAATGGTCGCCAGGAAAACATAGCGAAACATGGATTTTCTCTGGTGCTGGGCTGCGGGAAGGGGGATGGGAAGGGGTCCCGCGAGACGCGGTGCGAATAACAACCAAAGCGTGCCATTTCAAAAATCGAACGCAAGTGCCTTGTAACTCCCCGGTCGCAATCCGCACCTGTCTTGCTGTCACAATTTTCTTAAGCGTGACTCTTAAGTGTGACGCTGATCTAACGGCCAGAATGAAATTAGCGGCGCGCGAGTCTAGATCGATCTGGGATCATCGCCTTCGATCTCCGCCGGCAACACGATCACCACGCGCCCATTCGCGAGATCGACCGTGGGTACCACGGCATTGGTGAACGGCAGCAGCAAGGTCGAGCCGTGCGGGGGCGCGATTTCGATGATATCGCCGGCGCCGAAATTGTGGATCGCGGTGACGCGGCCGATCGGCTCATGGGTGGCGCTGACCGCGGCGAGCCCGATCAGATCGGCGTGGTAATATTCATCCTCGTCGGTAGCAGGCAGTTTTTCACGCGCGATATAAAGCTCGAGGCCATTGAGGCGCTCGGCTTCCTCGCGGGTGGCGACGCCTTTCAGCGTCGCGACCAGATGGCCGTTGGCCTCGCGGGCGGTCGCGACTTCAAACTGGCGCGCGCCGTCTTTGGTCGTGAGCGGTCCGTACCGCTTCACGGCCAGCGGGTCTTCGGTGAAGGTCCATAGCTTCACCGCACCGCGCACGCCGTGCGCGGCGCCGATACGGGCGACGCAAATCGGTGCCGGCACCGCCGCGCGCCGTTACGCGTTACGCCGACTTGGCGGCGGCTTCGGCGTTGGCCTTGCGCTCCTTGCGCGGCACCGCCTTTTCCGGATTGTTGCGCGCGGCACGCTTGGCGACGCCGGCGGCATCGAGGAAGCGCGAGACGCGGTCCGACGGTTGCGCGCCCTTGGCGAGCCAGGCCTTGACCTTGTCCATGTCGAGCTTCAGCCGCGCCTCGTTGTCCTTCGGCAGCAGCGGATTGAAATGACCGAGACGCTCGATGAAGCGGCCGTCGCGGGGAAAGCGCGAGTCAGCGACGACGACGTGATAGACCGGACGCTTCTTGGTGCCTGCGCGGGCGAGGCGGATAACGACTGACATTTGGTTCTCCTTAAATATGTTGTTGGCTTAGTTGATCCTGCGTGTCATTCCGGGATGCGTGCGGAGCACGCAGACCCGGAATCTCAGCGATCGTTCACATCGGGATTCCGGGTTCGGCTCTGCGAGCCGTCCCGGAATGACGAAATCTCTCATTTCTTCTTCCCCAATCCGGGAAATCCGCCGAGCCCCGGCAAGGTCGGCTTGCCGCTTAAGCCGGTCAGTCCTGGCAAATTCGGCAGGCCCGAACGCAGACCGGCGGGAAGATCCTTTGGCAAAGCGGGCATGCCGCCCGGGCCGGCGCCGCCCGGCATCTTCTCGGCCAGCGCCTTCATCTGGTCGGGCGACGGCATGCCGCCGCCGAATCCCATCGCCTGCGCGATGCCGGCCATCGGGCCACGCTTGCCGGAGCCCATGGCCTTCATCATGTCGGCCATGTTCCGGTGCATCTTCAGGAGCTTGTTGACTTCCTCGACCTTGAGCCCGGCGCCCGCGGCAATGCGCTTCTTGCGGCTGGCCTTGAGGATGTCGGGGTTCTTGCGCTCCTGCCGCGTCATCGAATCGATCACGGCGACCTGGCGCTTGAGGATCTTGTCGTCGAGCCCGGCATTGGCGATCTGGTTCTTCATCTTGGCGATGCCGGGCATCATGCCCATCAGCCCCGAAATCCCGCCCATGTTGGACATTTGCAGCAATTGCTCGCGCATGTCGGACAGGTCGAACTGGCCCTTGCGCATCTTCTCGGCGACGCGGGCGGCCTTTTCGGCGTCGATATTGGCCGCGGCTTTTTCCACCAGCGACACCACGTCGCCCATGCCGAGAATGCGGCCCGCGATCCGGCTCGGATGAAAATCCTCCAGCGCATCGGTTTTTTCACCGGTACCGATCAGCTTGATCGGCTTGCCGGTGACCGCGCGCATCGACAGCGCCGCACCGCCGCGGCCGTCGCCGTCCACCCGCGTCAGCACGATGCCGGTGAGGCCGACGCGCTGGTCGAACGAACGCGCCAGGTTGACCGCATCCTGGCCGGTCAGGGAATCGGCGACCAGCAGCACTTCATGCGGATTGGCCGCCGTTTTGATCTCGGCGGCTTCCGTCATCATCTCTTCGTCGAGCGTGGTGCGCCCGGCGGTGTCGAGCAGCACCACATCGTAGCCGCCGAGCCTGGCGGCTTCCAGCGCGCGCTTGGCGATCTGCGCCGGCTTCTGGCCGGGGACGATCGGCAGGGTCTGGATATCGAGATCGCGCCCGAGCACCGCGAGCTGCTCCATCGCCGCCGGACGATAGATGTCGAGCGAGGCCATCAGCACCTTGCGCTTGTCGCGCTGGGTCAGGCGGCGGGCCAGCTTGGCGGTGGTGGTGGTTTTGCCGGAGCCCTGCAGGCCGACCATCATGATCGCGACCGGCGGCACGGCGTTGAGGTCGATGGTCTGGCCGTCGGCGCCGAGCGTGGCGATCAGCTCGTCATGGACGATCTTGACCACCATCTGGCCGGGGGTCACCGATTTGACCACGGTGGCGCCGATCGCCTGTTCGCGGACCTTTTCGGTAAAGCTGCGGACCACGTCGAGCGAGACGTCGGCCTCCAGCAGCGCGCGGCGCACCTCGCGCATGGCGGCATCGACGTCGGCCTCGGTCAGCGCTCCGCGCCGCGTCAGCCGATCGAGAATGCCTCCAAGCTTTTCCGACAGATTGTCGAACATCAGCGCATATTCCAAACAATTTTGCGCCCGAGGGCGCATCGCGCTGTCGGGCGTTGGCCTCCGGCCTCAGGGGCCGGGCGGCGGGTCGAAAAGAACGTCTTTCCGAGAATTGCGGCGGTTAAACCCCCGCGGCCCCCAAAAGTCAAGAAACGTCAGGCAAAAGCGACATTTTCGGGCAGTCTTGCCGGCCGGCACCCCCTTGCCCAAATACAGGTTTTGAGGCCAATCGGGCATGAAAACCACCCGCCGTCGTGTTCTCGGCCTTCTCGCCGGTGCCGCTGCCATCGTCGGCGTCCCATCCTACTGGATTTACCGCATGAAAACCTATGCCGGGCCGCCGTCCGATCATTTCGACGGCACGCATTTCTTCGATCCCGATGGCTCACCGCCGAAATCGCTGGCGGACGTGCTGCGCTGGCAGTTCGGCAGCGGCCGGCAGCGGCAGGCATGGCCCGAATGGGTGCCGAGCCCCCATGCCGACACGCCGCCGCCACGCGTCAATGGCGGCAGAGTGCGGCTGTCGTTCGTCGGCCACGCCAGCTGGCTGATCCAGACCGCAGGGCTGAACATCCTGGTCGATCCCGTCTGGTCGGACCGCGCTTCGCCGCTCAGTTTCGCCGGACCGAAGCGCCATAACGATCCTGGTATCGCGTTCGACGCGCTGCCTCCGATCGACGTCGTGCTGGTGTCGCATGGGCATTACGACCATCTCGACGTCGCGACCTTGTCGAGGCTATCAGCAAAGTTCTCGCCGCGCGTCATCACCCCGCTCGGCAACGATCTCACCATGCGCGATGCCGACAGCGCGATCAAAGCCGAGGCGTTCGACTGGCATGACCGCGTCGAGCTCGGCGGCGGCGTCGCGGTGACGCTGGTGCCGACGCGGCACTGGTCGGCGCGCGGATTGTTCGATCGCAACAAGGCGCTGTGGGCGAGCTTTGTGCTGGAGACATCCGCCGGCAAGGTCTACATCGTCTGCGATTCCGGCTATGGCGAGGGCAAGCACTTCCGCCGCGTCGCCGAGGCGCATGGCCCGCTGCGGCTGGCGATCCTCCCGATCGGCGCCTATGAACCGCGCTGGTTCATGCAGGATCAGCACATGAATCCGTCAGACGCGGTGAAGGCGCTGGCCGATTGCGGCGCGCAGCAGGCGCTGGCGCATCACAACGGCACCTTTCAACTGACCGACGAAGCGATCGACGCCCCGGTGATTGCGCTGGGCGTCGCACTCGACGAAGCGAAGATTCCGCGCGAACGGTTTGTGGCGCCGAAGCCCGGGCAGGTGGTGGAGATTTAGATTCTCGTCGTCCCGGCCAAGTGAGCAAAGCGAACGCTGAGCCGGGACCCATAACCACCGCTGGTGATGTTGAGAAGAGCTGCAGCAACAGCTTGGTGTAACCACCAAACCCGGTGGCTATGGGTCCCGGCGTTCGCCGGGACGACGACTCGTTTTATTGCGCCGATTGCTCCGGCTTGATCGCCCAGGACACGCTCACCGTGACGCCAATGGTTTCTTCGCCCTGCGCCACCGGTGCGGCGGCGGACATCGCGCCGGCCATTTTGCGAAATTGCATCGGCACCGGCGAGCCGCCTTCCGAGATGCTGATCGGCAGACCTAGCGTGACACCGGCGGCCTTGGCATAGATCTCGGCCTTGCGGCGGGCATCGGCGACCGCCTGTGCGCGCGCGTCATCGAGAAGCTTTGAGGCCTGCACCACCATGAAATTGATGCCACCGATATCGTTGGCGCCGGCGCCGACCAGCGTGTCAATCACGCTGGCGACCTTGGTGACGTCGTGCAGCCGGATCGTCACCCGGTTGCTGGCGCGGTAGCCGACGATCACGGGAGGCCCGCTGGTCCGGCTCGGCGCGCTCTGCGGCTGCAGCGACAGCCGCGAGGTCTGGAAATCCTTCTCCTCGATGCCGGCGCCCTTGAGCGCCAGCAGCACCTTGCCCATCGCCGCATTATTGGCCTCCGAGGCCTCGCGCGCGGTTTTGGCTTCCGAGGTGACGCCGCCCTCGACCTGCGCCAGATCCGGAGGCACCGAGATGGTGGCTTCGCCGGTGACGAAGATAGCAGCCGAGGCATTCGCGCCGCTTCCTTGCTTGAGCAGCATGTACGCATGGCCACTGTTCGGAAGAGGCGACGGGCTGGGAGGAGCTACCTGACCGATGGCAGGCGAGCAGCCGATCGCGGTAACGACGGCAAGCAGAAGGCGCGCAGGATAGGACATCACGCTCGTCACTTCAGCGGCACATAGACATTGATCACCAGTTTGTCCTCCGCTGTCTTCAGCGGGTCGGTGATGTATTCCTCGATGAAGGTGTCCTTGGCCTCGAGTTTCTTGTCGTCGAGGTGATTGGTGATGGCCTCATAGGTGTTGTCCATATTGTCGTAGGAGCCGCGGTGGACAAACTTCAGGGCCTTGCCGTCAGGCGATTTGCCCATGCTCATGGCCTTGGTCAGGTTCTTCGGTTCCTGATCGACCGGAATTTCCGCCAGAAAAGTGAAGCCGGTATCGTCGGTGGAGGTATAGACGATCATCGGATTGCCCGCGGGCTTGATGCCCTGCTTGTCGAGCAGGCCTGACAGCGCCTTGAATGATTCGATCAGGGTGTCGAACGCCGCATCCCAGTTGGCGCTGCCCTTGGCGATGACGACCGTTTTCGGCGTCAGCGCGATCTGTTCGCCGAACGGATCGGCGGTCTGAACCGGTGCGGGAGGTGGCGTCGCCGGAGCTTCCGCGGCGGGGCTCGGGCTCGGGGCCGGCGTCGCCGGGGTGCTCGCCGCGGGAGGTGCCGCAGCCGGCGGCGTTTGCGCCAGCGCGGGACCAAGGCTTGCGATGCCAAGACAAGCGGCGCCAAAACCCAGCAAAATCGCGACTGCCGGGACCAGCGCGACCGTGGCAAGGCGGAAATGGCGGGGCAAATTCATTCGGTATTCTCCATGGCCGTGATCAGCGGTCGCGCCTCGCACAGATGTCCCGGTTCACGCCGGTGAAGCGTGTGACGAAGCGACGCCATCCTAACACGCAAGGGCCGTTTTAGTCCCATGACAGATATTTCATGGCCGTCCTCTGTTTAGCGCCTGATCGGTTCTGATCAAATCAGAACCGAGGCTCTAATCTTTGTTTTGACGCGTTTTCTTCACGCGAACCGGTATCCACTTCGCTCGAAAACGCTCCGGTGGGACCCGACACAGATTTGCCGCACTGGCCAATCCGCTGTCCTTCGCCATATAAGACGGGCACGGACCGGGAAATTCCATGAGCGCGCTCGCCAACCGACCCTTTGCCAAGATGAACGGGATCGGAAACGAAATCGTGGTGGTCGATCTGCGCGACCAGCCCGCCGTGGTCACGGCGGAAGACGCGCGCGCGGTGGCCCAGCCGGCCGGCGTGCCGTATGATCAGCTGATGGTGCTGCAGCCGCCGCGGCTTGATGGCACCGAGGCCTTTATCCGCATCTACAACAATGACGGCTCCGAAGCCGGGGCCTGCGGCAACGGCATGCGCTGCGTGGTGCGCCGGCTGTTCGAGAAAACCGGCCAGACCGCCGTGACGTTCGAGACCCGGGCCGGCCTTTTGAACTGCTGGCAGGGTCCGTCGGCCGATCTCTACACCGTCGACATGGGCCCGCCGAAATTCGGCTGGAAGGATATTCCGCTCGCCGAAGAGTTTCGCGACACGCGGTCGATCGAGCTGCAGATCGGCCCGATCGACGCGCCGGTGCTGCACACGCCGTCGGTGGTCAGCATGGGCAATCCGCATGCGATCTTCTGGGTCGACGACGTCAACGCCTATGATCTCGCCCGCTTCGGGCCGCTGCTGGAAAACCATCCGATCTTTCCGGAGCGTGCCAACATCACGCTCGCGCATATCGTCGATCGCGATCACATCACGATCCGCACCTGGGAGCGCGGCGCGGGACTGACCAGGGCCTGCGGCTCGGCGGCCTGCGCGGCGGCGGTGGCCGCGGCGCGGCTGCGGCGCACCGATCGCGTGGTGCAGGTCACGCTGCCCGGCGGCGAGCTCGCGATCGAATGGCGCGAGCGCGATGACCACGTGCTGATGACCGGCACGGCCGATTTCGAATATGAAGGCCGCTTCGATCCGGCGCTGTTCGCGTCCGTCGCCTAAGTCATGAGCGTTGACGTCATCACGTTTGGCTGCCGCCTCAATGCCTTCGAATCCGAGGTGATCGCCCGCGAGGCGGAACGCGCCGGGCTGATGGATACCATCGTCATCAATAGCTGCGCGGTCACCAACGAGGCGGTGGCGCAGGCACGGCAATCGATCCGCCGGCTCAAGCGCGAGCGGCCGCAGGCGCGCATTGTCGTCACCGGCTGCGCGGCGCAGACCCAGGCGCGGATGTTCGCCGACATGGCCGAGGTCGATCGGGTGGTCGGCAATGACGACAAGATGCGCGGCGAAGCCTGGCGCGATGCGCGCATAGCGCTCGACGCGGCGCCCGCATTCGGCATCGCCGCAGACGAGAAGATCGCGGTCGCCGACATCATGGCGGTGAAGGCGATGGCGCCGCATCTGTTGGAAGGATTTCAGAAGGGTTTGCCGCGGGTGTTCGTGCAGGTACAGAACGGCTGCGACCATCGCTGTACCTTCTGCATCATTCCCTATGGCCGCGGCAATTCGCGCTCGGTGCCGATGGGTGCGGTGGTCGATCAGGTTCGCGCTTTGGTCGCGCGCGGCCATGCCGAAATCGTGCTGACCGGCGTCGATCTGACCAGCTACGGCGCGGATCTGCCGGGTGCGCCCAAACTGGGCCTGCTGACGAAGCAGATCCTGCGCCATGTGCCGGAATTGAAGCGGCTGCGCATCTCGTCGATCGATCAGGTCGAGGTCGACAAGGATCTGCTCGACGTGATCGCGGATGAAGAACGTCTGATGCCGCATCTGCATCTGTCGCTGCAGTCCGGCGACGATCTGATCCTGAAGCGGATGAAGCGGCGGCATTCGCGCGCCGATGCGATCGATTTCTGCGCCCAGGTGCGGCGGTTGCGGCCGGATATCGCGCTCGGCGCCGACATCATCGCGGGCTTTCCGACCGAAACCGAGGAGATGTTCGCGCGCTCAAGGGATCTGGTGGAGGAATGCGGCCTGACATTCCTGCATGTGTTTCCCTATTCGAAGCGCCCGGGCACGCCGGCGGCGCGGATGCCGCAGGTTTCCGGCGAAAACATAAAACAACGTGCCAGCCGATTGCGGGCCGCGGGAGAGGCCGCGCTGCAGAAGCGGCTGGCATCGGAACTGGGTATGAGACGCCATGTCCTGATCGAGAGCGCGACGCAGGGCCGCACCGAACATTTTCTGCCGGTGGCGATCACGGGCGAAACGCCGGGCGTGGTGCGGGCGCTGAAG
>Ga0302311_10004109_pt1 | contig 15777 bp, 17 predicted proteins | sample III_Palsa_N1_3_FD_200449 | JGI IMG/M metagenome (GOLD analysis project Ga0302311, IMG submission 200449) | Peat permafrost microbial communities from Stordalen Mire near Abisko, Sweden - III_Palsa_N1_3 | ecosystem: Environmental > Terrestrial > Soil > Palsa > Peat permafrost | place: Sweden... | reverse complement strand
ATCGCCGCGGCGCGGGGCCGGCCGCTGAAGATCATGTTCCCGCTGGTGGCCAGCGTCGACGAGTTCCGCGCCGCCCGGGGGATGGTCGACAAGGAGGTGGCCTGGGCCCTGCGCCGGGGCCGTCCAGAGCCGTCGCGGCTGGACGTCGGCGCGATGGTCGAGGCGCCGTCGCTGCTCTGGCACCTGGACGCCCTGTTGCCGATGACCGACTTCGTCTCCGTCGGCACCAATGACCTGATGCAGTACATGTTCGCCGCCGACCGAGGCAATCCGCGTGTCGCCGACCGCTACGATCCGATCTCGCCGCCGGCGCTCCGTGCGCTGAAGGCGATCCAGGACGCCTGTGCTGAAACCGGTACGCCAGTGTCCGTATGCGGAGAAATGGCTGGCCGGCCGCTTGAGGCGCTTGTCTTGATCGCCCTTGGCTATGATCAACTGTCCATGCCGCCGGGCGGTATTGGCCCTGTCAAACGGATGGTCTTGTCCTGCGACCGTGAGGCCGCTCGGCGGGGCGTCGTTGGTCTGCTAAAGGGCAGTGCGGGGTCTGTACGGAGCGAGGTGGAGACTTTGGCACGCAAATTGTCTATCGCTATCTGAATATTGAGGGCGTCGCGCTATTCTGGTACACATAGAAAGTGTTAAGGCTAACACTTCAGGGTGTACGGTGAAGCCTGTGCGCTGGGGGCGGAGTTGTAGGGGGCAATGTAGCCATGCCGCTTGATACGGCCAGGGTTACTGACGATTTGAATGTGTTACTCGGGAACACCCCGGTTGACGCGGGCGCCAACCCCATGAATGACGCTTATGGACCCATGGTCGATTCAGCGCCGACGCTTGGCGCTGCCCTGAAGGCCGCCCGCGAATTCCAAGGATTGGACCTCGAAGACCTGGCGCAGTCGACGCGCATCCGGAAGAACTACTTGTCCGCGCTTGAGGATATGCGGATGGAGGATCTTCCATCCCGCCCGTTCACGCTCGGCTATGTCCGCTCCTATGCCAAGGCGCTGGGGCTGGATCCCGAGGCCGCCGTCGCCCGGTTCCGCATGGACGCGCCGGAGGAAGATCAGGCCTTGCGCGCCCCTGTCGGCGTGCGGCGCGAACGTGATCCGCGTCTGTCGCTGTTCGTCGGCGCCGGCGTGATCGTGATCATCGGCGTGGTGGCCTGGAACGTCGCCCAGCACCAGCTCATCGACGATAGCGCAATGAAGGCGCCGGCGACCCAGATCGCCCAGTCGGCCGCGAAGGCGCCGCCGCCGCCATCCGCCGCGCCCGTCGGCCCGATCCACGTCGACGCCTCCTTGCCGGCGCCGGCAGAATCCACCACGCCTGTCCCCTATGAGACGCCTGGCCTGCATAAGGCCGACGGCGCCTCGGCCGACACCCCTGCCAGCTCGTCGTCGGCGACCACGCTGGCGGCCGCCACGACGCCGGCCGTGACCTTCGTGGCCAAGGGCGCCATCTATGGCGCGCCTCCCGGGTCCGCGACCGTTATCCTGCAGGCGACCAAGGCCGCCTCGCTGGTCATTCACGGCGGCGACGGCGCGGTCTATTTCGCCAAGGAGCTCGCGCCGGGCGAATCCTATCGCGCGCCCATGCTCAGGGGCATCACCATCGATGTGTCCGAGCCGGCGGCGTTCAACTACTTCGTCGGCGGTCAGCTCAAGGGCCAGCTCACCGGCCTCGACACGCCGCTGTCGAAACTTACCGGCTGAAACCAGGCCTCAACGCCCCGTCGCGGATGAGCTGGGCGTCGCCCTGGCGGCGGCCGGTCCGTCCGGCTCATAGCGCCAGACGCCGCCTTTGAGCCCGGCAGGCTCCCTGACCACCTTCATCGAGCAGGGGCCGATCTTCAGCAGGACGGCGCGCATCAGATAGCCATCCGGCAGATCGCCGAGCTTCCTCGGGTACAGCGGAACGGTCGACTGGGTCTGGAGCACCGGTGGCGGACCGCACGACGCGGCGGGCGGCGGCGATGGCGTGGCGGCGACGAGGGCGGCCAGGATGGCGAGGGCGGGCATGAACCGATCCTCCTCTTAAGGGGCGCGGATGGTGTCGCATCATGGACCTGACCCCGGCGCGCGTAAACGCCAGAGTGCTTGACCTCCGCCACGGAACCCGCGCCAGATCGCCGAAAATCCTGGAGGAAACCGCCATGACGCCCGACGACCTGATGTTCCGGCCCGGCCTGATGAAGGGCGAGCGCATCCTGATCACCGGTGGCGGCACCGGGCTCGGCAAGGAGATGGCCGAGGCCTGCATGATGCTGGGCGCGGACGTCTACATCTGCGGCCGTCGGGGCGGGGTGCTGGATGAGGCGGCCAAGGACCTGATGGACGCCCATCCTGCCTCGCAAGGCGCCGGCAAGGTGGCCGGGATCGCCTGCGACATCCGCGTGCCGGAAGCCATCCACGACATGATGGATCAGATCTGGGCCGACGGCGGCGCGCTCACCGGCCTGATCAACAACGCCGCCGGCAACTTCATCAGCCGCACCGAGGACCTGTCGCCGCGCGCCTTCGACGCGATTTCAAATATTGTCTTCCGGGGCTCCTTTTTTGTGACCCTCGACGCCGGCAAGCGCTGGATCGCGGAGGGCAGGAAGGCGTCGGTGATCTCGATCCTGACCACCTGGGTCTGGAGCGGCGGGCCGTTCACCGTGCCGTCGGCCATGTCCAAGGCGGGGCTGAATGTCATGACCCAGTCGCTGGCGGTTGAATGGGGCCACAAGGGCATCCGCTTCAACGCCATCGCGCCGGGTCCCTTCCCGACCGAGGGCATGAGCGCGCGCCTCAGCCCCGGCTCCGACATGGGCTCGTCCCGCAATATGAGCAGCAACCCGATGCACCGGGTGGGCGAGATGCGGGAGCTGGCGAACCTGGCAATCTACCTGCTCCATCCGCTGTCGACCTACGTCAACGGCCAGACCATCGCCATCGACGGCGGCGCCTGGAACGCGGGCGGCGGCGGCTTCTCGGGCCTGCACGACTGGAGCGACGAGCAGTGGGCCAACGCCCGGGCGATGATCCAGGGGGCCAACGAGAAGGACCGCGCCAAGCGGACGGTTTGAATTTAAGATTCACCGCCAAGGGCGCGAAGGACGCGAAGGGGCCGGCGCGAAGTTTTGCGGGCGCCGCTCGCATTTGTCGTCCGTCATCCCAAGGTGATCGAGCGCTTCGCGCTCCTTTGCGTCCTTCGCGCCCTTCGCGGTAAATACGATTCAACACCGACCTTGGGCTTGAGCCCGGAATGGCCTAAATTCGCAGGCATGACCGCCTCAGACATCCAGCACGTCCGACCCTGGCGCGCGATCCAGCGCCGGCCTACTCGCAAGATCCGCGTCGGATCGGTGGAGGTGGGCGGCGATGCGCCGATCACCGTCCAGTCGATGACCAACACGCTTACGGCCGACGCCCAGGCGACCATCAACCAGGTGCGGGCGCTGGAAGAGGCCGGGGCCGACATCGTGCGGGTGTCCTGCCCGGACGAGGAGTCCACGGCGGCGTTCAGGGCCATCGCCAAGGCCTCCACCGTGCCGCTCGTGGCCGACATCCATTTTCACTACAAGCGCGGCATCGAGGCCGCCGAGGCGGGCGCGGCCTGCCTGCGGATCAATCCCGGCAACATCGGCTCGATCGCGCGGGTCAACGAGGTGGTCAAGGCGGCGCGCGACCATGGCTGCTCCATGCGTATCGGCGTCAACGCCGGCTCGCTGGAACGCGACCTCCTGGAGAAGTACGGCGAACCCTGTCCGGAGGCGATGGTCGAAAGCGCCCTGCGCCACGTGCGCATGCTGCAGGACTGCGACTTCCACGAGTTCAAGATCAGCGTCAAAGCCTCCGATGTCTTCCTGACCGTCGCCGCCTACCAGGCCCTGTCGGAGGTGATCGACTGCCCGCTGCATCTTGGCGTGACCGAAGCAGGTCCTCTGCGGGCTGGAACGATCAAGTCGTCGATCGGCATGGGCTCGCTGCTCTGGGCCGGGATCGGCGACACCATTCGCGTCTCCCTCGCCGCCGATCCGGTGGAGGAGGTGAAGGCCGGCTTCGACATGCTGAAGTCGCTGGGGCTGCGGCACCGCGGCGTCAACATCATCGCCTGCCCCTCCTGCGCGCGGCAGGGATTCAATGTGATCAAGACGGTGGAGGCGCTGGAGGAGCGGCTGGCCCACATCTCCACGTCGATGTCGCTGTCAATCATCGGCTGCGTGGTCAACGGCCCCGGCGAGGCCCTGTTCACCGACATCGGCTTCACCGGCGGCGGCAAGGGCGCGGGCATGGTCTACCGCGCCGGCAAGGCCGACCATAAGATGGACAACGAGCGCATGGTCGAACACATCGTCGAGCTGGTCGAGGCCCGAGCCGCCGAGATCGAGGCGGAAAACACCGCCGCGAAGCAGGCCGCCGAATAGGCGCCCTCGCGGCGCCCTTGCGCGTTTTTTAAACGTTGTTTAGATGCGCGCTTCAACAAGGAGGACGCCTATGTCTGTCGACGGCACCTGGAACGTAGTGGTCAAGTCACCCATGGGCGATCAGCCCAGCACGCTTACCTTGAAGGCCGACGGCGGGACCCTCACGGGCACGGCCAGCGCCCAGGGCAACACCAACCCGATCGCGTCCGGCAAGGCCGACGGGAACAACATTTCCTGGTCGAACTCGATCACCACCCCCTTCCCCATGACGCTGGAGTTCAGCGGAACGGTGGACGGCGACAGCCTGACCGGCACCGTCAAGGCCGGCTCGTTCGGCTCCTTCCCCTTCTCGGGCAAGCGCGCCTAAGCAGCGTTTCAAGACCTATCGAGCGGGCCGCGCCGGCGACGACGCGGCCCGTTTTCGTTGCGGAGGCGGCGATCAGGATGCACAGGTGATCCGCCTCGCAGCCACGGACCACGCCGCTTGCCTTCCGACCTTCGCCTCGCCGGTCTCGCCGAAATCCAGCTGCCTTGCGCGCATCTCGCGCCGACGCTCGCCTTCTTTGTTGATCGGCTGGGCTTTCGGGTCGATGTGATCTTTCCGGCCGAGGAGCCGACCACGGCCAGCCTGTCCGGCCACGGGCTGCGGTTGCGCCTGGCGCCGGTCGGCGGCGATCCCGGCATTATCAGACTGGCTTGCGAAGACCTGAACCTCACGGACGCGCGGGTTCTGATGGCGCCCAACGGCACGCGGATTGAACTGGTCGAGGCCGATCCGCCGATCCTGCAGCCGCTGTTCCAGCCCGAGTTCGTGCTCACCCGCGCCGGCGACGGTCCCGAACCGGGTCCGGGAAGGGCGGGGATGATCTACCGCGACCTGATTCCCAGCCGGCTTGGCGGGGCGGTGGTCGCCTCGCACATCTCGATCCCGGAAGGCGGCCCAGTCGCTGACTGGGTGCATTTCCACAAGATCACCTTCCAGATGATCTTCTGCCGGCGCGGCTGGGTGAAGCTGGTCTACGAGGACCAGGGCGAGCCCTTCATCCTGTCGGCCGGCGATTGCGTGCTGCAGCCGCCGCGCATCCGCCACCGCGTGCTGGAAAGCTCGCCAGGCCTGGAGGTGGTCGAGATCGGCTGCCCGGCCCTGCACGAGACCCTGGCCGATCACGACATGGTCCTGCCCACGGGCCGGAATTTGCCCGACCGTGAGTTCGGCGGTCAGCTCTTCCTGCGCCACCTCGCGGCCGAAGCGCCCTGGGCCCCGCATGGAGCCGGGTTCGAGCGCCGCGAGACCGGCATGATCCAGGCCACGCGCGGCGTCGCCGACGTCGGCGTGCTGCGCCCCGCGACAGGGCGACGGCTCGATGTCGCCGCACACCACGGCGATCTGCTGTTCGGCTTCGTGCTGGAAGGCGCGGCGGCGCTGGAGCGTCAGGGCGTCCGTCCGCTGGCCGCCACGGACGCCTTCGTGATCCCACCGGGCGAGGCCTGGGCGTTGGAAGACTGCAGTCCGGACCTGCTGCTGCTGCAGGTCGCCTTGCCGGGAGGGCGGCTGGGGCTGTAGAGAGGCGTCCCTCAATCGCCCGAGACAAGCCTCCGCCGTGCAACTGCCTCAAGCCAGACTGGAACAGGTTCTCGACCGCTACCGCGAGGTGGAGGCGCGCATGGGCGCGGCCATGGACGGCGGCGAGATCGTGCGCCTGGGCAAGGAGCATGCGGAGCTGAAGCCGGTGGTGGACGCGGTGCGGGCGGTGGAACGCGCGCGTGTCGAGGCGTCCGAATTGGAAGCCATGGCCAAGGGCGACGACGCGGAGATGGCGGCGCTGGCCCGCGAGGAGCTGGGAGCCTTGAGCGAACGCCTTCCGACCCTGGAGCGGGACGTGGCCCTGCTGCTGGCGCCCAAGGACAAGGACGAGAACGCCTCGGCCATCCTGGAAGTGCGCGCCGGCACCGGCGGCGACGAGGCGGCCCTGTTCGCCGGCGACCTGTTCCGCATGTACCAGCGCTACGCCCAGCTGCACGGCTGGAAGGTGGAGATCGACAGCGTCTCCGAAGGCGAAATGGGCGGCTATAAGGAAATCATCGCCTCGATCAACGGCGACGGCGTGTTCGGCCGGATGAAGTTCGAGAGTGGCGTGCACCGGGTGCAGCGCGTGCCGGACACCGAGGCGCAAGGCCGCATCCACACCTCGGCCGCCACCGTCGCGGTGCTGCCGGAGGTCGAGGACGTCGAGATCGAGATCAATGACGGCGACCTGCGCATCGACACCTATCGCTCCTCCGGCGCCGGCGGCCAGCACGTGAACAAGACCGACTCCGCCGTCCGCATCACCCACCTGCCCACCGGCGTGGTGGTCACCTCTTCGGAGAAGTCCCAGCACCAGAACCGCGCCCGGGCGATGAAGGTGCTGAAGGCAAGGCTCTACGACATGCAGCGCGAGGCGCTGGACTCAGCCCGCGCCAGCGACCGCAAAAGCCAGGTCGGCTCCGGCGATCGGTCAGAGCGCATCCGCACCTACAACTTCCCGCAAGGCCGGGTCACCGACCACCGCATCAACCTGACCCTCTACAACCTGGCCAAGGTGATCGAGGGCGAGGCTTTGGACGATGTGATCAACCCGCTGATCGCGGAGGATCAGGCGGAGCGGCTGGCGTCGCTGGAGGAGGGGTAGGAGGTGAGCGCCGGGGTGCGTTCAGTCGAGTGGTCCTGCGGCGATCAGAACCGGACCCTCGGAACGGCGTCAGAGGGGGGAAGGAGCCGTCAAGGTTGCTCAGAGCCCTCGCACTTCAGGCCTCTGTCTCCAGGCAGTTTGACGACCTTCTCAATTTCCCCGTTCCCAGCAACGGTCAATAAATAGAGGCCTCCAGGCCGGGGAAAGACCACCGAGTCTACTAGCTGCCGCTTCACATAGATGCGGCGGTGGGGAGTCTTCCGGCAATCACGATAAGTCCAAACAGCCCAGGCCTGGTTCGTATCTTTTGGGCCAAGCGCAATCGCTGAATGCCACTTGACGTACCCTGCCCACACTAATGTTGCGGGTATAGTGCGTTTCCCTTCGGAAACCTGGGCGCAAGCATTGCCACCTACTAGCAGAACTGCCGCGACCGCTATGCTCAAGAGCATCTTCATTTACACCAGCCTGAGTGTTCGTGTTGATGTCCAACTAGAGTCGATTGTTTTCATCAGCTTTGCCGTGGAAACCAGATGCCCCGCACAAATGGATCGCCCATATTCGGCAGGACATGCTTCTCGTCCAACATGGACAGGTCATCAACGATCCTTAGCTTTACAACCTCAACCTCAGAGTAGCGATCGGCGATGAGCGCCCGAGCGTCCCCCTCAGAATTGGCGGTTACGCCTATGCCCAGCTTCACAGGCGAAGGTCTGCCGGTCTGCTTCGTGATTGTCCAGAACCTCTCCACAGCAACAACTTACCACGGGATGAGCGAAGTCCAATGTCGCCGCCGGGTCGTACTGATTGCTTGGCCTCCCGCCGAAGAGCCGATCTTCGACCTGGCAATCGACGGCGGTTCTTCGAGGCTGCTCGGGGCTCGGGGATTGGGCGGCGACCGCTAGCCATCCGGAAACAGCAGCGGTTCATAATCCCGCGCGCCGTGCAGCACGTGGATGACGGTCACCTGGTCGGCGTCGATCCGGTAGAAGATCAGATAGTTTCCATGCACGCGGCGGCGAATGCCGTGGGCCTCGTAGCGTGGGACGAGCGGAAAGGCTCGCGGCGTGTGGCCAAGGCCTATGCAGGCCTCGCGCAACTCGACGACAAAACTCAGCGCGCGCCGGGGGCTGTCCTGGGCGATCCAGTCGGCGATGGCTTCCAGGTCCGCCTCGGCGGCCCGGGTCACGATGACCCTCATGCCTTGGCGCGGTATTTCGCTTCCAGCCGGTCGAACATGGACGGAGCGTCGGTGACACGACCCGCGTCCGCGTCGGCCAGCCCCCTGGCGATGGAGGCGTCCAGGACTGCCAGCCGCGCCTCCCGCTCCTGAACCAGCCGCACGCCTTCGCGCAGAATTTCACTCTTGGAATTGTACCGGCCGGTACGCACCAGCTCGGTGATGTAGGATTCGAGTGAGCCGCCAAGATCGACGCTGATCGCCATGACCGAGTCTCCATTGTCGATACAATATCTATTATCGACCGGATTGGCGCAACCGGCGTCCCGAACCGGCTTGCGGCGCATCAATCCTTTGATCGCCGAGGATCAGGCTCAACGGCCGGCCTCGCTGGAGGAGGCGTAACGTCGGGACCTAGGCGCCCGCGCCCAGTGGCGCGACCTTGTCGGTCAGACGCCTGAGACCGTCGACAACGCTGGCGCGATCCTCGTCGTTCGGATGGCGCAGCAGGCGCAGGGACGACAGGTGGACGTCGACAGCCGGCTTGCTCCAGGCCGCCTGGGTCCTCAGCCGATCGACAAGCTCGCAGAGGCAGAAGGCCGCGGCGCTCATGTCCGCCAGGCCAAATACCCCGGCGACCGCATGGATGTCGTTGCCGCGCCTATAGATGTTGAGTTTGAGGTCATCGTCCGGCGCTGCGCCGCCCTCGGCCGAGAGCCGATCCAGCTCGTCGAGCTGTTCGTCCACGTCAGCCATGCAGGGCTCGCGGATCAGTTCAAGGTTGGCGTCGGCCCGCTGTAGCGCATCGCCTATGCGCATGCCGCCCGGCGCCTTGATCATGGCTTCCAGCGGATTTTTCCAGGTCGTAAAGATCGCCGCCATCGCTAACCCCCCACTGCGCCGCGTGATTCGGCCTCGGGCGTCGCCTCGGCCTCGGACGGGTCGTCGTACCGGCGACCCGTCACGCCCTCAGGCGGACCGAGGTCCTTAAACCGTCGATCCGGACCCGCATAGGTCGCGCATTTGACGTACGGTCTCTTCTCACGCGACGCCCACAGCACGCGCTCCAGCACGGAGGCGGGACTGACCGGTTTGGCCATGATGACATTTGCGCCCGAATCGCGCGCCCGTTCAACGTTGGACTTCTGGGTGTGGCCGGCGATCAATATTACGGGGGCGAAACAATTTGGGGGCTGGTCGTACCGGCGCAGCCAGTTGACGAATTCGTAGACGCCCGGCTCTTTAAGGTTCGCATTGACGAGGATCAGATGCAGTTCATGTTCAAGCACCGTCTGTCGTGCTTCGGCGATCGTGGCGCAGGGAATAAACTGGGTCACACCGAACGCGCGGATAATTTGCGTCAGTATACTGGCGCCTTGGGGATGGTCGTCGAGCAGAAGTAGTCGGGCTCGATCGAAGTTGATCCACGCCTTAGGGTCGATGTTCGTCACGAGGCGCCTTTCCGAGCGGGTAGGTCTGACGGCTTGACTGTAGCAACACGGAAATAAACCCAATTTGGGGAATTTGGAATGTACGCCTTATCGTAGGGTGACAAAGTAACCGTAATCTTACCGACAACTTCAATTCCTAATATGGCTCGGCTCTACACTTTGCCCGTCCGGGCGGCCGATGACCGCGGGCAACGGGCCAGGGTTGTGTTTTTTGGGCGTCTTCCGGCCCGCCGCGCCGCGGCGTAGACAGAGCCGAATCTCGCGGAGCATCGACCCATGGTCCTCACCCTCGTCAGCGCCTGGAACGCGGCCAAGCAGCGGCTGCAGGCGGCGGGCGTCGAAGGTCCGGTGATCGACGCTCGCTTGCTGGTGGAGGCGGCGGCGGACGCCACCCGCGCCGACATCGTCGGCGAACCACGCCGGCCGCTCACGGAAGAGCAGGCCGCCCGGCTGGAGGATTTCATCTCTCGCCGAGAGCTTCGCGAGCCGGTCAGCCACATCCTGGGGCGCAAAGGCTTCTGGAAGATCATGCTGAACGTCACCCCACATGTGCTGACGCCCAGGCCCGATACCGAGACCCTGGTGGAGTGGGTCTTGCGCCAATATCCGGATGGCCGGTCGTTCAGCATGCTCGATCTGGGCGTGGGGTCGGGCGCGATCATCCTGGCCATCCTCGCCGAGCGCGCCGCCGCCAAGGGGCTGGGCGTCGATGTGTCCGACGAGGCCTTGGCCGTGGCCCGGGAGAACGCCGCCAATCTGGGCCTCGCCCGCCGCGTCGCCCTGCTGCGCGGCGATTGGACGCGGGGGCTGGATGACGCCGGCTTCGATCTGGTGGTCTCCAACCCGCCCTATATCCGCTCGGGCGAGATCGAGACGCTGGATCCGGAGGTAAAGGACTTCGAGCCGCGCCTGGCGCTGGATGGCGGCGCCGACGGCCTGGACGCCTATCGCCTGCTGGCGCCGGAGATATTGCGGGTGCTGAAACCCGGCGGCCGCTTCGCCGTGGAGATCGGCCACGATCAGTCCACGGAGGTCGAGCGGCTGTTCAGGGCGACCGACGCGGCGGAGATCGCGACCCTGAAGGACATGGCCAACCGCGACCGGGTGGTCGTCGGAATGAAGCCTTCTTGAAAAACCCCTTGGAAAACCGGCGTCGAATCGCTAGATCAGAGATGTCTCCACTCAAATCGCCAGAACGGGTACGCTCATTCCGGCGGGTGCGATGATCGCCAAGGCGCGAACGCCAGGGCGGGGACGCAAGATACTAGCGCTTTCGAACAGGATCGACCCGGGGACTGAAACCGCCCCGATCCGATAAAGGCCACAGCCTTCGCGCATGAGGAGCTCCTTCCCAGCGCGGGCTAGAATTACTGGAAAACATGAGAGATTTTAAGGGTATGAAGCGGCAGCGCAGCCGCAATCGGGGTGGCGGAAACGGCGGCAAGCCGCAGCAGAACGCCAACCGCGCCTTCGAGTCCAACGGACCGGAGGGCGTCAAGATCAGGGGCGCCGCGCAGCACGTCTTCGAGAAGTATCAACAGCTGGCGCGCGACGCCCTGACCGCCGGCGACCGGGTGTTGGCGGAGGGCTATCAGCAGCACGCCGAACACTATTTCCGCCTGCTGCGCGCCATGCAGCCCAACCGCCCGGCCAGCGACATCATCGGCCGCGACGCCTTCGTCTCCGGCTATGACCTGGATTTCGAGGACGAGAGCGGCGGCGACGGCGGCGCCGGCTCGGATGTCTCCGACAATGACGGCCAGGACGGCCAGTGGCGGCAACCGGACAACAACCGCTACGAAAACCGCGACCGCTACCAGAACGACCGCGGCAATGAGCGGCCCCGCGACGATCGCCCCAGAGATGATCGTCCCAGAGATGATCGTCCCAGAGATGACCGTCCCAGGGACGACAGGCCTCGCGATGATCGGCCCCGCGACGACCGGCCCCGCGACGACCGACCGCAAAACCGCGACCGCGGCTTCAATCGCGACGACCGCCCGCGCGATGATCGGCCCAGAGACGACAGGCCGAGAGACGACAGGCCGAGGGATGACCGTCCCAGGGATGACCGTCCCAGGGATGATCGCCCGCGCGAAGACCGGCCCAATCGGGACCGTTCTTTCAACCGGGACGACCGCCCCAAAGACGACCGCCCTAAGGACGACCGCCCAAGAGCCGACCGTTTCGACCGGCAGGATCGCGGCGAACGCGTCGATCCGCTGGCGGTCGTCGAGCCGCGCGCCACGCCGCTGACACCCGAGGCGCAACCGTCCGCCGCCTCGCCGGTGCTGCGCTCGCACGACGGCGATGTCAGTCACGCCCCGGCGTTCCTGAAGTCGCAGCCGCGCGGCGAGCCCGTCGCCGAAGCCGCCGCTCCCAAGCCCCGCAAGCCCCGCGCCCCGCGCGCCGCCAAGGGTGAGGATGCAACACCGGCCGCGATTGTGCCCTCGGAAGAGGCCTGAGGCGATTTTCTCCTTGCCGTCTGACTGACGACATATGAGCGCTGGCGAGATCGACATCCGGCCGATCACGCGGGACGAGGCCCCGGCTTGGCGCGCCCTGCGGCTGGAGGCCATGCGCGCCTATCCCAGCGCCTTTTCGGCCGACCCCAACGACTGGGAGCGACTGTCCCTGGACGCGGTGGCCAGCCGTATCGCGCTTCCCGGCGACGACGACGTCCTGTTTGGCGCCTACCTCGACGGCCAGCTCATGGGCTGTGCAGGCTTCATGCGCGAGGCCGGCGCCAAGGAGGCGCACAAGGGCTACCTCTGGGGCGTCTATGTGCGCGCGACGCTGCAGGGGCGGGGCCTGGGCGAGCGGCTGACGCAGGCCGTGATCGACTGGGCGCGGCCGCGCGTGGACCTGCTGCGCTGTTCGGTGTCATCCGAAAACCTGGGCGCCAGGGCGCTCTATCTGCGCCTCGGCTTCACCGTCTATGGGACCGAGCCTCGCGCCATCCGCATCGATGGGCGCGATTACGACGAGGATCATCTGGTGTTGGTGTTTCGGTAACAGGTTCCCTTCTCCCCTTGCGGGAGAAGGTGGCAGGCGAAGCCTGACGGATGAGGGGTCGCGCGGAGCCCTCCGATAGCCTGTTGCAGGAAACCCGACAGGCCGGCGCGACCCCTCATCCGCCCCTTCGGGGCACCTTCTCCCGCAAGGGGAGAAGGAGACCTTCTAAGCCGCCTGCTCCACCGGCGACTGCACCGGCGCGAACGGCCATTTGAACTTGGGCAGGGTGGGCCAGCGCCAGGCGGCGCGGGCTTCGGCCGGGATGCAGGCCTCCAGCGCAGACAGCAGCACGTCCGTCGGACCGTCGTTCAGGAAGTGGTTGGCGCCCGCCACGGTCTCGAAGCGGATCGGATGCAGGGTGCGCAGCTCCTTGGCCAGCCGCTCCGCGGTCTCTATCGGCGCGAAGTCGTCCTGGTCGCCGTGGATCACGTGCACCGGAATGGTCAGCCTCTGCAGGGCGTCACGCACATGGCTGAGCTGGTCGGCCTGGCCGGTGATTTCCATGATCGCGTGGCGCAGGTCGCGCGGGATCACGCTCATCAGCTTCTGGCCCATCTCCACCAGCCAGCGGGAGGTCGGGCCGGTCTCGCCGAGGAAGCTGGACAGCATGACCAGGCTGTCGACCTTGCCGGGATTGTTGGCGGCCATCAGCGAGGCGATGCCCGCGCCATAGGACTGGCCCACCAGCATGATCTTCTGTCCCGGCGCGGCCTGCAGCACGGGCGCCAGCGCACTGGCCTGGACGGTGATGTCGGTGATGCAGACGGCCGGCTCGCTGGCGGCGAACCCGGGGCGGTCGACGACCACCATCTGCCGGTCCTGTGGCAGGGCGGCCATCACCGGGCCCCAGTATTCGGCCCAGGACGGCGCGCCGGTGATCACCACGATCTTCCAGGGCGCCGGCTTGTCGCGCGGGGTCTCCAGCGCGGTGATGCGCCAGCCGTGACCGCCGCCGGCGGTGAACTTGGTGCGCCGGATGACGCTGTCGGGATAGTCGTCGAGGGTGTTGGCGTGTTCGGTGCGACCGAAGGCGGCGGCCTCGAAACAGGCCCAGCCGAGTCCCAGGACGCCAGATGGACGTCTGCCTTTCATGTCCCAGCCTCCTGTCTCACCGTTGCCGAACGCGGCCCTCCGCGCTTGGTTCAATGGAAGACACCTTGCACCAAGGGTGTTGAAGAAAGGCTGAGGGCCTTGTTCAGCTTGCATTTAGGAATGGAGCGCAGTGGAACCAACATGGGTCCGGCATGAGGAATTCTACCGACGCTTCGCCGGCGCCTCATCCTGCGCTTATCGAAGGAGAGGGCGGTCCACGAGGGTTGCGACGGTCCGGCTAGGAGCGCCCATACGAAATGTCAGTGACATTAGAAATTGTCACTGAGCCCGAATCTTCTCTCTTCGGGGGCGCGGGGGGAAATTCCACCTGCGGCGGGTGACATCTTAGGCGGCGAACTGGTGACAGTGCGCTAGGATTTGACGTGTCACTGATCCGATTTCGACCGTCACCTCTCCGAACGAGGTGTCACTCGGGTTATGGGCCGAAACTGCCTGAAAGGCTGACTACCGCAGCAACGGGCCTTATGTCCGGCCGTTGAACAGCTCGCAGCCCGGGTCGGCCGCCATCGTGTTGAAACCTCTCAACGCGCATGGGGCGGCAGGCATGACCGGCTGGCCCTCGGCATCGTACTGATAGGATGTGCAACGACCGCACACGTCGCCCTTCAGGGAAATCTGTTCGATCAACGTGGCCACGTGCGTCGGTAGGCCGGGCATGTCCAGGCGCTCAGCTTGCTCACCGCCGCCTGGGGTAGGGTCAGACAGAATGAAGCCTGCCGTCCCATAGGCGCGGGCCATCGCAACGTCGCAGAGCATGTTGGCGTAGCTGTGGTGCGGATCGATGCCGATCTTCCGAACCACGCGCTTGAACTTGTTCGTCCCGCCCTCCTCGTCCTTCTCCGACACCAGGGCGGTCTTGGTGAAATGCACGAACGCCCGCGGCAATACCGGGGCCAGGCGCTTGACCCCGTTGTCGATCACCTCCTGCACCAGCCCATGTGGGTCGGGCATAAGGCACTCGGTGCGAACGAAGCGGGAGAACGCCCACTGCATGCACTTGTACTGATCCATGTGCAGCGTAAAGCGGTCGCGCGCCGCTTCATCGGTCCGCCGATCTGAGGAGTTCAGCCGGGATAGGTCACCCCAGCGGATCATGCCTTCGTCGAGGTGGCCGAAGCTGTTGCAAATGAAGACGCGACCGGGGAACCTGTTCGCGAACCGCTTGGCCTCGTTGTAGTTCGGGTTGAGCTCGACCACGGCGATGAGCACACCGTATAGCTCCATCAGCTCTGAGCACCGCTCGAACGGGTCGTCGCCGCTGATCTCTTCGACGTGAACGAGCTGTTGTCGCCCATCGGGCCGGCGCTGCTTGATCCAGACGACGTTGAACTGGCCCATCTGATCGATACCCATGAAGGTTCCGTGGGCGCGCGATTTCCAGGTGACACCGGCTTCGCGGCCGGCTTCGACGCAGGCGTTCAGGTGCTCCAACGTCACCGGAGTCTGCGAGGGGTCGACCCATGGCATGCCGAGCTTGCGATTAAAGAAGTTCTTCATGTCCGTAGCCGCGTTGTAGGCGTCGAGAATTTCCCCAGGAGAGATCGTCGGGGAGAGCATCTGGGGGAAGTGGATCGAGCGAATCCGAAGGGGACGCTGCGCACGCGGCATATCGGGGTCGACCGGTGGATCGTGCTCAGGCTGGTCGGCGATCCAGGCGCCCTGCTGAGGGTCGTCGATGCGGTGACCTTTCTCGCAGACGTAGTAGGCCGGCGCATCAGCAGGACTGCGGATGCAGTCTGGATGTCAAATCGCGCGCAAATCTGTCCCCCCTTTCGCTTTGAAAGTTAGCCCCCTTGGCGCCGGTGTTTGCAGTCGCCCGGCGGCGTAGCGCGAAGCCATTGGCGTAGCGCAGCGCGTAGCCGGCGGGCGCCCCCGAGGCGTGGGCGGATCAGGCTCTGTTTTTGAACCGCCAGCTCTCGTTGCCGGTCTCGACGATGT
>Ga0302311_10004105_pt1 | contig 15785 bp, 13 predicted proteins | sample III_Palsa_N1_3_FD_200449 | JGI IMG/M metagenome (GOLD analysis project Ga0302311, IMG submission 200449) | Peat permafrost microbial communities from Stordalen Mire near Abisko, Sweden - III_Palsa_N1_3 | ecosystem: Environmental > Terrestrial > Soil > Palsa > Peat permafrost | place: Sweden... | reverse complement strand
TGGCAGCGCGGGGCCGCCCGAGAGGTGGTTGACGAGCGCCGACTCGTGGCCGGCGACGTAGCGGTGGGGGACGGGGTGCAATTGAAACCGAACCCCATCCAGCGACCCCCCGCGACGGGAGCCGCGGCGCTCCTCGAGCGCCCGCGCAACCGCATCGAGCGCCGGCGGCGAGGACCGGAGCGGGGAGACACTCGCCTCCGACCGATTAGGGAGACACTCGCTTCGCTCGCGTCCCCGAATCGGCCAGCATCCCCCGTTGGGCTCACACACTCCGAGCAGGACCTCCTGCGCGCCGACCGCGGCGGCGGCGAGCCCGGCGCCGTCGATCACCAGATGCGGGAGCGAGCGCAGCAAGGTGCGGTCCTTGGCGGAGGCGGGCTCGCCCTCGGCGCCGTTGACGACCACGATCGGCCGCGCCCCGCCGAGCACAGAGCGTGAGGCCCCCGCGACGGCGCGCAACTTGGCGGCGGTGGGAAACCCGGCGCCGCCGCGACCCAGCAGGCCGGCGCGCTCGATCTCGTCGATCAGGCCCGAGGCGGCGCCGCGGCGGGCTCGCCCACGGCCCTCGAAGGAGGGAAGCTCGTCGTGGAGCGCAAGATGCTCGCTCAGGCCGAGGGCGCCGCGGGCGGGGATGCCAGCCAACAGCCGCGGCAGGCCGGGTGGTTCAGCCGCCGAGCGGTCAAGCGGTTGGTGGGGTAGAGCGTAAGAAGCGTCGCCTTCCCGACCCGCGCGCGCCTGGGATCCAAGATATGCGCTCACGGGTTGACCACGATCTTCGAACGCGAGGCGGAGGCGTGACCAAGCAGCGAGGAGGGGGTGCCGGAGCGCCGCGCCCATTCCGAGCCGAGGGGCCCGGAGGGCAGCCACAGCACGAGGCCGAGCACGAACGCGAAGGCGCCGCCGATCGCAAGGCCGCGCCCGCGCGCACTCTCACGCGAGAGGCCCCCCAGCGTGCGGAGGAGCACCGCGCCGAGCACGAGCGCCAAACAGAAGCTGGAGAGCGCGAGCAGCCAGGTGGTTTTGACGTCGCTGCCGGTGCCGAGCGTGTGCAGCAGCGCAACGGGCCAGCAGGCGTAGACCAGCCAGTGCGTCACACGCCACACCCGCGAGCCGACGCGCCCGCGCAGCAGGCTGGTGAGGATCACGGCGAGCAGCAGGTCGAACGCGACGGCGCCGAGCCCCAGCCAGAAGGGCCGGTAGGAGCCTGCGAAGGGAATGAACGCCGCAACCAACGAAATCGAGGTAAAGCTGTCGAGCACGGCGGTGAGGATGTGCAGCACAAGGAACACGAGCGCGAGCAGCGAGACGTTGCGGTGCAGCGCATCGACGACGAAACGCGGCCAGGACGGCGTGCTGAAGCGCCGCAGGTCGGCAACCCCGAGCGCAACGGCGACGCTCAGCAGCAGCAACGCAACGGCGCCGGTGGAGCGGGTGAGGTACCAGTCGAGGCTGGGCCCAGACGCGGCGAGCGGGGGGAGCAGGGCGGTCATGGGAGATCGTCCACGCGCCGCGTTGACACGACCGCTCGCCCGGGGGTGGGACCTCCATGTCCCACCACCGAGGTGGATATGCGATTGGGCCACTGGCGGTGTTCCGAGCGCTCGAGCGGCCAGTTGCCGATCCGCAGCACCGCGCCGTCGTGGGCGACAAGGCGCGCGGGCAAGCCGAGCGCATCCAGCCACGCCGGCGCACGGCGGCCACGCACGAGCGCCGCGGTGGCGGCGATGTTGGCGTCGGTGCAGTCGGTGGCGGCAACGCTGACGGTGCGCCAGGGGCCGCGCGCGGGAGCACCCGAGGAGGGGTCGATGATGTGGTGCATCGTCTGCTCGCCGCGCTGCCAGCGGCGCACGGCGACGCTGGAGGTAGCAAGGCCGCCGTCGGCGATCGCGACCGTCTGCCCGGACGCATCGGACCCGGAGCGGTGGTCGTCGGTGACGTGGATCCGCCAGCCGCCGGGAGGTCCGGATCCCACCCCCCCGGCAGTGGCGATGTCGCCGCCGAGGCTGACCAGCACGCCGCAGCGCGCGGCCTCCCACACCGCGCGGGCGCCACGGTCGGCGGCCCACGCTTTGGCGGTGGCCCCGAGGTCGAGCACGATCCCGCTGGGAACCCGCACGGTTGAGAACGTCGGGTCGAGCCGGACGGTGCGGTAGCCGCTGAGCCGCCGGGCGATCAAGGTGGGAGGGGAGGAGATCTCAACTGGGAGCTGCGCTTGCTCCAGCAGCGAGAAGTCGCGGTCGTAGCCGGCGAGCACCAACGCGGCGCCAACCGTCGGATCCACATCGCCGTCGGTGAGCTCCGCCGCGCGCAGCGCAACCTGCAACGCCTCGATCAGCAGCGGCGCCACCGGCACCGGCCGGCCCCCGGCTTGCGTGTTGACGCGGGTCAGGTCGGAGTCCTCGCGGAAGCGGCTGCAGGCGCGGTCGATCGCGTCGAGCTCGCGCGCGAGGATCGCGCTGGCGCGGGGCAGCCACAGAGGCTCGGTGACTCGCAGCACAACGGTGCTGCCGAGCGCCTCCCAGCGCGCCGTCGCCGTCGGGGCGCGTTGGGAGGGCGTGCATGTCGGGCGGGTGTGTCTCACGATCCGCCGGAGGTGACCGGGGTTTCGGTGGTTTCCGTCGGGGTGGCGGAGCTCGCTTCGCTGCCCGATGAGCTCGATTCCGAGGAGGAGCCGGAGGAGCTGGATGAAGAAGAGCCGGATTCGCTGCTCGAGGAGCCCGATTCCGTGGCGGACGAGCCCGCTTCTCCCGTGGCGCTGGATCCGGCTTCGGAGCCGCTGGCTCCCTGTTCGCCGGTGGAGGGAGAGGAGGATCCTTCGGTGGCGGAAGACGAGCCTTCGGTCGTGCTCGTCTGCGGCGCCTGCTTGGCCGCTTTGAGCGTCGAGGTACCCGTCGAGGTGCCGCTCGTGGGTGCGCCGGTCGCCGCAGTGGAGCGGTGGTCCTTGCGGGCGCTCGTCGCGCGCGTCTCCTTGAGCGTTTTGCCAGGGAAGGCGCTGGCGGCAACCGCGGTAAGCACCCCGGTGAGCGTCGCGCTGCCGGCAATCAGCCAGCGGTTGGCGCGGCGCAGCCGCCGCAGGGCTGCGTCGCGGGAGCGGGAGGTGTGGTTGGGATTGACGGACATCGATCGTGGTGGAGTCGCGGTGCACGGGCGGAAGCTGGGTCTCAGTGTGCTGCCGGAACGCAAGCGGTGGCTAAAGAGGGCGTGAGAGGTTCCATAAGACTTTTGACCCGCCCAGCGGAACGCCTGGGCCTCGTTGGCCTATGGGCGAGTCCATCGTCGCCGTACCAGCAACCGCTGATCCCGACCGGCGCCACACGAGCGTGCCACGCAGCGGCGTGCGTTAGCGTGGCGACAGCCCCCCTCCAAATCCTTAAAAATCCTTTACCCACCGCACCATCGGCCGGTGCGCGTTGTTCGGAACCTCAAAGGTGCCCCTTGACATGACCCAGCTCGCAGGCGCCAGCGACCGGCGCACCTTCCTCAAGCAGGGGCTGCTCGCCGCTGGCGGCCTGGCGCTCGGCTCGGGGCGCAGCGCTCGCGGGCGCACAGGCCGGCGACGTGCACCGAACATCCTCGTGATCGTGGTCGACCAGCTGCGCACGCCCGTGTGGATGCCGGCCGCCGCGCTGCCGGCGACGGTGATGCCCAACCTGGCCGCGCTGCGCGCGGGCGCCGTCAGCTTCGAACGGCACTACACCGCCTCCAACGATTGCAGCCCTTCGCGCGGGGCGCTCCTCACCGGGCTGTACTCCCACCAGACGGGCTGCCTGATCACCGGCAACAGCCGTCTGGACCCCGGCTTTCCGACGTGGGGGACGCTGCTGCGCGAGCTCGGCTACTCGACCTGGTGGTGGGGCAAGTGGCATCTCAACCCCAACCCGGACGCGACGCTCGAGCCCTACGGCTTCTCCGGTGGCACCTACCCTTCGCCCAACGGCTCCCCGGGGCAGGGCACCGCCGTCGATCCGGTGATCGCCGCTCAGCTCGGCGAATGGCTGCGCCTCGAAGGGGGCGGCGAGCCGTGGTGCGCGACGGTGTCGTTCGTCAACCCCCACGACATCGCGTGGTGGCATCGCTTCACCGAAGAGATCCCCGCGGAGAGCGCCGCGCCGGCGCTCGCGACGGGGCTGCCTGGCAACTTCGAGACGCCCGAAGCGCTCGAAGCGCAGCGCAAGCCCCAGCTGCAGCGCTCGCTGCAGGACACCGCCGCGCGCTCGTTCGGCGCCGTCCCCTTCACCGGCCCCGAAGCGCTCGGCTGGTGGACGGGGCTGATGGACACCTACCTGATGCTGCAGAGCTTCCTCGACGCGCAGATCGGCACGGTGCTCTCCGCGCTCGCCGCTCAGCCCGCCGTGCAGGCCAACACGGTGGTGCTCTTCACCTCCGACCACGGCGAGTACGGTGGCTCTCACGGGATGCGCGGCAAGGGCGCCTCCGCGTACGAGGAGGCGATCAGGGTGCCGTTGTACGTGCGCGACTTCCGCGGGCTTGCGTGCGCCGCGCCCGGCGTGGGGCGCACCCAGCTCAGCTCCTCGGTGGACGTGGTGGCGCTGCTGCTCACGCTCGCCACGGGCTCCTCCGCTTGGCGTCATCACGAGCGCTACCGCCACCTTGCGGGGCGACACAACCTCGCCGCGATCTGCGCCCATCCCTCCGCTGCCGGGCGCCCTTGGATCCTGCACGCCACCGACGAGGACGTCACCGAGTTCGCCACCGAACCGTACGCCGCCTCCGCGCCGCGCCACGTGGTGGCGCTGCGCACCCAGCGCGGCAAGCTTGCGACCTACTCCAACTGGCGCGAAGGTACGCTCACACCCGAAGCGGCCGGGCAAGAATTCGAGCTCTACGACTACTCATCGCCCGGTGGGCAGCTGGAGCTACTCAACAGCGCCGGCGTTTCGGAGGCGTTGGAAGAGGAACTATGGGTCACGCTCGAAGAACAGGCACTCCCCGGCGAGCTGCGGGCGGCGCTGCCCGCCTCGCTGCGGGCCGCCCAACGTCGCGGTTTCGCCGACTACGATTCGGTTGAAGAATCCGAGAGCTACAAGGCATACGCCGCCCATCTGCGGGACGCCTCCGAACCGGCGCCCACACCCGATTGAGTGGGATTCAGCGGTTCGACACAGACGAAAAACGGTTCAAAATACGTACCATTTACACCCGATGTTTCCAAAAGCCCGGTCTGGGGTAACATTTGGTTTGACAAGATGGAAGAACGGGTTTTGAAATAGGGGAGGGTCCAGTATGCCGCGCACAGCAATACCTCAGAACGAGTGGACGGTTCCCAGCCTGCGCGAACCGCGCTACTCACAGTCGCTGGAGCGCGGCCTCGCGATTCTCGCCTGCTTCACCCCCGACAGGCCCGTGCTCGGGATCGCCGACATCGCCGACGCGCTCGGCATGAGCCGCTCGACCACACACCGCTACGTGATCACGCTGGTCGCGCTCGGCTACCTCGAGCAGGGCGCTTCGCGCAAGTACCGTCTCGGGCTGCATGTGACCGATCTGGGGATGTCGGCGCTCAACTCGACCTCGTTGCGCGAGCACGCCCAACCCTACCTCGACGAACTGCGCCGGCGCACCGGCTACACGATCAACGTTGCGGTGCTCGACGGCCCCGAGATCATCTACGTCGCGCGCGCCCGCTCCCATCGCCGCGGCCAGCAGCGGATCGACCTCGGCCTCGCGCTCGGCTCGCGCCTGCCCGCCTACTGCACCGCGATGGGCAAGCTCTTGCTCGCCCATCTCCCCGACAGCGAGCGGCGCGCGCTGCTGGGCGAAATCAAACTGGAGCGCCGCACCTCCACCACGATCACCAGTCGGCGCCTGCTGGCGATCGAGTTCGAGCGCATCCGCGAGGATGGCCTCGCCGTCAACGACCAGGAGCTCACCCCCGAACTGCACTCGATCGCCGCCCCGATCCGCTCCGACTCGCGCGAGGTCGTCGCCGCGGCCAACATGGCAGCGCATAGCTCGATGATCTCGCTGCAAGATCTGATCGACCATCTCGGCCCGCACCTCGTCGCCACAGCCGATCGTATCTCGGCGCGCCTTGGCTACCGCCGCGATGACGAGATGGCCGCGGTCGGCGCGATTTAGGCCGTACCTCAGCCCGTACGCTTGGGAACCGCTTCGATCGCCTGTGCTGCGGTCGATACTCGTAACAGCACGGTCGATTCGCCCGGCACGCTCGCGCCGATCCCGCCCGTGGTGCTGGTGACCGCGCCGCTCCAAACGTTGCGCAGCTGGTAGGCGTTGGCGGTCGGCATCCCCACTGCGGCGGCGCTGGTCGTGACCTCCAGCGTTTTCGAGGAGCGGTTCAGCAGTGCCACCGCGCGTGTGCCGTTGGCGAGCGACTTCACCCACACCTCACCCGAGCCGCTGGAGGAAAGCAACCGCGCCTGCTGGCCGGCGGGGTCCTGGTCGATCGCGATCGCTTCTCTGTTGGTGACCGTCGTGTGGGTGGCGCTCGACATCGAGAGCAGGTCCTCGCTGACCATCAACGGCGCCGCCAGCATCGCCCACATGCTGAACTGCGTGCGGAACTGCGCTGCCGACATCCCCTGGTCGGGCCCGAGGTAGTCGGGGTCGTTCCAGTGTCCCGGCCCCGCCGCTTCGGGCGCGGCGGCGTCCGCGTCGAGGTTGCGCAGCACCGAGCTGAATTCCACGTCGCCCGGGACGCCAACGTCGGTGTCGGTGCGCCAACTGTTGCCCACGCTCGGCCCGAACGTGTATGAGTTGAAGGCCGAGTTTTCGAGCGTCGGCACTTCGCTTTCGTACTGGCCGGGCTGCAGGTAGTCGCACACCGACAGCAACATCGGGCGGTTGCTGGCGTTGTGCACGATCGCTTCGTGGAATTCTGCGTACGCGCTCGCCGGGTCGAGGCCCTGCTGGATGCCCCCGCAGAAGTCCACCTTCACCGCGTCGAAGCCCCATTGCGCGAACGTGTTCACGTCCTGCTGATAGTGGCCGTAGCTGCCCTGCCCCTTGCCACCGCAGCCGTTGGTGCCCGCGTCGGTGTACAAACCCACTTTCAGCCCCGCTTCGTGCAGCGTGCGCGTCAGCCACGCCATCCCGTGCGGCCATTGTTTGGGGTTTACCGTCATTTCGCCCGCGGCGTTGCGCGTCCCTTCCCACCAGCCCACGTCCAGCCACAGGTAGCGATACCCGTCCTTGATCAGCCCGTTCGTGTGCATCTGGCTGGCCTGCTCGAGGACCGTCGCCTCGTTGTAGTGGGAGCCGAACGCGAAGTACGTGTCCCAGCCCATGTACGGTGTGGGCGCCAGTACGCTCACCGGCGTCGCCGCGCCGCTGGCCTTTCGCGCCTTCGCGTGATGCGCGATCCGAGCAGTGCCCTGGGCGACGGGCGCCACTGCCAGGACCGCCGCACAGAGGCCGCAGATCTTGGCGAGCGCCCTCATCGTCTGTGGTGCGAGGATGCCTTGCCCGCCCCAGCGCTCAGCGTCACCGTGGCGCTGCGCAGCTGCGCGCTGATCGCCCCCACCACGGTGCCGCTCACCGACAGCTTCGCGGTGAGCTTGTGCAAGCTCGTGAGCAGGCGCCTGCCGCTCGTGTTCAGGGCGACGACGACGGTACGCCGCTGGCCTGCCGGCACATGCATGGTGACGGCGCCGACGGTCACCGTCTTGCGCGAGCTGCGACGCGCCGCCGTCACCCTGGCCAGGCGAGCGGTGCGCTTGGCGGCTACCGCCACCACGCGACCCCCGCGCAATGTCTCGACGACAGTCAAGCGCACCGTGATCGTGCAGCTCCCCGCCGCCTGCGCGGAGCAGGTCAACGGCACGCTCACCGTGCGGCCCGCCACGTGCGGGGTGCCCACCTGGGTCTCGGAGATGGCGCCGATCCCGCCCGCCGGCACGGTCACGAAGGCGCTCGTGGCGCTCGCGCTGCCGCCCGCGTTGGTGGCGGTGACGCGGCACTGCAGGTGGTGTGTGACGTCGGCACTCCCCACCACATAGGTCGAGCCGCTCGCGCCCGAGATCCCCCGCGTGTCGCGCAGCCATGCGTAGCTCAGCGTCGCACTGCTCGCGCCGCTGCCGCTCACGCCCGATTTACACGTCAGGCGCTGCCCGGGAGCGGGGATCCCGCCGATCGAGGGGTGCGGCTGCACCAAGGGCGGGGAGGTCGTCTTGAAGGTCGCGTTCGTGGTCCTCGCTTCGCCGCTCGCGCTCACCGCCGTCAGCCGGTAGTCGTAGGTGACGTTGGCCGCTAACCCGCTCAACACCGCGCTGACTGGCTGGTTGGCGCTGCCGGCGGCGAGCGCGCTCGAACATGGGGCGCTCTGCCCGTACGCTTCGCTCGTGCCGTATTCGAAGCGGCAGCTCGCAATCGCCGCGTCGTTCGTGTCCACTGTGCCGGTGGCCGTTGCCGTGGTTTCGCCCACGGCGCTCGGCGTGCCGGTTGCGACGGCGGGCGCGGGGACACGGGTGACGAGCACCCGGCCGGCGTTGTCGACCGCCGCGCACAGCCCTTCGGACACGCACGAGACCCCGGTTAGTTCGGTGGGGGAGTCGATCGGGGTAAATGGCCAAGACGGTGCAGCCGCAGTGGGGTCGTCGCCGATATAGGCGCCCCCTTCGTCGGTGCCCAGCACGCAGAGCCCCGCCGTGGCGCAGGAGGCAGCCGTGGGCGTGCTGCTGCTCGTCAGCTCGAACGGGGTCGCGCTCCAGGTGGCGGTGGACTTGCTGGGAAGCCCTGCGCCGGGGTTTCCGCTCGCCAGCGCGGTGCCGGTGTCGTCGATGGCCACGCACACGCCCGCGGGCGCCGAGGCGCACGAAACCGCGACGAGCGGGGAGTTGTCGATCTGGCGTGGGGGGGCCCACGAACCCGCCGGTTCGCTGCTCTCCAGCACGTCACCCGCTTTATCCACCGCCACGCACAGCGGGCCTGCGACGCAGGACACCGCCGTCAACGCGTGCCCGATCGGGATTTCCCTCCAGCTCGCACTGCCGCCGGCGCCTTCCCCGGGATTGGAGCTGACAAACGCGCTGCCGCCCGCATCGACCGCCACGCAGAGTGAGTTGGAGGCACAGGAGACTCCGGTGAGCGCCGTGCCGGAAATGCTCTTGGTGTGCCACGTCGGCCCACCGCCAACGGGGTTGGTGCTGATCCCCGCGTTGCCGCTCGCATCGACCGCCACGCAAAGCGAGCTGGAGGGGCAGGAGACCCCGGTGAGCGCGCCGGCGCCGGGAATCTTTGCTTCGTGCCACGTCGATGCGCTGTCGGCGGCGGGGTTTGTGCTGACCTGCGCATCGCCCGATCCGTCGACCGCCACGCACAGCGACACCGAGGCGCATGAGACTCCCGTGAGCGTGCTGTCGATTTTTTCGGTCGTTCTCCATTCCAGTGAGGGCGCCGCGCCGGCCGCAGAGGCCGCCAAGCAGGCGAGCAGGACCGCGCACAGCGACGCCGCTGCGATCGCCACGGGGCGGAAAGCCACAGTGGCGCTCACAGGGCGGAAGGCCGCCGACGATTCTCTGGGGACGGGCCCATGGGGACGGTCCAGGTGCACGTCCACCCATAACACCGGTTGTCGCTCGCGGTTGCGCATCGGCAAGAAGATTGCCAGACCGGGTGGCGACGCCGATGGCGCAGATGCTTGTCTGCGGCGGTGGGCTCTCCCGGGTTGAGAGTAGCCGGGCATCCTGTCTCGCAAGTGCCCAGCTTATCTAAATGATTCTACAAACACGGCATTGCATCACCGTTTGTTGTACCGTCAGCGCTGCATGCCACGCAAGCGAACAGTTGGACTATCGGCCGGAGAGGCCATGCTGGGCCTGGTGATCGAGCAGCCCGACAGCGCCTCCCAGCTAGGCCGACGGCTGGTGGAGCGCTTCCGCTCCGCGCAGTTCACCCGCTCGACCGGCCACAACGCGCTCGCCAGGCTTGCCCGCCAGGGGCTCGTGCGGGTCACCGTCGGCGAGGACGCTCGCGGCGATGAGGAACGCTACGAGGCCACGCCGCGGGGAATGGCGCATTTCGGTGCGTGGCTGCGATCCAGCTCCAGCGCGGCTCCGGCGCTGCGCGAGGAGCTGCAGGCGAAGATCGCCTTCTGCGCGCCCGAGGACCTGCCGCGGTTGATCGACGCGATCTGCGCCGAGGAACGGGCCTGCGCCAGCATGTTCGCCGCCGCGCAGGGCCGCCTCAGCGCCGCCGAGCTCCTGGCGCCGCGCGGCGCCACCGGCGCGCAGCGGTGGTCGGAGCTCGCCCACCAGGCGGTGCTGCGCGACGAAGCGGCGATGTGGGGCATGCGCTTCAAGCGCCTCGAGCGGCTGCGGGCGCGCCTTGAAGAGATGGGCGCCGAGGTGGGGGAGCCGGTGAGGGCCGAGGCGGCTGGCCCAATCCGCGCGACCGCGAAGCACGATGCCGGCGCCAACGGAACCTCGGAGCGTGCGATGAGCAAGATCCGGAGCCATCCCGGCCCGGATGAGATCCAAGCTCCGACGAGAGCCGCCCGGGCATGAGCTCGCTGCTCTCCTTGGAGGACGTCGGCAAGCGCTACCGCCGGGGCGAGCGCTCGCACTGGCTGCTGCGCCACGCGACGCTCGAGATCGCCGCGGGCGAGGTGGTTGCGGTGGTGGCGATGCGCAGCCAGGGCAAGACCACTCTGCTGCGGATCGCGGCCGGCATGGTGGCAGCGGACGAGGGCCGAGTGCTGGTTGAGGGCTGCGCCCTGGACGGTCTCTCCGATCGGGCGCACGCGCGGCTGCTGCGCGAGCAGATCGGTCTCGCCGGCCGGTCGGCCCGAGCCTGGACGTGCAGATGCTCGACTATGTGGCGATGCGCCTGGCGATCGGGCGGCGAAGCCGCCGCCGTGAGGTGCGCTCGCGCGCGATGGAGGCGCTCGAGTCGGTGGGCGCGAGCCGCTGCGCGGAGCGCCACTGGGGGGAGCTCTCCGACTGGGAGCGCGCCCTGGTGGAGCTCGCCCAGGCGATCGCGGGCACGCCGCGGCTGCTGTTGATCGACGACGTGCTCGACGGGCTCGGGATGCGCGAGACCGACGAGCTGGCGCGGCTCGTGCGCGCGCTCGCCGAAGACCACGAGATCGCCGTGCTGATGGCGGTCTCCGACCCCGAGGCGGCGCTGTGCTCGCACCGGGTGCTGTCGCTCGCCGACGGGCGCCTCTCTTCGCTCTCGCCACTGGCGCCGCTTCCCGCGGAGACCATCCCCAAGCGGCCGGAGAACGTGATCGACTTTCCGCGTAGCCCCGAGCCGAGCCTGCGCGACGCCCGCCGGCGATGAGCTCTCAGGAGCTGCCTTCCGAGCTCTGCCGCGAGTGCGGCACAGCCGTGCTGCTCGCCACCCACGACCCTCAGGGGGAGGGCCTGCCCTCCCCTCGCTGAGTGATGGCAACGTGGGAGATCCTCTACATCTATCGAGCCCGCCTGCGCGCGCGGCTGGTGCTGGTGCAGGAGCTACTGGCGATTCTGGGGATCGCTGTCGGCGTGGCACTGCTGTTTGCCTCGCAGGTCGCAAGCACCAGTCTCGACGGCTCGATCCGCCAGCTCTCCAATGGGATCGTCGGTCGCGCCAGCCTGCAGTTGCTGGCGCGCGATCCCTACGGCTTCGAACAGCGGCTGCTCGGCAAGGTGCAGAGCCTGCCGGGCGTCAGCGGCGTCGAGCCGGTGCTCGAAGCACGCGCCACCGTGATCGGCCCGCACGGACGTCGCACGGTCGAACTGATCGCCAGCAACCCCCGCTACGCCAATCTCGGCGGTACGTTGCTGCAGGGCTTCACCGCCACCCAGCTGGGGACGCTGCGGGTGCTCGCACTGCCCGCGCCGGTGGCCGAAGCGATCGGCGTTGACTCGCTGCAGACGGTGGGGCTGGAGATCGGAGCGCGCAGCCTTACGGCGCTAATGGGGGCCAAGCTCGACGCAGGCGACATCGGCGCGCTCGTGCACAGCCCACTGGCGATCGCGCCACTGGCGTACGCGCAGGAAGCTTCCGGCCTGCGCGGGAGGATCACGCGGATCCTCGTACGCGCCCGTCCGGGGCACGAACGCGAGGTGCGCACCGAGCTCGATGCGCTCGCGGCGGGGCGGCCGCTCAACGTCGAGCCCACCGACATCGACGCGCGGCTGTTCGCCGCTGCCGCGGCGCCCGCCGACCAGAGCGAGGAGCTGTTCTCGGTCATCAGCGCACTGGTTGGCTTCATGTTCGCGTTCAACGCGATGCTCGTTACCACGCACCTACGCCGCGGCCTGGTCGAGACCCTGCGCCGCCATGGGGCGACGCGCACGATGACCGTGCAGGTGCTCCTGTTCGACGCCCTCGTGCTCGGCGTGCTCGGCACGCTGCTTGGGTTGGCGCTCGGCGAGGCGCTCTCGATGCTCGTGTTCCGCACCGACCCCGGCTACCTGGCGTTTGCGTTTGCCGTCGGGGAACAGCGGATCGTCGCCTGGCAGAGCATCGCGCTGGCCGCCGGCGCCGGACTGCTGGCCGCGTGCGTCGGCGTGCTGGCCCCCCTACGCGAGGTCCTCACGCCGCGCCTGCGCTCATCGCCAGACCCGGCGAATCGAGCCCCACCCAGCCACCGCCGCCGGCTGGGGATACGGGATCGGGCCGCCACGGCGCTGCGCCTGGCGCTGGGCGTCGGTTGCCTGGCGATCACCACGGCGATCCTGCTCGCGCATCCACAGTGGGCGATTCTCGGCAGCGCCACGCTCGGGGCGGGCCTGCTGTTGCTGCTGCCGCTCGCCTTCGATGTGCTGCTCGCCGGCTTCGAGATGCTGCAGCGTCCGCTATACGCGGCGTCTACCCGGATCGCGATCGTCGAGCTGCGCACCCCCCACAACCGCATGCGCTCGCTCGCGATCGCGGCAACCGGAGCGGTCGCCGTGTTCGGCAGCGTCGCGATCGAGGGAGCGCGAAGCAACCTGCAGCGCGGCCTCGATGCCTCGGCGCGGGCGATCGACGCCAATGCGGCCATATGGGTGAGCCCCCAAGGCGCCGCCAACACGTTCACGACGATTCCCTTCGAAGCAGGAGGGTCAGCGCTCCACTCGCTCTCCCGTATACCGGGCGTCAGCGCGGTCGAGGTGTACCGTGGCGGCTTCCTGGATTGGGGAGCGCGCCGTGTGTGGGTGCTCGCTCCACCGCGCACCGTCGCCAACCCGATCCCGGGCGGCCAGCTGGTGCAGGGCAAGCTCGGCCCCGCCACCGCCTCGATCCGCGCAGGCGGCTCGGCGGTGCTCTCGCAGGCGCTGGCCGCTGCGCACCATCTGCGGATCGGCGCGCGCTTCACGCTGCCCTCCCCGCACCCGACCACCTTCCGGGTGGCAGCGCTCAGTACCAACCTCGCCTGGCCCTCCGGTGCGATCGTCGTCGATGCCGGCGACTACGCGCGCGCGTGGGGCAGCCCCGATGCGAGCGCCTACCAGGTCCAGATCGAGCCGGGCGCCTCGCCCCCGGCAGTGCGCAGCCGGATCCAACAGGCGCTCGGGCCACGCAGTGGACTGGTCGCGCAGACGACCTCCGAGCGGATTCGGGCCAACTACGCCACCACGCGCCAGTCGCTCTCGCGTCTGGCCCAGATCGGCACGCTGGTGCTGATCGCCGCGGTGCTCGCGATGGCGGGCGCGATGGGCTCGATGATCTGGCAGCGCCGGCCGCAGCTGGCCTACATCAAGCGCCAGGGCTACAAGCGCGGGGTGCTGTGGCGGGCGCTGCTGTGGGAGAGCGCGCTGCTGCTGGGGGCAGGCTGCTCGCTGGGGGCGCTGTTCGGGCTCTACGGCCAGCTGCTGCTGAGCCACGCGCTGGCGAGCGTCACGGGCTTCCCGATCGTCTTCTCGATCGGCGGCCTCGCCGCGTTCTGGATCTTTGCGTTGGTCAGCGCCGCGGCGGTGGCAATCCTCGCGCTCCCGGGCTATCTTGCGGTACGTGTGCGTCCGACAACTGTCAGCACGCTCTAGCGGTCGCCATCCGATGCAGCGCCTGTCCCCGCGTCGTTGAGGGATCCGATCCGACGACCCCTGCGCATCGACACACGACCGCCCTCTCGGGGGCAACTACGGTCGCTGGCGGGTGCGACCGCCCGCGAGCTGCTGTGGGGATTGCGCGCCGTCGAGCACGAGGTGCGGGGATGGCGCACACGTGCCGCGAGCATCCCCGACGCGGTGTTGCGCGCCGATGCGCTGAGCTCGCTGAAGAGCAAGCGCGCCAGCACCGACGGCGCGGCGCTCTTCTGGACGCTGCCCGACGGGCGCTGCCCCGAGCTACTGCGCCTGCTGGTCGCTTTCGAGGTGATGGCCGACTTCCTCGACAACGTCAGCGAGCGAGGCGTGGGGGCGGGCTCGGCGAATGGCATCCAGCTGCACGTTGCGCTCAGCGAGGCGCTCGATCCCGGCGGGCCGCTGTCCGCCTACTACCGCCACCACCCCTGGTGTGGGGACGGCGGCTACCTGCGCGCGCTCGTGAGCGCCTGTCGCGAGCGCTGCGCGCGACTGCCCCACTATGGGCACGTGCGCTCGCCGGCGATCCACGCGGCCACGCTCGCCCGGATGCTGGGCCTCAATCACGAGCCCGATCCCCAGCTGCGCGACAGGGCGCTGCGGGAGTGGGCAGGGTGCGAAGCGCGCGGCTGGGAGGAGCTTGCCTGGTTTGAGTCGACCGCCGCGGCCAGTGGCTGGCTGACGGTGCTCGCGCTGCTGGCGCTCGCCGCCGGGAGCGGGGAGCCCGAGGAGAGTCGTGTGCGTGCGATCGGCGCCGCTTACCTGCCATGGATCTCCCTGGTGGCGACGATGCTCGACAGCTACGCCGACCAGGCCGACGATGTGGCTCGCGCACAGCACAGCTACATCGCCCACTATGCCTGCGCCGAGGTGGCGGTCGAGCGGGTCTGTGAGATCGTGAGCGAGGCTGCCCGGCAAGCGCGCGCGCTGCCCGACGGCGCCAGACATACGGTGATCGTGGCGTGCATGGTTGCGATGTACCTCTCGAAGGACAGCTCGCGCTCGCCGCAGATGCGCGCGAGCACACGCGACCTCGCCGCCGCGGGCGGCTCGCTGTCGAGATTGCTGCTGCCGGTGCTGCGGACCTGGCGGGTGCTCTATTCCCAGCGCGACGAGTAGCGCGCCCAACGCCCGTCTGTTGCTTTTTGTCTGCGCACTTCTTGTTTTATGAAAACAAGTTGAGCTATCGGCGCTCACTGTTTGCGTCAAGATCGCAGTTATGAGGCCACGGGGGTCGGCTATCCGGGAGCGGTCGGCTTGAGCGAGCAGGGCGTCTCGCTCGGGCTGACCGTTGAGCAGGTGGCGAGCGTGATCGCCGCGGCGAGCGCTGCCGGCGAGGAGGGCGCCAACCTGCTCGCCGGGCTGGCGGCGCCGGGGGAGCTCACCGCCTCGTCGCTGATCGACGACCGCACCGTCTCGCGCTCACTGCTTTTCGGGCTGGTCGTGTTGATCTCGTTTCCCGCCGACGGGAGCGATCGCGGCGTCAAGGAAGTCGCCGCGGAGCTCGACCTGCCGACCTCGACGACCCATCGCTACGCGCACACGCTGCTGGCGGTCGGGCTGCTCCAGCAGGACCCACGCTCGCGCCGCTATCGCCGCGCTGGGATGCCGCAGCCGAGGCCAAGCCGATGAGCGCCTACACCTGCCGCTGCCAGTCGCCGCACCCAATGTGGGCCTGCGCCAACCGCGGCCCATCGCCGCACACCGTGGAGACCCGTCGGAGGAGCAGATGCCGCGGGTGAGCAGGCCCCCGGCAGCGCCGATCGCAGGACCGGAGGCGGGGTGGCGCGAGCCGGTGCCCCACCTGCGCGA
>Ga0302311_10004101_pt1 | contig 15790 bp, 16 predicted proteins | sample III_Palsa_N1_3_FD_200449 | JGI IMG/M metagenome (GOLD analysis project Ga0302311, IMG submission 200449) | Peat permafrost microbial communities from Stordalen Mire near Abisko, Sweden - III_Palsa_N1_3 | ecosystem: Environmental > Terrestrial > Soil > Palsa > Peat permafrost | place: Sweden... | reverse complement strand
TCGGAGATTACGGCGAGCGACGCTTTGACGGGATGGTCCATCAAGGCGATGGCATGGGCATCATCCGCCGGTTGACTGCAGGTCTGTTCCTGCGCGCTTACACTGGCGCAAGAGAGCGATAATGCAACCAAAAATAAGATAATAGACGGTATATACATCCAAAGATAATAATAAACCTCGCTGTGGAAGCGAGGTTTTTTTGAGACATGGCCAACGGCAAGAGCACTTGGTTGGTCGGGTGGGTATTACCGCCGGTCCGGCGCGTAATCATGCGCGCCGCCCTGCCAGTCCATGACGATACCCTCTTCGAGATAGGCCGGGCCGATCGGCACCTTGCCGTGGCCGCCCGGTATGTCGAGGATGTAGGTCGGCTGGCAGATGCCGGAGACGCGGCCGCGCAAATCGCGCATCAGCGCGCGGCCTTCCTCGACGGGCACGCGGAAATGATCGGTGCCGGCGGCGAGGTCGAGCTGGTGCAGGTAATAGGGTTTGACCCGGTTGGCGACCAAAGCGCGGAACAGGGCCTCCAGCGTCTCTGCCTTGTCGTTGATTCCGCGTAAGAGCACGGTCTGGCCCAGCAACGGAATGCCGGCGCGCGACAGCGCGCGCAAGGCGGCGATGGCCGGCGGCGATAATTCGCGTTCGTGATTGCAATGGACGGCCAGCCAGACGGTGGCGCGTTCGATCCGCAGGGCGTCGATCAAGTCACTGGTGATGCGGTCGGGGTCGGCGACCGGGATGCGGCTGTGCACACGAATAACCTTAAGATGCGGAATGGCGTCCAGCGCCTGCATCATCGCGGCGAGGCGGGTCGGCGGCAGCATCAGCGGATCGCCGCCGGTGATCACCACTTCCCACACATCCTCATGGTCGCGGATGTAATCGAGCGCCGCCTGCATCTCCGCCTCGTCGAGCGCCTTCTCGGCGCCGCCGACCCGTTCGCGGCGGAAGCAGAAGCGGCAATAGACCGGGCAGTGCAATAGCGGTGTCAGCAGCAGCCGGTCGGGGTAGCGATGGACGATGCCTTTGACCGGCGAATAGGCGTGGTCGCCGATCGGGTCGGGCCGCTCGATCTCGGCGGTCTCCAATTCGCGCAGGTCGGGAACAAACTGGCGCGCGATCGGATCCTGGGGATCGGCGCGGTCGACCAGCTCCGCCAGCAGGGGCGTCATCGCCACGGCGTAGTGTTCGGAGACCAGGTCCACCGTGCGGGCTTCTGCGAGCCCGACAGCGGCGAAGTCTTCACCTGAGCGCAAAGTTCGTCTATCGATCTTCATGGGAATGGTGTTCTAGAGAGATTTTCGATGGCGGGCAATCAATGGTGGCATCCGGAGCGTTTCGAACAGCGCTGGCCTGTTCTGCAAAAACGCGCGGCCATCGTCACGGCATTGCGCCGCTGGTTCGACACCCAGGGCTTCATCGAGGTCGATACGCCGGCGCTGCAGGTCTCGCCTGGCATGGAGCCACACATCATGGCGCTCTCGACCGACATCAAGGAACCGCTGGGCGGGAGTCATCGGCTTTACTTACATACCTCGCCGGAATTCGCCATGAAGAAGCTGCTGGTGGCCGGGGTGAAGCAGCTGTTCCAGATCGCCCATGTCTGGCGCGACGGCGAGCGCACCGCGACCCATTCACCGGAATTCACGATGCTGGAATGGTATCGGGCCGGGGCCGACTATAAGAAGCTGATGGAGGATTGCTCCCATCTGCTGGCCGCCTGCGCTTCGGCCGCCGGCACCGGGCGGCTCAAGCGAGGCGACCGCCGCTGCGATCCCTTCGCGCCGCCCAGGCGGTTGACGGTGGCGGACGCCTTCCGGGACTATTGCGGCATCGATCTGCTGGCCACCACGCCCGATCCCGACACCCCGTCGCGCGATCTGCTGGCCGCCGAGGCCCGGCGGATCGGCAGCTTCGTCAGCGACAACGACACCTGGGAGGATATCTTCTTCCGACTGATGATGGAGCGGATCGAGCCGCATCTGGGAGACGGTGTGCCGCTGGTTTTGTGCGACTATCCGGTTTCGATGGCGGCTTTGTCGCGGCGTTCCATCGTTGATCCCCGCGTCGCCGAGCGCTTCGAGCTCTATGCCTGCGGCGTCGAGCTGGCCAACGGCTTCTCCGAACTGACCGACGCCGCCGAGCAGCGCCGTCGGTTCACCGCCGACATGGCGCTGAAGCAGAAGCTGTACGGTGTCGCCTATCCGGTCGATGAGGATTTCCTGGCCGCGCTTGAGCATGGCATGCCCGCTTGCGCGGGTATCGCGCTCGGCGTCGATCGCCTGGTCATGTTGCTGACCGGCGCCGAGACGCTGGATCAGGCGCTATGGGCGCCGGTTCATCCGGGCTGATCTTCTTTGGGCAGAGCCTTGGCCTCGTCCGGCGTCAGCTTCTTCAAATCCTTGACGATCAGCGGCGATTGCATGCCGTGCCAGTCGGAGAGCTTGAGGTCGAGATCATGCGGATTGCACACCATGTCCGGGCCCCAGGTCTTGCTGACCAGATGCACGTCGGGCGCATCGAGGAAGGGCTCCTTGTCGGTCAGCTGCACGCGCCAGACGTCATGCATCCGAACCTTGAAATAGAGCACGTCCTGTTCGGTCTTGGACGCTCTCCAGCCGTGCCAGTCGGTGATCGAGAAACAGGGATGGGCAACGGGCGCTTCATCCGCCAGAGCGGCGCCGCCGGCCAGCGTCAAGGCGGCGGCGAGAGCAAGCGATAAGGTACGCATGGGAACCTCCGGGCAAAAGATCTAGCCACCCTGACTAAGAGATAAGCGGGATCTTCCCCGACAACAAGGGTTTCAACAGGGTTTCGAGCCGTCGTGCCATCGCCAGCAGATCCTCGTCGGCGAAGCGCTTGCCAACCAGTTGCAAACCGACCGGCAAGCCGCTCGCGGAAAAGCCAGCCGGCAGGGAGATGACCGGGCATTGCGGCACCATGTTGAAGGGCAGCGTCATGTCGAACCCGGCAAAACGCCCGTCCGCCGTCGTGGAATCGTGGTCATAGTCGCTGTGGTCGGCCAACGGGGCTTCCTTGGCCAGGGTGGGGCATAGCAGCGCGTCATAGCGCTCGAACAGTTTGGCCAGGTCGCGCCACATAGATGTACGCAGCAATTCGACGCGCTTGATCTCGGTGGCGCCCATCTTCCCGGCGCGTTCGATCATGCCGACCACCAGCGGGTCCATCTTGGCGCGGAACGTCGCCACACGGTCGCCGAAATAGGCCGACATGAAGACGCACCACAGATCGAACCATTGATCGTTGACGGCGCGCGTCCAGCCCAGATCGATCTCGTCCACCTGCGCCCCGGCCTCGCGCAGCAGGTCGGCGGCGCGGCGCACCGCCTGTTCGACATCGGGCTGCACGGCATAATAGCCGAGATCGACCGACAGGGCGAACCGGCGTCCCGTCACTGTCCCGCGCCGGGTCTTGGCGGCAAAAAAGGGGATCGGCGCCGATTGGATATCCTCGTCGCTGGGACCGGCGGCGGCGGCCATGAAGGCCACCGCATCCTCGACGGAGCGGGCCAGCGGGCCGAAATGCGAGATGCTGTCGAAGACCGAGGGCAGGATCGTCATCGGGATACGCCCGAAACTCGGCTTGAACCCGACCACGCCGCAACAGGCGGCGGGAATGCGGATCGAGCCGCCCATATCGGTGCCCTCGGCGAACGGCACCACGCCCGTCGCCACGGCCACGCCCGATCCACCCGAGGAGCCGCCGCTGGTGCGCTCCGGATTCCAGGGATTGCGGGTGACGCCCCAGCGCGGGCTGCGGGTGAAGCTGGAGAAGGCGAATTCCGGCGTGGTGGTCTTACCGATCAGGATCGCGCCGGCCTCTTCGAGACGCCGGATGCAGAGAGCCGTTTCGGTGGCGACATGATCGCCTTCGGTCCAGGAACCCAGCGTGGTGAGGTCGCCCTTGGTCGGGGTCAGGTCCTTGGCGCAGAAAGGCACGCCGAGCAGCGGGCGGTTGTCCCTGGTGTGATCCACGGCGCGGGCGGTTTCCAGCGCCTGCTCTTCACGGATCACGACGAAGGGATTGAGTCTGGGTTGGATGGCCTTGGCGCGGCGGAGCGATTCCGTCACCACGGCCTCGGCGCTGACCCCGCCGTTGCGGATTTGCGCCGCGAGCTTGGGGGCGGGCAGATCGAGCGGATGGGTCATTCGGCGAACTCTCCATGTCCGGCGGCGGCCGCCGCAAGAGGCGGGTCAGGCTCGGCGGCGGACGGCCAGGGCGCCCAACACCACCAGCACGGTGACGAAACTCAACGCCAACGTCATCTGCTGCTCGGGAATGAAGGCCAGCAGCACCAGCACGCCTAAAATACCGGCGATCACCGCGTAGGAGAGCCAGGGGAACAGCCACATCTTCAGCTTCAGTTGGACCCCTTCGGCTTCCAGCTGCTGGCGCCGGCGGATCTGGGCGAAGGCGATGATCATATAGACGAACAGGATGATGTCGCCCGAGGTGCTGGCGAGCAGGGTGAAAATGTCATCGCGCAGGTAAAGCTGGGCGAGTGCCGCGGCGAAGCCGGCGATACAGCCGATCATGATGCCGAGGCGCGGCACCTTGTTCTCGCCGGTAATGGCCAGCGAGGGCGGCGCATGACCGGCGCGGGCCAGCTCGTAGAGCATGCGCGAGGTGATGTAGAGGCCGGAATTGAGGCAGGACAGCACGGCGGTGATGATGATGACCGACATCACCGCGGCGCTGCCCGGAATGCCGATCACGTCGAGCACCGCCTTGAAGGGCGACAGGCCCGGCTCGATGCTGTCCCACGGCAGGATGGCGACGATCACCAGGATCGACAGCACATAGAAGGCGAGGATGCGGAAGGCGACGGTCCTCGCGGCGCGCGCCACATTGTTGGCGGGATCCGCGGATTCGGCGGCGGCGATGGTCGCCACTTCCGATCCCATCATCGAGAAGATCACCACCGGGATCGCCGCGAACAGCGCGCCGAAGCCATTGGGGAGCAAGCCGCCGCGCTCGGCGATGTTGGCGCTGGCCTGGGACAGGTCGAAGCCGCCGATATAGACGCCGCCGACGACGATGAAGCCGGCGATGGCCAGCACCTTGACCAGCGAGAACCAGAATTCCAGCTCGCCATAGGCGCGCACGGAGAGCAGGTTGGTGGCTGTCATCACGAACACCAGCCCGAGCCCGATCACGCCCACCGGCAAATCGATGCCGATCTGGTTGAGCAGCCGCGCGCCGGCCACCGTTTCCGCGCCGACGGTGAAGACCCAGAAATACCAATAGAGCCAGCCGGTGACGAAGCCGGCCCAGCGGCCCAAGGACAGGGCCGAATATTCGACGAAGGAGCCCTGGCCGGGATTGGCCACCGCCATCTCGCCCAGCATGCGCATGATCAGAAAGACCAGCAGCCCGCAGGCGCCGTAGGTCAGGGCGACGCCTGGCCCGCCGATATGAATGGCCCCCGAGCTGCCGATGAACAGGCCGGCGCCGATGATCCCGCCGAACGAGATCATCGCCACATGGCGCGGCTGCAGCGAATGGGCGAGGCGCGTCCCCTCAGCGCCTTTGTTCGCCGCTTCGGGGACGACGGTCATGCGGCGAACAGTTTGTTGAAGCCGGCCACGGCGGCGGCGGGACCCTCGGCGTGGTTCCACACTCCGGCCGAGACGGCGAGGAAATCGGCGCCGGCCTGGATCAGCGGCGGAGCATTCTCGATCGTGATGCCGCCGATGGCGACGGAGGGCACTTCCATCAATTCGCTCCACCAGGACAAAAGCTCGATATCGGCCCGGGTCGGGGCTTCCTTGGTCTGGGTCGGATAGAACGCGCCGAACGCCACGTAATCGGCGCCGGCTTCGGCGGCCTCCATGGCGAGATGGCGGGAATCGTGGCAGGTGACGCCGAGGATGCTGTTCGGGCCGAGTGCCGCGCGCGCCTTGGCGTAGGACATGTCGGTCTGGCCGACATGGGCGCCGTCGCAGCCGGTTTCGAAGGCGAGATCGGGCCGGTCATTAAGAATGAAGGCGATGCCGCGCCTCTGGGCCGGGGGACGCAACGCATCCACGGCGCGGCAGATGACGTCGTCCCCGACATCCTTGAGGCGCAATTGCACACAGGCGATGTCGCCGCCCTCGATGGTCTCGGCGAACAGCTTGGAAAAAGCCGTCAGATCGTCGATGCGGGGCGGTGTGATCAGGTAAAGGCGGCAGGCGGAGGAAATGACGGCACCTCAGGATGATAGCGGCTTGTTACGGCCACTATACCTGTTGGTTATTCCTGCGCCACAGGGGATGTTAAACCCGCTCGCGCCGGGCCAGACGCACTTTGATGTCGGCGATCAGGTCGATCAGATGGTCGGACTTGACGCCGTCGCTGGCCAGCAGGCGGTGCATCATGGGGTCGGTAAGGATTTCCGCCAGGTCAGGTTCCTGATTGCCGGAGAAGCGGCTCCGCATCGGGCGGCGGCGCAGAAAAAGCGCGGCCTGCTGGCTGGCGAGCGCCAGCGTGGAATCGGCAGTCTTTTCGACGAACGCCACCATGTCTGCCTCCCTTTTTGACCCACGGTCTAGCTCTGTCTGGACAGTAGCCGATGTCCCCGGGGAATTGAGGTGAAACTTTAGTGGCAGGATCCGGGGATGTAAATAATTTGCATCCATCCCCAGGGATATTCACAGACGTTGTCACAGCTTTTAAAGATTATTTTCTCCATCGCTCGTCCTGGCACGGCGCCATCCCGGGCGCGTCGGCGGAATGATTTTCGCTCTTGGGCGAAAATCGTTTCGACGAGGCGCAACCCAGAGCGCGAGATGGGAATCTCGCTCGCCACAAGGCGACCACCGGCTAAGGCCTATGCGGCGGGGAGGATTTCCAGTCCGACGCCCAGCTGATGGGCGATCTGCGAGAGTTTCTTGGCCAGCTGCGGCGCGCCGGAGAAGCGGACCTTGTCGGCCCCGGCCTTCAGGGCGGACAGGGCCAGGCCGGCATCCTCGCCGGCGTCGAGCACCGAAAGGCAGGCGGTCTGCGGATAAGTGGCGCGCGCCTTGGCGACGATGGCCATGGCGTAGCCGATCCCGACCGAGCGCAGGCTCGCCCAGGAGAACAGCAGCTGCACGGGCTGGTCCGACGACGCGTTGCGCGCCAGGGCGTGCAACGCGTCAGTGAGGGTTTCGACGAGAACGGCGGGGGCGGGCTTGGCCAAGCCTCAGCCCACCAACTCGACCTGGTAGTTTTCGATGACGGTGTTGGCCAGCAGGGTCTTGCACATCTGCTCGACCGAGGCCTGGGCCGCGGACCTGTCGGTCTCGGACAGCTCGATCTCGATGAACTTGCCCTGGCGGACATCCTTGACGCCGCCGAAGCCCAAACCGGACAAGGCGTTCTGCACGGCCTTGCCCTGGGGGTCGAGCACGCCGTTCTTCAGGGTGATATGAACTCGGGCTTTCACTGCACGGTCTCCGGTCCCTTGAAGTCGCGCGGCCCGCCTTCCAGCAGGATGCCGAGACGGCGCGCCACTTCCTGATAAGCCTCTTCGACGCCGCCGAGATCCCGGCGGAACCGATCCTTGTCCATCTTCTCGCCGGATTTGACGTCCCACAGACGGCAATTGTCGGGGCTGATCTCGTCGGCGAGGATGATCTGCATTTCGTCGCCATTATAGAGGCGGCCGAATTCCAGCTTGAAATCGACCAGACGGATGCCGACACCCAGGAAGAGTCCGGTCAGGAAGTCGTTGACGCGCAAGGCCAGGGCCATGATGTCGTCGAGATCCTGGACGGTGGCCCAGCCGAAGGCGGTGACATGCTCTTCCGACACCATCGGGTCGTTGAGCTCGTCCGACTTGTAATAATATTCGATGATCGAGCGGGGCAGGGTGGTGCCCTCGGGAATGCCGAAGCGCTGGCTCATCGAGCCGGCGGCGACGTTGCGGACCACGATCTCGAGCGGAATGATCTCGACTTCGCGCACCAGCTGCTCGCGCATATTGAGGCGGCGGACGAAATGGGTCGGAATGCCGACCTCGCCCAGGCGCAGCATCAGATATTCGGAGATGCGGTTGTTGAGGACGCCCTTGCCGGTGATCGTGCCCTTCTTCTTATTGTTGAAGGCGGTCGCGTCATCCTTGAAGTACTGGACCAGCGTGCCGGGCTCGGGGCCTTCGAAAAGCACTTTGGCTTTGCCCTCGTAGATTTGCTTGCGTCTGGCCATTTCAGCGATCCGGAAATAGGGGGAGGCGGGTGCCGAAGGGGCCCCGTCTTCACAGGGGCTCCATATAGCAGGCGGTATCCTCTAGAGCAACACTGGGCTAAACCCCGTCACATCCGGCGGGCCGGCGGCGAACAGGAACACCGGATCGATTCCGGCATGCTGCATCGAGGGCAGGGCGATCAGCGCCGAGCTGCGGGTGCCGAAGCCGCTTTCCAGCTGAAAGGTCAGTCCCGCCTCGCGGTCGCGCACGCCGTCGGGGACACGGGTGGCCAGAAGCTTTTGCCAGGCGCTCCACTCGCCGGCGGCGGGGTCGGGCCGCGGGGCCTGCCGGAACTTGGGCAGGAAGGCGGCGATGCGGGGATCGGAAGGATCATTCAACTCGCCCGCCGTCAGCATCGATACACCCTCGGGGATCGGCGTGACGTGGATCGCGCCGCCGTCGCCGCGCAGCCAGAAGGCGTCGCGATTGTCGGCGATCACCAGATTGAAGGGGCGGTACGCGCCGGGCTCGAGTTGGCCCAAGGCCTCGGCGGCGGACACCGCGTCGGCATGGTCGAGCGCCTCGATCGGCAACTCCCCGCGTGAGCGCTTGCCGGCGGCCGGGCCCAGCGTGCCCATGCGGTTCAGCACGATGGCGACGACGGCATGGTCGTTCATCGCCAGCCAGGAGCCGTCGGCCAATTCGTCGAGGCCGCCCAGCACGCCGGGCGCCAGCGGCCAGTGATAGTCCGGCCCCTTCCACGGGCGTCCGGCCATCTCGTCGCGGTTGCCAGCCAGCAAAAGGGGCCAGTCATTGTCGGGATTGCGAGCGATGATCACGGTGCACATGGGAACAAACTCTGCTTCAGAACGGTTTACCCTTGCCGCCAAGCGAGGGAAGACCAAAATCATATCGGTCCGCTTAGGATCTTTTCGAGGAGCAATTCCCAATGAGCGCATTTAACGACCGTGAACGGGCTTTTGAGGCCAAATTCCAGCTGGATGAGGAACTGGCCTTCAAGGTCAATGCGCGACGGGACAAGCTCCTCGGATTGTGGGTGGCGGAACAGATCGGCCTGACCGGCCAGCAGGCGGCGGTCTATGCTCGCTCGGTGGTCTATTCCGACCTCGCCGATTCTCATCATGACGCGATGATCGCTAAGCTTAAGGCCGATCTGGAGCGCGTCAATATCACCAAAAGCGATGCCGAGTTGCGCGCCCGGATGGACACGCTGCTGGCGGCGGCGCGCGACGAGATCGCCTCTGAACTGGCGGAGGGGCAGTCGCCGTCCGCCCTCGGCTGAGTCCAAGGCACATCCCCACGCGGACATGACAGAAAAATGAAGGCGTGCGAGAGGTCGAAATACGGAATCGACGGTTACGCCGAAATCAAATATCTCTGTATCAGCGGCATGTAAACGATACTCAGGCGCAACCGGGGGACATGTCATGGTGGGGAGTGCTGATCGCGCCCGGCGGGTAGCCTGGGTGGCGAAGGAGGTCATGCCTCACGAGCCGGCGGTACGCCGCTGGCTGGCCCGCTCGCGGGTGCCGTTCGACCAGATCGACGATTTCATTCAGGAAGCCTATTGCAAGCTTTCCGCATTAACATCGGTCGAGCATATCCAGCGCCCGGATGCCTATTTCTTCCAGACCGTGCGCAGCCTGGTGACGGAGAAAATCCGCAAGGCGCGCATCGTCTCGATAGAAACTTTTACGGAAATCGAGTCGTTGCCCGTCTTATCAGATGATCCGTCGCCGGAGCGCATCGTCGCCGCCCGCCGGGAACTCGCCGAGGTATTGCGCCTGATCGGCGAATTGCCCGCGCGCTGCCGCCAAGTGGTGCGACTGCGCAAGATCGAAGGATTGTCGCAAAAGGAAATCTCTTTGAGACTGGGCATCACCGAAACCATGGTCGAGAACGACGTCGTCAAGGGCATGCGCCTGATCTCGGGAGCACTGAAGAAGAGCGGCACTGTCGACGTCGTCCGCCGGACATTGAGGATTTATGGGCGAGCGAGACTCCGCAAACGAGATTGATGAAGCGGCGTTCCGCTGGGTGGCTTTGCTCGACCGCGAGGGCGACGATCCCAAGCTCCTCTCCGATCTGCAAGACTGGCTGAACCAGGACCCGAGGCGTGAGGGCGCTTACTTGCGCGCCCAGGCCCTGTGGCTGAAACTCGACCGCGCCGCCAATGCTTCTGAGCAGGATGCGCCGGCGCCCGCTTTGTCGCGCCGGCGCATGCTGGTCGGGGGCGCCGGGGCGGCGCTGGCCGCCGCGGTCGGGGCCGGCGCCTGGGTTCTCTCCGGCGGCAGGAATTTCGACACCGAGATCGGCGAGATCCGCCATGTGCCGCTGCCCGATGGTTCGGTGGCCGACCTCAATACGCAGAGCAGCCTGCGCGTCACCATGGCCAAATCGATCCGTCGCGTGCGCCTCGCCGAAGGGGAGGCCTGGTTCCATGTCGAGAGCGATCCGTCGCGGCCCTTCGTCGTCGAATCCGGGCTAGTGCGCGTGCGGGCGGTCGGCACCGCCTTCTCGGTGCGCCGCTTCGATCATGGTGCCGAAGTGCTGGTGTCCGAAGGCGTGGTCGAGGCCTGGGTGTCGGGCAGCGAAGCCGCCGCGGTGCGTCTGGCCGCCGGCGAGAAGGCGATGGTACAGGAGCGCGCCCCCATCCTGTCCGAGACGGCGGCTCCGGCCGAGATCGACCGCAAGCTGGCCTGGCGCGTCGGCAAGATCGATCTGGCCGGCGAAACCCTGTCCGAGGCGGTAGCGGAATTCAATCGCTACAACCAAAGAGAGATGGTCGTCAAACAGCAGGCTCTGCTGTCGAAACGCTTCTATGGCGTGTTCCGGACCGATGATCCCGAGGGATTTGCCAAGTCCGTGCACTCATCTATCAATGTACCGGTTGAAATTACCAGAGATAGTATTGTCATAGGACGGTAATTTATTTCAGTGATCGTGGAATTAGTTTTCACAAATCTGAAATAAGGAAGTCTATATCGTCACACGTCTTACTGATCGAGGGGTGCGGCAGTCGCGCCCTCCAGCAGGATGACGAACGTGACTGACAGACTTTTCTGGTCCAAGCGGGCCCTACTGGCGACGACGGCCCTGATCGCGGTGGTCGCGGCGCCGGCCCGGGCGCAGGTCCATGAGTTCAATGTCGAAGCCCAGGCGGCGCAGACCGGCATCGCCGAATTCGCGCGCCAGGCCGACATCCAGATCCTCGCCTCGCAGGAATTGGTGCAGGATCTGCGCATCAGCCCGGTCAAAGGTCCGTTCGACACGGTCACCGCGCTGAAGATGCTACTGGCCGGCACCGGGCTCGAAGCCCAATCGACCGCGGAAGGCACCTGGACCATCGTGCGCCGCGAAACCTCGACCGTGGCGCCTATGGACACCATCGTCGTCACCGGGCGCGCCGGCAATGATGTGCGCACCCGCGCCGACACCAGCTATTCGGTCAGCGTGTTATCGCAGGAACAGCTGCGACAGACCGGCGCCTCCTCGGTGGCCGACACCATCCGCACGGTGCCGGGCTTCTGGGTCGAGAATTCCGGCGGCGAGGGCAGCGCCAACATCCGCGCCCGAGGACTCCCCATCGACGGTTTCGGTTCGGTGCAGCTGGAAGAGGACGGTCTGCCGGTGCAGCATGACCCGGCGCTCGGCTATCTCAATGCCGATCAGTCTTTTCGCTTCGACGAAACCATCGACCAGGTGCAGATCGTGCGCGGCGGCCCGGCCTCGATCTTCAATTCCAACGCGCCGGGCGGCGTCATCAATTACATCACCCGCCAGGTCGGCGACCATCCGGAAGGCCTGTTGAAGACCACTTTCGGCGATGACGGGCTCTATCGCGTCGATGCCTGGGCCGGCCTGCCGGTCGATGGCTGGAAGCTGGGATTGGGCGGTTTCTACCGCTATGAGGACGGCACCCGCGATCCCGGCTTCGCGCTGAACAATGGCGGCCAGGTCCGCTTCGACGCCAGCCACGATCTCGGCAACGGCACGTTCGCGCTGGACTACAAACATATCGACGACAAGACCGGCTTCTATGTCGGCCTGCCGGTCAGCATCTCGGGCGACAAGGTGTCGGCCATTCCCGGCCTCAACGCCAATACCGGCTCGATCTTCGGCGGCGAGACCGCCAAGTTCCCCATCTACACCCCGAACGGCCTCAGCCAGTACAACCTGACCGACGGCACCCAGACGAAGCTCGACCAGCTCAGCCTGCATGCGACGCAGGAAATCGGCGGCTGGAATTTCGACAATCATCTCCGCCTGCGCGACACCGATCAGCTGCGCAATTACCTGTCGCCCTCGGCCGAGGTCTATACCGAGCAGCAGTGTTTGACGACCCAGATCGGCAATTGCCTCAACAGCCTGTCCAATGCGCAAAGTGCCGCCAAAGCGTTATTCCCCACCATGACTTCGCTGCAGCTGCGCTATGCCGACAATGGCCAGGTCCTGCCGGCGAACGCCAACGGCAACGGACTGGTGCTGCCCAACACCGCCAATCTCGAGACCATCGACGAGCGCGAGCTGATGGACGATCTGCGCGTCAGCCGCGACATCACATTCCTCGGTCAGGTGCACGACATCTCGTTCGGCGCCTATGTCGCCCTGGCCTCGGAAAACTTTCAGAAGTATCAGGCGGTCGTGCTGACCGACGTCCAGGACCATGCCCGCCTGGTCAATGTCGTCGCCCTCAACGCCGCCGGCCAGGTGGTCGGCAATGTCACCAATAATGGCGTGGTGCGCTACGGCTCAGGCTTCGGCGACGGCAAGGGCCTGCAGCAGACGGAGGCGGTCTATGCCGCCGACGAATGGAACGTCACCGATGCGCTGCGCGTCGATTTCGGCGCCCGCTACGAGGTCATGAATGGCGACGGCACTTACGAGACGACCACGTCGGTCAATCAGACCGCGCTGACCAATACGCTGGCGACCTCGGGCATCCTCTATGGCAGCGGCAATTTCACGCCCTACAGCATGACCTTCTCGGCCGCCACCTGGACGGTCGGCGTCAATTACCAGCTCGACCAGTCGCAAGGCATCTTCGCCCGCGTCACCAGCGCGGCGCGCCTGCCCAGCATCGGTTCCTATATCGGCCAGACCACCCCGCCCACCGTCGGTTCGGTCGAGACCGCCGATTCCGACATGTATGAGCTGGGCTATAAATTCTCGCGCCCCTGGCTCGACATCTACGCCACGGCGTTCGACACCGAGACCCGCAATTACGGCATCGCCTCGCAGCCGGTCTTCAACAGCGCGCTTAACCAGTACGTCACCCAGGAAGTCAACGGCAACACCCGCGATTACGGCCTCGAGCTGGATGGCGACATCCGGCCGGTCCAATGGTTCGACGTGGCCTTCACCGGCACGATCCAGAACCCCTATTTCACCACGCTCAATTACGCCCTGTCGGCAGGGGCGGCGCCGACCTCCTATGCGGGGTCCCAGCTGCTGCGCGTCCCCCATGTCAGCGCGTCGGTCAGCCCTTCCGTGCATCTGATGGAGGACAGGCTCAAGGTCGGCATGACCATCGAATATTACGGCAGCCGCTATGCCGACGTCGCCAACACCGAATATCTGCCGTCCTACACCGTGGTCAGCGCCGATGCGCGCTACGATGTGACAGAGGATCTGTCGGTGATGGGCAACGTCTACAATCTCACCAACACTATCGGTCTGACGGAAGGCAACGCCCGTGCCGGCGAGGTGTCGCCGATGCTGGGAGGCGGCTCAAATTTCGTCGCCCGTCCGATCATCGGGCGGACGGTGAAAGCCTCGCTGCTCTACAAGTTCTGACCATGATGAAAAGCCTGATGCGTTTGGTCTGCGCGGCCGCCCTGTTTTCCGGGGCGGCCATGGCGGCTCAGCCCGATCTGGTGCTGACCGGCGAGGTCAGCTACGCCAATTACAACACTTACGTCGAACTGCCTTTCGCCGTGCCCGAGGGGATCGACCGCCTGTCTGTCGCCTTCTCCTATGATGGGGCGGAGCAGCGCACCACCATCGATCTCGGCCTGGCCGATCCTCACGGCATGCGCGGCTGGAGCGGCGGCAACAAGAAGAGCTTCACCGTTTCGGCCACCGACGCGACGCCGTCCTACCAGCCGGGCCCGATCGAGCCCGGCGAGTGGCGGCTGATCCTCGGCATTCCCAATATCCGCCGCGGCGTCACCAGCCATTATCGCGCCGAGATCAGCTTCGGCCAAGCCGAGGTCGCTCCGTTGAAAACAGGGTATGCGTGGTATCGCGGCGATCTGCATATGCATACCGCGCACAGTGACGGTTTTTGTCTTAGCCGCGGCGGGCAGAAAGTCAATTGCCCGGTGTTCCGCACCATCGAGGCGGCCGAGGCGGCCGGCCTCGATTTCATCGCCGTGTCGGACCATAACGCGACGACGCAGAATCAGGATTTGCGCGAATTGCAGCCTTTCTTCGACAAGACTCTGCTGATCGCCGGCCGCGAACTGACCACCTTCCACGGCCACGCCAATGAATGGGGTGTGGCCGGTCCGGTCGAGTTCCGCCGCGACGCCAATCTGATGGCCGACCAGGTGCATGCCCAAGGAGGTCTGTTCTCGCTGAACCATCCCAACGCTCCGACCGGCGAGGCCTGCATGGGCTGCGGCTGGGACGCGGCCGGCTTCGACATGGTGAAGGCGGACTCGGTCGAGGTGGCGAATGGCGGCGGCATCCGTGGCGCCGGCGACGCGGCTTTGGCTGTGACGTTCTGGCGCTCGCTGCTGGATCGCGGACTGACCCCGACGGCGGTCGGCGGCAGCGACAATCACGATCCCGACTTACCGGTCACCACCTCCGGTTCGGTCGGCTCGCCCACTACCGTGGTCTATGCGTCGGAGCTCTCGGCACGCGGTATCCTGGCCGGCATCAAGGCGGGCCACGTCTTCGTGCAGATCCGCGGCGGCGATCCGTCCCGCAAGGTCGAGCTGACCTCGGGCAAGGCGATGATGGGCGATCATGTCAAAGCCCAGGGCGCGGTGCCGGTGGCGATTCATGTCGCCGGCGTCGAAGGCGGGAAGATCGAATGGCTGTCCGACGTTCCGCCATCCGAGGCGAACTCGCCGCTGGGCGCGGACGAGACCCGTTCTCTATCCTGGCGTCCGGGCTCGGGCCATCACTGGTTGGCGGTATTGGTGCGGGATAAGGATGGGCAGGCGGTGCTGCTGTCGAATCCGATTTACGTAGACTGACACTCCCTCTCCCACAAGGGGAGAGGGGATGACGATCAAGCGCCGAAGACGCGCTTGAAGATCGTGTCCACATGCTTGGTGTGGTAGCCGAGATCGAACAGCCCGGCGACCGTCTCCTTGCCCAGATGGCCGACGACTTCGGCGTCGGCCTGCAGCAGATCGAGGAATCGGCCGGTGCCGTTCCACACCTGCATCGCGTTGCGCTGGACCAGGCGATAGGCATCCTCGCGGGAAACGCCGGCCTGGGTCAGGGCCAAGAGGACGCGCTGCGAGAAGATCAGGCCGCCCAGCTGGTTGAGATTGCGCTCGACCGCGTCGGGATAGATCACCAGGTTCGCCACGACGTTGGTCAGGCGGGCCAGGGCGAAATCCAGCGTGATGGTGGCGTCGG